>Ga0268299_1001179_pt1 | contig 52345 bp, 33 predicted proteins | sample NOBtaG_FD_193484 | JGI IMG/M metagenome (GOLD analysis project Ga0268299, IMG submission 193484) | Activated sludge microbial communities from bioreactor in Nijmegen, Gelderland, Netherland - NOB reactor | ecosystem: Engineered > Bioreactor > Aerobic > Activated sludge | place: Netherlands... | reverse complement strand
TTTTTGACGGTCTGCTCGTCGGCGAAAACGGCTGCCATCTGACCACCCGCAGGCAGCGCACCCATCAGCCGCGCGCGTTCGGCGATCAATTTGATGCCATCTTCGAGCGAAAATAATCCGGCGACGACAGCGGCGACGTACTCGCCAACACTGTGACCCATGACGATACTCGGTTCGATTCCCCACGAACGCCACAACTGCGCCAGGGCATATTCGAGGGCGAACAACGCGGGTTGGGTGTAGGTGGTGTCGTCCAATAACGCCGAATTTTCGGTATCGGGATATAACACCGACAACAATGGCTGTTTCAAAAATGGGCGTAATAATTCATCGCATTGATCGAGGGCTGCGCGGAATGTCGGCTGCGTGTCATAGAGTTGGCGACCCATGCCGACATACTGCGCGCCCTGCCCCGTGAACAAAAAGGCGATTTTCGGCGGGTCAGCGCTGATGGTCTGTCCGGCAGCGATTCCAGGCGAACGTTCGCCATTAATGAAAGATGCTAATTTTTCGCGGGCGTCGGCGCTGTCAGTGGCGATCACGCTCAAACGGTGCGCAAAATGCGAACGTCCGGCGTTGGCGGTATAGGCCACGTCCGCCAGTGCAGCATCCGAATTTTCGACCAGATAGCGCTCATATTTTTGTGCCAGTTCGCGCAGCGCATCCCCGTTTTGCGCGGAGAGGGTCAGGATGTGGGACGGGCGTTCAACCTCACCCCCCTGCCCCCTCTCCATACGATAGAGAGGGGGAGTCAAGTCCCTCTCTGCCTGCGGAGAGGGATTTAGGGTGAGGTGAAATTTTGGCACTTCTTCCAACACCACATGCGCGTTCGTGCCGCTGAAGCCGAACGAACTCACGCCCGCCAGACGCTTGCCGCTGCTTGGAGTCCAATCGGCGCGCTCGGTTGGTACGTGAATCGCATAATTATTCCAGGGGATCAACGGATTTAATTCGTTGAGATGAAGCTGTGCCGGGACTTCGCCATGTTGCAGCACTAGAATCGCTTTCATCAGGCCCGCGACCCCGGCGGCGGCTTCCAGATGACCGATATTGGCTTTGGTCGAGCCGATCATCAGCGGTTGCTCACCCGCTTTGCGCTTGCCTAGAACCGCGCCGAGTGCCTGCACTTCAATCGGGTCGCCCAATGACGTACCCGTCCCATGCGTCTCGACATAGCCAATTCCATTCGGCTGCGCGCCCGCGTTCGCCAGCGCCTCGCGGATCACATTTTCCTGTGACGGGCCGTTGGGGGCGGTCAGACCGCTGCTAGGGCCGTCCTGATTCACCGCCGTGCCGCGAATCACCGCCAAAATGTTGTCGCCGTCGCGCTGGGCATCGTCCAGCCGTTTGAGGACGACCACGCCGCAGCCCTCGCCGCGTACAAAACCGTCGGCACTGGCATCAAAGGCTTTGCAGCGCCCATCCGGTGCCATCATGTGATATTTCGAGAGCGCGATGGTGTTATCCGGCGTCAAAATCAGATTCACGCCGCCCGCAATCGCCAAATTGCTCTCGCCGCTGCGCAGGCTTTGTACTGCCAGGTGTACGGCGACCAGCGACGACGAACAGGCCGTATCCAGCGTAATGCTTGGGCCGTGCAGCCCCAAAATGTACGAGATACGCCCGGAGGCAATACTGTGGGCGAAGCCGGAAACGTAATAGGCGTCGATCTGGTCGATTCCGCCCGCTTCCATCTCGACCTGCACATAATCATTGGTGTTGAGTCCAATAAACACGCCCGTTTTGCTGCCATAGAGCTTATCCGGCGCTTGCCCGCCGTACTCCAATGCTTCCCACGCCACTTCCAGCAAGAGGCGCTGCTGCGGATCCATACTGAGCGCTTCACGCGGGGCAACGCCAAAAAACTGCGGGTCAAATTGGTCAACCTGATCGATCAACCCTGCCCAGCGCGTGGACATTTTTCCCGGCATATCGACATCCGGGTCATAATATTCGTCCATGTCCCAGCGATCTATCTCGCGAATCGCATCCACGCCATCGCGCAATAGCTGCCAATAAGCCTCTGGTGTGTTTGCGCCGCCGGGGAAGCGGCAGCCCATGCCGACGACGGCGATGGGGGCGTGTTTTTCACTTTCCAGCGCTTCAATTTTGGCTTCGAGCTTTTCAATCGCCAGGAACGCCTGCTTCAGCGGCGAGAGTTCTTTGGGATTGCTCGGATTATTGGTCATTCAAAATTCCTCATCTGTAACCCCTCACCCCCGACCCCTCTCACCGATGGGGAGAGGGAGAAAATCGGGTATTAAAGTCCCTCTACCCCTGAGGGAGAGGGATTTAGGGTGAGGGGTTTCGGTTACATATTCTTCAATTTCTTCAGCAGCAGCGCCTCGACTTCATCGTCGGACATGCCTTCCACGTCCGTTGATTCTGCGGGCGCATCTTCAGTTTGAACAGGCTGGGATTCGTCAACGGGCTGCTGGAACAGGAGGCTTTCGATATAGTTGGCGATGGCCTCCACCGTTGGATAATCAAAAATCAGCGTCGCGGGCAGCGTCACGTTCGCGCCTGCGCTCAACCGTGAACGGAGTTCAACCGCCATCAGCGAATCGACGCCGATTTCCATCAAGCGTTGGCGGCGTTCAATCGGTTGGCTGATGCGCAAAATTTTCGCGACATGCCCGCGCACATATTCGATCAGAATGTCCTGCCGTTCCGCCGGGAGCGCATCGTTTAATTTTTGGACGAGGTGATTTTCAACCTCACCCCCGTGCCCCTCCCGCAGGGACTTCCGTTGGTCGCCCTCCATCGCATGGAGAGGGGGAGCAAAGTCCCTCTCTGCTTGCGGAGAGGGATTTAGGGTGAGGTTTGAATTTTGCGCCACGATGACGTGATGCAGCAAAATTTCCGAGGGTGCGCCCGCATACGGGAAGGCCGCGACAGATTCAAAGCCGTTCGCGCCGAGCGCATTCGCCCAGATTTGCGGAGTCAGCAGCGGATTTTCGCGCCGCCAATCATCTTCGAAGCGCGACCAGCCTTCGATCAGGCCAATCGTGATGTCAAACCACACCGGATGCTCGGTGGCCTCATACAGCACCAGCAGGCCGTCAGGAGCTAATAACGAGCGCACATTTTGCAGCGTTTGATTCAGATTGGTCGTCGCATGAAGCACGTTCGCGCCGATAATGAGGTCAAAACTACCCGCTGCATAACCCTGCGCCTGCGGATCATTCTCGATGTTCAGGATGCCGTAGCGCACGAAGGGATAGGCCGCGAAACGTTCTTCCGCTTTGCCCAGAAAGAAATCTGACACATCGGTGAAATGGTAAACGGTGCGCTCGGCGGGCAGCGCGGGCAAAACTGCGCCCGTTGTGCCGCCTGTCCCTGCGCCAACTTCCAGAATGCGCAATTTTTTGCCCTGATTGGCGGCGCTTTCGACCAGCGCGCGGACGATGCCGTTGTAATAGCGCGGCACAGCCCAGGTGTGATAGAGAAAATCGACGGTTTCATAGCCGCCGTCAGGGAACAGCGTACCGATTGCGCTCTCTGCTCCCGTTAACACAGATGTCAACAGGCCGCCGCAGCGCGCGACGTAATCCGCCAGTGGTTGGACGTCGGCTATTGCGTCTCCGGCCTCGCGCCAGAGTGCATCAAAATCCGGCTCAGGCAGCGGCGCGGCACTCGTGTAAACGCCGCCATTCTCTGATAGCAAATTTTCGTCGGCCAAAATACTGAGCCAGCGCGTCATCAGTGGGTGATAATTTTGCGCGATGCCAAATTTTTCGATGAGTTCATCCAGCGAATAGCTCTCGCCCGCCTGGATATATGCGCCAAGCTGCCGCAGCGCGCGGGTCATATAAGCCGCTGCCAGCCGATTCAGATGCCACCATTTGAGCGGATAGCTTGGCAATCCCAAATCAAGCGGCCCTTGTTCAGATTGGCGCGAACCGCTTTCGACCAGCGCGTCCCAGGCAGGTTTTTGCGCGGTGTGATATTGCGGCGTCGAATCAACCCAATAGCGCGCTCGATTCCAGGGATAAGTTGGCATCGCCAATTTTTGCTGGGCGAAATCACGATCAACGCCGTTCCAGTTGGGGTTGACGCCGTTGACGTATAATTCCGCCAGACTTTCGAGCATCTGCGTCCAGTCGCTCCAGCCTTCCCGCAGCGAGGGCAGCCATAAACCTGTTTCATCTGGTACGCAGCGCCGCCCCAGCGCTAAAAGTGTCGGATTTGGGCCGATCTCCAAAAATGTGCGGTAGCCCTGATCGTAAAGTGTCATCATCGCTTTCGAAAATTGAACCGCCTGCCGCGTGTGATTGCGCCAATACTGCGCGTCGGTGCGGGTAATCAACTGCGCGGTCATGCCGGAAATCAGGCCGATTTGCGCCGGATAATAGGTCACGGTGCGCGCAACGGATTCAAATTCGTCGAGAATCGGGTCAAGCATCGGCGAGTGCGACGCCTGTGTGACCGCCAGTTTGCGCGCGTGGATGCGTTCTTTTTTCAAATCAGCGAGAATGGTTGCGATGGTCGCGCCGTCGCCGCTGATGGTGATATTTTGCGGCCCATTGACGGCGGCAATCGAGACGCGATCCGCATACGGCGCAATGGCCTGGGCGACGCGGCTTTCGTCTGCCAGAACCGCCACCATTTCGCCATTCCCCGGCAGCGAGTCCATCAGCCGCCCGCGAGTCGCCACCAATTTCAGGCCATCCTCCAGACTGAACATGCCCGCGATCACCGCCGCGACGTATTCGCCGACGCTGTGACCCATGACCATCGTCGGCTCGATGCCCCATGACCGCCATGTCATCGCCAGCGCGTATTCGACGGCGAACAGCGCGGGTTGGGCATAGGTCATTTGGTCAAATTGTAGGGGCGCACCGCCGTGCGCCCTTACAGCGTTATCATCGGATGATTCGGGATACAGCACCGCAATCAATGATTCCGGCACGTAGGTTTGGGCGATTTCGTCGCACTGGTTCATCGCGTCGCGGAAAACGGGCGACGTTTCGTACAATTCGCGCCCCATGCGGATATACTGTGCGCCCTGGCCGCTGAATAAAAATGCGACTTCCGGCGCAGCGGTTTCCACCTGCCGGGTGAATATCCCCTCCCCTGGGGACTGCGACAGGAAAGATGCTAATTTTTCACGCGCCTGGGCGGTTGAGTTGGCGGTTAGCGCCAGCCGATGCGCAAAATGGGCGCGTCCGGCATTGAGCGTGAAGGCCATTTCCCCCGGCGCGGCATCCGGATTTTCCGCGAGGTAATTTTCGATTTGCCGTGCCTGTTCTGCCAGCGCGTCGGCGGTCTTGGCGGAGAGGGTCAGGAGGTGCAAAGGTCGTTCAACTTCACCCCCCTGCCCCCTCTCCAATGCTTTAGAGAGGGGAGGGAAGTCCCTCTCTGCTTGCGGAGAGGGATTTAGGGTGAGGTGAGATTTTGGCGTTTCTTCCACGATCACGTGCGCGTTCGTGCCGCTGAAACCGAACGAACTGACGCCCGCGACGCGCGATTTTTCGCCCGCAGGCCACGCGGTTAGCGCCGTCGGCACGGTCACGGGAATTTTATCCCAGGCAATGTAGGGATTGAGCGTTTGCAGATGGAGATGCGGCGGGATCGCGTTATTTTGCAGCGACAGCACCAGCTTGATGAGTCCGGCGACGCCTGCCGCCGCTTCGGTGTGACCGATATTGGTTTTGACCGAGCCGATCATCAACGGGCGATCTGCTGGGCGGCCTTCGCTTAAAACCGCTGCCAGCGCTCGCACTTCAATCGGGTCGCCGAGCGGTGTGCCTGTCCCGTGCGCTTCGACGTAATCGACATCGGCTGGCTCAAGTCCGGCATTTTTTAGCGCATCGCGAATCACCGCTTCCTGCGATGGGCCGTTGGGCGCGGTCAAACCGCTGCTGCGCCCATCCTGATTGACCGCTGTGCCGCGCACCAGAGCCAAAATGTGATCGCCATCGTTGAGCGCGTCCGAAAGCCGCTTGAGGATGACCACGCCGCAGCCCTCGCCGCGCACGTAGCCATCGGCATCGGCATCGAACGTTTTGCAGCGGTCATTGGCTGCCATCATCCCGGCTTTGGAAAAATTGACATTGGTTTCTGGCGCGAGGATGACATTCACACCGCCCGCAATCGCCAGACTGCTCTCACCGCTGCGCAGGCTTTGCGCAGCCAGATGGATTGCCACCAGCGATGACGAGCAGGCGGTATCCACGACCACCGCTGGCCCTTGCAAGCCCAAAATATAGGAGATACGCCCCGCCGCGACGCTGTAATTGTTGCCCGTTGCGTAGTACACGTCGATATTGTCGATTTCCGACGCCACCAGCCGCCCATAATCGTTGGTACTCATGCCGACGAACACGCCCGTTTTCGATTCGATCAAGCTGTCCGGCGACTGTCCGGCATTTTCCAGCGCTTTCCAGGTCACTTCGAGTAGTAAGCGCTGCTGGGGATCCATGCTGACGGCTTCACGCGGCGAAATGCCAAAAAACTGCGGCTCAAACTGGTCGATATTTTTGATGAAGCCGCCGCCGCGCGTGGTCATTTTGCCAGGGGCGTTCATATCGGCATCGTAAAAATCGTCGATATTCCAGCGTTCCAGCGGCACATCGGAGATCGCATCCACACCGTCCCGCAGCACACGCCAGAACGATTCCGGCGTGTCGGCATCGCCCGGATAGCGCAGTCCCAGGCCGATGATCGCAATCGGCTCAGTACGTGCGGACTCAACTTCATCCAACTGCGCCCGCAGCTCGCGGATTTCCAGCAGCGCGCGCTTGATGGGCGAAAGATTTTCGGCATCAGTCAAAATAACAACTCCCTAAAGTATTTCTCTGTGGCCTCTGTGTCTCTGTGGTTCAAGAATTAACGACCTTTTTTCTTGGGATTCATCAATTCTTCCAGCAGCAGCGCCTCGGCTTCTTCATCACTCATTTCGGTTATTTCAGCGGCAGCCTGAGCTTTCACATCCGGCACGATAGGCTTTTCGGCAGGCTTATCCGTTGACGTTTGCAATTTTAGCACGTCGTTCGCCATATAATCCGCCAGCGCATCCACCACCGGATAATCGAACAGCAGCGTCGCGGGCAGGGTTGCGCCCACGCTGCGGCCCAGCGCGTTGCGCAGTTCAACCGCCATCAGCGAATCAAGGCCGAGTTCGTTGAGCGGCTGGCGTCCATCAATCGCCATCGACGGCGGCAGCCCCAGCACACGGATGGCCTGTTCACGAATGTGCGCCTGCAAAATGCTGCGGTACTTGCTTGGCGGCGCGTCGGCCAGTTTGCGCCGGAGTTCGGGTTCTCGCGGTGCGGATTCTTTGGCGACGGGCGCGGATTTTTCGCGAATCATTTCCGCGTACAGGGGTGCTTTGCTTTCAAATATGCGCCAATTCACGGGCAGAACCGTGATTTGTGCCGGGTTGCGCTGCAAAATTTCTCCGAGCGCCTGCATCCCCGCTTCAGCAGGGATTGCGCCGATGCCCTGTTTTTCGCGGCGCTGGTTATCGCGGTTGTCCAGGCGCGCCGTCATGCCGATATTGTCCCACGCGCCCCAATTGATGGCTGTCGTGGGCAAACCTTGCGTCCGCCGCCAATGCGCGAAGCTGTCCAGAAATGCGTTCGCCGCCGCGTAATTGATCTGCCCCACCGAGCCGAGATTCGCCGCCGTAGATGAGAACAATATAAAAAATTCTAACGGCAGATCGCGCGTGAGTTCATGCAGATTCCACGTCCCATCGATTTTGGGGCGCATGACCCTTTCGAAGCGCGACCAATCCTGTTGAAGCAGCACACCATCGTCATTAACGCCCGCCGTGTGGAGAATCCCCCGCAGCGGCGGCATCGAAGCGCCGATTTCGCCCAAAATCCGGCTGACATCGGCTTGAACCGCGACATCGCCCTGCGCGACGAAAATTTGCGCGCCTATGGATTCCAGTTCGTGGATCGCTTCACGTGCCGCGTCCGAAGGTGCGTTCCGGCTCATCAGCGCCAGGTGACGCGCGCCCTGATCGACCAGCCAGCGCGCCGCCAGCAAACCCAGCCCGCCAAGCCCGCCTGTAATCAGGTAGGTGGCGTCGGCTTGAATAATCCCTCCCTGTTCCTTGCTCCCCTCGCTATTTATGGAGAGGGGTTGGGGGTGAGGTTGATTTACGACGATTTTTCCAATATGTTTCGCCTGCGCCATGTAACGGAACGCGCCGACGACATCGGCAATTGGGAAAGCCTGATGCGGCAGCGGACTCAGCGCGCCCGTTTCGACGGCTTCGACTACATCCAGCAGCATCGCACGGATCAAATCCGGCTGCGAGTCGTACAAATCGGCGAGAAAAACGATGTGATAGGCAGCATTGGGATTGAACGCCGCCACTTGTTCGGCATCCCAGATTCCGGTTTTGCCGATTTCCAGAAAACGCCCGCCTGCCCGCAAAACGGATAAACTTTTTGGGATAAAATCGCCCGCCAGCGAGTTCAGCACCAGATCAACGCCCTCGCCGTTGGTGATCTGCATGATCTCGTCGGCAAAATTCAGCGAACGCGAGTCCATGATGTGCTGGACGCCCATCGAGCGTAAAAATGCGCGTTTTTCATCGTTGCCAGCGGTGGCGAACACTTCCGCCCCCGCTTGCAGTGCCAACTGCACCGCCGCCATGCCGACACCGCCCGCTGCCGCATGAACCAGCACCCGCTCACCCGCTTTCATGTGACCGAGGTGATGCAGCGAGTAATAAGCGGTCAGGAACGTTACGGGGATGGTTGCGGCATCCTCAAAGCTCAGATTTTCCGGCATGTGTACCATAAAGTCGGCGCGTGTGGTCAGATAGGTGCTGAAGCTGCCCATCGCGATGCCCATCGCCGTGTCGCCGACTTTGAGATGCTCGACGCCCTCGCCCACCGCCACCACTTCCCCCGCACATTCGTCGCCGAAGAAGCTGAGATCGCCCGGATACATGCCGAGCGCCTTCAACACGTCGCGGAAATTTAAGCCTGTGGCATGGACGCGAATTTCGACCTCGCCTGCTGCGGGTGCGCGCCGAGTTGCAGACCGCAGCGTCAGGTTGTCGAATACGCCGCGTTCGGTGATGTCGAGGGTGGTCGGTGTGTCTTGGGGCGCAATATATTGCGCCCCTACATCTATTGCCTTTGCCAACCGTGCCACGTAGCGCACCCCGCCGCGAAATGCGATGCGGTCTTCGTCGTCATGCGCGCCGATGGCTTTCAGCAGCGATTGACCGCCGTCTGTGGCGTCAAGATCGACCCTTACGCACCGCAAATCAGGATATTCCAGCGCTAACGTATTGCCGAATCCCCATAAGGTTGCCTGCGCTGCATTCGATACGGCTGAATTTGCGACAGGCATCGTGCCGCGCGTGACCAGCCACAACGCCTGCGTATTGCCATTTTTAACCAGCATTTGCGCCACTTGCAGCGCACCGCCGCAGCTATTTTCCTGCGAGGAATCGTCCAGTGCGCGCAGATAGATGACGCCGCGCCAGTTTTTGCTCGTCAGAATTTTGCCCTGATTTGCCAGGGTAGGTGTCAGACCTGCCCCTACGGTGTCTGCTGGAATGGTGACGACATTTTCGCCGTGTTCGCGCAATAATGTCGCTAACTCGTCGCCTATGCCGCCGGAATCCGACAGAATCAGCCAATCCCCCGGCTCTTCCGGCTGATAATCGCCGCTGACAGGCGATTCGCGCCAAGCAATCTCGTAAAACCAATCGGGTTTGGTCTGCGCGGCGTGTTGGAGGGCTTCCCGGCTGGTTCGCTTGAAACGCAGCCCTGTAACCTGTGCGACGAGCGTCCCCGCCTCGTCATAAAGCGACACATCACCCGTGATAACCCCTGTATCGATTCCCCTCCCTGAATTCGGGGAGGGGTTAGGGGTGGGGTTGATTTTTGCATGACTCCACAGCGCCGTCCCAGGCGTTTCAAAAATCTGAATCTGATCCAGGCTGATCGGCAAATAGAGCGAATCCTGTGGCAGCGCCGCCGAAAAGACTTGTAAAGCGGCATCCAGCAGCGCCGGATGAATGTGGTAGCGTCCAGCGTCGTTCGCCAGATCATCCGGCAGGCGCACACGGCCTAACGTTTCGCCATCGCCGCGCCAGAGCTGCTCTACGCCGCGAAAGCCAGCGCCAAATTCCAGCCCATTTTCGTGATTCCGCTGGTAATGCGCGTCAATCGGCAGAGATTCGGTTATGCGATTTTGGATGTCTACGATGGGCGCACCGCCATGCGCCCCTACACCTATCTTGCCCCCCTCTCTGCCTGCGGAGAGGGGCTGGGGGTGAGGTTGAATTTGCCCCTCGGCGTGGCGTTTCCAATCGCCATTTTCACCCCGGCTGACCAGTTGGAACGCCGCGCCCGTATCATCCGGTGTGAGGATGACCTGCACCGTCCGTTCGCCATCCTCCGGCAGCGGCAGCGCTTCGAGAATCGCGACATTTTCTAGCGCATATGAACCGTCGCCGAGTGCGTCCGCCGCCGACAGCGCCATTTCAAGATAGGCTGTCGCAGGCAGAATCGCCGTGCCGAAAATGCGATGATCGTTCAAAAATGGCGGCCATTGCGCGCTCAACTGCGATTCAAAAACGATGCCTTCCAGCGCGGGTGATTGAATTTGCCGCCCCAGCAGTGGGTGCGCGTTTTCGTCAATCGGCGTGTGCTTGCGGCTGAAGGTTTCCAGCCAGTAGCGTTCGCGCTGCCAGGGATAGGTCGGGAGCGCGACGTAGCCGCCGCCATCAGGATAGAGTGCTTTCCAGTCAGGATTTACACCCTGCGCATAGAGTCCGCCGAGCGCCGCCAGCATCGTCGCGCGTTCATCGCGGTTGCGCCGCAGCGACGAAAAAATCACGCCCTGCCCGTTGAGCGTCTGCTCCATGTCCTTCGCCAGCACCGGATGCGAGCTGATCTCTAAAAAGGTGTCGAACCCGGCCTGACTCATCGCCGTGATCGTGTCGGCAAAGCGCACCGCCTCGCGAATATTGCGCGCCCAATAGGTCGTGCCAAAATCGCCCGCTTCGCTCAAGCCGCCGCGCACCGTCGAATAAACCGGAATCGCGAATTTTTGCGTCTTGATACCGGGGATGGCTTTCGTCATTTCAGCCTGGAACGGCTGCATCTGTGGGCTGTGGAAGGCGTAATTCACGCGCATCATTTTTTGATAGATGCCGCGCGCTTCCAACTGTGCCAGAATTTGCTCTAATGCCTGCGGTTCGCCGGAAATGACGCAGGATGTCGGACTGTTGACCGCCGCGACGGAGAGCTTGTCGGCGTAGGGCGCGATCAATTTTTGTGCTTCATCGGCAGGGAGTTCAACCGCTGCCATTTTGCCAAAACCTGTCGCCTGCTGCATCAAACGTCCGCGATGGAAGGCGATTTTGACCGCATCTTCGAGCGACAAAATGCCGCCGACGTGCGCCGCCGCGATCTCACCGATGCTGTGACCGACGACAGCTTCCGGCACGACGCCCCACGAGCGCCACAACGCCGCGAGAGCGACCTGAAGCGCAAAAATCGCAGGTTGGGCGATTTCGGTCTGGTCGAGGCGCGACGAATTCTCGTCAGCGGTCAGTTCAGCTAAAAGTGACCAGGGCGCATATTGCCTGAAAAGAGAATCACATTTTTCGATCATTTCGCGGAAAACAGGTTCGCTTTCGAGCAGTTGGCGACCCATTGCCCACCACTGCGGCCCTTGCCCCGAAAACACGAACGCCAATTTGACCGGATGCGCCTGCCCCGCCGCTGATTCAGGCCGCATTTCACCGCGCAGCAAAGCGTCAAGCTGCTCGACTATCTGCTCCGGCGTCTGCCCGACCACCGCCGCGCGCGTGTCGTAATGGTTGCGTTTCGTGCTGGCGGTATAGGCCACATCTCGAAGAAATTCTAAGCCCCTCTCTGCTTGCGGAGAGGGGTTGGGGGTGAGGTTAAGCAAATCACGGAACTGTCCCGCCCGTGTGATCAAGGCGGCGTCGTTGTGCGTGGAGAGGGGTAAAAGATATGTTGTGTTTTGCAAGGGCGCACGGCTGTGCGCCCCTACGTTGGGTGCTTCTTCTAAGATGGCGTGGGCATTCGTGCCGCCGACGCCGAACGAACTGACCCCGGCGAAACGCGGTTGATCGCCCGCAGGCCAGGGGTGCATCTCAGTGGGGATGACAAACGGCGTGTTGTCGAGCGAAATATACGGATTGAGCTTGGTGAAGTGGATAATCGGCGGGATTTCGCCATGCTGCATCGACAGCACAATTTTAATCAGTCCGGCGATTCCGGCGGCGGCTTCCAGGTGTCCAATATTGGTCTTGACCGATGTCAATGCGACCTGTTGACCACGCGGCGCGCCGATTACATTTGCCAGCGCCTCGACCTCAATCGGATCGCCAAGCGCCGTGCCTGTGCCGTGCGCCTCGATGTGCGAAATTTGCCAGGGTTCGATTCCGGCATTCTGCCATGCCTGCTGCAAAACGGCTTCCTGCGATGGGCCATTCGGCGCGGTCAGCACGTTCGAGCGCCCATCCTGATTCACCGCCGACCCGCGCACCAGCGCCAAAATGTGATCGCCATCGGTCAGCGCGTCGGAAAGCCGCTTGAGGACGACCACGCCGCAGCCCTCGCCGCGCACGAAGCCGTTGCCGCCTGCGTCGAACGCACGACAGTGACCATCCGGCGACATAAAGCCGCCTTTGCTCAACGAAATATTCAAATCTGGCGAGATGATTAAATTTACGCCGCCCGCCAGCGCCAAATCGGACTCGCGCGTTCGCAAACTCTGGCAAGCCAGATGCACCGCCACTAGCGACGACGAGCAGGCCGTGTCGATATTCATGCTTGGCCCGCGCAGGTTTAAAAGGAAGGACAGGCGGTTGGGGACAATGCTGTGCAGCGTACCGGTAATCGTGCGCGCATCGATATTGCGGTGGTCGGCATACTCCATCAGCGCATAGTCGTTGTGGTAGCTGGAAATGAAAACACTCGTTTGGCTGCCCGCAAGCTGGTCGCGAAGCTGTCCGGCATCCTCCAGCGCTTCATAAGCCACTTCCAGAAAAAGTCGCTGCTGAGGATCCATCTGTCGGGCTTCGCGGGGGGCGATGCCAAAAAATGTCGGGTCGAATCCGGCGACATCGTGGATAAAGCCGCCCCAGCGCGTAGACATCTTGCCCGCTTTTTCAAAATCGGCATCATAGAGCGAGTCAATATCCCAGCGATCCGCCGGAATCTCGGTGACGGCATCAAACTTATTTTTCAGCAGTTCCCAATACGCCGCTGGACTATCCGCGCCGCCGGGGAAGCGACAGCCCATGCCGATGATGGCAATCGGCTCTGCGCCCAGCACGTCCTCGACCTGCGCGCGCATCTGCTTCGCCAGCAGCGCCAGCTTGATCGAGGACATATTGGCGATTCGCGCCGAAATTTTGCTCATCCAAATACTCCTAAAAAATTAAAGGCTTAACGCAGAGAGCGCAATCCCACAGGGAGGCTGCGCTCAGGGGTAAAGGGCGCAGAGAAATTTTTATCCAATCCCCCTTGTATTTCTTCGTATCCTTTGTGTCTTTGTGGTTCAAATTCACTTTTTCCCCATGAGCGCCTTCAGAATGTCGTCGTCGGAAAGCGATTGAATGTCGCTAATCATGTCGCTCAGGTCGCCCATCGCCTCGAAATCGGATTCCGGTGGTGCTTCGGTGACAATCGTTTCAACCTCGGCTCCCAACGGGACGCTCAGTTTATCCGCCAGATAGGGGATCATGACCAGCAGCGTCGGGTAATTCCAGACCAGCGTCGCCGGAAGGGTCAGGCCAAATTTGGCTTCCAGGCGGTTGCGCAGTTCCAGCCCCATCAGCGAATCCAGGCCGAGTGTGCCAAGCGGCTGGTCGGGCGCGATCTGCGATGGCGATAGTTTCAACACCAGCGCGACCTGTTCCTGCAAGGCCGTCTGGATGGCTTCCCACCGTTCAGACGTTTCCAGCGTCATCAGACTTTCGCGCAGGCCGCCTTCCAGCAGGTTTGAATCTTGTACGGCGCTCATCATTTGCCGCGATTCCTGAGCCAGATTTTTGAGCAGCGGGAAAGTGCGTCCGGCGCGGGCTTGCTTGAAGATTGACCAATCTGCCGGGATGACCGCCGCCTGCGTCGTGCCAGAATCGAGCAAAAAGCCCAATGCTTCCAGTCCGGCTTGTGCGCTCAGGCTGCCGATGCCGGATTCGGCTAACTGCTGAGTCAAACGCTGACCGCCAGAGGTCGCCGCGAAGCCGAGATCATCCCAGATGACCCAGTTCACGCTCAGGGCGGGTAGATTTTGCGCGCGGCGATAATGTGCCAGGGCGTCCATATAAGCGTTGGCGGCGGCGTAATTGCCCTGCCCCGGCTGCCCCATGATCGCACCAATCGACGAAAACAGGACGAAAAAATCGACCTTCTGAAAATGTTCGTGCAGCAGCCAGCTTCCATCAACTTTGGGGCGCAGCACACTCGTCAGTGCGTTTTCGTCCATTTGCAGTAGCAGGCGATCTTCGATCACGCCCGCCGTGTGCATCACCCCGCGAATCGGAGGCCAGCCGGAGCGCTTGTAATCGGCGATAAATTTACGCAGGCCGTTTTCGTCGGCGACATCGACAGGCGCGAGGCAGATATTGACGCCCATCGCCTCCAGGTCAAGGACGAGCGAAATTTTCTGGCCTGCGCTGCTGGCGGGGTCAATCGAATCCCAATCTTCGCGTGGTGGCAGCGGCGTCCGCGCCATCAACACCAGATTGCGCGCACCCTGTTCCGCCAACCATCGTGCCACCTGCGCGCCGATCCCGCCCATGCCGCCGGTGATGAGGTAGGCGGCATCGGGTTGTATGTGGGCGTGGGTTTGTAGGGGCGCAATATATTGCGCCCCTACGTCAGCGTATGCCAACCGCAGCGCATACCGCTGACCCTGCCGCCACGCGATCTGATCTTCGCCATCGGGGTTTGCGATTTCACTCAACAATATTTCGGTGGGTGTATCAATGGCGAGGTCGATCAACCCCCCCCACAATTCGGGATGCTCCTCGGCGACGACGCGCCCAAAACCCCACAGCGGCGACTGCTCGACGGCGGGCGTTTCGCCATCGATGACGGCCTGCGCATTTTGCGTGACTAGCCACAAGCGTGGGCGTTCGCGCCATTCCGTCTGCGCCATCGTCTGAACGAGATAGAGAGGCGCTTGTAGGGGCGCAATATATTGCGCCCCTACGGATTCGTCATCATTAATCCCCCACAGATACACCACGCCCCGCACATCACCCGGCAGCGTCGCGAAAAATTGGCGCAGGTCATCAGCGCTTTGGATGGCTATGTCCTGGGGCTTTACGACCACACTTCGCCCGCCGTGAGCATCAATTTGCGCCGCTAAGTTGTCCCCGATGCCGGACTCATCAGCGAAAATCAGCCAGCTACCGTTGACCGACTCAGCGGCTGGATGCAGTACGGCTTCCCAGCGGAGTTCGTGCAGCCAGCTCGAATCCACCTGTCCAATCGCGATTTTTCCGGATGCGAGTCGCTGCCAATTAGCGGCATCATCCTCACGGGCGAAAATCTGGAATGCGGCTGAATCAAGAACGATTTGCAGGCTGCCGGACGTGGGCGGCGCATGTTCAACGGTGATTTCAGTGACGCGGTGCAGCTTATCGCCAAAGGCCGATTTTGCCGCTGCTATTGCCATATCAGCATAGGCAGGTTCGCCCAACGCGCCGTAATGATCGCGTACGAAATTCTGAAATCGCGTGTCGATCCGGTTTTCCCAAAAATGGCTGTCCGGCAGCAGCGCGACTTCCGGCAGGCGCGACCCGATCAACGGGTGTTCCGGCGCGCGTTTGCTGCGGCTGGATTTTGACGATTCGGGCTGCGCGTCAATCCAGAAGCGTTCGCGCTGCCAGGGGTAGGCCGGAAGTGGGATCGAGCGCCCGCCATCAGGATAAAAAATCGACCAATCCAGAGCATATCCGCGCGCGTACAAGCCGCCGAGCGCAGTCAACAGCGTGATATGCTCGTCGGTGTTGCGGCGCAGCGACGAAAAAATCGCGCCCTGCTCGTTGAGCGTCTGCTCCATGTCTTTTGCCAGCACCGGATGCGGGCTGATCTCTAAAAATGTGTCGAATCCAGCCTGATTCATTGCTGTGATGGTATCGGCGAAGCGCACGACCTCGCGAATGTTGCGCGCCCAATACGCCGCGCCGAAATCGTCTGCTTCGCTCAGGCCGCCGCGCACCGTCGAATAAACCGGACTTGATGCCTGCTGCGGGCGAATGTCGTTCAGCAAATCAGTCAATTCGGCCTGGAATGGCTGCATCTGCGGGCTGTGGAAGGCGTAATTCACGCGCATCATTTTTTGATAGACGCCGCGCGCTTCCAACTGCGCCAGAATTTGCTCCAATGCCTGCGGCTCGCCGGAAATCACACACGATGTCGGGCTGTTGACCGCCGCGACGGAGAGTTTGTCGGCATAGGGCGCGATCAATTTTTGGGCTTCATCGGCAGGCAGTTCAATCGCTGCCATTTTGCCGAAACCCGTCGCCTGCTGCATCAAACGCCCACGATGGAAGGCGATTTTGACCGCACCCTCCAGCGACAAAATGCCGCCGACGTGCGCCGCCGCGATTTCGCCGATGCTGTGGCCGACAAACGCTTCCGGCACAACGCCCCATGAACCCCACAACGCCGCGAGAGCGACCTGAAGCGCAAAAATCGCAGGCTGGGCGATTTCAGTTTGATCGAGGCGTGATTTGCTTTCCTCAGCGGTCAATTCAGTCAGGAGCGACCAGGGTGCATATTGGCGAAAAAGCGCATCGCATTTTTCGATGACTTCGCGGAAAACGGGTTCGCTTTCGAGCAGTTGGCGACCCATCGCCCACCACTGAGGCCCTTGCCCGGAAAAGACGAAGGCAAGTTTTGGCGATTGGGCGACGGGCTGAACGCGGCGATAGCCACCCTCGGCGAATGCGCTCAACTGCTCGGCAAGCTCTACTGCCGACTGCCCCACCACCACCGCGCGATAATTTTGATGCGTCCGGCGGGCGCTGGCTGTGTAGCACAGGTCATTCAAATCAACGGGTGATTCGGCAAGCAGGTTTTGAAAATTCCGCGCTTGCTCTACCAATGCGCTGGGCGTGTGGGCGGAAAATGGCAATAAATATGTGCCAATTTTGGGCGTATGGCTATACGCCCCTACACGTTTTTGGGTTGCAATCGGCGCTTCTTCCAGAATGATATGCGCGTTTGTGCCAGTCACGCCGAACGAATTGACCGCCGCGAACGCCGGACGCACATCATCGGGCCAGGGCGCATACTCGGTTTGGATGATGAGCGGAATCTCGCCCCAGGGGATATTTGGATTCGGCTCATGAAAATGCAGGCTGGGTGGGATGGCGCGATGCTTGAGGCACAGCACAGCTTTCATCAATCCAGCGATGCCGGACGCCGCTTCGGTATGCCCGATATTGGTTTTGACCGAGCCAACGGCGCAGTAGCGGCCTTCCTCGCGCCCTTCCTTTAATACGTCGCCGAGCGCGATCAATTCCACCGGATCGCCGACGCGCGTACCTGTGCCGTGTGCGTCAACGTAGCGCACCTGCCCCGGCGTCACGCCCGACATGCGATAAGCGTCGCGCAGCATGGCGGCCTGCCCCACGCTGCTGGGCGCGACCAGAACCGGGCTGGCATGACCATCGTTGTTGACCGCACCGCCGCGAACCAGCGCATGAATCGGGTCGCCGTCCGCGAGTGCTTGCGACAGCGGCTTGAGGACGATGATCCCCGCGCCTTCGCTGCGCACGTAGCCATTCGCGTTGGCGTCGCCAAATTTGCAGCGTCCGTCGGGCGAAAGCATCCCTGAACGCGAGTAGCCAATCGTGATTTGTGGCTCAATAATCAGGTTGACGCCCCCGGCAATCGCCATCTGCGCCTCACCACTCCACAAGCTCTGGCAGGCCAGGTGTACTGCCACCAGCGACGACGAACACGCGCTGTCAACGGTCATGCTGGGGCCGCGAAAATCAAAAATGTACGACAGCCGCCCGGAGGCTGAATAGCGCCCACCGCCTGTGGTGATGTAGAGGTCGATATTATCCGACGCGGCGTACATCGCGTCCTCGTAATCGCTCGTCCACATGCCGACGAATACGCCTGTCGTGCTGCCTGCAATTTTTTCGCGCACCTGTCCGGCATCTTCGAGCGCTTCCCAGGCCACTTCCAGCAAGAGGCGCTGCTGTGGATCCATATAGGTCGCCTCGCGTGCGGAAATACCGAAAAACGCCGTGTCGAATCGGTCAATCGGGTCGATAAAGCCGCCTTCGCGGGTCACGATTTTGCCAGGGTTGCCAGGAGTGGGGTCGTAAAAAGCATCCACGTCGAATCGTCCTGGCGGCATCGGGCCGATGGCGTCGATTCCATCCCGCAAAAGCTGCCAGAATTGTTCGGGGGTGTTCGCGCCGCCGGGGAAGCGGCAGCCCATCCCAATAATCGCAATCGGTTCGTTCATGTGCGCCTCTTATGAATGGGTATCTATTGTAGGGGCGTACAGCCGTGCGCCCCTACGGGAATAAGGTCATATTTATGATGCACCATTACGCCGCGCCGTCATCCAATCGATTCAAAATTTCGGTCAATGCCCTGGCGAGTGTCACCAAAAGCTGGGTCTGCTGGCTTTGCAGGAAGAAATGATTGCCAGGGAACAGCGCCCGGTTAAATTCGCGCGTCGTCTGCTTCTGCCAGGGTGTAATTTTGTCAGGTGTCACCATTAAATCCTGCATTCCCCCATAGGTTGAGATCGGATAATCGAGCGGCGCTTCCGCGCTGTAGCTGTAGGTTTCCAGCAGTTCGAGATCGGCGCGCAGAATCGGTAAATACAGCGCCATGAGTTCCGGGTCGTGGAAAATCGCCGCCGGAATGCCTGCATAGCGCCGCTGTAATTCGCTGGCGAAGGACGCATCCGGCAGATGGCTCAACGGCGGGTCGGCACGGCTGATTTGCGGTGCTGGTCGCGCGGAAATAAACAGGTGCAGCGGTTCGGCATATCCCTGGCGGCGCAGTTCGCGCGCGGTTTCAAACGCGATCAACCCCCCCATGCTGTGACCAAAAAAAGCGAAGGGTTTATCCAGCGACGGCTCTAACGCTTCTGTCAGCGCTTCGACCAGCGGGGTCAGCCGTGTGTAGGATTTTTCGCGCAGGCGCATCTCCCGCCCTGGCAGCGTGATCGGGCAAATTTCGACCTCTTTGGGCAGCGCTTGAGGCCATTGGCGATAAATCGATGCCCCGCCGCCTGCGTAGGGAAAGCAAAAGAGACGCAGCCGCGCCTGTTCATTCGGGTTAAAGGACAGAGTCCAGGGGTTCGTATTCAATTTGCTGGATACCATGTTTTTCTCAATGATTGTGAGCGTCTGCAAGTTTCAAATGATAAGCGCCACAGGTTTTAATTGCATAAGCGCCGCACGTTTCAAACCATAAACTTTAGTATACGATAGGTAACGCACCTTGCGTTAACATTTCAATCCAGATTTAGGTTTGTGGGGGTTGGAGTTGGGCAAGCGCTAGAATCGCCGCGCCGACGACGGGGGCATAACGCGGCTGCGGGATGGATTTTAGCCCTAACAATTCGCACAAAAGTGCGCTCAGCGGATTCGATTCCGTGAGCAGGCTTCCGGCGAAAGCCATTTTTTGAGGATTCAGGTGCAGTTGGCGAATCACGGCTCTTGCTGCCAGCGCCAATTCATACGCGCCTTTGGAGACGATTTCCGTCGCGACGACATCGCCGGAACGGGCAGAATCCAGCACCAGCGGCGCGAGTTGGGCGACATCGCGGGCACGCGGCGGATTATTTTGATACAGCCAGGGGATGAGATCGAGCGGTTTTTCCAGGCCAAGTATGTTCATAAAAAGCGGAGTCAGTGCCGTTTCGCGCCCACGTCCATCCGCCATGCGCGCCGCCGCCCGCAAACCTTGCGCGCCGAGCCAGTAGCCGCTGCCTTCGTCGCCGAGCAGATAACCCCACCCACCTGCCAGCCATGATTCGCCTGTTTTGCTGACGCCATAAGCCAGACTGCCTGTCCCGGCGAGAACCAGCGCGCCATGTCGTTCACCGTGCGCCCCCACCAGCGCGATTTCATAATCTGAACTGGCGGCGACCTGCGCATGAGGCAAAATTTCGCCGACAATTTCGCGCAGCCAGCCCTCGGAATGGACTTTTGCCGCGCCCGCGACCCCCAGGCCGACAGCCGAAATTTGCTCAGAATCGAGATCAGCTTCAGAAATCACGCTGTGGATCGCGTGTTGGATACGGTGCGCGGATTCTTCACGCCCGATCAGGCTGGGGTTGACGGTTTCGCCGATAAATTGACCGTGCTGGGTTAAATCTGGTGAAAAAACAGCGGCGCGAATGGTGCTGCCGCCGCCGTCGATGCCGATGATATATGTCATAATTTGCGTGTTATGCGCGGCTGAAAATATCTTTAATCGCTAAGGTAAAACCGGGCAGCACATTACCACCCTCTAACATGCCTTCTATAGTAACCTTGTGAACCAACAAGCCGCCATCGTCCGCAGACTGCCAGACATCGACTACCTTTTCGTCAGGATAGACTGCCCAAACGATGCGCGTACCATTATTGATGTAACTTTCAATTTTGTTCATCATTTCGCGTGGGCGGTTACTGGGTGAAATGACTTCAACGGCAAGGTCGGGCGCAATGAAATATTCCTCTGGCACACCTTCATGATGCGCTTTGGAAACGAACGCCACATCTGGAATAACAGTATCTCCGTTTGGCAGGTTAAATTCGCAACCGTCTGCCAGCACCTCACCCAGATCGTGAGCGTGGACGAAAACTATTAGAAAGTGGGTAATCAATCCTACAATGACTGCGTGAATAGGTTTGGGCATGGCGGCCTCGTAAATCACTCCATTGATGAACTCAAACCACTTGCCAGCATTTTCAGGGCGATTGATGAATTCTCGAAATTCTTGCGTCGTAAAAGTCTTTTCTTGCGCGATCATATTGACCTCGGATTTCATTTCTAGGCTGATTGTAGCATATTTCATTTAAAACCATTGATTGCTTATCGCTGATTTAAAGCCGAAATGCTTACAATAAAATAGTCGAATGGGTGTCGAGGAAAAACAGATGCGCGCTTTTTGTGTGCTGTTGGCTGTGTTGATTTTGGGCGTCGGGGTGCAGGCGCAGGATGACGACTATCGGCTGCGTGTGCCGACAATCTCGGAATATATCGCGGGCATACCCGATTTTGAGCAAACCGATCAAGAACTATTATTTTCAAATCGCATAGCTGATGCTGTCGAGGCCGCAGAGTTAGAGTTTTTGCACCGATATGAAGATAGTGCCGATTTTTCGGAATTGAATAACGCTTTTAATAAGCTCAAAACACCAATGTTTTTTGCGCCTACTCTCGATCCTATGCCAGTCATTAATTATAACCAGTGGATCGTGCGAATTATCCAGGCATGGCTAAATGAGAACTCGACTGATTTAGATACAACATCGGAATTTATCTTTCTTGATTACTCAGTAAATGTAAGTCAGCGCGATTTCAACAACGATGGACAACATGAATGGGTATTGAATGTAACCAAAGACGCGGATCGTGCTGAGTATCGAAATTATGTGGTGGTGGTTAGTGAGAATAACGTTTATCGTACCTTAGAAGTACCAGTACCTTGGCGGGCAGATGGTTACAGCATGGAAAGTGAACCTGGGGGTTGGTTTGAAGAATTGTCGTTTGGGGATATTAACGGCGATAATCTATCTGAATGGCTTTTTCAGCTAACAACTGAATATGTGGGGCCGGGATATTCGTTGATTTATCGATATGTTTATGTGGTGGGTTGGCGGGGCAACCAACTTGTCTCTTTAGCTATCGTTGATGACCCTGTGTTTAGGGATTTAGATGGAGATGGTATTGATGAGCTAGTTGCCACCGATGAGAAGGTCGATAATTGGGGATGTGGTATACGCGCTATGACGGTGATTCGATGGAATGGCACACGCTATGAATGGCAACCCTACCAGGAACAACTTAATTGTTTGGCACGCTATGCTGAAGAAGCGATGTGGAACGGCGACTTTGCGACGGCAGTAGAGTTTTATAATGAGTTTATACAGCAGCACCAAGCAGAATTTGATTTATATATTACTTGCGCTGCTTTCTGTGGGCCAGGTCGCGATGTTGTCATTTTTAAGTATTTTCAAGCCCGACGAATTATTGCTTATACCCTTCTCGGACAAAGCGAACATGCCCAAACACTGCTAAATGCCCTGAAGAATATGCCTGAAATTTCGGATTTTAGTCGTGCATTACTCGACGTAAATACAATTAATGCGGAGACGCTCTGTATGGCAGCATACAACTACTTTGCTGAGGATTTTCACCCGGAATTGGAAAATTACAGTGAAGAATCAATTTATGGGTTCTTACCTGGAAGGATTATTGAAGATATTTCTGGGCAAGACCTTTACTATGCAGGGACACATATTGATCCCAACCGCGCCGGATGTGACATTCGATTATTGGGTGACGAACCGACTCCTATCCCGACTCTCACACCGACACCCTACCCCACCTATCCACCCCCAACGCCGGATACACGCCCTCAAAATGAACGCTGGCTGTCGATGCAGTATGTTGAGGCTGCTTATCAGACAGGCGATTATGAGTTAACGCTGACTATCGCTTCTCAAGCCGTTCCACGTGATGAATTTGACCGCTTGAAATGGGGATATTACCGCGCCCTCGCGCTCGAAGCCCTGAACCGTCCCGATGAAGCGCTGGCGGAATATATCGAAATTTTCCAGGCCGCGCCGGAGTCCGTTTGGGGGCAGCTTGCCGCGCTGCACCTGGAAAAAATTTAGCTTTGCGTTTTGAGGGCTACACCTGCGAACAGCGCCGCGCCTTCGGTGACGAACAAGCCCCACTCCCCTGCGCGATGCTCGTACATCCGGCAGGAAAGCGCGATCTGATCGTTGACGTAAGCGACGATGCAGGTTTCATCGACGATAATTTTGAGGCGCGCCGTATCGCCAGCTTCCAGCGGGCGTTCCAGCACGAACGGTTGATCCCCCGGCCTCGGCCAGCGATCAAACACGATGCGATGATTTCCTGGCTCGATGCGCAGTTGGTAATAATGGTCGAGCGTCGAATCAGCGCGGAAAAATAGTCCGGCGTTGATCGTCCCCGGTGAGAGCGAAATTTCCGTTTCGATCAGGCAGGTTTGCGGCAGGTCGCCCAACGCCAGCGCTGAAAATCGGCTGGTCGAGGTCGACGAAAATTTATTATCGCCAATTTTCCAATCGCCGAGGATTTTTCTGGGCGTAAGCGGCAGCGAATGGCTGAATGGCACTAACACACTTTCCGGCGGGCGAACGCTCAATGTGCCATCCGATTCCTGCAAAATTTCATGCGTCACCAGATGACCACCCCACTGCCAGTTACCGTCATCTTTTTCGCCCACGCGCGTCGGCAGCCAGCCAAATATGAAGCGTTTGTCGCCGTCGCTGGCGGTTTTGGCGGCGTAAAATGCGCGCGAATCAAAGGTGTCATTCGGCGGCGCGATCCAGGGGCCATTGATGCTGCGGCTCATGCGGTAATGCGTGACCGAGCGTTCGCTGAAGGTTGAATAAACCAGATACCACCAGTCGCCAATTTGAAATAAATCCGGGCATTCGTGGGTGAAATACAAATCTGGCGACCAGAACGGCGCGCGAACGTCCCAGCTATCCAAATCCTTGCTCGTCGCCAGCGCCACGCAGCCGCGATTCCGGCTGGGGCCAGTCGGCTTGCGCGCCGCCAGCAGCATTCCATATTCCTGCGTATCCTCGTTCCAATAGATGAACGGGTCGCGCCAGTCGTCCGGCTCATAGCCCTGTGGTGCGAAAAACAGGAACGATTCGTCCTTCGTCCAGGTGCGGAGATCAGGACTGGTCGCGCGCATCACGGCCTGAATAGGCTTGCCCGTTCCATTGAAAAGCCCGTTATGTCCGGTGTAGAAAATATAAAATGTGCCGTCTTTTTCGTAGACAGAACCCGTAAACACCCACAAATCCTGTGAATCTTTAGCGCCACGCGGCAGCGCTTCGCCCCAATCCTCGAAATGGACAAAATCGTCGGTGACGAGGTGAAACCAGGGCGTACCCAGGCCATGTCCGGCCTCGTCGCGATAATCCTTCAGATAAAACAGATGGTACCGTCCATCGTGGTAGAACGGGATAAAGTCAGCGGCAACGCCGTCGTCAGGTTTGTAGAGAAAGGTCATTGTTTTAAACTTCTATGGTGTAAATTAGAAACTTTTCTGGGGTATGGGTTCTGGAATTGGAATATTCTCGTCCAAAGCCGTTTCCAACCACAAAATTTTGGCCTCATCGATCATTTCTAAAGCTTCTTCGCGATCTTCGCCCTGGGTCATACAGCCTTTCAAGAGAGGGATTTCTGCAAACCAGTAGCCATCTCGATCAGGTGTTAGTTCAATTGTGTAGGGCAGCGAGAGATAGTAATCCTCTAACAGCTTACGCAAATCATCAAACAACACATTGTTTGGATTCTGTACGATACGCTGGTATCGTTTTTTTCGTTTGCTCATAGTTTAGCAGGTTTTTAACCTTTGACCCCAGAGGTGATAAAACCCTGCACGATATATTTTTGGGCGAACAGGAACATCAATACCATTGGCAGCACCATAATCGTTGAAATCGCCATGATATAATCGGTGCGCGCCAACTGGGTGCTGACCGAAAGTTGGAAAAATTGCAGACCGATTGCCAGCGTGAATTTGTCCGGGCTGCGCAGATAGATCAGCGGGCCAAAAAAATCGTTCCAGTTCGCCAGAATGGTCAGCAGGGCGACAGAGACCAGCGCCGGACGTGAAAGCGGCACATAAATGCGCGACCAGATCGTCCAATGCCCCGCGCCGTCGATAATGGCAGCTTCGTCCAGATCGCGTGGAATCTGCATAAAAAATTGGCGCATCAGGAAAATGTTGACCGCGCCACCACCGAACCAGGGCGGCACGATGAGAGGCCAGAACGTGTCCAGCCAGCCGATTTTGCTAAACAAAATATAAAGCGGAATCAGTGTGACCTGCTGCGGCAGCATAATCGATGCCAGCACCAGCATGAACCAGATGTTGCGGCCTGGAAAACGCAGCCGCGCAAAGCCATAGGCGCACAGCGAACAGGTTATCAACACACCAGGAAGGATACCGCCTAAAATCAGAAGGGTATTTAATGTCCAGCGCGGAAATTGCGTAACGCCGTATGTCCAGGCTTCGGGATAATTGCTGGGGCGCAGCTCGTTGGGGAAAAAAGTCGGCGGATAGGTATTGATTTCGGTAAAAGGCTTCAGCGACGTATTGAGCATAATAATCAACGGCAGCGTGTAAACTAACGCGCCGAGGATGAGCAGAGCATAGATGACGGTCATGTTAAATTGTCTGCGGCGGCGCGCGGCTTCCTGCGGCCTTTCAACCGACATGAGCGGTTTGGTGGATTTTGTGATACTCGCCATTATTTGCCCTCGTTTTCATAGTAAACCCACAGTGGCGAACTGCGGAAAATCAGCAGCGTCAGGCCGATGATGATGATAAACAGCACCCAGGCCATAGAAGAAGCGTAACCCATCTCGAACCAGTCGAAGGCTTTGTCGTAGAGGTTGAGGTTATAAAAATAGGTCGCTTTCGAAGGGCCGCCCTGCGTGATAACAAACGCCGGGACAAAAAACTGGAATGCGCCGATAAAACCCGTGACGACATTGAAAAAAATCGTTGGCGTCAGCATCGGCAGGGTCACACGTTGGAAGCGCTGCCAAGCATTTGCGCCGTCGATTTTTGCTGAGTCGTAGAGTTCTTCGGGGACATTCTGCAATCCCGCGACGTAAATAATGGTCGTGACCACGCCGCCTGTCCAGACTGCGATCAGCACCATTGCCGCCTGCGCCCAATCCTGCGAACCCAACCAGTTGATCGGCTCGATGCCGATAAAGCCTAACACGGCATTGACCGGGCCAAACTGTGCGTTAAACAAATATTTGAACAAAAGCGCTGACGCGATAAACGGCACGATGATCGGCAGATAAAATAAAGTTCGAAAAATAAATATCCCGCGTACTTTTTGGGTCAGCAGCGTGGCGACTGCCAGGCTAATGGTCTGCCCGATTGCCATGCTGGCGACGGCAAACCGCAGCGTCACGCCCAGCGAACGCGCAAAATCGCGGTCACGGGTGAACAGCTTTACATAATTGTCAAAGCCGACAAATTCCGGCGCTTTCATGATGTTGTAATCGGTCAGGCTGTAGTAAGCCGAGGCGATCATTGGCCCAAACGTCCAGATAATGAGGCCAAGCACCACAGGCATGATAAACAGGTAGCCCGTTATCGTTTCGCGCCAGAAATTGGGTCGCCGCTTACGCTTTTGCTGCTGTTGGGGCAAAGAGAGAGAGGTTGCTGCCATCGCGTTTAATCTCCAAATAATAACATTTTTTATGATCGTTTGGGGAAGTAGGGACATAGTACGCCATGTCCCTACCCTCAGTGATCGTGTTTACTACTCTATTGTCTCGTCCAGGCAGGCCTGGATTTCATCGTTCGCAAAGGTGAAGGCTTCTTCAGCGCTTTGTTCGCCCGTCAGCACGGCATTGAAAGCATCCGTGATGAGCTGGTTGATCTGCCCAGCATAGAGGCTGCCGCATTCGCCAGGGAAGTAGGTGGGCAGAATGCCGTTTTCACCATTTTCAGCGAAGGCATTGATATTGTCCGGCGGGCCAGCGCGGTTGAGGATGTCTGGGTCATCCGCCAGCGATTTGAGGAGCGGTGTACCCGTGTAGTCCATCGCAATCGCTTTCTGAATATCGGAGGAGAGCAGATTTTTCACAAAATCCCAGGCCAGTTCGGGGTCTTGCGCGTTCGCTGAAACCGCGAAGCCATAGGTACCCATGCCCGTGACCTTGCCATTGGGCTGTGAGGGGATAACCTGCACGTCCCACTCAAATGGCTGCGGGTCGAGGCTGCGGAGGCCAGCCATGCTGCCAGCGATGGTGAGCTGAAGGGCGCATTTTCCAACGGCGAAGCAGTCGCCACCCGCATCAAAGTCAAGAGGCTGTCCAATACCATCAACCGTCCACATATCGGTCAGGGCGGTCAAACCCGCCAGCGATTCCGGCGAACTGAGGGTAACAGTGCGTCCATCATCGGCGAGTAAGCCGCCGCCATTCCCAACAATCCAGGGGACATAGACTGCCCACCAGGTCGGTGCGCCATTACCGAGGCAGAAATTGTCGGTCTGTTCTTTGATGGTGGTGCAGGCACTAATCATGTCATCCCATGTCCAGTCGGCTTCGGGAAGCGGCGCGCCTGCGGCCTCAAACATGCTCTTGTTGTAGTAAACCGTGACGACATCATAGGATGAGGGGATCATGTACAGGCCAGAATCGCCCGCGACACGTCCCAGATCGAGCATGATGGAATAAACGTCGTCAATGTCAATATCTTCGTCCGTTTCGGCAAACTGCTGCATATCCAGCACAATGCCGTTCTGAACGAAGGGAACGACGAACAGGTCAGCCGTGAACACCACATCTGGCAGCGTACCCGAAGCGGCCTGGGCAGTCAGCGCGCTCGCGACATCGCCAGTAATATATTCCATTTTGACTTCAACATCTGGGTGCGCTTCCTTGAAAGCCTCTACCAGAAGGGCATTAACGCCGTCAACCGACCAGCCAGTGAGTGTGCCGAAGCGGATCGATGTGACCTGCGCCCGTACCAGACCTATGGCCATTGTGGTGACGACGAATAAGCTGACTGCTACGATCATCAGCCTACGAGGGAGTGATTTTGAAAACATTTTTAAACTCCTGAAAGTTAAGTATCGAATATTTCAATTTAGCGTCATCAAACGTTTTTTGTTAGCGCTCATTCTCCTTTCGAGCATATCCTGAAGGGCATTTTACCCCACCTTCATGTTGCGTTATCTTACCGCTGCTTTCGGTTTCTTACAAATTGGCAATGCGATCATGAATGGCGCGGCGAAATTCGTGAATTCCCTCTTTTTCGCGGCCTGGATAAACCCGATTCGTCAGACAGGCGACGACCAGATTTTTCTCCGGGTCAATCCATAAGGACGTGCCTGTAAATCCGGTGTGACCATAACTGCTCATGCTGAAAAAATCACCTGCCGACGAGTCCACTTCCGCTTTCAACATCCAGCCGAGGCCGCGTCGTGTGCCATCGGTGTTGGCGTGTTCGTGTTTGGCGTCGTCCATCAACTGAGGTGAAATTTTCAAGGTCGGATTTTTTTCGAGCCACGCTTGCCCCAACGCTGCCACATCGCGCGCGGCGGAGAATAGCCCAGCGTGTCCAGCGACTCCACCTACCCCACAGGCGTTCTCGTCGTGGACTTCGCCCCAGACGCGTCGTTTGCGCCAGGTTGGGTCATTTTCAGTCGGCACAATCGCATTTCGGTCAAAGCCCGACCACATCGGGTTAAAAACAACCGTTTCTAATTTTAAGGGGGCGGTCACACGTGCCTGAATCGTGCGTTTGAGGTCGATTTCAGCCGCGCCACCCGTTGCCATGTTCAACCGCGCTGCCGCCTCGCCCAACAGCATCAGGCCGAGGTCGCTGTAACGGACGATGCTGTCCCCCGGTTCGCCCACAAACGGGTATTCAAAAATTGCGCGCAGGCCGTTTTGCCAGCGTTCCCGGCGTGGGAGCGGATCGTGGTCATCGGGTGGCAGCGGCGCAGGGCCAGCCGCGTTAAAAACGTCGCGCCAGGGCGCTAGTCCTGATGTATGCGTCAGCAAATGGCGAAAGGTGACACGCGCCGGGTCAACTAATTTTCCGCGCACGGCTTCAGGCATCGGCAGTTGAATTTTGCTGTGCGGGTCTTGTCCACCATCCATTTCGCGTGGGCTGGACGCGCCAAATTCCGGCACCACCTCGACCAACGGCGTATCCAGCGTTAATTCTCGTTCTTCCAGCAGCGACAAAAACGCGGTGGTCGTGAACAATTTCGTGACGGATGCCAGATCAAACAGGGTGTCGGTTTTTACCGCCTGATTTTTTTCGTCGGGGTCGATCCAGCCCCAGGCCGCGTTGAGTAACACATCGCCATTTTTGATGACGGTCAGCGCTGCCGCCGGGAACACATCGCCCAGGCTGGCCTGGACGATACGTTCAATTTCGGCTTGCGCGGCGGGCGAAAGCTGGTTGATCGGCTGGCTGGGTGCAATGTCGTTTAGTGTGGGCAAGAATAATATCTCCGAATAAAAACTTAACGCAGAGAGCGCAATCCCGAAAGGGAGGCTTCGCACAGAGGCAAAGCGCGCAGAGGAAAATATAAATATTTCTTTGCGTTGCTCTGCGTTCTTTGCGCCTTTGCGCCTTTGCGTTAAAAATGAATTTCGATTTTTAGCTATAAATCAAAAATGGCTCACGCTGCGCCCGGAAATCTTCGCACTCTTGCCCCCACGTGCGCGTGAGTTTATCCAACGGCAGCCCTGCCTCGATGCCCATGCGCATCGTTTCGCTGCCGATTAGTCTATCAAAGTGATAAATCGCGCCGGGTTCAAGTTTAGCGCTGCGGGGTAACGGCCAGATCGAGCGCGCGGGGTACATTTCGCGAATCGTCATGATGAGTCCCAGCCACGTTTCGACGGGTCGCCACCAATCACGATCCGTGATGTGAACCTGGACGCCGCCGCAGTCTAACCCTTGCCATTTGCTGGTGCTTGGGCGGAAGATGTGTGGGCGAAAGCGCACCCCCAGCCAGTAGAGGCGATTCATGCGCTCGGCGAGTTCGATGCCATCGACTGCTGGAGCGCCGACAATTTCGAACGGCAGCGGCGTCCCGCGCCCCTCTGAGAGCGTTGTTCCCTCGATCAGACACGCGCCAGGGTATTGATGCAGGGTGCTGAGATGCGGCATGTTCGGCGACGGTGGAATCCACATCAGCCCAGTATCTTCCCACCACATATCGCGCGTCCAGCCCTCACAGGCGATGACAATCAGGTCGGCGGGCGTTGGATTCCAGAGCGCATTCATCATCTGCGCCATTTCGCCCAGTGTCATCCCATGCTGGATCGGAATCGGGAAGCGTCCTACAAACGACGCCATTTCCGGCTCTAAAATTGGCCCGTCGATCATCAGGCCGCCCAGCGGGTTTGGCCTGTCCAGGATAATCACCCGGACGCCGTTTTCGCCCGCTGCCTCGATGATGTGCGAAATTGTCCAGAGATAGGTGTAATAGCGAACACCGATGTCCTGAATATCGCAGACCAGAATGTCAATATTTTTGAGCATATCGGCGGAGGGGCGCACATCTGCCCCATACAGGCTGTAGATAGGCAAACCTGTGCGCGCATCGGTCTGGTTGTTGACCTGTTCGCCCTCGGCGGCAACCCCCGCGAAGCCATGCTCCGGGGCAAAAAGCGCGGTCAGCTTGATCCCCGACGCATTGGTGAAAATCTGATAGGCGCTGTTCAGGTCACGATCAACCGCGCTCGGATTGGTCATCAGGCCGACACGCGCATCGCGTAATTCCGCGTATCCGTTTTCGCGCAGAACTTCGAGGCCAACTTTGATGGTCATAGCGCCCTATCGGCTTTTCTTCCTACGGCGAATTGCGCGGCGAAGGATATATTTGAATCCCGCCGGATTCCTGCCCTCGCAGAATCCATCATTCTGACTATCTTCCCCCCAGGTCAAAGTCCATGATTTTATCGAGTATGGGCGTCTATTCCAAATAAGCGAAATGGCCTACCCGATCAGGTGAAAATTCGTTTGCCGTCCATGTATCCAGCGCATCTGCCTGCCACTCATCACCGCATCCTGTTCCAGCGCGATTCGCACCGACTGACCGCCCCACTCCGGCACATTTTTGCGCACGTTGAGTTCAATCGAATAGGCCGTGTCGTCAAAAATTTCGTAATCGCCCTTTCCCGGCACACCCCCCTGCTGATCCCACAGGCCGATGGTTGGGCCGGCTGCGTGTCCGTGATAACCCAGCGGGTGGCTGTATACCATCGCGTCGATTCCTTCCGCTTTGGCCTGCTCCAGTGCGATTTTCAGCACCTCGTTGCCCGTTCTGCCAACCGCCATCGCTTCCATGTGAATGTCCTGCAAGCGGTTGCCGTCCGCCAGCGCCGCTTTGAGTCCGGCAGGGGCATCGGTTTCACCCGGCTTCAACACATAGGCCACTTCCTGCTGATCCGTCGCCAATCCCAGGTAATAAAATCCGACATCGCACCACAGCATATCACCCGGCAAAATCACCGTTCGTTTTGTGTCGTGCGTGTTAAATTCGGCAGCAAGATCGCCCGCCGCCTGAATATCCACGTCCGGCTGAAACCACGCCTGGAAGCCGAGATCGAGCATTCTTTGCCGCATCCACCATACTAAATCCTCCGTCGTCGTGATGCCGGGGTGAATCGTCACGCTCGAAAACATCTCGGCAATAATCGCGTGTCCGATTTCGACGATGCCGGGGTACACGTCCAGTTCAGGCTGAATGCGCCGTTCCAGCCAGCCAATCGCCAGCCGTTCCGCGCTTTTCACCCGCCCCATGTATTCCGTCCCCAACGCTGCCTCCAACTCAACAAATTCGTTATGGCTCAGGCCGTCGCCAAACGCCGATTCCACCGACACGTTGATGCCGATGCTCTTGGGGTTGCGCTCACGGATGACGCGCGCGAGACATTCGTACTGGCTTTCATTTTCCGGCGTCCAGCCGACATCGTAAAATCCCGGCTGTCCATAGCGGCTGAGCGTTAGGCGTTCGACGCTGTTGTCGTCCTTCAGTGTGAAAACCAGAATCGTTCGCCGCCGCGCTGCCATCGCGGGTTCGGGCAGCAAGGTCATAATTACGGGATCTTCATTGTATTCTCGTGCGATCACCAGCCACATATCAAAGCCTTCGCGCTTCATGATCTCCGGCAGAATCGTATTGAGGCGCTCTTGCAGCCAGCGGTTGCGCACGTCGGCGCGGGCGCGTAAGGGCAGAATTTTATTGCGGTAGGCTTCCGTATTTTTCAGCATGATTTGTTTGTGCTTTCTGTTACGTCGCAAAATCAGGTTGAGAACGAGTTTATATGGGTGTGAACCACTTCACTTGAAATGATTGTAAGAAATCGATCAATACCAGCAATATAACACGATATGAACCCGCACTTTGAAGGTAAATAAATAGGTAGCATAGCAAAGGCTGCTTGAAAAGTACAAAATCGTTGGGCTTATGAGTGAGATTGAAGCTTCACAGGCAATTTCCCCATTGGCACAAAATTCCCCATCAGCGCATCAACCGCCGCTTGCAGCGAGGGTGCTCCATCGCCACAGGTGCAAAGAATCGTGCCGGCTCCCGGCAGCGCGTCAGCATCATAAGGATTGGCGAGGCACACCAGAATCACATTTTCGCGAGGCTCATGAGGTCGCGCGCGAAGGCCGTTTCCTCCGACCACAGGTGCGCGTTGCGGGTCGCCAAAATTAAAACATCGGATTCCGCAGCAAGGTGTTTGGCGCGTTCGAGCGTTTCTGGCGAAATTCCGCTGGATGGCAAACCAACGCTCTCAATTTCCGGCGCGCGCTGCTGCAAAATCGACGCTAACGCCGTCGAGTCGCCGCGTTCCATCGCGCCTGTGTCGAGGTAGGACGCAAATTCGATTAATACGTGTGTGCGGTTTCGCGCGTATGTCCTGCCCTGCCACATCCTGTGCCTGAAACCAGATCAATATTGAGCGCTTTTCGCTCACGCTCATGTGGGCAATAACCATAAAAACCGATAGCGGAATTGCAATTATGGCATAATACACGTAAATCATCGCGAATTGGCCCATCCAAAAGTTTCTTGCGATAAACCGAGATGTTATTCCAAAGCCGCCGCTCCAGATTTCCACCACCGTTGATATGGTCAATGCACAAAAATTCGTGTCTTTGCTCACCACAGCAAGCACATTGCCCACCATACCTCTCAATAACCGCCAGCCTAAGACCTTGAGAGTAAGCTTTGGCTTGGACAGCGATCTTTTCGCGATCATGATAATGTGTTCTGTCGCGCTCATTATGGCAGGACTGGCAAATGTAACCTCTTGCTCTTTTCGTTCGTGCCGACCAGTTCACACCCTGAACCAATTCTATACCACATACCCGACAGTGCTTGATTGGGTCTTGTTGCCTTAGAAATACTTCTGAGTAAACTCGGCTTTCTCGCGCATTCTTGGTGTTACATCCTTTACATAAGTATCGAGAAGATGCTGCTGCCCGTTGCGTCCAGTTCTCACCGATAATAAGGATGCAACCACATGTCCTACAAACTTTGTCAGCATTCTTAAATTGCATTTTCCCCATCTTAATTCCCTTTCGTTTGCTCGACTATAATTTATTTCCTACATGGCGACTCGCCCGCCCTCCTGGTCAATCGAGACGAGAATCGGACGCGGCGCGGCCTCGCGACACTGGCGAACCAGCTTGGCGACCTGTCCCGGCGTGTCCACATTGCGCGCGAACAAAATCACGCCGCCGATTTGCCCTCGCGCCAGCCAATCAAGAATGTGATCCGGCGCTGTCAGGCCGTCGAAGCCTACGTGGAGCATGTAGCCGATTTTGTGTTCGAGGGAGAGTGAGGTCATGTAGTTTATTTTCTTTATATATGCAAAAACGTCTCTAGTGCGATTTTTGAGTATTTGGAACTCTGTTACGCCACATTACCACATTGATACAGCACCATGCGGCCAATTTTCATCTTCACTTGAACAATTATCGTCTTTGTAAAATGGCGGAAGAATATAATTACGAGCTATATCAGACATCGTAATAAGACGCTCGTGTTTTTCTGGTAGATGGAATTTGCCATTCATCAATTCTGAACGTGTCACTAAACGTACATGGAGCTTTTCGTACTTTGCATCCTGCTCTTGAATAAACTCTATAATCTCCGGTGGAATGTTTTTCTCAAGAGTAGCAAATAAGAATAGATGAGCTTCCATATCAACAGCGACTTTAATTTCTCGCTCAAGTTGAGATTTTAATTTCTGAATAGCCTCTTGAATCTTCTTTTTTTGAATTTTTTGAAATGGCATAAAGCTGTTTTTACATTCAGTCAGAACTAAATATCCATCACACATAGCGATAATATCGATTTCTGTTGTTTCCATGTTTTTTGTCAAATTGATATCTGCTTGCCAGATCAATCCATGTGAAGCAGTCTCATAGAGTAAAAGCAAAGTCAGTAACACTGCAATAGCGCCCTGATTTTGTCGATCTACGAATAAGCGATTTAAACGATAAGCAAAATCTATATAGATTGGGATTTGGAAATGCGCCCGGCATCCTTCGCATATCATATGTTCATTGATGCGAGCTAATTCATACCAAGATGAGAGGCCACACACGGGACATAGTAAATTGTAACCTCTAAGAAGTATCTGTTTACTAGCAAAAAATTGTATCCATTCTTGAAATTGAGGTTTATCAGATTTAGATATTTTTAGCTGATCGAACATTTCAATCAGGGTTAGTGCCTTTTCGCTTACTAAAAGAGGATGGAAAAATAATTTGAAAATATTTGGATCATGTAAAAACTTTGCATCTTGCAAGTTCCCCAAAAGATTTATCATGCCTTGATAGTATGCGTTTTTTCCGGCACCAATCGCATATCCTGCATTTTCACAGGCTGTTTCCACAACTTTTTTGTAACTAGGTAATTGAATTGATCCGATGTCATCAGTCATAGTGGTAAAAAATGCAATATTCCCACGAGCTATACGAATCCAGCTTCCCATAGCGTAAAAGACTCTAAGGTCTGGAGAATTCGATAAAATAAAATTCAAATCGAAGAACATACTTGGTGTAAATCCCTGTTTGTTTCCAAATCCAGGAGATAAATCAAGTTCGCAAATCCAACGCCGATTTTCATATTTTTTATTTAGGGAACGATCTAAAAATGAGGGCTGTGTTATCTGAAATGAGTGATGATTGTTTTGAATGTTAACTACCTGATTTTGTTTCAAGTGAATAACAGTAGGCACAGGCGCATCAATATTGCATCTTTCTAGATTGATTACCCATCCCTCTTTTTCTGAAAGATCACTTCTTCGGGGAGGCAAGAAATGCTTTAATTTGTCTCTGATACTGATTAAATTCTCTAATTCAACACTATAGCTTACGATATCAAAGGTGTTTCCTTTTACTTTTGAGCCAAACCATTCAGCTAGAATCAGGTAATCATTATCGTTTGCTAGTGCGGAAACGGGAATAATGACGCATGTCGATTTGCCTTGGTTACTCTGATTCGACCAACGTAAAGCATGATAAATAAATAGATCATCTAAAAGTCCCGTCGAGATAAGTAGCGAATATTTTCCAAATCCAAACATCGAAAATGTAGGGCGAAGATGATCTCCTGATAATCGAAGTGGTGTGATCCATTTTTCAATTTCATCGAGGGTATTCAGATATTCCTTTAAATTTGTTGGGCTAAATTCAATTTTTAATGCGCCAAGATTTTTCTCTGCAAATGTTTGATATTTTGATTCTGGAAGCCAAGTGCCTGTAATAATTTCCGTGTATTGAGCAAAATCCCCATTTACTACCGGATAGCGAATATTTGATTGATTGGCTTCAAGTTTTCCTCGCTCGATGAATAAATTTTCAAGAAGCACATCCATATGAAGGGGATTTATTTTGTTTGATTCTCCAAGGATGGTTTTAAGTGACTCGTTACTCCATTTCCAGATGTTCATTGGTTGTAGCTGCTTATAGAGGTCGTTTATTAATTTGGTTTCAATTTCTCCGACCAAATAAATCAAATCTGGATCATGGAAAAATAATTGCCTCCACCAATCGCTTCGGATACTCTTACCGTCAGTAGGAACAAATAAGTTGTATTTCCCACCCCAGAGCGAAGTATTGTATTGATAAATTTGTCGAAATTCAGATTGGTCAATCTCACGGTTAATGATGTAACCAAATCTCAGCGGACGAATAGCAAATTCTGATACTATTTGTTCATGTACATTGTTCTGTTGAATGATTCGACTCAGCATGTTGTTTCGCTTTGATTAGGTTTCATTACTTTGATCTGATTTAATATATACTTATTTTGCCCCCTTCGCTTTATCCCTGCCCCGCCGCTATAATCAGGGTGCTATCTCACACGCACGAAAAGAGCGACTATGCCCGACCCCATTTTGAGGACGGAAATTCTGGAACAACCCGACGTACTGCGCCGATTGATTCAGCAGGAACGCCCAGCAGTTGAGCGAGTCGCGCAAATTATTCGTGAGCGAAATCCGAGCTTTGTGGTGCTGGCGGCGCGCGGCTCGTCGGATAACGCAGGTCGCTATGCCCAATATTTGTTTGGCGCGTTCAATGGGCTGCCGGTGGCACTGGCGACGCCTTCACTGTTTACACTTTACGAGAAGCCGCCGAGGATGCAGGATGCGCTGGTCATCGCGATCTCGCAGTCAGGACAATCGCCAGACATTATTTCCGTGATCGACGAAGGCCGACGCCAGGGTGCGCTGACCCTAGCGCTAACGAATGACACCGCTTCGCCGTTAGCGCTGGCTGCCGAGCATACACTGAATCTCCATGCCGGACAGGAACGCGCTGTCGCCGCCACCAAAACGTATACGACCTCGCTCACCCTGATCGCGATGCTCAGTGCGGCGCTGGCGCAGGATGAAGCGCGTTTTGAGGCGCTGGCAGGCATCCCCGCGATTCTGGATAACGTGGTCAGCGACGCCGATGAGACGATCAAGGCCAGCGAACGCTACCGCTACATGGAAGCCTGCGTCGTCGTCAGCCGGGGCTTTAATTACGCCACCGCCTACGAGGTCGCGCTCAAAATTAAGGAATTGACCTATATCCTGGCTGAACCCTACTCGACGGCGGACTTTCAACATGGCCCGCTGGCTCTCGTCGCAGATGGTTTTCCCGTTCTGGCGATTGTGCCACAAGGTGAACTGGCCGACGAATTGGTCGAATTTTTGCGCGAACTGGATCGGCGTGGCGCGGAACTGCTCGTTATTTCCAGCCGTCAGGATGCGCTCGAAATCGCGCAGACTCCCCTTTCGCTCCCGACGGGCATCCCCGAATGGCTGTCGCCGATTGCCGCCGTCGTGCGCGGGCAGTTATTCGCGCTCGGCCTGACGCTGGCAAAAGGCTATAACCCGGATGCCCCACGCGGAATCCGTAAGGTCACACTGACGGAATAATTACAGCCGACGCAGCGCCCCGCGTGGATTCGTGACCGACACGACGTAATGCTCGACCTTTTGGTAGCCGCCGACGTTGACGCATTCCCAGATTCCGTTGCCCTGAAAATCGGCGACCAGATCATCCAGCGTTTTTTGCGCTAAATTTTTGTCGATCTGCGACAGCGCATTAATCACCCAGCCGGAAGGCGTCGCCCAATACGCACCATTCTGATACGTTTCCTGGGTAATCACCTCCGGCGGTGCGAGGACACGTTCCCAATATTCACCGCGCAGCAAATGGCGGATTTGCCCGCGCAGCACGTAATCGTCATAGCGATCTCGCAAAAATTTCAGCACCCGTTCGCGCCGTTCGCCTTTGAGGAGGCCGATGTAGACGGCGAAGGCGTTGCCCCAGATGTCAATTTGCCGGCAGTCGATGGTCGCTGCCAGGAAAACGCCGTTTTGATTGTCCCAAAGCGCTTCGAGTCCGCGTTCGATTTGCGCGGCGAATTCCTGATAAATGCCGGAATCCGCGTCGCACCAGCCGCACATCTCGATCATTTTCTGGCAGGCTTGCCAGTAGAGCAGCGACGAAAATAACAAGCCGCCCGTTTTGCCAATCGTATCGGTAAAGCCATAGGGTGACTGCTTATGCCCCGGTGGGATGTCTACCAAGCCATTGTTATCGCGCCGGATGTATTGCAGCGCGCGGCGCAGGGTATCCAACTGCTGGCAGGCAAAATTTTTATCGCCCGTTTCCTGCGCGTAATCGTAAACGAGGTTGACCATAAACTGTGAATTGTCGGTTGGCGGGTCGCCAAGCGGCTTGCCCACTGGCCCAGCGCTGTAAACGGCGAGGCCATCGGCCTGAACGCGATCCGGGATGCAGCCATCTTCGCGCTGACCGTTGAGCAAATATTGGATCGCCGCGCGCATTTCAGCTGGGTCGATCAGGTCGCCCGCGTTTTCGACCATGTACGAAAAATCGCGCGTCCAGAGAGCATGATAATTGGCGACTCCATCCGGCGTAAACAGTGCCGTGCCGTCATGCGCGGTGATGCGGCAGCGCTGCAAAATATCACGACACGCCTCGGTTAAATATTTCATCTTGTCATCCATTGCGAATCCTTTTTGGGCGCAATATATTGCGCCCCTACGGAAATCATCCATTTTGAACAGGTTTTTCATGCAGATAATGCCAGAACGCTGTAAACGCGATCAGGCCGATCACCATCGAAGCCACGCCGACCAGGGCAAAATTATTCAAGGTTGTGTACAAAAATCCGCCCAGCAGCGCCCCGATTAGGCGACCTGTGGATGACCCGCCGATCACGCCGCTCATCATCACCGAGCGCGCATCCGGCAAAATTTCGGTATAGAGTGGGATCGCCGCGACAATCGCCGTTTCCAGCCCTAGGAATAGGATAAATAGCATCCCCAGAGTCAGCGGCAGGCTGAAAGTGAGGTTGGGTAAAATGACATAGCCCAGGCTGGAAATCAGGATGCCGATGAGCGATAAACGTCGCTTTCCGACTCGATCCGAGATGCTGAGGACGGTGATTTCGCCCAACACCTCAGCGCCGGCGATCACGGTTGTCACCGCGCCCAACTGCGCCAGGTCAAGCGCAAATGTGCCTTCCATCCAGGCACCGTAATTGATAAAAAATGTTTCGTTTGCCACTGAGACACAGAAGGTGTAAAGGAGCGCGGCGACTGCTGCGGGACTCCGGCGTATAATCCCCCAGGCTGCCCAGGGCGTGACTACCGCTATCGCTTTGCCTTTTTCAGGATGGTCGGCAGGGACAACCATGCCAATCGCGATAATTCCGGCGGCAAACAACAGCGCCAGCACGATAAATACCGCTTGAAGCCCTGATTTTTCCAGCAAAAATCCCGCCAGTGGCGCGGCGACGATCAGCGACCCCGCCCAACTGAGTTCGGTAGTGCCGATGGCTAACCCCCGGCGATGATAGGGAATACGATCACCGACGTAGGCCAGCAAAACCGGATCAAAAATTATTTTGCCGATTCCAAACGCGACCATCACCGCCGCGAACAGCCAGAACTGCGGTGCTAACGCGCCAATGAGCGATGCTACAGCCATCCCGCCCATCGCCGCCATCATGACGCGCTTGCGCCCATAGCGCTCTGAAAGCGGGCCGAAAAGTGGACTGATGACACCTGTGCCGGACTGCACCGCCGTCACCGACTGCACACTCGCCAGCGGAACGTCTAATTGGCGCGCGATTTCGGGCAAAAATGGATATGGAAAACGCCTCGTCATATTGACAACGAGGCGGCCCAATGTCAGGGTGATGACCGAAAAAATTGTTCTGCGATTTTCCAAAATTTTTCTACTTGAGTATGTTCAGGATAAAAAGATATTTTACTGCGTTGATTCTGTTAGTTTTAACTCCACCCCATGCCGCACCCGCAAAATCTCACTCGTGCGCTCGATTTCTACCTGTGTTTGTGCTGATGACCAGCCACACGCCTCACCCACGATTCCGGCGACCTCTGCCAGCGATTTGCTTGTCACCCGTCCCAGCATGGCGATCAATGATCGGCGCAGGAGTAGGTCGTCCAGGTGGATGACTTTTTCGGCAGTGGCGATGAAGATGATCTCGCGCTGGCTGTAATCGACCAGTGTCGTCAGCGGCTCGTCGATTTCGTCATCTTCCCCGGCGGCGATAAACAGCGCGATTTCTTCGGCGCGCGTACCATAGCGCTCGAACAGTGTATCCAGGCGGTCTTGAGTCAGGCCGCTTTTGGATTTGAGATCAGCCAGCCATTTTTGGCGCTCAGGATCAGCTTTGGGATAATTTTTGCCGCCGCCGATTGCCATTTTTTCGGTGCCGATTTTGCGCGGCAGATTCAGCCTCGACAAAATTTTATCGGCGGTCTGCTCGGAAAAGGCGCGGAAGGTCGTCCACTTGCCGCCGACGAGTGAGAAAATCGGAAAATTGATGCCCTTCCCGGCCTCGATTACTTCGATGCTGTGGTCGCGGCTGACCTGTCCTGTAGTGGCAGCTTTGCTGCTCGGCAGCGGACGCACACCTGTGAACGTGAAAACGATGTGTGAACGATCTACTTTCAATGCTGGGAACACCAGCCGAATACTTTCGAGCAGATAATCGATCTCATCGTCGGTGCAATAGGCTTTTTCGGGGTCGTCGATGCGAATGTCGGTTGTGCCGACGATCACTTTGTCATGCAGCGGGAAAAACAGGCAGATGCGCCCATCTTTGTTTTCAAAAAACAGCTCATGCCCACCCGTGACTTCGTGCAGTTCTTGATGGTCAACGATCAGATGGGAGCCTTTCGTGCCGCCGATGAACTGCGTCCGCCGTCCGAGCACGTCGTTGGCGAAGTCGATCCAGGGGCCAGCCGCGTTGATGACAATTTTCGGCTTGACGGCAAACGACTCGCCGCTGATTTCGTCGCGGAGCATGACCATATCGCCGCTGGCGTGTTCGGCGCGCACGTAGTTCAGCGCGTGGGCTTGCGGATTGGCAGCCTCGGCGTCGAGAATCATTTCCATACAGATGCGCTCCGGCGTGGGCATCCAGGCATCATAATAGGTCGCCGTGCAGACGATTTCGGGATTCAAATTTGGGCGTTTTTTCAGAGATTCGGCGCGCGACGTGAAAATATGTGCCGGGAGTGTTTGCTGGCCGCGCGTGAACCAATCGTACATCGTCAGCCCCGCTTTGATGATGAATGATCCGCGTTCGCTGGGCTTGTTACGCAGGCCGAAAAATTTCAGCGGCGCGTTGAGGAAGCCTGAAAAGCGCGCAAAAATCGGAATCGTCGTTGGCAGCGGCTTGACCTGATGCGGCGCGTTTTGCAGCAGGCGGTTGCGCTCGGTCAGCGCCTCTTTGACCAGCCGAAACTCGGCATTTTCGAGATAGCGCAGGCCACCATGCACCATATGCGATGAGGCCGCGCTTGCGCCGGAGCAAAAATCGCCCTTCTCCACCAGCACCACATCCACGCCTTGCAGCGCCAGATCGCGGAATGTGCCAATGCCATTCACACCGCCACCGACGATGAGGACGGAAATTTCCTGTTTGCTGCTGATGGCGTTGAGTATGGTTTCCCGCGACATGATTCTTTCCCTATGGTTACGATACGCCGGGAATCATACCGCCGTTCGAGGGTGATTCCAATTGCTGAAGATCGATGGTTATTAGGTAGAGTATAATCAAAATGATGGGAAAGGCTTTCAGTGAGTCCATTAAAGTTCTACACAGATACACACATAGATAAGCAAGTAGCGATTCAACTCCGGCAAAAAGGGGTTGATGTGGTACGCTGTGAAGAAGTTGAAATGGCAGAAGCAGATGATGAAGCACATTTAGAATACGCTTCAAAAAATCATCTAGCACTCATGACCAAAGATGCGGGTTTTCGGTCTCAACATTTTCGCTGGCTAAATGAGGGTAAGGATCATTACGGAATTTTCTTTTGCGCGGAGCGCCATATTGCTGCTGTTGGTAAGATCGTTAATGCCTGTTACGAGTATCATCAGCTTGTTGAGGAAGGTGCTGCCACCTTAGACGACATTAAGAATGAATTTTTCGATATTGGGCAGGGATAGGTACAATGCAAATCATCAATCATATCGTCATAAAAGACGGCGAAGCGCGCATCGAAGGCCAAGAACAGTTGAAAGCGGAGATGGTCGCGCGAATGTATGTTGACGGAGAGCATACGATTGAAAGTGTCATGTCACACTATGGCCTGACAGCAGGCCAGGTTCACGCCGCAGTTGCCTACTATTTTGATAATCAAGCAGAATTAGATGCCGCCTACGAACACCTTTTGGCAGAAATCCGCGAAAATGCGATGACGTTAGAAAAATTTAAAGCCAAACTTGCCGCTAAAAATGACAAATCCGAGCCGTAAATCGGAATCTTCCACCGAAAGCGCCAAAATCTGGTGCGTGCCGCATCTCAATAATCTGAATTTGCTGCGCGCGAATTTCGTCACCTATTCCTTCAAGCGCCACATGCACGACTATTTCGTCATCGGCATGATCGAGGATGGTGTGCAAAAATTCGACTACCAGCGCGACCATTACGTGACGCTGCCAACAGGTCTGATCGTCATCAACCCTGGCGAACCGCACACAGGCGAGGCGGCGATTGCGTCCGGCTTCCGCTACCGCGCATTTTACCCGCAGGCCGAAACCATGCAGGAGATTGCCTCGGAGGTCAAAGGCCGCGCACAGAATATTCCGTTTTTTTCGCAGCCTGTGATCGAAGACCCTGCCCTATTCAACGAAATTCGCAATCTGCACGTCGCGCTGGAATCGAATACTTCCACGCTGGAACATGAATCGCGCTATCTGTGGGCGCTGGCGCAGTTGGTGATTCGCCATGCCGACCTGCGCGCCAAATCGGTGAAGCGCGAACGCCACGAAGTCGAAAAAATCCGCGCATATATCGAAGAAAATTTTGCCGACGATATCAAATTAGCTGACCTCGCCAACCTTGTCAACTGGAATCCGTTTTATCTGCTGCGGGTGTTTCGCGCGGAATTGGGCTTGCCGCCCCACGCTTATTTAGAAACGATCCGTGTTCGCGAGGCGCAGCGGTTCTTGAAGTCCGGCCTGCCGATAGCCGAAACTGCCTATGCGGTTGGCTTCAGCAGCCAGAGCCATTTTACGACCACGTTCAAACGCCTCATCAGCGTCACCCCCGGTCAATACGCCAAACAGGTCAATTTTTTGAAAGACAACAGCAACGGTCATGATTTAACGTAGACGTTGTAGGGGCGTACAGTGACCGAAGGAAACCCCTGTGGGGCCGTGCGCCCAAAACCGACACATCATTTCAGAGGAAATTTGAATCATGACCATGACGTTTGACACCAAAATCGCCGTTGTGCTGCGCAGCGACCTCCCCGTCTGGCAAAAATTGAACGTAACGGCTTTCACCGCCAGCGCGATTGCCGCCGCTGTGGACGATGTGATGGGCGAAAATTATGAAGATGGCTCTGGAAATTTGTATTTGCCGATGTTCAAGCAGCCCGTCATGGTGTTCGAGGCCGATGCGCAGCAGATTCGGCGGGCGTATGAACGGGCGTTGCAGCGGGGCGTCAAATTTTCCCTGTTTACGGAGGATTTGTTCACGACAGGTAATGACATTGATAACCGCGCCGCCGTCAAGGCCAAAAAATCCGACGAATTGATGGTCGTCGGCATGGCGATGCGCGATAAGAAAAAGACGATTGAAAAAGTGCTGGATGGGCTGTCGCTGCACAAGTGATAGGGGCGACTCGGCGACCAAAGGAGTGACCCCTACAATCGAGAAAAATTGTTGATTAGCTGCCCGCCAGCATGAGTGTTGCCATGCACATGCTCACACCATCGTCGCCAAAAGTGCTGAAATTGGCGTTGATATTGCCGTTTTCAGCGCTGTTGATGGTGATTGACTCGGTAAATCCGTCCACTGCCCCGGTGTAAAAAATGACACCGCCGTAATTTTCCAGCAGATAGCTGCCGCCGTTATAGTCCAGCGTAAAGCCGCCGGATTCAGTCTGCGTGATGGTCGCGCTTTCAAAGTTGGGCAGAAGGTCTGTCGAAGTGCAAAGGTCAGCCAGCGGCTCCCAGGTGGCGATATAGCTGCCACTGATGTCGCCTGTCACCGCTACAAAATCGTTACTGCCAAAATCTTCACTGCCGCTTTCTGCATTAACGTCGATTGGGCCAGGATCGGCGGGCAGCGGCGGTGGCGGCGGATTGAGCGCGCCCCGTTCATCGTCGCTCAATGTCGCTTCGAGCGAGATGAATCCCTGAGCATAGCAGGATTGGCTGTTGTCCTCGCTGCTGGCCTGCCAGGTGATAATAAAATCGTCGGCAAATCGGCGCGTGAGCGTGATAATTAGAGTATCCGTGTAAACGGTATACTCCCCGCGCAGACGTTCACCGTCCAACTGGTAGACTTCGCCGTCAACATACAGGCTCAGGCTGTCTTCGCTGGCTTTGACAAGTGTGAGATTATTGACGACAGGTGCATAGGCAGCCTCACAGTAGCTGTCAAACGGACGCCACTCGATGATATACCGTCCTTCGATAACTGGCGGCGGGTCGATGATGGTTTCGGTTTCATCATCAGGGATTGGCTGGTCAGGTACAGGGGTAGACATTGGCTGTTCCTGTGATTCTTCAGGCAGACTGACCGTGCAGGCAAAAGCTGAGCCAGCCTTGACCAGCGTGTAGCGAATAACCTGAGTAACGCTGCACTCCCCTGCTTGTGTTTCAAGGATCACTTCCAATTCGGTTGGATTGACAATATTTAAGCGGCGAGATGACGAACTATTATCGAAACTGTCGATATAGGTGTCGGTGGTGTATTGACCATTCCGCCAGTAGAAAGTCTCATTATCGACCAGTGCAATCGCACGTGAAGGCCAGGTGCAAATATTGGCCTGCTGGTTGGGGTCATTCGGGTCGAAGTAACCCGGTGCCATGCCGCCGTTATCGCCATTGAAGTCATCGCAATTACCGCTAAGCGAGGTATCAATGAACTCACGCGCATAAATCCCGGCTACAGGCACGTCCCAGGGGTAGTTTGTGGCTGTAGGTGTTACATCAACGAGAGGCACAACCAGATCGTCCTCGGTGGGAACGAGTGGAACTAAAAGATCATCTTCTGTGGGAACGAGGGGGACAATCAGATCATCCTCGGTAGGAACGAGTGGAACTAAAAGATCGTCTTCTGTGGGAGCTGCGTCCTGGGCAATCGTAACGAGGGGAACAGCGATAAATATGAATAGAACAAAAAAAAGCAAACGGCGCATATGGGAATAAATTCTCCTTAGATTGGTTTTAAAGAAACGTCGTTGTCAGGATGAGGAGAGAGGTTTTAAGCAGATGCGCTTTCTCGAACTTGACCCATCCTTATTGCATGAATTTCTGACACGACAACTTTTTCAAGCGAAGTTGCTGATGTGTGGATGTTATTCTAAATGAAATATACGGAATTGGTAGCGGGTATTGGTCAAAGAATGGCAGGTTTAGGACAAATCTCGCAGGTCGTATAACTCCTGCCAATCGTTGGCATCCAGCAGATGTTTCAAAATCTGCGTTCGTGTCCCAGGCCAGATAAAGCTGTAATTGATATGGTGCGCTGCCAGCATTCGCACTTTGATTGCTTCAAACGACGGCTCATGCCCGTAGCCATCGAATAAGCCTTCCCACCATCGCGACTCAGCTGGAAATATGCCTGCCATTTCGATGCCAAATTTCAGGAAGTCCGCGCCAAAATCGCCCGCTGACGAGACTTCCATATCCACCACGCCGGAGACTTGCCAATGACCGCCATTTTGATAGAGGAAAAATTGGCTGGCGTGGCAGTCGCCATGAATAAAGCGCGGCGGTGCGTAATCCTGCTTGACCAGATAGGCATATTGAGCATAGAAAGCCTCGGCGCGCTCGATGATTTCGGCAGGCACATTCTGGCGATCCGCCGACCAGTTTTGCTGGGCTTCCTGCTGGAATCGTTCAAATGTCCAGATATAATGCTGCCATTGATTGGGATCGAGCGGTGCATTTGGCCCGTTCGCGCTGATATAACCCGGATATTCAAATGTGATGTCGTGCATCCGGCGTAGGTAAGCACCAACCGCCTTCAGTAAGGCGTCAAAGGTTTGCGGGTCAGCATTTTGAACCAGTTCGGTGAGCGCTGTCCCTTTCAGCGCCCGTGTCATTATGAACGGCCTTCCAAATGGGTTGTCGCATGACATTTCTGTGACCAGCACATCCGGCGCGCCAAGACCCGCTTCAGCCATCTTTCCCCAGGTGGCGGCTTCATGTTCAACGCAGCCCGCTGTTGCCGCGATATTGTCGCCGTACCAATCCTTCGTGTAGGTTTTGAGGTAGGCGATTATTTCATCGCTTTCAATTCGATAAACATGATTGTGCTGTTTGATCGGCGTTATGACACAATCCTGCTCAAGGCCGATATGCCTGAGTATTTCCTCGCCTTGCTGCTGAGTCAACATCGTTATGAGTCCTTTAGGGTTTCTAAAGGATCATAACTGATTTTAGAGGTTCTCGCAAGCTGTCTAGCTTTGCAGCTCGTGACTGCGCAGCCGCTCGACGTTTCGAATCGCCCACTGTAACTGTGCCTGAGCTTTGTCCAGTTGGCTCATTGCCTGGTCAAGCTGTACCAGTGCATCACTCAGATTGGTGGATGGCTGCGGTTCGATGTCCTCGGTAAGCAGGCGGGCGTACAACCGTTGTGTTTCATCCATTGGCTGGATTTTGAGTTCGCTGATGAGTGCTGTGCGGCATATTTCATACTGTCGGATCGCCAGCGCACGTTCCCCTGACACCGCATAAAGCAGCATCATTTCGCGGTGAACGGCTTCTTGCAGCGGGTCAAGCTGAAGAATTTTGCGCCCACATTCCAGCCCTTTTTCAGCCTGATTGTGGTGGCGGTGGTACATCATCAGATGTTGAAGGCCATTGAGGTAGAGGTGATGTAGGCGTTCACGTTCGTTGATAATCCAGTCTTCGTAGAAACCTTCCAACAGATCAGCGGTGTAGATTGCCAGCGTCTCCTCCAGCATCAGTGCATCGTCGTCATACATAGCGCTCACCGGACATTCCAGCAGCCCGGTAATCTGGTTTTCAAAAATCTCAATATCCAGCCAATATTTACTGGTGCAGTTGAAGGCAACATCACGCGCCTGTCCTGTCAGATAAGTGCCGCGCGGCGTTCCTTCCGGTTCCAAAATCTGCCGTAGTCGCCACAACGTGGTGCGTAAGGCCGCTTGGGCGCGCTCCTCGCTGTAATCACCCCACAGCAAACCCGCCAGCAGCTTGCGCGAGTGTTTGCGGTGGCGCTGAAGCACCAGATAGGCCAGCAGCGCCTGGGTGCTTGGCGTCATGTCGGATGGTTGACGATTTTGAACAACGCGAATGTCACCAAAAAAACAAAGTTGTAAAGTATTCATATTTTTTTCCTCCCTCAGTGCCAGAGTCAGTCAAAGCAGAGTTGAAGAGCATGAGAAAGATTGCGATCAACGATTTAGCTAATTAATGCAGGTTGCGCCCCTTTTTTCACAGACTCTAATGAAACCTTTACAATTCAATGCCACCAGGCTGAAATCTGTGCGCAACCATACTCTAACCGCGCTTTAACGAACTGGTATATTATTTTATTCTATTGATTTGCGGGAGATGCGATAGCCTACTTTTGCGTGGTATACCAACGCTGCCATGCCGCGATGGACTGCGCACGCTGGTTGGCTGGCTGGTCAAAATTGTAGGCACCATTTTGTTCCCAGAGCGTTTGCCAGTCGTTTTGGCTGCGATTGGCGCGTGTGATGCGCTCCAGGGCGCGTTGGGCGTGCATACGGGTGAAGAGGTCATCAGAAGCCAGGAGATTCAAAATATTGGGGATTGCAGGGAGGCCGATTTCCGCCAGCGTGTAGACGGCGGGAGTCAGGTCGGCGTGGAGCATATCGGGCGCATCGTTGATCGTCGCCAGGGCAGCGTCCAGCGCGTCTGCTGCGCCGAGCGCTTGTAAACCACGCGCGCCCATCGCCCTTATATCTTCGTCATCGGATTGCAGCGCGTCGCGAAAAATATTTTCTGCACGAGCGTCTTTGATGCTCAGGAGGACGCGAAAAATGGCTTTGCGATGGTCGCTGCTGATGGAAGTATTAAGTTTTGCCAGCAGCGCGGGGACAGCATTTGCGCCTTCTTTGACCAGAGCATCGCTGGCGGCATCGCCCGTTTTCAAATCCGCAAGTTCGTCGATCCATTTTTCGATCATCATGGCACATCAATCGGAACGCCGGACGCGGTACGCCGGAAGGAGATGACGACGCGGCGGTTGGCGCGCCACGAGCCTGCGTCCGCTCCGCCGTGTGGTGAAAAGCGCGTTGTCTCGCCCCACCCAACGGCATAATCGATCCGAGACAGCGGAATCCCCGCCAGCAGGCAGAGATTTTCGACGCTTTCAGCACGGCGCTGCGCTAAAGAGTCGTTATCGGGGATTGTGCCGCGTTCATCGGCATAGCCATCAATCATAATCATCGTATCGGAGTAGCGATTCAGATAATCGGCGACATCGGTGAGCTTGGCATCTTCGCCCGCTTCGGGGATGTCCTGGTTGGTATCAAAATAAAGGACGACATTTTCGTGCGCGAAATATCCCCGGTAGCGATCCAGTGCTTCGTCAAAAACGGCGGATTGGGCATCAGCGGCATGGACATATTCGTTCTGCACCGCGCCGGAGCGAATCTCGAAGCCCCAGTACAGCGCGCCATAGACGGCCTGCGTATCTGTGGCTTTGGCAACCGTTTCAAAATCAAAATTGGTGTCAAAGCTCATCCAGGGGTAATCGTAGAGCGATGCCTCGCGCCAATCGGTTGGAGAACGCAGCCAGCCATATTGATTATGCGGCTCCGGGCTGATGAAATGTTCAATATAATTGGGATCAACCGATGAGGCCTGTGGATTGGCAGCCGTATTGCTGTCGATAAACCAGCCCGCGGGCGCGGTGCTGTTGCCGGTGGTCATCAAGTCCATGCGTCCGGCTTCAGCGCCGCCGCTAATCCTGCGCCAATTTGCGGGATCGCCAGCCGTAGGAGTCGTCCTGCCGCGAACGTCGGTGACATTTACGGCCTGCACAAGTCCAATTTGGGCAGAATATGGGCCTGTCGGGTTTGGAAAAAATTTAATATCCCCTTGCAAGCCGGGGCGCGGGGCGGGGCGCGTCGCCATGCCGATGTCAAATGCGCCAAGCGCTGTCGGCAGCGACATCATCAGATCAAATTGGACATTGCCGCTCGATTCGCCGCCCTGCTGGACGACGTGCGTTAATTCGTGCGCCAGCAGCCGATCACTGTAGCGGCCTTCATTGAAATAAATATCGCGGCCTGTCGTGAAGGCATTTGCGCCCAACGATTGCGCCAGATGATGCGACTGCGCATTGTCATGGATGCGGACATTGCTGAAATCGCTGCCAAAATGATTTTCCATCTGCGCGCGTGTGGAGGTCGAAAGTGGTTGCCCGCTCCCCCGCGTGCTGCTGACGGCCTGATTAACGGCCTGCCCCACTGGAGATGATCCCCCTGCGCTCCCAGGGGAAAAATTTCGCTGAATCAGATTCGGCTTTGCATTATGGGAAATGCTGTCAGCGGCAGTATTGGCTTCGCGCTCATGCTTGTGGTTGACGCTGTGGCGCGCCTGCATAAACAGTGGCATCCCTGGTCTGCTCTTGACCGTTGCTTTTCCACTGGTTTGCGTTTTTGGCGCTGCTACTTTTTTTACGAACGCGGCTTGCGTTCCCATTATGTATAGCCTCTTTCCTTAATCATGAAAAAGTATTCTTACTATTGTATCTGAAGACATTTTTCCCGATTTAACGCGACTGATAATTTCAGCAATGCGATGATGCCCGCCCGTTACTAGCATTTGTTTACTGTTACCTGCTCCGCTAATGGGATCTTGGATGCGGAAACGAAGGAGTTCTTGATCGCTCAAAGTTCCAATTGACTGAGCTTGTTCTGGTGTAATTCCATGTTTCGTATCTAAAATTATCTTCTCTAAATCGCTGGCGTGTATATCCTGTATTCTGGGATTGAACTCTTCAATAGTTGGCATTCTTGCATTACGCGGTGTTCCAAATTTTCTTCCTTTAGCATCACCACGCACAATCCTTGCCATCAAGCGATCCTGTTGTTCGCTGGGTAAAGAACGAATTTCCTCACCGATGTCTCCTAGTGCCTGCTCTCCGCTTCTCGGAGGAGCAATCTCTTCGGGGGTTTGAGCAGGAACAGCCTGTCGCGCCCGTGCCTCGACATCAGCCATCTGACGCTCAACGGTCTCCATTTCCCTTTCAAGGTCACTCATACGGCTGATTTCGGCAGAAGTGAGATCTGTCCTTTGGGAGAGATTGCGGTATTCCTGTGTCAGGGTATCGGCTCGATTCTGAATCGCTGTTGCTTCTGCGCTCATTTCTTGCGGCAGATTCTTGGCGCGCTGGGCAATCGAGTCGGAAAATTTCATGCAAAAGGGGTTACTGCAACGGGTAATAGTGCCATCGGCTAAAAAGGTTAGCTCATGGGTTTCACCCGTAGCCGTATTCTCGACGGTGCGTCGCCCTCTGGCAGACTGTTGGGCAAATTCTTCGGCAGCATGACTCCCTTCGCGCTCGGCGGCACCCGCCCCGCGTTCCGCCGCTCCTTGTCCTCGTCGTTCAGCAGCGCCAGCCGGGGCTTCTATGCCGTATGAGAAACGCAGATAACGCCCAAGAAGTACAAAAATCTCTTCAAACAGTTCGACAATGGGGGTCATCACACGGCTGCGCCGTAAGAAAGTTGCAAAGCGCCGCCATAATCCCACAATGCTGCCGAAGGCTTCAGCGACCTGGGCGGTAAGGCGTCCCAAGCCGGTTGCCGCGCGAGCACCTTCTACCCCGGCCTTGACGGCGAGATAGCCTCCCTCGGTCACAATAATCAAAATGACTTCAAATAGAATGATGCCTGTAGCGAATCCGATACCTTCTCCATATGCCCGATCTGGCTGGTAGCTGAATTTGAGTAGTGAATCAGCTAACTGAGCACCAATACCTCTTACAGAATTGACTGCTTCCTCAATAATGTCACCGATCATTCCGAAGATGCCGCCAGGATTACTAGCGCCTTTCATCAGATTGTCGATAAATTCGCCAACCCGTAGCTGAACGGAATTAAGCAGATTCTTGATGTCGTCGCCAAGCTTACCTTCTATAGCGCTCTGCGTGATCCCTACAAGCAGCTTGGCTTGCATCTCCACCAGACTCCATAAAAACCCTAAAATATCCCAGAGCAGCACAAATGGCCCGGTGATGCCGTCCAAGATTCCCTTCACCAGTCCAATTAAGAAGCCGATCATAAATTCGCCCGTCGGCGCGCTCAACATGCGCAAAAACCGATTGACCATGAAAATTTTAGTGTTCGCTGGCATGGAGCGAAGCCGCTCAAGAAAGCCAATGAACCCCTGGAGAATCGCCGATACAATGCCGCCGATGACGAGGCCACCCGGTAAGGGTAACATCAACAGGGTTGTCAACTGTCCCGCCTGTGCAAAGAACAGGCAGATGTCAATCAGCTTGTTGATAATCTGTTCTTTGAGCCAGTTGGGGAAAGTCTCCCAAGCGACGCCAGCGATAACATTCAAAACTAGGATAGGATTTAGGGTCGCAATGCCTGTCAGAAGCACGAGAAGCCGGCTGGCCCCCATCATTCCAGAGTATTCTTCGGCTGGTGGCATCGCTTGAGCCGGGGCGGATTCAGGCGGGGGCATGGTTGTCGTGGTTGGAGCAGGTGCAGCCACGCTCATCGGGGCTGATGCACTGGTCATCCCCGCTGCTTCATCGCGCTGAATCCGCTGCCGCTGTCCGCCCTGCTGAACAACATGCGCCAGTTCGTGCGCCAGGAGATGCTGGCCCTCGGCGGTGTCCGGCTGATATTCGCCTGCGCCGAATACCACATCCTGCCCAGCGGTGAAGGCCCGCGCGTTGATCGAACGTGCATTTTCCGCCGCTTGATCGCTGGTGTGGACGCGAACGCTGCTAAAATCGTGACCAAATTTATTCTCGAAATGAGTGCGCGTGGCGGTTGGAAGCACATGACCGCCGGATGGGACAATGTTTGCCGGAGCGGTCATGCCGCTATCGCTGCCGTTTGCCTTCCGCTGGATGCTCAATCGTTTTTCGCGGCATTCGGCGCACTCCGCGCCAACGGTAGACATCCCGCCGCAGCCGCAGCGCTGGATACGCGGTGCGCTGCTTAGGCTGATCGACGGCGCAGAATCCGTTTTTCGCATGACCCTATCGGCGGCGCGATCCGCTTCCTGTTCGTAAATATCCCCCGGCTCGTTGATCTGGAGAGGCGCAGCCTGTAAGAACAGCGGCATTCCCGCTGAACTAGGCTTCGAAGTCTCGGCGGGTACTTCTTTTTTAGGCTTCGATGTTTTCGTTGAAAATATCGTCTGCATAATTTGCTCTATCAGATGTATTCCGTCGAAATTACGGGCCTTCAGCTCGAAGATTGCGCTGAACAAAATCAATAAACTTCTGCGAGAACCACTGCCAATCGTTTGCCCGCTGCACCCACTGGCGCGGGATAGGATTAAAAAGCCCTGCCCCAAGCGGCGGCCCGGCACCGAAACCACCCAT
>Ga0268299_1001178_pt1 | contig 52349 bp, 54 predicted proteins | sample NOBtaG_FD_193484 | JGI IMG/M metagenome (GOLD analysis project Ga0268299, IMG submission 193484) | Activated sludge microbial communities from bioreactor in Nijmegen, Gelderland, Netherland - NOB reactor | ecosystem: Engineered > Bioreactor > Aerobic > Activated sludge | place: Netherlands... | reverse complement strand
CGGGAAGGACTGTAGTTATGCGGAGCGCCGACGCCGTTCGGCCACGCCAAGTACCCCATCAAAAAAGGGCCAGAACGGACTCAAACCCTGCGGACCCCACATAATCGTGTGCTCCGCATAATTGCGATTATGTGGAGCATCACATAATCGCAAGGGCATGAGCGATCCCTTCTTATGCGTCGGGCACGATTATGTGGCGGGGGCCTCGCGAAGGGCGCGTTTGCGACACGACCTTCCGCGCCAAGCCAGGTTGCAGCGCCCTCGCTGCGGCGACGGCACGCCGAACGACATGGGTTGCTCCAAACCGCGTCAGCCGCTCGCCGTGTGTACCCCGGAAGATCGGGCCCGATGGATCGCCGTTGAGACCGTGCTCGGTAATTAAAGCTCTCAGGGCACCGGCGAGATCGGCGGAGACCGGCACGACCCGTTCCCTGCGCCCCTTGCCGCGAAGGAGCACCTGGGGCCTGGTCCTGTCGAGCTGGAGATCGCAGACATTGACGCCCAGTGCTTCGGAGACTCGGGCACCGGTGCGGCCGAGGAACAGCAGCAAGGTCCGATCGCGGCGCCCGCGCGGGGTCCGTTGGCCGGGCGCGTTGATCAGCGCATCCAGCTCGTCGCGGGTGAGGTGATGGGTGGCTTCGGTATGCGCTCTCCTGATCGGGATAGCGAGAACCCTGTGGGCGATGCCGAGCGATTCAGGATCGGTGGCAGCGACATGCTGGAAGAAGGACCGGATCGCTGCCAGCCGCGCATTGCGCGTCTGGGTCGTGTTCCCCCGCGTCGTCACGAGATCGTCGAGAAAGGCGAGAACGGTATCGCGGTCGAGAACATCGATGGTCAGGGCGCATGGCTGACAACTGGTCCGGCCGGCCGCAAACAGGATCAGCAGGCGCATTGCATCTCGATAGCTGGCGATCGTCGCTGGACTCGCATTGCGCTGCTTGGCCATCCGATGGCGAAAGAAGGACTCCAGCAGCGATGGGAAGGACGGACGGCCGCTCATGATGGTTCTCGCCAAGCCAGCGCTCGCTCGGCGGCCATGGCCAGCAGGTCGGCACCTGCCGTGACGTAGTAGGCCGTGTCGGTATATCGGGCGTGGCCGAGATAGGTCGCAAGCAGCGGCAGCAGCGCCCGCACATCGGCACGCTCCTGGTGCCAGATCGCCAGCCGCTTGACCGCGAAACGATGGCGCAGGTCTTGGGGACGTAGCGGCTTGCCACCCGTATCAAGGCCAACAAGGGAGGTCGCCGCCTTGAATGCCGCCCCGAGCCCAGCCGACGATAGCCGAGTGCCGCGGGAGCTGATGAAGAATGCCGGCGCCTCCCGTGCCGGAAAGGCTGCATCGCGGTGTCTTGCGTAGTCGCGCATCACCGTCAGTGTCGAAGGATGGACGGGAACGAGCCGATCCTTGCGGAACTTGGTCCTGCGAATGTGTAGAACCCCAGTGGTGAGCTCGACATCGCCGCGATCGAGGCGCAACGCCTCACCGGAGCGTAGCCCCGTGCTGGCGAGCAACCCGACGAGCGGCACCAGGAACTTGCCGCGCTCGGGGTAATCCGGTGACACTCGGCCGCATGCCGCCATCAATCGCGCGAGCTCCTCGTAGGAGAGGATGCGCGGCGGCGGGATCGCTCGGCTTCTGGGAAGAGCCTTGGGGTCGAGCGGCTCGGCGCTTGGATCGAAGATGGCGAGGTACTCGCTGAATCGGCGGACGACGCCGTAGCGAACCGCGCGGCCGTTCGCCGTTCCCTCCCGGGAGAAAATGAAGCCGAGCACCGTGCGGCGGGAGAGTGGACCATCCGGCTGCTCGGTTACGACGTAGCGAACGAGTCCGCGCAGGATCGCGGCCTGCTTGTCGAACGAGTAGCCGAGGGAACGCCGAAGTGCGATATGGGCTTCGACGCGCTCATCGAGCATCATGGCGAATGTGCTGCTCATCACGCGCCTCCGGGAAATGGCAAGGCGACGTCGGCGAGCTGCGGCAGCGACACCTTCACATAGATGGCGGTCGTATCGATGCTGCGATGACCCAGCAAGTCGGCGATCTCGTTGATCGGTCGTCGCCGGCTGACGAGCCAAGTCGCCAGGCTGTGTCGAATGAGATGCGCCCCGGCCGGACCTTCCAACACTATGCCCGCCCGTCGCAATGCGGAGCGGACGATGCGCGAGATGACTCCGCTGTCATCGATGGGGCGCACCGGCGGCCGATGCTGCAGGAAGAGACGCCGACTATCGCAGTCGGGCCGTGCGCGGAGGATATAGTCAGCGAGTGCCTTGCCTGCCTCCTGCAGGAGCGGGACGGCGCGGTCGTGTCGTCCCTTGGTCCGACGTATCTGCACCTGCGCGTCTCGCCAGCGAACATCCTCGAGCACGAGAGATCGCAGCTCCTTGTTGCGGATGCCGGTCGTAGCGAAGAGCAAGACGATGCGATGGCTCGGTCGCGCACCCCTGTCGGGGTCGTGGCGTCGCTCGCGTCGATCGCGCGCCTGACGTCCTCCCATGCCAGCCGAGGTGGCAGATGCGCCAAACGATAGCACGGCGTCCGCGGCACGAACCGCGCGAGGTCATGGTCGTTGAGGTCGGCCCAGCGCAGAAACTTCAGAAACCGCCGCACGTGTGATCCCGCTGCGGCACGGGTGCGGTCGTTGGTGGAGAGGGTCATGAGATGCTCGACAAGCACCAGGACGTGTGCGCCGGTCATGGTCGACAGCGGACCGCCATGATGAGCATCCCACCAAGTGAGCATGCGTCGAGCGACGAGGATCTGGCCCTCCCTGGTCTTCTCCTCCAGGCCGCGTACCCGATGCAGATAGTCTGTATAGGCGGTAAGCAGTTCCATATGTGGATCGGGCGCCGACCACGGAGGCTCGAAACGCTCCGGCACCACGCGCCGGGCGAGTGCTATGGCGGTTCGCGCCGCAACGCACGACGCAGCGGTCTCGCGCTCGCCGATGAAGCCGTCAATCATCGCCCGGGTGATCGGCTTCCTATGAGCCGCGCGCGATATGAAGCTGCTGATCTGCGCCAATCGGCTGAGATAGATCTTCGCCGATGCTCGCTGATAGTTGTTCTCGAAAAGGTAGGCCGCGATGCGGTCCAGTTCATCGCTCAGGCCACCGCCCCGCAACCGACGTAGGACCCGCGGGTACTTGAAGTAGTGCTCCAGCATATGCGTTCTCCTCACGGGCCCGGCAAATCCGACGACCGTGTGAGAAACACGTCAGATTATGTGGCGACCTGATACAGCGACGCTGCGCAAACGCGCCCTTCGCGAGGCCCCCGCCACATAATCGTGCCCGACGCATAAGAACGGTAATGTGGCGTGCCACATTACCCTTCAGCGGGGTGATTCACGTGTTCCGCAGCAAGCGGGCCGACCGGCTGAAGCTGCTGCTGTGGGACGGCAGCGGGGTGGTGCTGCTGAGCAAGCGGCTCGAGCAGGGCTCGTTCCGCTGGCCGTCGATCGGTGACGGGGTGATGCGGCTGTCGGCGTCGCAGTTGTCGGCGCTGCTGGAGGGCCTCGACTGGACTCGGGTGAGACCGATGCGGGTGCGCACGCCGAGCTCGGTGTCGTGAGCAGCGACAAGTTGACTCACCTTGTGTTCTGCACACGACAGCAACCCCAAGATGTGGTGTATATTCGGGCTGTGAACGAGCCGCTTCCCACCGACATCGAGGAGCTGCAGCAGCTGCTGCAGGCGGAACGTCAACGCCACGCGGCAATGGTCAAGGCGCGCGACCAGGAGATCGATCGGCTGTCGGCGATCATCAAGGCGCTGCAGCGGCATCGCTTCGGGGCGCGCTCCGAGCAGCTCGATCCCGACCGGCTGCAGCTGGCGCTGGAGGATGTCGAGCAGACCGCGTCGGCCGCCGAGGCGGCCCAGGACAAGAGCCAGCCTGGCGCGTCGCCGAGGTCGGGGCAGCGTCGCAAGATCAACCGAGGCAGCCTGCCCGAGCACCTGCCGCGCGAGGAAGTGGTGGTCGACGTCGCCGACAAGCAGTGCGCCTGCTGCGGCGAGTTGAAGGTCTGCATCGGCGAGGACGTGTCGCAACGGCTGGACCGGGTGCCGGCGCAGTTCAAGGTGATCGTGACCCGGCGGCCCAAGTACGCCTGCCGGAGCTGCCAGGGTGAGGTCGCCCAGGCAGCGGCGCCGGAGCGGCTGATCGAGAACGGCCTGCCGACCGAGGCGCTGGTGGCGCAGGTGCTGGTCGCCAAGTATGCCGACCACCTGCCGCTCTATCGCCAGGCACAGATGTGGGCCCGCCAGGGCGTCCTGATCGATTCGGGGCGGAGGTTACTCCGCCCTACTCGACCCTGGCGGACTGGGTTGGCTGCGCTGCTTTCGCCCTGACGGCGGTGTACGACCGGCTGCTCGATGAACCGCGCGGCTCGACCAGGCTGTTCGCCGACGAGACGGTGGTGCCGGTGCTCGACCCCGGACGCGGTCGCACCAAGAAGGGTCAGTTGTGGACCTATGCGCGCGACGATCGACCATGGTGCGGCAGCGATCCGCCGGCGGTGGCCTACGTCTATGCGCCGGACCGCAAGCATGCGCGACCAGGCCAGCATCTCGTCGGTTTCAAAGGCACGCTGCAGGTCGATGGCTACGGCGCCTATCGCGAGCTGGCGTCGGCCGGTGCGGTGGAGCTGGCGTTCTGCTGGGCGCACGTGAGACGGCCGTTCTACGAGCTGCAAGCCTCCGACACGCCCGCGCCGATCGCCGGCGAGGCGCTCGCCCGCATCGCCGCGCTCTATGCCGTCGAGGCCGCCTGCCGCGGCCAGCCGGCCGAGCAGCGCCGGCGCCTACGCCAGCTGCGCAGCAAGCCCATCATCGAGGCGCTGAAGCCCTGGTTCGAGCGGCAGCTCGGCCTCGTATCGGGCAAGTCCAAGGTGGCCGAGGCGATCCGCTACGCGCTGACGCGCTGGCAAGGCCTCTGCCGCTTCCTCGACGATGGCCGCGTCGAGCTCGACAACAACGCCGTCGAGCGCACCATTCGGCCGATAACTCTGGGCCGAAAGAATCACCTGTTCGCCGGATCCGACGGCAGCGGCCAGCACTGGGCCGTCATCGCCTCGCTCATCGCCACCTGCAAGCTGCTCGACGTCGAGCCCTACGCCTATCTGACTGACGTGCTCACCAGGATCGTCGCCCGACATCCCATGAACCGCACCGACGAGCTTCTGCCCTTCGCCTACGTCAAGACGAAAGAACCTGACCGCGCTGCGGCCTGAGAACATCGCTTACGCTCCGCCTCCCAGTCCTCCAGCACCTTCACCATATCAGACATTTCCCAGAGTTTGGGAGTGACGCCAGCGGCCATGGCGGGCGTCATCCTCAGCGTCTTGTGAATGCGCACGAAATTGTAGTGCATGAAGTAGATGGCCATCATGTGATTGTGGTTCGCGGCCTTCTTGCTGAAGGCGTTCGTCAACCGCGTCATCCGCCGGTTGCCCATGCGGATGTTGTGGTTCTGGCGCTCGACGTACGACGTGCTGATGTAGTTCGGGCTCGGCCGGCCCTCGACGGTCTTGACCGAGATGCCCGTGCACTCGGCTGGGGAGTAGCGGCGAGCGGCAGTCTGCTCTGGCAGCGGGCCGTAATGCTTGATGAGCATGGCATAGTCGATGTCCCCGCCGAACGCGCCTTCCACGGCCTCCAGATAGGGCTTGTGGCCATCGGTGGTAACTTGGACCCGATGGGCCAGCCGGGGCGCCAGATCGTCCATGAAATCAATGGCGGCCTCGCTGTCGCGCGCGCCAACGTACCAAGACGCGACAAGCTTAGTGTCTGCGTCCAGCGCTACCCAGGTCCAGATATCGCCAGCGCCTTCCGGGGCAGCCTTCGCCACGTTCTTCTGCTTGGCGTAGCAAAACGCCCACGCCTCATCGAGCTGTAGCCGGCGGCAATTGAGGTTCACCAGCGTCTTGTCCTGATAGGCCGAGAAGGCCGCGCCGGCATCCTCAAGCAGCTTGATCAGCGTGGTCCGGCTGATCTCCGTCAACCGCGTGATCGAGCGCAGGGAGATGCCTTCCGCCATCATCTGGAGGGCTTGGGAGCGCTTGGCGGCAGGGAGCTTGTTCATGCCCCCTATATCTGTCATTTAATGCTTAACGTCAAGCACGATTTTAGTCATTCCTCATCCGGATTGTTCTCCGCCTCCGGGTTAGGGGTAGCGATCACGCGGTTTGCTAACCTTGCCTGCCGGGCCAGTTCCTTGCGTTTCAAGTCGATGAGCACGTCCAGCATTTCGAGAGCGGTTTCCGTGTCCACGCCGTCTGATGCAGCGATCCGCACGTATTGGCCACCCTCAAAGTCATACCGACCCAAAGACCGTTCTTTCCCAATTATTTCAACATGATGGGCCGATGGGACGGCCTGTCGAAGAGGGGCAGCAATGGTGGCGGTCGGGGTCGGCATCGGAGGGGCCTCGTCTGGCTGATTTTCCAGACCACCATATGGGGTGGCGCCCCCTCCGACCATTTCTGATGTCGCTCGATAGGCCAGAACCACTGATGATAGCGCACCCGGAGCAAAGCCTTTCCTCGATAGGTAGTTCCTGAGAAGCTCGTCGTTGGGTACGCGACCCGGAAATTTCTCCGCCAGTTCGGCGAACAATGGCGGCAGGAATGCAGCCTCTCGGATTGCGAGCGCGCGCTCTTCCTCGGAAAGAGGGGTCAGAATACGCCTCGCACGGTCGCTGACCTTCAGTTCTTCCCCGTCGCGGTCCAATAGGCCATACTTGTTTAGCGCCGATATAGTGGTGGCCGAGGCTCCGTTTAGACCGGCATAGCCGAGCGCCCTAGCAATCATCTCCCGTGGCGCCCCATGGTTGTGTAGCGTGCGGTACAAGACCCCGATCCGCTCCACCGCCTCCGGCAAGCCAATCGCAGGATAGTTCGGTGAACGCAGCCTCTTATCCATTTCAAGTTCTCCGTCACTAACTCCATATCGAAGTACTCTCCGCACTGAACGGCGTCAATATCGTTATACTCCAATCGACGTACCGGGAGAACTTTTCGATTGCGGCGGCGACGAACTCATGATCAATTGCGGCAGAGAGGCTGGTCATGATGAGAAGAGTGGCAAGCCCCGGCGGTCCCGACCGCCGCTCGGGGCGAGGACATATAGGAAAGGCCGTTTCCCCGACCCGCTGATCACGGAAGGAAACGGCCTTTAATCGGCGCTTTTGCACACCGGAGGCGTGGCAGAGTGGTTTATTGCGGCGGTCTTTAAAACCGCAGGATGGCCCTAGACAAGTCCCCCGTGGGTTCGAATCCTACCGCCTCCGCCAAGCAGCCCGCCCGGATCTTACCGGGCGGGCTATTCTTTGCCTATTTCTTTTGCCAACGGGCGGAGGCGGCTTGCTTGGCTATCTCTGCCCGGCGCGCCGCATTCGTTGACTTAGCTCGCGCCCGTCCACCCTTGGCCCCCAACTCTTGGGCCGCCGCGCTCTTCCCATCTTCGGATGCCCTGTCCTCCACCTGGCCGGTGAGGATGTCCCCGATGAGCTTTCCTAGCTCGACGGGATCGCGGGGCCGCTTGAGACGCTTGGTTGCCATGGGGGAAAGATGGCACGGGCCGGCCGGGTGTCAAACGCGGCCGATCGGCCCGGAACGGCAAACTGTACCACTACCCCGGAAGCCGGTGAAATTCCGGTTGCGCGCACTCGGGTTGCCGCGGAGGGCCTTTCGATATCCCCCCTGATCTCCGTTGCCCGTCGCGTCACGCCTTGCGGCCGTAGCTCGCCAGGCCGCCGGTCGTCGACTTGGGCGGATGGGCGCGGATCGCCTCCTCGTTCGGCTCGGTGCCCCAGCCAGGACGCGACGGCATCACCAGGTGGCCGTCGGCGATCTCGGGCACGTGGGTGAACAGCTCGTGGTCCCATTCGAGCCGGTCGATATCGGTCTCCATGATGCGCAGGTTGGGCACGCAGGCCGCGAAGTGGGCGTTCATCATGGTGCACAGGTGGCCGTAGAAATTGTGCGGCGCAACGTTGACCTCGTGCGCCTCGGCGAGGTTGGCGATCTTCATCGACTGCCAGACGCCGTTCCACGGCGTGTCGATGATCGCCACGTCCATCGCCTGCTCGCGGAAATAGGGCAGGAACTCGCGGATGCCGAGCAGGGTCTCGCACGAGGAGATCGGATGCGGGCTCTGCCGGCGGATCAGGCCGAGCGCCTCGGGGCTGTAGGTGTCGATCTCGATCCAGAACATGTCGAGATCGCGGATCGCCCGCAGGATCTTGAGGTAGCCTTCGGTGCTGGCATTGAAGTTGAGGTCGAGCAGCAGGTCGACATCGGGGCCGGCGCCCTCGCGGATCGCCTCGAGATGCATGCGCAGGTTGCGCAGCACATGCCGATCGACGTTGCGCTCGGGATAGGCGGGCACACCGAAGCCCGGCCGCCAGCCTTTCGGGTTCTTCTTGTCCTGGTCGTAGATGAAGATGTTGGTCTTCATCGCCGTGAAGCCCTTATCGCGCACCTCGCGGCCGATCGCCTTGACGCCTTCGAGGTCGGTGATGGCCGGCTTGAAATAGCCCGGGTGGTTGATGCGCCAGGTCGCGCAATGCGACCAGTAGACCCGGATGCGGTCGCGCACCTTGCCGCCCAGCAGCACATAGCATGGCACGCCGAGCGCCTTGGCCTTGGCGTCGAGCAGGGCGTTCTCGATGGCACCCAGCGCCAGCGCAACGACGCCGCCCGCCGCCGGGCGGGTGACGGAATAGAGCTCGCTGTAGAGCCGCTCGTGGTCGCCGACCGGCTGGCCGACCAGGCGGGCCGACAGCTTCTCGATCGCGGTGCCGACGCCCGGCGCCCCGAAGCCTTCGTCGTACTCGCTCCAGCCGACGATGCCGTCCTCGGTCGTCACCTTGACAAAGTAGTAGTTGCGCCAGCCGGCATCGGCAGCGAGCGTCTCGACCGAGCGGATCTTCGAATCGACTTTCATGGCCGGGTCTCTCCCCTGAACGTTCCTCGGCTTCCTTGTTAGCACCATTGCCGGAGGCGGCGCCCCTCGCCGTCGGCAAAAAAAATCGCGGTCCAGGCGCTGCCCCCTTGAACGGTCGGAGGCAGCACCCAGATGGTTTCGTCGCGGGGCGCCGACCACGGGCCTGCGCAGCGATTGTTTCCCCATGTTGCTCCGAGGAGGACGTGATGATTCAATTGGACAGCGCCGACATGCGATCGGCGACCTGCCTGCCATCCCTCGACAGCGGCTCGCGCGAGCCCTCTGTCTTCCCCAGGACCAGGACCGACACCGGCTGCGGGCCGGGCGACTGGAGCGCGGGCTCCGACCCGGTGGAGCTCCTGCCCTATGTCTCGCCGCCGCCGATGCCGTGGCCGCGGGTCTTCCCGAGCCTGTGAGAGGGTGTCATGGCCTTGTTCTACCAGGACCCGTTCGACGCCCTGTCGCAGTTCCAGCGCACCCTCGACCAGTTGCGCTCGAGCAGCTGGCTCGCCGACAGCCCGAGCGGCGGTGGCACCTATCCGCCACTGAACGTCTTCCGCAAGGGTGACGACATCATCATCGTCGCCGAGGTGCCGGGCGTCGCGAAGGCCGACCTGCGCATCGAGGTCAAGGGCAGCACGCTGCGCATCGCCGGCGCACGCACAGTCGGCCCGGCAGGGCCGGCGAGCAGCCATCGCCGGGAGCGCCGCGGCGGCCGCTTCGACCGCACCATCGAGCTGCCGATCGCCATCGATTCCGAGAAGGTGAAGGCCGAATGCCGCGACGGCATCCTGGCGCTGCACCTGCCGCGCGCCGAGCACGACAAGCCCCGCTCCATCCCCATCGCCTGAACCGGAGCCCGACCATGGCCGACTCTCAGACTCTCGAAGTGCAGGAAAAGAAGGAAGCGACGCCACGCGGCGGCGAGCAGACCAAGCCCGCCCGCTACTTCGTGCCGGTCACCGACATCTACGAGACCGACCAGGCGCTGGTGGTCGTCATGGAGATGCCGGGCGTCGACCGCAAGGACATCGACATCCGCATCGAGGAGGACGTGCTGCGCGTCGAAGGGCGCATCGATCACTCGAAGTACGACGGCATGGAGCCGCTCTATACCGAGTACAGCGTGGGTCCGTTCGCGCGGAGCTTCACGCTGTCGCACATGATCGACCAGCAGCGCATCGATGCGGCGTTCACCGACGGCGTGCTGACCCTGAACCTCCACAAGGTGCAGAAGGCTGCGCCGCGGAGAATCGAGATCGGCTGATTCGCCCCTGCCGACGCCACGCCACGCGCCGGCTCGTTTGCCTGCAAAGCACGTTCCCATTCTGTTCCCAAACCGGTAGATTTATCGGGTGACCTCGAGGAACAGCAACCGATGACCCGCCGTGCCGGCAGCGCCGACCTGCCGCTGCATGGCGGCCGCGTGCCGCGCTGGCTGGCCGACCGCATGACCCGGCTCGGCACGGTCATCGCCGAGGCAATCGTCCTCGAGCACGGGCGCGACGAATTTCTCCGCCGCCTCGCCCATCCCTTCTGGTTCCAGAGCTTCGGTGCCGTGATGGGCATGGACTGGCATTCGTCGGGTATCACCACCAGCGTGCTCGGCGCCCTGAAGCGCGGGCTGGCGCCGCGCGCCGGCGAGCTCGGCCTGCACGTCTGCGGCGGCCGCGGCAGGCATTCGCGCCAGACGCCGCACGAGCTGGTCGGCCTCGGCGAGCGGCTCGGCATCGACGGCACCGCGCTCGCCCGCACCAGCCGACTGATCGCCAAGGTCGACAGCGCGGCGGTGCAGGACGGCTTCGATCTCTACCTGCACGGCTTCATCGTTGCCGACGATGGCCGCTGGGTCGTCGTCCAGCAGGGCATGAGCGACGCGCGTGGCCAGGCGCGACGTTATCACTGGCTGTCGGAGGGCCTGCGGAGCTTCGTCGAAGCGCCGCATGCCGCCATCGACGGCCTCGACCAGGGCATCATCGTCAACCTCACCGACCGGCGCGCCGCCGCCTCCCGGCAGGGCCAGCTCGACCTGCTGGGCAGTCTGGGGCCGGACGGCATCGGTCGGCGCCTGGCGGACATCGATCCGCCGCCGACCAGGGCCAACCCGGCGCCGCTGCAACCGACGCTGCCGCATCTCGTCATGCCCGATCATCACGACGTGCGAGCGGAAGACATCGTGACGCGACGGCTGCACGGCAACCTCGCCGCGGCGGCCGATGCCGCGCCGGCCGACTTCGCCGACCTGCTGCTGGTGCCGGGCGTCGGCGCCCGCACCATCCGCGCCCTTGCCCTGGTCGCCGAGGTGGTGCACGGCGCACCCTGCCGGTTCAGCGACCCCGCGCGTTTCTCGATCGCCCATGGCGGCAAGGACCGCCATCCCTTCCCGGTGCCGCTCGCGGTCTACGACCGCACGATCGAGACGCTGAAGCGTGCCGTTGCCCGGGCGAGGCTCGGCCATGCCGAGGAACTGGCGGCGATCCGCCGGCTCGACGATCAGGCGCGCCGCCTCGAGCGGCACGCGACGGGCCCGTCGGTCGAGGCACTCTTCGCCGAGGAACGCGCGCGCTCGCACGCCTATGGCGGACGCAGCGTGCTCGGCGACGAGCCGCCGCCGGTCGCGGCTCCGGAATGGCGGACAGCCCCTTGAGCGATTCGACTCCGGACGACGGCAGGCCCGACGCAGGACGCCCGTCCTTCGTCGACTCGCCGCTGCTCGAGGCTGCCATCCATCATCGATCGCTGCTGCGCTGGCGCGGCGTGGCGGCGGTCGCGCTGGGGCTGCTGGCCTTCTTCTGGCCTCACCTCGGCCTGACCGGATTGACGACACTTTGGGGAGTCTATTCCTTCGTCGACGGCAGCCTGGTGCTGAGTGCCGCCGTCGTCGGCCGCACCGGAACGCCGCGCGGCGGGCTGACCTTGATCGGCGTGGCCGGCATTGCCTGCGCCGCGGCGGTGCTGGTCGCGCCGGCAGAGGTCGGCAGTCACCTGGCGGCGATCGTCGCGACCTGGGCAATCGCCACCGGCGCGATGCAGATCTGGGCCGCCCTGAAGCTGCGCAAGGCCGTCGACGGAGAGTGGATCCTGGCCCTGGACGGCGCCGGTGCGATCGGCTTCGGCGTGGTTTTGGCGCTGTGGCCGCCCGTGGAGATGGGCCACGTGGTATGGCTGATCGGAGGGTTTGCGATGCTGCTGGGAAGCCTGTACCTGGCCGTGGCCGCGTGGCTCCGGCAGACGCGCTGAGCAAATCCCGATCGCCGCCCCTGCCGCACCGGAAAGACGATAGATGGCCATTGACCTTGCCCCTGGGGCCGCCTCCATAAGGTTGCCATCGGCGAGAGCGAGGCAGGTCCGTGGGCGTCTCCAGCGAGTTCTTGAACCCTTCCGAAGCAGCCAGGCGGCTCGGCATCTCGGCCAAGGCGCTGCGGCTCTACGAGCAGCGCGGGCTCATCGCGCCGGTCCGCAGCGCGGCCGGCTGGCGGGCCTACGGCCCGGCCGAGATGCAGCGGGCGTCCGAGATCGTCGCCCTGCGCGCGCTCGGCTTCAGCCTCGCCGGCGTGGCGCGGGCGCTGACCGGCGATCTCGCAGCGCTCGACGGTGCCCTCGCCGGCCAGCAGGCCGCCCTGGACGAGCGCATCCGCCAACTGTCGGGGTCCGCGGACAGGGTTCGCGCGCTCCGGGAGGCGCTCGCGCGCGGCGAGCCGCCGAGGCCCGGCGATCTCGCGACCCTGATGGGACGAACCTCTTGTCTCGACGTCGCCTTCGATCTTCCCTGGCCGTGGGGCGGCGAGCGGTTCGAGCTCGGCGACATCGGCCCGCTGACCTACATCACCGGGCCCCTGGGCAGCGGCAAGACGCGGCTGGCAAAGCGCCTGGCCGAGGAGATTCCCGATGCGGTGTTCGTCGGCCTCGACCGGTCCGCTGAGAACGGGGAAGCGGCGCGGTCACGGCTGGCCGATGATCCGGCGCTCGGGGCGCGGGTCGATCGTGCCCTCGCCTGGCTGATCGAGGACGGTGGCACGCCATCCGACGCCCTGGTCGTCCTGCTCGTCGCGCTCGAATCGCAGGGACCGCACGCGTTGGTCATCGACATGGTCGAGCAGGGGCTCGACGGGCCCACCCAGGAAGCGCTGATCGCCCTGCTGCGCCGTCGCGGACCGGCCGCACGGCTGCTGTTCCTGCTCACGCGCTCCACGGCCATCCTGGATCTCGGGTCCGTCGGCGCCGGCGAGTCGATCCTGTTCTGTCCCGCCAATCATGGCGTACCGGTGCGCGTCGCGCCGTTTCCAGGGACCTCCGGCTACGAGGCGCTCGCCTCGTGCCTCGCCTCCCCCGACGTGCGGGCGCGGACCGAGGGAATGATCGCGGTGAGCCGATGACCAGCTCGGCAGTTCCTTTCGTGCGGTCGTCTTCCTATCCGGTGCGGCCCGGCAACCGGGTGTGGCCGCTGATCGACGGCGAGCCGGCCTTTCGGCGCATCTGTGAAGCGATCGAGGCGGCGCGGCAGAGCGTCTGGGCGACGGTGACGTTCATGTGGGCCGCCTTCGAGATGCCCGACGGTCGGGGCAGCGCCCTCGACGTGCTCGATCGCGCGGCTGCGCGCGGCGTCGACGTGCGCCTCGTCTTCTGGCGCCCGGATGCCGAGACAGAGCGGCACAAGCCCAACGCCTTCTGGGGATCGGCAGAGCATCTCGACCTGCTCGAGGCACGCCGGTCCGCGGTGAAGATCCGCTGGGACCGCGCCCATCCCGGCTTCTGCCAGCACCAGAAGAGCTGGCTGGTCGATGCCGGCGCCGACGGCGAGACCGCCTTCGTCGGCGGGATCAACCTCAATCCCCACTCGATGGTCGCGCCCGGTCACTGCGGCGAAGGGCACAATCACGACGTCTACGTCGAGCTCGCCGGGCCCTCGGCTGTCGACGTTCACCACAACTTCGCGCAGCGCTGGAACGAGGCGAGCGAGCGGCGGGCGCCCGATGGACGCTGGGGCGCCGGCAGCGAGACCGACCTGCCGTTCCCGGTCCGGGTTCCCGCCCCACGCGGCGCCGCCGTCGTCCAGGTCCAGCGGACGATCCATCCCGGTCGCTATCGCGACGGCACGGCAACGCCTGACGGGCGACCATTCGACATCGCGTCAGGGGAGCGATCGATCCTCGACCAGTATCGCGCCGCCATCGACGCGGCACGGCGCACCATCTACATCGAGAACCAGTACCTCGACGTGCCCGAGATCATCGACTGCCTGGAGCGGGCGCTCGGGCGCGGCGTCGACGTGGTGCTGCTGATGCCGGCCGAGCCGGACGTCACCCTGCCCGTGCCGCCGGAACGGCGCACGATAATCGACCGGCGTGCAGCGCTGGGGGGCCAGGCGGGCTTCCTGCTGGCGGGCATTGCCGGCCTGGGTGCCGACGGTCGTCGCAAGCCGATCTACGTCCACGACAAGCTCATGCTGATCGACGACGCATGGGCCACCGTCGGCTCGTGCAATCTCCATCGCTGGTCGCTGTTCGGGAACAGCGAGATGAATGTCTCCTTCGCCGATGCCGACTCCGTCCGCGCGCTGCGCTGCGCGCTGCTGCGCGAGCATCTCGGCCACGACACGACCGGCATCGACGACCGCGCGGCGCTATCCCTGTTTCGTCAAGTCGCGAGGCACAATCGCAGGAAACTCGACGCCGGCGATCATGGGTGGCAAGGGCTCGCCTTCGAACTCGACCCCGCATCGCATGCGGGGTAGCGCCTCGCAAAATTCCTGGCCGATTGCCGACGAACCCTCACCAGCGCAGCAGCCGGCGTCCGAGGATCGCCCCCAGCGCGATGACCGGCAGCGCCGCCAGGACGTACCACGTGACGACGAACAGCGGCGAGTCGTCGAAGCAGTGAAAGGCATAGAGCGATGCTCCGGCCGTCGCCGCGAGAAGGCCGGCCGCGGCGCCAGCGAGCGCCGGCGATGCGGGCGCGCCTCTTCTCAGGAACCACAGCACCGCCGCCAGTGGCGCGATCGCCAGGAGGGGAATCGTCGTCAGGCAGACCACCGCGTTGCTGCCGACCAGCCGCGCGACCCATGCGGCCGTGGGCAGCACCGCGAGCTCGATCGCGACCACTGCAACGGCCAAGGCAGCCAGCGGTGCCAGGCGCCAGGCCACCCGGCCGGACGCAACCGGCCGCGACAGCGTCACGCAGAGGCTGTAAGCTAGGCCGAGCGCGAGAAAGACCATGGCGAGCTTGACCTCGAATCGCCAGGTCACGAGCGCCTCGGCAATGTCGGCACGGACGCCGAACTCCACCAGGAACAGCGCCAGCGAGGCGGCGGCGCCCGCGACGAGCGCGCCGACCAGCCCGCGTGCCAGCGGCCTGCCCTGCGCCGCGCGATCGGCGACCAGCGCCTCGATCAGGTTCGCCGTCTTCATGACTGCCCCTTGCGATAGAGGGCGGCCAGCGCCCTGAGGGCACGATGCAGTGTGACGCGAACCGCGCCCTCGCTCATGCCGAAGCGCACCGCCACCTCGGCCGCCCGACGGCCTTCGATCGAGATCTCCTCGACGATGCGGCGCTGGCGGTCCGGCAGGCTCTCCAGCAGGCGTCGTGAGTCGGTCCGTGCGTCGGCATCGGGATCGGTCGCGGCCTCGAGGCACTCGGCCTGGTCGTCGATGCTCACATGGTCGCGATAGCCGCGCCGGCGCAGATGATCGACCAGCTTGTGGCGGGCGATCGCGCGCAGCCACGGCTCGAGCGGCTGTGTGTCGTCCCAGGTGTCGCGCTTCAGATGCATCGCCAGCAAAGTCTCCTGAACCACGTCCTCGCAATCCGCCGCACTTCGGCCCGCCGCGACCATTTCCCGCCGCACGACGCTGCGCAGCCAGAGGGAGACGCGACCGAGAACCTGCCGATAGGCGTCCTCGTTCCCCTGCCTGGCCAGCCGCATCAAGGTGGTAAGGTCGCTTTGGTCGGCCAAGAAACCCGTTCTCTCACATGTTCGTGCACGGCGGCCGAGACGTTACACACGGCTTTCGTCGATCTTCGACGCGCGCCGCGTGCGAAGGCCAGCGAAATCTTCCGGGCGGCCGCCACGCTTGCCCGCTCGACCTCCAGCGAAGATTTCGTCGCGCGCCGGTGTAACGGCCGGACCTTGCGCCGCGAATGACTGAATGCGGGCAACTGGCTCGCCATTCCAGGAGGACCTCCATGAACAAGCGTACAGCGATCGCCGCGGCCGCCTCGATCTTCGCCGCCAGCACCTTCGCCACCACGGCCTTCGCCGCCGGCGTCAAGTGCAGCGGCGCCAATGCCTGCAAGGGGCATAGCGCGTGCAAGAGCGCGAACAACGCCTGCAAGGGCCAGAACGCCTGCAAGGGCAAGGGCTTCACCGAGGCGGCCAATGCCGGCGAGTGCACCGCCAAGGGCGGCAAGGTGATGTAAGGCAGCGTCCGCGAGACGACGTGGGCGACCGGCCGCGATGCCGGCGCCCACGTCGGCAGGCTTCCTTCAGTTCGGCCAGGTCTCGTTCGTCCCGACGGGCCTTCGTTCGCTTCGCCCGGTCTGCGTTCGCTTCAATGTCAAAGGTGGAGATTTCGTCCAATGGCACAGGTCTCGATGGACGCCGATCGCGCTCGCGCGCAACGCGAGACCGCCTCGGGCTCCGAGGGTGTTCGCATGAACGGGCTGATCACTGTCCTGTACGACTGGCCGCGCGTCGTCGCCGGTTATCTCGGCTGGGCGGCGCCGCTCGCCGTCCGCATCGTCGTCGGCTGGGTCTTTCTGTGGACGGGCTGGCAGAAGCTGCACTTCCTGCCGCAGATGATCGAGAACTTCCGCGAATGGGGCATCCCGGCGCCCGAGATCCTGACGCCGTTCGTCTCGGGCATGGAATTCGTCGGCGGCGTGATGCTGCTGCTCGGCCTGCTGACCCGCGTCGTCTCGGTGCCGATGATGATCATCATGCTGGTTGCGATCGCCTCGGCGAAGTGGGGCGATGTCGATTCCCTCCAGACCCTGCTCGGCTTCGAGGAAGTGTCGTACTTCGTGATGTTCGCCTGGCTGGGAATCGCCGGTCCCGGTCCGGTTTCGCTCGACCACTTCATTCTCCGCGCGCTGCGCAAGCAGCGCCCGACGTCCGACTACGGAGCCTGATCAAAGTTCCGAGCGTGGCTCGTGGAACATGGCGCATGATCGACGTTTTCCCTACATTCTACTCATGTCCCGTCTTGCCGTCAGGAGCTTGTGATGGCCGCGCCACGCAAGCACGCGTGATGCGACTGCCAACCCGCTCGCCAGCGTGCGGGGGCATGTCAGCGAGGCTGGGCGTTTGAGCCATCCCGCGGAGTTGCGGCGCGCGGTCGGGCTCGAGCGAGGCGGCCCCGTGCGGATCGAGCTCGTCGACGGCGCGATCCGCATCAGGACCATGAAGGAAGTGAAGGACCGCATTCGCGCCTTGGCCCGTGAAACTGGCCTTTCTGAAAAGGCGAGCGTGACCGATTTTCTCGGTTGGCACTCGGCTGAACGAACCAGAGAAACCAAAACGGCCGGCAAACGGTGAGTGACGTTGTCATCGATGCATCAGCGATCCTTGCGGCGATCCTTGGAGAGACAGGCGGCGATGATGTTTTCAACATGCTGGACGATGCTGCGGTAAGCGCCGTCAACGTGGCGGAGGTGTACACTTATGCCGCGCTCAACGACCTGCCTCCTGACGCGATCGACGCCTTCTTTGCACACGCCGGTATCGAGGTCGTGGCCTTCGACCAGCAGCAGGCAGTCTCGGCGGGCCAGCTGGCCGCTGTCACGCGCAAGCCTGGCCTCTCCCTTGGCGACCGGTCCTGTCTTGCATTGGCCAAGATTCACGACGCGGAAGTGCTGACAGCCGATCGCCCTTGGGCCCAGGTCGCGGGCGCAGCAGGATTGAAGATCATTTTGCTGCGTTGAATCAGCGCGACTCCAAACCTGACATGGCACGCGCTGACGCCCATTGACATCGCCTGGAAATCTCCTACTCAGGAAGATCACTACAATCTGGAGATCCGCAAGCGGCCGCCGTGGGACCTGCTGTCGGGCCGGGCCGGGAACGACGACCGCGCTCGGCCGCGGGCCGCAAGCATCCAGCCGGACCGCAAGCCGTGATCGCCGACGCCTGCCTTGCGTCCCGTGCCAAGCCCTTGATTCCAAAGGGCCGGACCGCAGAGGGACGATCGGGACGCAAGTTTTCACCCGGTCCGGCGCGCTTCAGGCTCTTCCGGAAGACGATGAGCCCGGCCTCAGGCCTCCGGGCGGGGACTGCCGAGGCCGGAGGCGAGCCAGCCCTGGCCGGCCGAGCGACCGCCGCTCTGAACCAGGCGCAGCACCGCCTGGCGCCAGGGGCGCAGGGGGAGCGGCTTGTTGAGGAAGGCCGTGATGCCGATCTGACGCAGCGTTTCCTCTTCCAGCCCGCCGATCTTGGCCGACACCATCATGATCGCGAGATTGGGCAGGATGCTGCGCAGCCGCCGCGCCACCTCGACGCCGGTAATGTCGGGGAGATTGTAGTCGACCACCGCCACCTTTGGCGGGCTCACCGAAGCATGGCGCACTGCCGTCTCGCCGTCGCGCGCAACGATCACGACGAGGCCGGCGCGCGCCAGGAAGCTTCCCAGCTCGTCGCGCTGCATCGGATCGTCCTCGACGATCAGCACGTCGGACCCGGAGTTGATGGAGCGCAGATTGTCGGCCATCCCGGCCGACATTTGAGCCGCGTCCGGCGGCGAGTCACGTTCGATCCGTTTCAACTTGAAAAGATTGCAGCGGACCCCCGTGAAGTTGCGCCGCGACATCTTGCCGGTAATGAGATATTGCAGTTCATATCGCCGGACGTGACCAAATTGTAAAAGCCTGTCGATGGTATCGGCGCATCGACGGCAAGCCGCGTAGAGGCATTCGAATTGGCGACCGCAGCACTTCCGTCGGGCACCGAGCCGCTGGACGTTCTCGTCGTCGAGGACGACACGGCCGTGGCCAACGAGTTCGTCGACTGTCTCAGTCGCGCCGGATTGCGCTGCGCCCATGCCCCGGACGGGTGGCAGGCGCTCCGCATTGTGGCAGCCCCGCGCGACGTCGCCATCGTGCTCGCCGACCTGCGCATGCCCGAGCTCGACGGGCTGCAGTTCGCAGAGCATCTGCAGCGGCTCGGCAACGGAACCCGGCCGGAGATCATCTTCGTCAGCGGCAACCCGGAGCTCAACGATGCGGTGCGGGCGATCCAGCTGGAAGCGCGCGACCTGCTGGTCAAGCCGGTCGAGCCGGATGCCCTCGTCCGCTCGGTGAAGTCGGCGCTGCTGGTGCGCGCCCTGCGCGCCCAGTCGACGGCAGACGCCGCGATCGACCCGCCGCCCGCCACGCCGGTCCAGCGCAACAAGGCGTCCCTGCAGAGCCTGCGTGCCGTCCGGCGCATCAGAAGCCGCTATTTCCCGTCCGAGCTGTTCTCCGACCCGTGCTGGGAAATGCTGCTCGACCTTTACGACTGCCTGCTGTCCGGCCAGCACGCCACGGTGACCAGCCTGGCCGCCGCCTCGGGCGCCACCACGACGACGGCCTGGCGCCGTCTCGGCGCGCTGCAGGGCCACGGCCTCATCGAGCGCACCGACGACCCCGACGACAAGCGCCGCACCCTGGTGCGCCTCACCGAGACGGGCCGCCGGGCGGTCGAGGATTTCTTCGACACCTACTCGCGCAGCCAGCACCAGTAGGGCGCATTCACACCGCTGCGGCGGAGGCGGCCATCGCCGGAAGGCAGACGTCGAAGCGGGCGCCCCCCTCGGGGCGGTTGGCGCCGCCGATGGTGCCGCCCATCTCGTCGACGATGCGCCGGCAGACGCGCAGGCCGAGCCCGGTGCCCTTGCCGCGCTCCTTGGTCGTCACGAAGGCCTCGAACAGGCGGGCCAGCACTGCAGGGTCGATACCGGGACCGTTGTCGAGCACCGACAGGCGCACGAAATCGCGGCCGTCGGACTGTCGCTCGACCGTGGCCCGGACCTCGACCTCCGTCCCGCCCGAGTCGCGCGCATTGCTGATCAGGTTGACGAAAACCTGCTCGAGCTTGCGTGCCTGGCCGAACACCTTGGGCAGCGGCCCGTCGAGCGCGAGCGACAGCTTCACGTCGGACTCGCGCAAGGCGTGCTCGGTGAGGCTGGCAGCGAGGCGCACCGCTTCGGCCGCGTCGAACGGCTCGGCGGCGCTGTCGGTCAAGCCGTGCACGAAATTGCGCAGGTCGCCGACGATCCTGGTGCCGCGCTCGACCTGCTGGTCGATACGGTCGAGGCGGGTGCGCACGAACGCCAGGTCGGGCGCCTTGCCGTCGGCCCCCTCGAGCTCGTCGATCGCCGAATGGCAGGCGAGGTTGATGACCTGCAGCGGCTGGGCGATCTCGTGGGCGACCGCCGCCGACATCTCGCCGATCACGGCCAGCCGCTCGGCGGCGAACAGCGCCTGCTCGGCGTCGCGACGCACCGTATCGTCGACGCCGACGAAGACGAGCTGGCTCACCCGGCCGTCCTTGTCGATTGCCGGCTTGACGGTGATGCCGAGTGAGCGGCGGGCTCCCGACGGAGTTCGATGGCGAGTGGAAAACTGGGTCGCCGGCAGGCTGCCGCCGACGAACGAGGCGTCGAGCCACTGCGTCATCGCGGGATTGTCGCGCGGCAGACGCAGGATCTCCGGCAGCTTGCGGCCGACCGCCTGGTCGACCGGCACGCCGGTCAGCTCGGTGAAGCCCGAGTTGGCGAGCACGATGGCGAGCTCGCGGTCGGTCACCACGACCAGGGCGCCGCTCGATTCGACGATCGAGCGCAGGCGGGCGCGCTCGGCCTCGAGCCGTGCGGCGAGCTGGGTCTGCATCTCGACGTCGCGCAGCGCGCCCACCACCGTGGGCACCGCGCCGGGCATCCGCCGGTAGCGCGATTCGACGTGCTTGAGGCCGCCGGCCGCGGTGCGGATGCGGAAACGCGCCTGGTGCACCGTGTTCTCGCCGGCGCGCAGCATCTCGCGCGTCAGCTCGATCAGCGCGTCCTGGTCCTCCGGGGCCACCAGATCGATGGCGCGGCAGGCCAGCAGGTGCTCCGGCGGCCAGCCGAAGAGGTCGAGCGCGGACGCGCTGACGAAGGTCATCTTGCCCGACAGCAGCTCGAACTTGAACACCATGTCCGACAGCGAGGCGACCAGCGTCTCGAACTCGATGCGCAGGCGCTCGGCCTCGAGCTCGTGGGTCTTGAGCGCGGTCACGTCGGCGCGCAGGCCGACGGTGCGGCCCCCCGCGGTGCGCCGCTCCGACCACTCGAACCAGCGATCGCCGACGGCGCTGCGCAGGAACGACCCCTTGCGATTGAAGCGCGCGATCCAGGCCTCGGGGTTGTTGTCCGCGGTCGGGGTCTCTCCGCGCTCGCGCATCAGGCGCGCGGTGTCGTGCGCCAGCTCGTCGTAGGTCTTGCCGATGGCATCCGGCTGGTCGAGCACCGGGCTGACCGAGGCGGCCGCCGAGTTGAACAGCATCAGCCTGTCGTCGGGGCCGTAGACGACGATCCCGGCGGGCAGCGATTCGATGGTCTCCTGGAGCAGCGAGAGCGTATCCTCGGACTTGGCCCGCGCCTCCGTCGCCTCGCGCCACTGGGCGTGGAACTTGAGCGCCATGTGGCCGACCAGCAGGATCAGCACGATGCCGGCACTGACGAAACCCAGCGTGCTCACCAGCAGCGTCAGGAGACGCGTCTCGGAGTCCTTGATCAGCCGCTCGAACTCCATGTCGACGCTGTGCAGGGCGCGCTCCTGGATCTCGTCCACGATCATGCGCATGCGCACGATCTCGCCGATCGCCGAAGGCGGAAGAGCCTGGCCGGATTTCAGCGCCGCCTCGAGGGCGGCGTAGCTTTGCTTCAGGCTGGGGTGCAAGTCGCAAAGACGGCCGAGCTCGCCGTTGGCGATGCGGCCGGCGGCGAGCGAAGCGCAGCTGTCGCGGAGCACATCGTCGAAGTGGCGCCATGCCTCGGCGATGCGGGTGGCGCGTCCCGCCGCATCGGGCGCGCTGAAGCTGAGAAGAACCGACCTGGCGAGCTCGCGCGAGGCTTCCTCGACCGGGAAGACGCGCACCACGCTGGCCTTGTGGAAGGTGACATCGGTGCGACGCAGAGACAGGCCGATATCGACGAAGGCGGCGGCACAGCTGAGGAAGCCGATCACGCCCGCTACCGTCGCCCAGCGCACGCCGGCGATGCCGAGGGCCAGTCGCATCTGACCCGGAACATTGCGCAGGAACCCGACCAGCCTTCCCCGGCTGTTCCCCGGCGGCGCCAATGCACCCGCTTCGATGGCCACCTCGACCTCCCCGGCAGCGCGCGGGGCGATCCTTCCCGCGGCACCGGCCGCTAATGATGGCGAAGCTTCGCCGGTCGCCATGATGCGGTTTCCCGTGAAGGCTGTCTGCTCAAATGGTTTCACATTGAAGACATTTCAGCGCGACAGGATCGGGCACCACCGCCGCGCGACGTTCCCGGGCACGACTTGACTTGGCGCTGCAGGGCCGCCGCTGCCGCTGCCAGGGATACCTTCGGGATCGCTTCCAAATTGGAAGGATGGCGGCCGGGCGGCGGCGGCTCGCGATCTCAGGCGCTGCGCACCCGCCGCACGGCGTCCTGCCAGCCGGCACAGCGGCGGTCGCGCGAAGCGGCGTCCTCGGCCGGCCGGAAGGCGCGGTCGAGGGTCCAGCCGGCGGCCACGGCCTCGAGCGACGGCCACAGGCCGGCCTGCAGCCCGGCCAGGAAGGCCGCCCCGAGCGCCGTCGTCTCCGTGACGGTCGGGCGCTCGACCGGGAGGCCGACCGTGTCGGCCAGGCGCTGCATCAGCGCATCGTTCACCACCATGCCGCCATCGACCCTCAGCTCGTCGAGCTGCGCGCCGTCGCCGCGCATCGCCTCGACCAGGTCGCGCGTCTGGTAGCACACCGAATCGAGGGTCGCGGCGGCGATCTCGGCCGGCCCGCTGTCGCGCGTCAGGCCGAGCAGGGCGCCCCGCGCACCGGCATCCCAGTAGGGCGCGCCGAGGCCGACGAAGGCGGGCACCAGATAGACGCCGTGGTCCGGCCGGGCGCGCGCCGCCAGCGCCTCGATTTCAGCCGACTTGTCGATCAGGCCGAGCCCGTCGCGCAGCCACTGCACGGCGGCGCCGGCGATGAAGATGCTGCCCTCCAGCGCATAGGTGCGCCGGCCGGCGAGCTGGTAGGCGATGGTGGTGAGCAGGCGATTGTGCGAGCGCACGGCGATCGAGCCGGTGTTGAGCAGGGCGAAACAGCCGGTGCCGTAGGTCGCCTTGATCATGCCCGGCCTGACGCAGGCCTGCCCCACCGTCGCCGCCTGCTGGTCGCCCGCCATGCCGAGAACCGGGACGGCGGCGCCGAGGATATCCGGCGTGGCGACGGCGATCGCGCCGGAGCAGTCGACGACGGCCGGCAGCAGGCTCGCCGGCACGTCGAGCAGGCGCAGCAGCGCATCGTCCCACGTCCCGTCGTGGATGTTGAGCAGCAGGGTGCGGCTGGCGTTGGTGGCGTCGCTCGCATGAACCTTGCCGCCGCTCAGCCGCCACAGCAGGAAGCACTCGATGGTGCCCGCGGCGAGCGCGCCCCTGGCCGCAGCGGCCCGCGCCCCGGCGACGTGATCGAGGATCCAGGCGATCTTGGTGCCCGAGAAATACGGGTCGAGCAGCAGGCCGGTGCGCGCCGCGATCTCGGGCTCGTGCCCTGCCCGCTTCAGCGCGGCGCAATGCTCGGCGGTGCGGCGGTCCTGCCAGACGATGGCGTTGTGGATCGGCTTGCCGGTGCTGCGGTCCCACACCACGGTGGTCTCGCGCTGGTTGGTGATGCCGATGCCGGCCAGCGCCGTCGCCGCCAGACCGGCGCGCTCCAGTGCGCCGCGGCTGACCTCGACCGTCGCCCGCCAGATCTCCTCGGCGTCGTGCTCGACCCAGCCCGGCTGCGGGAAGATCTGCGGCAGCTCCTTCTGCGCCGACGCCACCGGCCGGCCACCCGCATCGAAGACGATCGCCCGCGTGCTGGTGGTGCCCTGGTCGATGGCGAGGATGTGCGTGGCGGCCATGGGCTCTTCATATCATGTCTTCCGGACCGCGAGCGTCCCACTCGCTCATGATTCATGGCTGGGAGCGCGCCACTCTGTGGCGCTCTTCTTGCCGATCACACATCCCATGAGCGCCACTGGAGTGGCGCGCTCCCGGCGATGAGCTCAGTGCGCGCGGTCGATGGCGAAGTCGACGGCTTCCAGCAGGGCGGCCTTGAGGGCGGAGTCGGGGAACAGGCCGAGCGCATCGCGCGCCATCGCGCCGTAGTGGCGGGCGCGCTCGAACGTGTCGGCCAGCGCGCCGTGGCGGTCGATCAGGGACTGCGCCCGCTCGAGATCGCCCGCCTGCTGATCGAGCGATTCGATGGTGCGCTTCCAGAACTCGCGCTCCGAGGCGCGGCCGCGCAGGAAGGCCAGGATCACCGGCAGGGTGAGCTTGCCCTCGCGGAAATCGTCGCCGACGGTCTTGCCGAGCTGCGCCTCGCGGCCGGAATAGTCGAGCGCATCGTCGACCAGCTGGAAGGCGATGCCGAGATTCATGCCGAAGCTCTCGAGCGCCACGCGCTCCGGCCCGTCGCGGCCGGCGACCATGGCGCCGACCTCGGCGGCGGCGGCGAACAGCTTGGCGGTCTTGGCCTTGATGACCTCGAGATAGGTCGCCTCGGGCGTGCTGATGTCGCGCTGGCTGGTGAGCTGCAGCACCTCGCCCTCGGCGATCGTCGACGAGGCGCGCGACAGCACGCCCAGGATGTCGAGCGAGCCCACCTCGACCATCAGCTCGAAGGCGCGCGTGAACAGGAAGTCGCCGACCAGCACCGAGGCCTTGTCGCCCCACACCGAGTTGGCGGTCGGCTTGCCGCGCCGGAGCGCGCTGACATCGACCACGTCGTCGTGCAGCAGCGTGGCGGAATGGATGAACTCGACGCAGGTCGCGAGCTTGATGGCGCGCTCGTCGGTCGAGGGGTGGCCGCACAGCCGGGCCGCCGCCACCGTCAGCAGCGGCCGCAGCCGCTTGCCGCCCGCGCCGACCAGATGGGTGGCGAGCTGGGGGATCAGCGCCACCGGCGAGCGCATGCGCACGCGGATCTCGCGATCGACCTGCGCCATGCTGTCGGCGCAGAGCGCGAGCAGCGGGTCGAGGGTCGGCGACTTGCGCTTGCCTTCGAGGGAGACGACCGTAGCCATTTGCGCAGGATAGTGCCTCGGACTGCCCGCTTGTTGCGACACGATGTCGTGACATGATCGCGGCATGGAGCAGGTCAGCGCCCCGAACTGGGCCGTAACCGAGGATCGGCTGCTCGGTGGCCGCGTGAGGTTATTGCAGCCAACGCGCGGTTATCGGGTGGCGGTCGACGCCGTGCTGCTGGCCGCCGCCATCGAGACCACGCCGGGCATGCGGGTGCTCGATCTCGGCGCGGGTGTCGGCGCGGTCGGACTGTGCCTCGCCGCCCGCGTCGCCGGCTGCACCGTCGAGGGCATCGAGCTTCAGGCGATGCTGGCCGGGCTGGCCGGGCGCAATGCCGCGCTGAACGGCCTCGCCGACCGGGTCCGAACCATCGTCCATGACCTGGCGCAGGACCTGCCGCCGGGGCTCGGATCGTTCGACGTGGTGGCGACCAACCCGCCCTATCTCGCGGCGAGCGTCGCCGATCCCTCGCCCGATCGCAGCAAGGCCTTGGCCACCGTGGAATCGAGCGCCGGCCTCGCCCGCTGGCTCGCCGTGGCCTGCCGGGCGGCGCGTCCCGACGGCAGCCTGGTCATGATCCACCGCGCCGACCGCGAGGCCGAGATCGTCGGCCATCTGGTGCGGCTCGGCTGGGGCGACGTCGCGGTGAAGCGGCTGCCGCCGGCGGCGCGCGTGCTGGTGCGGGCCCGCCGCCACGACGGCCTCCTGCGACGCGATTCGGCAGCCTTGCTTCTGCATGGCCCGTCGGGCGGGTACACGCCCGAGGCGGAAGCGATCCTGCGCCATGCCGCCCCGCTTGCCTTCTGACCGGTTGCACAGCATGAGTGCCGGCATGCTGGGTTGGTTGAAGGGTCGCTTTCGTCGTGGGCCGGTCGTGCCGGTCGTTCGTCTCTCGGGAGTCATCGCCTCGGGCGGCCTGCTCGGCGGGCGGGCGCTGTCGATCGAGACGGTGGCGCCGCTGCTCAAGCGCGCCTTCGACATGCGCGGCGCGCAGGCAGTGGCGCTGGCGATCAACTCGCCCGGCGGCTCGCCGGTGCAGTCGGCGCTGATCGGCCAGCGCATTCGCCTGCTGGCCGACGAGAAGAACCTGAAGGTGATCGCCTTCGTCGAGGACGTCGCCGCGTCCGGCGGCTACTGGCTGGCCTGCGCGGCCGACGAGATCATCGTCGACCCGAGCTCGATCGTGGGCTCGATCGGCGTGATCAGCGCCGGCTTCGGCTTCCAGGACCTGATCGCGCGCATCGGCGTCGAGCGGCGCGTCTACACCTCGGGCGAGAGCAAGTCGATGCTCGACCCTTTCCGTCCCGAGAAGGCCGAGGATGTCGAGCGGCTGAAGCGCCTGCAGTCCGAGATCCACGACGGCTTCAAGGCCTGGGTGCGCGAACGCCGCGCCGGCAAGCTCCAGGGCCCCGAATCGATGCTGTTCACCGGCGAGTTCTGGACCGGCCGTCGCGGCCTCGAGCTCGGGCTGGTCGACGGCCTGGGCGAGCTGCGCAGCACCCTGCAGGCGCGCTATGGCGCCAAGGTGAACTTGCCGGTGATCGGCCCGCGCCGCCGACTGCTGTCGCGCTTCGGCCTCGGCGCCGGCATCGAGGCGATCGGTCCGGCGACCCTGGCCGCGCTCGAGGAGCGGCTGCACTGGCAACGCTACGGACTATAGGAGCACCGCGATGAACCTGCTGAGCCCCGTGCATCCCGAGGACCTCGCCGCCGTGCGCGCCTGGTTCGACACGCTCGCCGGCTACTGCCGGTCCGTCGACTACATCGGCGCCCGCGCGATCTTCGCCGACGACATGATCGCCTTCGGGACCTTCACCGACTTCATGACCGGGCGCGAGCGTGCCGAGCAGAACCAGTGGCGCAACGTGTGGGGCACCATCCGCAATTTCCGCTACGACCTCGACAAGATCGAGGCCATCGTCTCGCCCGACCGGCTGATGGCCGCCGGCATGGGCGTGTGGCAGTCGGACGGCTTCCATGCCAGCGGCGAGCGCTTCGACCGGCCCGGCCGGACCACGGTGACCTTGAGCCGCAAGGCCGTCGGCGATCCGTTCGTCGCCACCCACACCCACATGTCGCTGTTCCGCGGCACGCCCGACCAGAGCTTCGGCAAGTTTCCCGAGCGGGCTTGATCGTCCTGAGCGCCTGTGACTTTTTCGTTCGGCGCTCCTGATTGACCGAGTGCGTGAAAGAAAGGTCCCTCGCGGCGCTCGGGATGACAATCGTGGTGTCATCCCGAGCGCCGCGAGGGACCTTCCTTTCTCCGTCGCCGGTCAATGGCAATAGCGCCCGAGCAAGTCACATCCTCCGCGCGCCCGGAACCAGCCTGACCTGCGAGTGATCGGCCAGAACGTCCATCAGAAAGTCAGCGTGCCTTCGTCGTGCGTCCGACGCCGGGATTCCAGCGCCAGCCGGGGTGGCCCGCGCCGACCGGGATGCCGCCGACCCAGCGCGCCGCCGGCCGCTCGGCCTGCCAGTCGTGCCCGCCCTCGAGCAGCGCCCGGCCAAGCGACGTGAGGTGAATCACGCGGCGCGGCCAGTCGAGCCGGAGGGTGGCGTCGGCAATCGCGATCGGCGATCGCGGCGCCGCCAGCAGGTCGCGCACGATCGACCAGAAGAAGAGGTCGCCCATGTAGGGCTGCGGATCGCGCGCCTGGGTGTCGGAGAACAGCTCTGCCGCGGTGCGCGGACCGTTCGCCAGGCTGCTCAGGATCAGCCGCTCGGTGAGGGCCAGGCCATCGGTCGTCCACGGCAGCTCCTGCAGGTGCCGCACGAGCGCCGCGCCGAGAAACGGCAGGGCGCCCGGATCGGCAGCCAGCAGCGCCTCGATCGGCTGCGGCGTGCCGGCCTGTAGCGCCGTCCAGGCCCGCGCCCCGAGCGCGAGATGACGGCGGCCGACCGGCCTTCGCCGCGGCCAGAGCGAGGCGAGCTGGCCGGCGGAGAGCTGGCCGAGGCCGATGAACCGGCCGACACCGGGAAAGCGATCGACCGCCACCAGCTCGAGGCGCGGCAACGCCGGGCGCGGCGCCAGGCTCGCCAGCACGCGTACCAGCGACGCCTGATCGTAGAGGTCGTGCTCGTACCAGAGGACGATATGGTCGTAGCGCGTGGCCAGCCGGTCGAGCCGCCACGACGCCTCCGCGAGCTGCCGGCGGACGGCCGTGACCGGCAGCGCGCAGCGCTCGGCGATCAGGCGGGCACGGCCGTCCAGTCCCGAGCGGGCCGCGACATGCGGGCCGAGCCACATCGGCTCGGCGAACGCCAGGTACTCGCCTGCGATGCCGGCCGTGCGCAGCCTGGCCTGGATGTCATGACCGCAGCGCACATGGAGGCGACCCTGCGGACCCATCCTGCGCCGGCCCATCATCCCCGGCCCATCATCCCCAGGTCGTCATGCCGGGTCGACGGCACCCTTGCGCTCGACGATCAGGCGATACTGGTCGGGCTGGCGATGGACCGCGAAGTTGAAGGTCGTGCGCTTGTAGCTGCGGCCAGCATCGAGGTCGCAGCGATGCACGATCAGCTCGTCGCCGTCGCCGGCGGCGCGCGCCACCACCTTGCCCGAGGGCGCCACGATCATGCTGTCGGCGAGCGAGGGCACGCCCTCCTCGGCGCCGCCCTTGGCGACCCCTACCACCCAGGTGCCGTTCTGGTAGGCACCGGCCTGCATTGAAAGCTGATTGTGGAACCACGAATGCTCGTCGTGGTCGGGCGACGGCGCGTTGTGCAGCGGCGTGTTGTAGCCCAGCAGCACCATCTCGACGTTCTGCAGGCCCATGACGCGATAGGTCTCGGGCCAGCGCCGGTCGTTGCAGATGCACATGCCCATGTTGCCGCCGAAGGCGCGCCACACCGGGAAGCCGAGGTTGCCGACCTCGAAGTAGCGCTTCTCGAGATGCTGGAACGGCCGCTCGGGCTCGTGCTCGGCATGGCCCGGCAGATGGACCTTGCGATACTTGCCGACGATCGTGCCGTCGCGCTCGACCAGGATCGAGGTGTTGAAGCGGCGCACCGTGCCGTTTTCGCTGGCGAGCTCGGCGTAGCCCAGGCAAAAGCCCATCGACAGCCGTTTGGCTTCGTTGAACAGAGGCGCCGTCTCGTTCGACGGCATCTCCTGCTCGAAGAAGGAATCGATCTCAGCCTGGTCGGTCATCCACCAGCGCGGAAAGAACGTGGTCAGCGTCAGCTCGGGAAACACCACCAGCTCGCAGCCCATGCGCCTCGCCTCGCGCAGATGGGCGATCAGCCGCTCGACCACGTCGCGGCGGCTGTGGCTGCGCTGGATGGGGCCCATCTGCGCCGCCCCGACAGTCAGAAAACGCGTCATCGTCACCTCTATGCGGCGATTATCGCCGCGGACGAGGGACGCTCCAAGCCTCATGTTCTTCCGGACCGCGAGCGTCCCGCTCGCTCGGAGTCAGGATGAGGGCGCGTTCGGCAGGGGCGTGGCAGACCGCGCCCGAGCCGAGCCTCGCGCGAGCGGGACGCTCGCGGTCCGGAAGAAAATGAGATTCCCTACGGCCCGGCGCGCCCGACCTCGTTGGTGAATTCCAGCGAGCAGAAGCTGCCGCCCTGGAAGACGTCGCCCACCGGATCGGGACCGATCCTGGCCTGCTCGGCCTCGGCATGCGCGCGATGATCCTCCGACTTGCCGGTCGGCTGGTAGCCGAGCCGGCGCGCCCGCGAGTTGTCCCACCAGGAGCTGGCGTTGTCCGACGCGCCATAGAGGATCTCGAAGCGGATGTCGGGATGCTCCAGGCCGATGCGGATCAGCTGCACCAGGTCCTCGGGCAACAGCCAGATCGCCAGACGCCGCACGTCGAGCGGGCGCGGGCCGACATTGCCGATGCGCAGGCAGGTCACGCTCATGCCGTGCTTGTCGGCATAGAGCGCGCCCACCGACTCGCCGAACGCCTTGCTGACGCCGTAGCGGCTGTCCGGCCGCACCGTGACGTCGGTGCCGATGCGCCGCTTGCGCGGATAGAAGCCGACCGCGTGGTTCGACGAGGCGAAGATCACCCGCCTGACGCCGGCCTGGCGCGCCGCCTCGAACAGGTTGTAGCAGCCGATGATGTTGGCCTGCAGGATGGTGTCCCACGGCCCCTCGACCGAGTAGCCGCCGAGATGGATCACGCCGTCGGCGCCCTCGACGGCGGCGGCGACCTCGTCCGGCCTGGCGAGATCGGCAGCCACGAAGGTCTCGCCGGGCTGCAGATTCGCGGGCTCGACCTTGTCGCTCAGGATCAGGCCGGGATAGATCCCCGCCAGCAGCGGCCGGATCATGGTGCCAATGCCGCCGGCCGCGCCGGTGAGCACGATGCGGCGCGATTGCGGGCTGGGCGATCGACTGTCAGCTGCGGCCATTCCTCTTTCCTCCTGTCGATGTGCCATCGGCACCGCCCGCCACGGCGCGACTGCTACTGTCTTCCAAGGTGCGATTACCACTGCCCGCCAAAGTGCGATAGCACTCGAGCGATCGCGTCAGGCGATCACGCATCGCCCGTCGCGCGATCTTGCTGTCACGGGAGGGGCATTTGTTTCGTGACAGGCCCTAAGAAGCTTCCGCCAGCTCGACCATCAGGTTGAGCAGGACCTGCGCCCCGGCGGCGAGGTCGGCGACGTCGGTGTGTTCCTTGACGTTGTGGCTGAGGCCCGCGACCGAGGGCACGAAGATCATCGCCGTCGGGCAGAGGCGCTGCATCATCTGGGCGTCGTGGCCGGCGCCCGAGGGCATGCGGCGGGTGCTGAGCGACAGCGCACGGGCGTGATGCTCGACCCGATCGACCAGGCGGGGATCGAAGATCACCGGCTCGAAGCGCGCCAGCACCCTGCTCACGACCTCGACACGCTCCTCGCGCGCGACCCCGGCGATGTGCGCGGCGACGGCCGCCTCGGCCTGCCTGAGCTTCTCCTCGTCGGTGTTGCGCAGATCGACGGCGAAGACGGCGCGGTTGGGCACGACGTTGATCAGGTTCGGGCGCAGAGACAACGCGCCCACCGTGGCCACCTGGTTGCCGCCCATCTCCCAGGCGAGCTTGCGCGCGAACAGGTTGACCGATGCCGCGAGGTAGCCGGCGTCGCGGCGCAGGCGCATCGGCGTCGTGCCGGCATGGTTGGAGACGCCCGTCACCGTGTACTCGGTCCACGAGATGCCCTGCACGCTCTCGACCACGCCGATCCGCACCTTCTCCTCGTCGAGGATCGGCCCCTGCTCGATATGCAGCTCGACGAAGGCATGCGGCCGCACGGCGCCCGGCCGCGCCGCGCCGAGATAGCCGATGCGGCGCAGCTCGTCGCCGACCGAGAGGCCGTCCTTGTCGACCGCGGCATAAGCCTCGTCGAGGCCGAGGCCACCGGCGTGGACCAGGCTGCCCATCATGTCGGGCTGGAAGCGTGCGCCTTCCTCGTTGGTGAAGAACGCGACGGCGATCGGCCGGCGCGTCGTGATGCCGGCTGCGTCGAGCGCCCGCACGACCTCGAGCCCGGCCAGCACGCCGTAATTCCCGTCGTAGCGGCCGCCGGTGCGCACGGTGTCGATGTGGCTGCCGGTCATGATGGGCGGCAGCGCCTCGCGGCCGGCGCGCAGGCCGATCACGTTGCCGATGGCGTCGACCTGGACCGCGAGGCCGAGCGCCGTCATCCAGCCGACCACCAGATCGCGCCCGGCCTTGTCCTCGTCGCTGAGCGCCAGCCGCGCACATCCGCCGCCCTCGATGGCGCCAACCTGCGCCAGCTCGTCGAGCGCCCCGAGCAGGCGCGCATCATCCAGTCGCAACATCATTGAAGGGATCTTAGCAAAATATCACGCCGCGGTGATCCGGATTGCCTTGCCAGCGTCCGGACCCGGGGTCACTTACTAGGCCATGTCGCGTATCCTCGCCCTGCTGCTCGGGCTGCTGATGGCGGTGCCCGCCCTCGGCCAGACGCCCGTCTCCGGCGACCCCTCTGTCGTGCAGACCGACAACGTGCGCGCCGAGTTGCTTGCCGAGGTCGCCGCGGTGAAGCCCGGCGAGCCGTTCTGGGTCGGCCTGCGCCAGACCATCCGGCCGAAATGGCACACCTACTGGAAGAACCCGGGCGATTCGGGCCTGCCGATCGAGATTCGCTGGACGCTGCCGGACGGCGTGAAGGCCGATCCGATCGTCTGGCCGATGCCGCACCTGTTCGACGTCGGCGGCATCGTCAACTACGGCTTCAAGGACGAGGCGATGCTGCTGGTGCGCATCGTGCCGCCGGCCGACGTCAAAGGTGCGTCGCTGGCGATCGTCGCCGACACCAACTGGCTGGTCTGCGAGGACGTCTGCATTCCCGAGGAGGCCAGGCTCTCGCTGACCTTGCCGCTGGCCGCTGCGTCGACGCCGGCGCCGCCCGCAACGCGGGCGATCTTCGACAAGGCGCGGCAGAACGTACCCACGGAAAGTCCCTGGCCGGCACGCTACGGCGTCGCCAGGTCGGGCGACCCGACCCTGGTCGTCGAGGCGCGCGGGCTGAAGCCCGACACGATCCGCGACGTCTATTTCTTCCCTGCCGAATGGGGGCCGATCGCCAGCATGGCGAAGCAGAGCGCCAGCGTCGGCGCCGACGGCATCCGCATCCCGCTGAAGCGCGGCGATGCCAAGTCGGCCCTGCCGGAGCAGCTGGCCGGCACCCTGGTGCTGACCGAGAAGACCGGCGGCGGCGAGGTTCGCCAGGCGTTCGACGTCTCGGCCAGGATCGATGCCGCGTTCGTGCCGGCGCCATCGCTCGGGGCATCGTTCGCCGCCGCGGAGGGCAGCGAGCAGCTCTCGCTGGTGCAGGCGCTGCTGTTCGCCCTGCTGGGCGGCCTGATCCTCAACCTGATGCCCTGCGTGTTCCCGGTGCTGGCGATGAAGGCAGCCGCCTTCGCCCGCCTGGCCGGCCACGCCCGCAGCGAGATGCGGCGCGACGGCATTGCCTATACAGTGGGCGTGCTGGCGACATTCGCGGCGATGGCGGCGACCGTCATCGCGCTCCGCAGCAGCCTCGGCGAGGTGAGCTGGGGCTTCCAGTTCCAGTCGCCGGTGTTCTCGCTGCTGATCGCCTACCTGTTCTTCGTCGTCGGTCTCAATCTCTCGGGCGTGTTCGAGGTCGGCGGCCGCCTTGCCGGTGTCGGCCAGGGACTGGCTGCGCGCGGCGGCACGACCGGCGCCTTCTTCACCGGCGTGCTCGCCGTCATCGTCGCCACGCCGTGCACGGCGCCCTTCATGGCGGCGGCGCTGGGCTTTGCGCTCGGCCAGCCGGCGCCGCAGACCCTGGCCGTGCTGCTGGCGATGGGGCTCGGCCTCGCCCTGCCGTTCCTCGTGCTGTCGTTCACGCCGGCCCTTCAGCGCCTGATGCCGCGGCCTGGCCCGTGGATGGACCGGCTGCGCCAGTTCCTCGCCTTCCCGATGTACGCTTCGGCGGTCTGGATGATCTGGGTGCTGACCCAGCAGACCGGCGCCGATGGTGTGCTCTATGCGCTCGGCGGCATGATCCTGATCGCCTTCGCGATCTGGCTGTTGCGCCTGGGCAGTGGCGCCGCCCTCGAGCTCGAGAAGGGGCCGACGACCTGGATGCGGCGTGGCCTGGCCGCGGCGGCCGTGCTGCTGGCGCTCGCCGCGACGCTCCGGCTCCAGGATGGTTCGGCCACCGCTGCCTCGGCCACCGGCGGCCCGGCGACGGGCGTGAGCTTCGAGGGCTGGGAACGCTATTCGCGCGAGCGGGTTCAGCAGGCCGTCGCCGCGGGCAAGCCGGTGTTCGTCGACTTCACCGCCGCCTGGTGCATCACCTGCCTGGTCAACGAGAAGGTAGCGCTGGAAACGCCGGCGGCGCGCCGGGCCTTTGAACAGGCGGGGGTTGTAAAACTCAAGGGCGATTGGACCAATCGCGATCCCGAGATCACAACTTCGTTGAAGGAACTGGGCCGCGCCGGCGTTCCGCTCTATCTTTTCTGGGCCCCGGGAGCCGAGCGGCCGAAGATCCTGCCGCAGGTGCTCACCGAATCGCTGATCCTCTCAGAGCTTGCTGCCCTCCAGCAGGCCAAACGCTAGGAGACCGTCATGCCGAGCCTCATCATCCGACGTCGTGGCCTCATTCTCGCCAGCGCGGCCGCGGCGCTGGTGCCGACCGTGGCATTCGCCGCCAGCCCGGATATCGGCAAGCCCGCTCCGCTCTTCACCGCCGTCGACAGCACCGGCAAGACGTGGTCGCTCGCAGACCTCAAGGGCAAGATCGTCGTGATCGAGACGACCAACCACGACTGCCCCTACGTGCGCAAGCACTACAACGGCAAGAACATGCAGGCGCAGCAGCGCGAGGCGGCGGCCAAGGGCGTGGTGTGGCTGACCTCGGCCTCGTCGGCGACCGGCGAGCAGGGCCACATGACGGCGACGCAGGCCAACGACATCACCAAGCGCCTCGACGCGGCGCCGGCCGCCGTGCTGCTCGACCCGCAGAGCAAGATCGCGCGGGCCTACGGGGCCACGGTGACACCGCACATGTACATCATCGATGCCTCCGGCACCCTGGTCTACAAGGGCGGCATCGATTCGATCCCGTCGTCCAGCGTCGACGACATTCCGAAGGCAAAGCAGTACGTGCGCATCGGGCTCGACGAGGTGATCGCCGGCAAGCCGGTCACCGACTCGTCGACGCGGGCCTACGGCTGCAGCCTGAAGTATCCGCGCACCTCGTCGTGACCGGGCTTCCGTGGGGGTGACCCATGCCGCACGACGGCTGGCATCCCCACGATCATCCGGATGGTCATCATGGGCATCGGCATGCCCATGAGGACGATGCGCCCGACCGCCATCATGGGCGGCCGACCCATCACAAGCCGCCGACCCGGAGGCTCGTGCTCGCCGCGGCGAGCTTCCTGCCGTTCGGCGGCGCCAGCGCCCAGACGGTCGGTGCCGGGCAGCGAATCGCCGACCACGCGAGCCGCTTCCTCGCCGCGCTCGACGACGCCCAGCGCCGGCAGGTCCTGATCGCCTTCGACGCGGCCAACCGGCTCGACTGGCACTACATCCCGCGCAGCCGACCCGGCCTGAGCCTCGGCGAGATGAAGCCCGCGCAGGCCGACGCGGCGCGCGCCCTGTTCGCCACGGTGCTGAGCCCGCGCGGCCTCGAGATGCTCGACGGCGTGCGCCTGCTCGAAGGCGTGCTGCGCGAGCAGCAGGGCAGCTTCCGCGACCCCGGGCGCTACTACGTCTGCATCTTCGGCACGCCGGGCCGCTTCCCCTGGGGCTGGCGCTTCGAAGGCCATCACCTGTCGCTCAACGTCGCCCTGCCGGCGGCCGGCCACGTGTCGGCGACGCCGTTCTTCATCGGCGCCAACCCTGCCACCGTGCGCGACGGGCCCAGCAGGGGCTTCCGCCTGCTCGGCACGGCCGAGGACCTGGCGCGCCAGATCATGGCCGGCCTCGGCGAGGCACAACGGCGCAGCGCGCTGATCGCCAACCGCTCGTTCGGCGAGATCGTGGCGAGCCCGCAACGCGAGCACGATCTCGGCCAGCCGCGCGGGCTCGAGCTGTCGGCGATGGACGCTGCCCAGCGCGCCAGGGTCGAGGCGCTGATGGATGGCTTCCTCGGCACGCTCGCGCCCGACCTCGTCGCCGCGCAGAAGCGTCGAGTCAGGGAGCAGGGGCTGGACCGTTTCCGCTTCGCCTGGGCGGGCTCGCTCGTTCCCGGCGAGGCGCATTACTTCCGCGTGCACGGGCCGGCGACCCTGATCGAGCACGACAACACGCAGAACGGCGCCAATCACGTCCACTCGGTGTGGCGCGACCTCGCCGCCGATTTCGGCCGCGATGCGCTGGCCGATCACTACCGCCGGCAACCTCATCGCTGAGTGCCGGTGCTGAACAGCATGGTGACAATCTTCTCTCGTTCCCGCGAGTGAGCCGACACCGTGAGCTGGCGAAGGCGGACAGCCTACTCCGTTCTCCTGGCCGTCCTGGTCGTGGCGGCAGTGGAGCTGCTGTCGGCCGCCTTCCTGCACCTGCAGCACAGCCATCGCGTCGGCGCGGCGGCTGGCCGCGGGATCGGCTCGCCGACCCTGGAGGTCCTGCGCCAGGCCCGGGCCGTGCTGTTCCCCGAGCCGCCCTATACCCGCATGGTGCGGATCCCGGACGGCTTCTTCGTCGAGGACGCCCGGCAGGGCTATCGCGCCAATCCCGGCCGCTATGTCTTCCGCTACATCCGTCAGCGCGACGGTAAGTCCGAGCACATCGATACCGTCGTCTCCATCGACCGCGACGGCACGCGCTTCACCGGCAACGCGCCGGCCAGCCCGCAGCGGCAGATCCACATCCTGGGCGATTCCTTCGTGTTCGGCGACGGCGTCAACGACGGGCAGACCTTCGCCTTCCTGCTCCAGACGGCGTTCGCCCGCGACGCCGTGCACCTGCATGCCTTGGGCGGCTACTCGTGGGCCAATGCCCTGGTCACGCTCGAGCAGATCAAGGATCGCGTCGGCGCCAACGACGTCGTCGTCCTGGGTTATGCCCACTACTACAAGGAACGCCATGTCGCCGCGCCGGCCCGGCTGCGCAGCATCCGGACCTGGATGGCGACCAGCTTTCCCGACGTCGAGCCATCGCCGAAGGACCGGCTGATCCGCGCCGGGCTCGACGGCGCCGGCCAGCTCGTGCTCGACACCATCCCGATGCATTGCCGATTCAACGCGGACTACTGCGCGGGCCCGGAGCCGGGCGCCGGGCAGGTCGACAGGGTCTCGATCGCGCTCCTGCGTGCGATCGCCGCGACGACACCGGCCAAGGTCTACCTGCTGCACATGTTCGGCCCGAAGGACGACCCGGTGCTCGCCGACCTGCCCGCCAGCGTCGAGCTGATCCCCGCGACGCCGACCGACTTCAGCTACGCGATGCGCGACGACGTCATGGGCTTCGACGATCACGGCGGCCCGTATTGGCACTACGCGATGTTCATGCGCCTGAAGCAGGTCCTCGCGGTCGATTGAGGCGAGGATGCTCACGCGTCCGCGATGCGCTTCCCGGTGCTCGTGTCGAACAGGTGCAGATGGCCGGGGTCGGCCTTGAAGCGGCGCTTCTCGCCGGGCTTGGCCAGGACATGGCCGGACTGGCGCACGGTCACCAGCTCGCGCGACTCGCCGTAGCGGCCGTGCAGCAGCGTGTCGGCGCCGAGCGGCTCGGCCAGCTCGACGTCGAAGGCGAGCGGGCCGTCGTCGGCCGGATGGAGATGCTCGGGCCGGATGCCGAGCGCGACCGGCGTGCCGGCAGCGGCGGCCGTCGCCCGGCCGAGCGGCAGGTTGATCGGCGTCGGGCCGATGCCGGCGAGATCGACCGAGCGCGCATCGGCAGACACCTTGGCCGCCAGGAAGTTCATCGCCGGCGAGCCGATGAAGCCCGCCACGAAGGTCGAGGCCGGGCGGTCGTAGACATCCATCGGCGTGCCGATCTGGTCGGCGACGCCCGAGTTCATGACGATCAGCCGGTCGGCCAGGGTCATCGCCTCGACCTGGTCGTGCGTCACGTAGATCGAGGTGACGGCGAGCTCGCGCTGCAGGCGCTTGATCTCGAGGCGCATCTGCACGCGCAGCTTGGCGTCGAGGTTGCTGAGCGGCTCGTCGAACAGGAACACCGCGGGCTCGCGCACGATGGCGCGGCCCATGGCGACGCGCTGGCGCTGGCCGCCCGAGAGCTGGCGTGGCCGGCGCTCCAGGAAAGTGCCGAGCTCCAGGGTCGCGGCGGCCTTGCGCACGCGACGGTCGATCTCGGCCTTGGGCATTCCGCGGATCTTGAGGCCGTACGCCATGTTCTCGTACACGCTCATGTGCGGATAGAGCGCGTAGTTCTGGAACACCATGGCGATGTCGCGGTCCTTGGGCTCCAGCTCGTTGACCACGCGGTCGCCGATCGCGACCTGGCCGCCGGTGATGCGCTCGAGCCCCGCCACCATGCGCAGCAGCGTGGACTTGCCGCAGCCCGAGGGGCCGACGATGACGATGAACTCGCCGTCGGCGATCTCCATGTCGATGCCGTGTATGACGTCGACCTTGTTGTCGTAGGTCTTCTTGACGCCGCGCAGATGGACTTGCGCCATGCCCTGGTTCTCCGTCTCGCCTACTTCTCGGTTTCGACCAGGCCGCGCACGAACTGGCGCTGCATGAAAATCACGACCAGCACCGGCGGCAGCATGGCGAGCATCGCCATCGCCATCAGCAGGTTCCAGCTCGGCACCGAATCGGTGACGTTGGCTTGGCGCGAGACAGTCATGACCACGGTGTAGAAGCTTTCCTTGGTCGTGATCAGCAACGGCCAGAGATACTGGTTCCAGCCGTAGATGAACTGGATCACGAACAGGGCCGCGATCGTGGTCCGGCTCATCGGCAGAAGGATGTCCAGGAAGAAGCGCATCGGCGAAGCGCCATCGACTCGCGCGGCCTCGGCAAGCTCGTCGGGCACGCTCAGGAAGAACTGTCGGAACAAGAAGGTGGCGGTGGCCGAGGCGATCAGCGGAATGATCAGGCCGGAATAAGAATCGAGCATGCCGAGGTTCGCCACCACACCGTAGGTCGGCACGATACGAACCTCCACCGGCAGCATGAGCGTGATGAAGATCGCCCAGAAGAACCACATGCGGAAAGGAAAGCGGAAGTAGACGATGGCGAAGGCAGAGATGATCGAGATGGCGATTTTCCCCAGAGCCACCCCCAGCGCCATGATCAGGCTGTTCACCAGCGTAAGCCAGACCGGAATGTTGAGGGAGCCGCGACCGAAGCCCTCGGTCAGGACTTGGCCATAGTTGTCGATCAGGTGTGGACCGGGCAGCAACGGCACCGGCGAACGCAGCATCGTCACCTGGTCGTGCGTCGAGGCGACGAAGGTCATCCATACCGGGAAGGCGATGACGATCAAGCCCAGGACGAGCACGAGGTGGCTCAGGATCGTCACGAAGGGACGGTTCTCGACCATCAGTAATGCACCCGTCGCTCGATGAACCGGAACTGCACGACGGTGAGCAGGATGACGATGATCATCAGGATCACCGACTGAGCCGCCGAACCGCCGAGGTCCTGACCGCGGAAGCCGTCGTTGTAGACCTTGTACACCAGGATACTGGTGGACTGGCCGGGCCCGCCCTTGGTCAGCGCGTCGACCACGCCGAAAGTGCCAAAGAACGCATAGAGGATATTGATGACCAGGAGGAAGAACCCGGTCGGCGAGAGCAGCGGGAAGACAATGTCCCAGAAGCGCCGGCCCGGACCCGCGCCGTCGATGGCCGCGGCTTCGATCAGCGATCTCGGAATGGATTGCAAGCCGGCGAGGAAGAACAGGAAATTGTAGCTCACCTGGTTCCATACCGCGGCGAACACGATCAGCAGCAGCGCCTGGTTGCCGTTGAGCACATAGTTGAACTCGATGCCGATGCCCTGCAACAGCCACGCGACGATACCGACCGAGGGATTGAACAGGAAGCCCCACAGCACGCCCGCCACCGCGGGAGCCACGGCATAGGGCCACACCAGGAAAGCCTTGTAGGCGGTGGCGCCACGGATCACCCGGTCGGCCATCACGGCAAGCAAGAGCGATACCGCAAGCCCGATCGACGCGACAAGCGCGCTGAACACCAAGGTCAGCCGTGCCGAGGCCCAGTACGAGGCATCGGCGAAAAGATGAAGGAAGTTGTCGAACCAGACGAACTTGGTGTTGCCGCCAAAGGCGTCCTCGATCAGCACCGACTGCCAGATCGCCTGCCCCGAGGGCCAGAAGAAGAAGACCAGCGTGATGATGATCTGCGGCGCCACCAGAAGATAGGGCAGCGTTCGCTCGTTGAAGGTGACGCGCTTTTCCATGCCGGCGAACGCCCCTCCCCTAGGGCGCCTCCCCCGCCAGGCGGGGGAGGCCGAGAGAGGTGACTACTTGTTGGCGGCTTCGAACCGCTTCACCAGCTCGTTGCCGCGCTTCACGGCCTCGTCGAGCGCGGCCTTGGCGTCCTTCTTGCCGGACCATACCGCTTCGAGCTCCTCGTCGACGACGTCGCGGATCTGCACGAAGTTGCCGATGCGCAGGCCCTTGGAGTTCTCGGTCGGCGGGTTGAGCGTCAGCTCCTTGACTGCCACGTCGCGGCCGGGATTGGCCGTGTAGAAGCCGGCCTTGTCGGTGATCTCGGCGGCCGAAAGAGTGACCGGCACATAGCCGGTTTCCTGATGCCACTTCGCCTGCACCGGACCGCTGGCCAGGTAGCCGAGGAACTTGGCAACGCCCTTGTACTCGGCTGCCAGCTTGCCCTGCAGCACCCACAGCGTGGCGCCGCCGATGATCGAGTTCTGCGGCTTGGCGATCAGGTCCGGATAGTAGGGCATCATCGAGATGCCGACCTTCTCCTTGCCCAGCGCCTTCTCGATGCCTGCCGCCGAAGCCGACGACGCGATGTGGAAGACGCAGTCGCCGGCATTGAACAGCGCCGTCGACTTGCCCTCTCGCCCACCGTAGACGAACGTCTTGTCCTTGCTCCAGTCCGCCAGGGTCTGGATGTGCTTGACATGGGCCGGGCTGTTGAACTTGAGCTCGATGTCCATGCCGGCGAAGCCGTTCTCCTTGGTGGCGTAGGGCAGGTTGTGCCAGGCGCCGAAATTCTCGATCATCGTCCAGGTCTGCCATTGCGGGGTGAAGCCGCACTTGGCTCCGGCCGCGACAGCCTTCTTGGCCATCTCTCCCAGCTCGGGCCACGTCGTCGGCGGCTTCTCGGGATCGAGCCCCGCCTTCTGCATCAGCTCCTTGTTGCGATAGAGCACCGGCGTCGAGGAATTGAACGGCATCGACAGCAGCTTGCCGTCGGGCGTCGAGTAGTAGCCGGTGACCGGACCGATGAATGCCTTGGGATCGAACGGCTCCTTGGCGTCGGCCATCAGCTGGAACACCGGATAGACCGCGCCCTTGGCCGCCATCATGTTGGCCGTGCCGACCTCGAAGACCTGCACGATGTGCGGCGCCTGCTTGGCACGGAAGGCCGCAATCGCCGCGGTCAGGGTCTCGGTATAGGTCCCTTTGAAGACCGGGGTCACCTTGTATTCGCTCTGCGACTTGTTGAAGCTATCCGCGAGGGCATTGACCGCCTCGCCGAGGTTGGCCGGCATGGCGTGCCACCACTGGATCTCGGTTTGCGCCCACGCCGGTGTGCTCGCCAGCATGGCGGCGACCGCGACCGCCGAAAAATGAATCCGTGTCATCTCGAAAAACCTCCCTGAGAAGCCCCCGGTTATATCGGTAGGGCACAAGACTGCGATGTGTCTGTTTTATTACAGTCTGGCAACAGTCCACCAAGTCTTGCGTGCCGACGCAAGTCACGAACTGCTCAATCGGCCCGCCAGGGCCTCCGTCATGGCCGAGAACACGCCCGTCCAGTCGTCCTGCACCGACTGCCGGAACAGCCGCATCGTCGGGTACCAGGGGCTGTCCGGCCGATCGAGCAGCCAGCGCCACTCGGCGGCATGCTGCAGCGCCAGCCAGACCGGCCGCCCCAGCGCACCGGCGAGATGGGCGATCGAGGTGTCCGCCGTCACGACGAGATCGAGGCTCGTCATGATCGCCGCCGTATCGACGAAGCCGTCCGGCCCTTCGTCGAGGCCGTCCACGGTCTCGACCGCCATGCCGGCCGGCAGCCCCGCCAGCTGGTCGAGGCCGTCCTCCTTCTGCAGGCTGACCAGGCGCACGCCCGGCAGGCCGGCGAGCGGCGCCAGGCCTGCCAGGGGAAAGGCCCGGCCCGCATCGGTCTCGGCCTGCGGGTTGCCCTGCCAGGCGACGCCGACCTTGAAGCCGCCGGCGCCGAGGCGGCCCTGCCAGGCAGCGATCCGGTCCGGTTCCGCCGCGAGATAGGGCACCGTCGCCTCGAATTCCGTCTCGTCCGCGATGGCCAGGACGAACGGCAGGCCGAGCAGCGCCACCTGGTAGTCGAAGTGCGGCACGGCGCTCGACGGAACCACCAGCTCGACCGAGGGCGACAGCGAGCGCAGCAGCCGCCTCAGCCGGGTCGGGACGAGAAAGACGACCCGCGCGCCGCGCGCCTCGAGCAGCCCGACGAAGCGGCTGAACTGGATGGTGTCGCCCAGCCCCTGCTCGAAGTAGACCAGCAGCGTCTTGCCGGCGATCGGCTCGCGGCCGGTCCATTCCGGCCCTGCCACCGGCGGGCGCCCGACCGGCTCCTTCCGCTGCTTGCGCGCCTCGTAGAGCCGCCAGCCGTTGGCGAAGTCGCCCATCAGGAGGGTGGCCGCCGCCTTGTTCCATCGGGCATCGCCATAGTCCGGCTTGAGAGCGATTGCGCGGTCGTAGCTCGCGATGGCGTCGCGCGGCCGCCTCAGGTCGAGCAGCGCATTGCCGTGGTTGCAGTGCGCCTCGGCGAAATCGGGGCTGGCGGCGATCGCCCGCTCGTAGCTCGCGAGCGCGAGCCCGCTTCGCCTCAGCAGGCGCAAGGCGTTGCCCCGGTTGTTCAGCACCTTGGCATGGTCCGGCTGAAGCGCGATCACCCGGTCGCAGCAGGCGATGGCTTCCTCCGGGCGCTTCAGGTCGAGCAGTGCGACGGCACTGTTGACCAGGGCGCGGATGTAGTCGGGCTTCAGCGCCAGCGCGGCCTGGTAGCTCGCCAGCGCGTCGGCCGGCCGGCCGAGGTCGAGCAGGCTGTTGCCGCGATTGCAGTGCGCGCCGAAGGAGCGCGGGTCGAGTGCCAGCGCCCTGTCGTAGCTCGCGATCGCCTCTTCCGTCCTCCCGAGGTCGCGCAGCACGTTGCCGAGATTGTAGTGCGCCGTGGCATTGCGCGGCTGCACCGCGATGGCCCGCCCGATCAGGTCGACGGCCTCGCTGCGCTGGCCGGTCTGCGCCAAGATCGTGCCGAGGAGGTGCAGGGCGTCGAAGTTGCGCGGCTGCCCGCGCAGCACCTGCTCGTAAAGCGCGCGCGCCTCGGCCAGCTTGCCGCCCTGATGCAGGACCACGGCGCGTTGCAGCAGCGCGGCGACGTCGCCCGGCCTCGGCGCCGGCGAGGCGCCGCGGGGTGCCGGCGGGGTCACGACCGCAGCGCCCGCAGGTCGACCACCGACACCGGGCGGCTCATGCCGCGGATCGTGCGCTCGCCCATGTCCTCGACCTCGGCGATGTCCTCGACCGCGGCGGCGAGGCGGCCGCTCACCAGGATCTGGCCGTCGGCGGCGTCGGCGCAGAGCCGCGCCGCGAGGTTGATGACCGCGCCGATCGCCGTGTAGTCGAAGCGATCCTCGAAGCCGATGCGCCCCAGCGTGGCGTAGCCCTGCGCCATGCCGAGCCCGATGCCGAGCTGGTGGCCGCGGCGCTTCCACCCCGGCACGAGGGCCGACACCGCCGCGCGCATGCCGATCGCCAGGCGGGCCGCGCGCTGCGGCGCATCGAGGCACGGCAGGGGATCGTTGAAGAACACCAGCATGCCGTCGCCGGTGAAGCGATCGAGCGTGCCCTCGTGCTGGCGGATCAGGGGGCCCACGGCGCCGTGATACTCGGCCAGCACCGCCATGATGTCCTCCGGCTCGGCGGTCTCGGAGAACGCCGTGAAGCCGCGCAGGTCGCAGAACAGCGCGACGATCTCGCGGCGATGGTTCTCCAGCACCTTCTCCTCGCCGCCCGAGACGATCGCCTGGGCGAGTTGCGGCGCCAGGAAGCGGCGCAGCCGGCCGACCCGCTCGAGCTCCTCGACCTGTGCCTTCACCTTGGCCTCGAGGCCGCGATTGAGCGCCTGCACCTCGTCGTGCAGCGCCTTGATGCGCAGCATGGCGCGCACCCGCGCGACCAGCGCGCCATGGTCGATCGGCTTGGTGAGATAGTCGTCGCCGCCAGCGTCGAGGCCGGCCACCACGTCGGCCTGGCTCGCCCGCGCCGTCACCAGGATCACGGGGATGAACGGCAGCGCGCCGTTCGCCTTGAGGCGCCGCACCACCTCGAGCCCGTCGACCTTGGGCATCATGATGTCGAGCAGGATCAGGTCGGGCAGCAGCTCGGCCACGCACGCCAGCGCTTCCTCGCCGTCCTTCGCCGTGACGACGTCGTAGCCCAGCGCCGCGAGGCGCATGCGCAGGATCTCGACGTTGTCGGCCACGTCGTCGACCACCAGGATCCGCGCCGGCGTCCGCATCAGCCGCTCATGCCGCGCGGAGCGCGCTTCTCACTCTCCGCCCTAGCGAAGCTGGGGAGGTGTCGCCGTCTTACGGCGACGGAGGGGTCATGGGCCCGGGACTCGTGGCTCATGACCCCTCCGTCCGCGAAGACGCGGACACCTCCCCAGCGATGACGCTGGGGAGGAGACTGAAATGGCGATGCGCCTCGGCCGTCATCCGACGATGCCCCGCACCTTGGCCAGCATCTGGCGCGGGCTGTAGGGCTTGGCGATATAGTCGTCGCAGCCGGCGGCGCGTGCCTTGTCCTCGTCGCCGGACAGCGCGTAGGAGGTCACGGCGATGATCGGGATCGCCGAGAGGGCCGGGTCGGCCTTGATGCGGCGCGTCGCCTCGTAGCCGTCCAGGACCGGCATCTGGATGTCCATGAGGATCAGGTCGGGCCGGTGCTCGGCCGCCTTGGCGACGCCCTCGGCGCCGTCGTGCGCCTCGATCATCTCGTAGCCCGCCATGCCGAGCAGGTCGCGCAGGATCTGGCGGTTGTCCTCGGTATCCTCGACGACGAGAATCTTCTTGCTCATTCGGCGGCTTCCTTGACCGTCTGGGCGTTGATCGGCAGCGAGACGACGAAAGTCGAGCCCGCGCCGACCGCGGACTCGACCGTGATGCGCCCGCCATGCAGCTCGACGATGCGGCGCGAGATCGACAGGCCGAGGCCGGTGCCGCCCTTCTTGCGCGTGCTCGTGCTGTCGACCTGCTGGAACTCGTCGAAGATCCGCTTCTGGTCGTCCGGGGCGATGCCGAGGCCGGTGTCGGCGACGGCGATCTCGAAGCGGTCCGCCGCGCGTGCCACGCGGATCTCGACCTTGCCCTGGTCGGTGAACTTGATGGCATTGCCCACCAGGTTCAGCAGCACCTGGGCGAGGCGGCGGGCGTCGCCGATTCCCATCGGCAGATCGGGCGCAACCGTCGACACGAGCGCGAGGCCCTTGGCGCGCGCCAGCGATTCGGTGGCCGACAGCACGGTCGAGACCATGTCGGCGACGCTGTAATGCTCCATCGCCAGCACCAGCTGGCCGGCCTCGATCTTGGACAGGTCGAGCACGTCGTTGATCAGGCCGAGCAGATGCTTGCCGTTGCTCTGCACGCGCTCGAGCACGCCCTGCGCCCGCTCGCCGACGTTGCCGTAGAGCCCGTCGACCATCATCTCGGTGTAGCCCAGGATGGCGTTCAGCGGCGTGCGCAGCTCGTGGCTCATGTTGGCCAGGAACTGCGACTTGTGCTGGCTGGCGATCTCGAGCTGGCGGCTCTTGTCGGAAATCTCCCTGAACAACCGCACGTTCTCGATGGCGATGACGGCCTGGGCGGCGAATGTCTCCAGCAGCTCGATCTGGCGCGGCGTGAAGGCGCCCGGATCAGGACGACGCAGCAGCACGCAGCCGATGGCGCTGCCCTCGCGCAGCATCGGTGCGGCGAGGAGTGCCCGGACGTTTGTCCGCCCGGCAAGCTCGACGGTCATGCCGTGCTCGGTCGGATCGAGGGCGGCCACGTCGGGAACGTGGACGGTCCGCCCGTCGATCGCCGCGCGTCCTGTGGTGGAGCTGCGGTCGAGCGGGATGCGCTGGCCGAGCAGAGCCGGCATCGAGCCCTCGTGCGTCGCCATGAGCTGCTCGTCGCCTTCGCGCAGGACGATCAGCGCATCGTCGGCGCCGCAGAAGCGGCGGGCCGCGCCGACCACCGCCTTGAGCACCGGCTCGACGTCGGTCGGCGACTGCGAGATGACGCGCAGCACCTCGGCGGTCGCCGTCTGCTGCTCCAGCGCCTCGCGCAGCTCGGCGGTGCGGCGCTCCACGCGCTGCTCGAGGTCGGCGTAGGAGGCCTGCAGGGCCTCCGCCGTGCGGTTGAACTGGCTGGCGAGCGATTCCAGCTCGTCGCCGGTCCTGATCGACAGCCGCTGGTCGAGCGCGCCGTCGCCGATCCGCCGGGCGCCGGCCTCGAGCGCGCGGATCGGCACGACCATGCGGCGCGCCAGCAGGGCGCCGGCGGCGGCGGCCATGACCACGCCCAGGACCAGCAGGGCGAGCGCGCGCAGGCCGGCGTCGATCACCGGGCGCTCGGCCTCGATCGTCGGCACCTCGACGAACACCAGCCAGCCGAGCGCCGGGATGAGGGCATGCGCAGACAGCACCGACACGCCGGCCCGATCGACCGCGTCGACCGCGTTGCTGCCCATCGGTTGCGGATCCTTCAGCGCCGCCCTGACCTGGGCCAGCTCGCCCATGTCGGTGCCGCGCAGCACCAGGGAAATGTCAGGGTGCCCGATCAGGCGGCCGCGCCGGTCGACGACATAGACGTAGCCGTCGCGGCCGACCTTGATCTGCGAGATCGGGTCGAGGATGAATTTCAGGTTGACGTCGGCAATGGTGACGCCGGCGGGCCTCTCGCGGCTGCCGTTGGCGACCGCCATGGTGAGGTAGGGCTCGCTTTCGCGCCGGTACTCGACCGGGCTGAAATAGACCCGGTGGGCCATCGCCTCGACGAAGGCCGGCTCGCCCGACCGGTCGATGCCGCTTCCGATCACGTTGATCGAGACGCGCGAGTCGCGCAGCTGCTCGCGGCCTTTCGCATCGAGCTGCACCAGCTCGGTGATCGCCGGCACGCGTTGCAGCAGGCGCGCGAAGTCGAAGCGGCGCTGCTCGAGCGGCAGGCTGGCCCAGTGCGCCTGGGTCACCCAGCCGAGCTGGCGCTCGATCTCGCGGATGAACGACTCGATCTTCTGCGCCGCCGCCTCGGCCTTTTCCTGCTGAACCTGGATCGAGGCCCGGCGGTTGTCCTCGTAGACGAAGTACATGTCGAGCACGGCGTTGATCGCCAGCACGCCGGTCACCAGGCCGACGAACAGCGCGACGTACTTCAGGAAGAGACCGCGCTTCATCCGCCGCGCTCAGCCGCTCGGCGCGGGTCGGCAGGCGCACGGTCGAGCTGGTGCCATTGCCTCATCGATGGTCGGTGTCCATCCGGTCCGCCAGTGTAGGGCCGGCGCCCGCCTTTTTCGAGGCCGCTGCGGAGGCGCGTCTTTTGCCGGCTTCTTGGTTCTCCTCCCTGGCGACGCTGCAACGGAGTGGACACATCCGAAACCCCTCCCCCGTCCTGCGCTGCCGAGTTCACGCATCATGCCTTCCTCCCTGCGCGAAGCGCGGGGAGGTGCCCCCGGAGGGGGCGGAGGGGTCGAGAGCAACACACGCTTTGCCAGAACGCTCATCATGGTGACGACACCGATCGGCGACTCATCCCGAGACCCTTGGCTCATGACCCCTCCGCCCCCTTCGGGGGCACCTCCCCGCGCTGCGCGCAGGGAGGACAACATGAGTGGGGGCGCGCTGCCGGCCAGGGAGGTCATCTCGTCCCTCTACGCCAGCGCCGCCAGGATGACGTCGGGGGCGTCGGTGATGATGCAGTCGGCGCCCAGGGCGACCAGCGCGCGCGCCTCGACCGGGTCGTCGATCGTGTAGACGCCGAGCAGGTAGCCGGCGCGCTTGATGTCGTGCGCCCACAGCGCGCCGAGCTTGCGGCCGTCGACGTTGAGGCCGATCGCATCGACCGCCCGTGCCCGGGCGTGCCAGTCCGGCACCTGCCCGCCGAGCAGCAGCGCGCGGGCGTATTCCGGCGCCGCGTCGCGGGCTGCCGCGAGCGAGCGATCCTTGAAGCTCGACAGCAGCGGCGCCGGCAGGTGGGCCGGCCAGCACCGGCGCAGCGTCTCGACCGCCGCCCGCGCCGTCGCGGCCTCGCGGCCGGGACAGGGCTTGATCTCGACGTTGCAGCCCAGGCCGAGCTCGCCCAGGCAGGCGATCGCCTCCTCGAAGGTCGGCACGCCGGCCGGCAGGTCGGCGCGGTCGGTGTCGATCGCCAGCCGGTCGACCCCGGTCGTCCGCGCGAACGATTCGTCGTGCAGCACGATGGGCACGCCGTCGCGGGTCGTCTTGACGTCGAGCTCGACCCACGTCGCGCCGCGTCGCCGGGCTTCGCGAAACGACTCCAGCGTGTTCTCCGGCGCATACGCGGCCGCACCGCGATGACCCACGACATTCGGCAGTTGCAGCATTTACCCTGGCACCGTTAAGTCAGCGCGCCGCGATAGACCATGACCCCCGCCCTGTCGACCTTCCCCGATCGCTTCCGTCTCGACGGCCGCACCGCCCTGGTGACCGGCTCGGCGCGCGGGCTCGGCTGGGAGATGGCCAAGGGTCTCGCCGAGGCCGGTGCGCGCGTGCTGCTGCACGGCCGCTCGGCCGAGCGCCTGGCGCCGCGCCTGGCCGAGCTGCAGGCCGCCGGGCATGCCGCCGGCACGATGGTCTTCGACATGAGCGACCGCGCCGCCATGGCGGCCGCGCTGGCCGGCGCCGGCCCGGTCGACATCCTGATCCACAATGTCGGCGAGCGCGATCGCCGGTCGATCCGGGAGATCGAGCCCGCCTCGTTCGCCCGCCTGATCGACGTCGACCTGGTCGCCGCCCATGCCCTGGTGCACCTCGTCATGCCGGGCATGATCGAGCGCGGCTGGGGCCGGCTGATCCTGGTGACCTCGATCGTGGCGTCGCTGGCCAGCCCGGGCAGCGCCTCCTACACCGCCGCCAAGGGCGGCCTGGCCGCCCTGACGCGGGTGCTGGCGACCGAGCTCGGCGCCACCGGCATCACCGCCAACGCCCTCTCGCCGGGCTTCTTCGCCACCGAGACAAACCTGCCGCTGGCCGCGACCCCGGCCGGCGCCCGCCTGCGCGAGCGCTGCCCGGCCAAGCGCTGGGCCGAGCCGTGGGAGATCGCCGGCGCCGCCGTCTTCCTCGCCTCGCCGGCGGCGGCCTACGTCAACGGCCACACCCTGATCGTCGACGGCGGCGTCTCGGCGAGCTACCTCGCCTGACGGCCGGCGCTCGCTCGACGCGCCGTTCATGGCCGGGAGAGTGCCCCTCACAGGCGCCGACTCGTTCTCACCTCCCCAGCTTCGCCAAGGCGAGGCTGGGGAGGAGCAAAAATTGAGCATCGCGCCCACTCAGTGGCGGCCGTGGCCTTGGTGGGGCGGCGGCGCCGGCGCGCCCTGGCCGTAGCCGCGCAGCGCGGCGTAGCGGGCGATCTGCTGCGGCGTCAGCAGGTCGGCCACCGAGAGATGAAATTCGAGATGCGTCGCCCGCAGGTCGCCCTGCAGGGTGGCGACCTCGCGCACGCCGTCGCGCAGGCTTGCCGCGGTGACATTGCACTTCATATGAGTTTTTCCTTCCTGCATGTACACGGTGTTCCCCGTATGGGCAGACGCTGGCCCACGCCACGGCGGGCGGCGAACGGCGGCCGCCGTGCCGAAAAAGCAAAACGACGGTCTTTTCTTGCGGTCGGTGCGGTCGCTTGCGGTCGCATCGTTTGGAATCAAGGGGTTGGCGCGACCGCAAGAGACCGTTTGGCGAGGCTGGTGCGGTCGCAGCCGCCGTCTTGCGGTCGCAGCCATCCGATGACCGCTCCGTCGCATTGTCGCCTCCTCCTTCCGGGAGCGGCCGCGGAGAGCCGGCCGGGACTCTTGCGTGATTTGCGTCGCTGCGTCATCGGCCCTTGAATTCACGGGCTTGGCCGCCATGACGCACCGAAGTGGCGTCGTGTCGGCGGCGCTGGGTCGGCTCGTGTGGGTCATGTCGATCACGACGATGTCCTTGGGTTTGCCCGCGGTGCCACCGTGCGCGATATCAGGGCACCGCACGGGCGAGCAGGCAGGCCAGCCGGGCTGGCTCACTTTTGCAGCCACCAGCTCGTTCACTCCAGTGGCGCGCGCCCGGCGCACATGTTCACAGAAGGGCACGCGCCCAGCGCCAGAATGCCTCCATGACAACCGACCCGACCCGCGCCATATTACCAACTCATGTTGTTGATCCATCGCTCGCGGCGGGCTTCGCAGGCTGTCCGGACGGTTTCGCCGGGCGGCGAGCTGTTCGTCGCGTCGGTGGTCGTATGCATGCTGCTCGCCTCGTTCGGCGATGCCCTCGACCCGGCCCTGTTCGGCGAGGCCGGGCTGGAGTTCGCCCTGTTCGACTTCGGCGGCGAGCTCTCCCTCCTGTCGATGCGGCACTGGAACCTGCTGCAGCTCCTGATGGCCGGCGCCGCGGTCTCGGCGGGCCTCGCCGTGCTGCGGGTCTTCGCCGCCGCCTTCTTCAGGACCCCGACCCCGGCGCCCAGCCGGCCCGTCGACAAGGTACCGATAGAGCTCTGACGACACCCTGAATCCATCGCCGACCGGTCCGACCCGACCGGCGGCTCGTCGTCATTCGTTCGTCGGAGACCCTTCATGGAAATCGACTTCACGTCGGGCGCCTTCTGGTCCGCGCTCCTTGCCATCGTCCTGATCGACCTCGTGCTGGCGGGCGACAACGCCCTGATCATCGGCCTGGTCGCCCGCAACCTGCCCAAGAACACCCAGCGCAAGGTCATCCTGTGGGGCACGTTCGGCGCCATCGCCGTGCGCGCCGTCATGGCCATCCTGGTCGTCTACATCCTCAACGTGCCGGGCTTCATGCTGGCCGGCGGTCTCGCGCTGATCTGGATCGCTCGCAAGCTCCTGACCCCCGACCCCGAGCGCGAGGCCGGCCACGCCGCGGCTGCCGCCCCGGCGACCTCCTTCGCAGCCGCCGTGCGCACCGTCGTCGTCGCCGACGCCGTCATGGGCATCGACAACGTGCTGGGCATCGGCGGCGCCGCCCAGGGCAGCGTGGCGCTGATCGTGTTCGGCCTCATCATCAGCGTGCCGATCATCGTTTGGGGCAGCCACCTGGTGATCCGCCTGGTCGACCGCTTCCCGTCGGTCATCCTGCTGGGCGGCGCCGTGCTGGCCTGGACGGCCTACACCATGATCGTGCGCGAGGCGCTGCTGGTGGCGTGGTTCGAGGCGCATCCCGCCGGCAAGCCGCTGGTCGCCATCCTGGTGTTCGCGCTCTCGCTCGCCCCCTGGTACACCGAGCGGCTTCCCGAGGCCTCGAAGCCGCTGGTCGCCCTGTTGCCCGGCGTCCTGGCCTGGATGCTCTGCATCGAGGTCGCGGGCTCGTACCTCCGGGTCCAGATCGACTACCTGCTGACCTCGGAGACCGGCGGCTACGCCCTCGAGTTCATCCGCTGGCTGGGCTGGCTGCCGCTCGCCGCCCTGTACCTCTGGGTGCGCGAGCGGATCGCCGTGAACGCCCGACGGACGGCGCGCAGCTAGCCGGGCCGCGTCCCACCGTTGCCGCCCGCGCCGCGCTTGCGCCGCGGGCGGCCAGCGCCTAGGACGAGACCATGCGAAAAGCGCTGCTGCCGGGGCTCGTCCTGGGACTGTTGCTGACGTCCCTGGCACCGGCCTGGGCCGACGACATGAAATACTGCGCCGACCTGACGGCGCTGTACCGCCGCTACCTCGGCAATTCCGCCGAGGGCAAGATGTTCCCCGACGTGACGGTCGCCAACGCCATAACCGAGTGCGAGAAGGGCAACACCGCCGCCGGCATCCCGGTGCTGGAGAAGAAGCTGCGCGACGGGCGGTTCACGCTGCCGAAGCGGACCTGACGGAGGTCACGTCCCTCGGTGCTCGGCCAGGTCGCCTCGATCACCGACCCGATGGGCACCGTCACCGCCTTCACCTACGATGCGGCCGGCAACCGGCTCTCGATGATCGAGGATGCCGGGCCGGGCCGGCTCAACAGGACGACGCTCTACGGCTACGACGAGCGCGGCGACGTCGTCGCGCTGACCGATCCCAACGGCAACGTCACCCGCTCAGCCTACGATGTCGGCCGGCGGCTGTTCGCCACCACCTCGCCCGGCACCAGCGCGGCGCCCGGCGGCATCGTCACCACCAACAGCTTCGACGCCGACGGCCGCCTGCTGCAGGTCCAGCAGAGCAGCGCCGGCACGGTGCTGCGCACCACCAGCGCCACCTGGACGCCGACCGGCAAGCCCGAGACCACGACCGACGCCAGCGGCAACGTCACCCGCTACGCCTACGACCTGCTCGACCGCCG
>Ga0268299_1001177_pt1 | contig 52467 bp, 39 predicted proteins | sample NOBtaG_FD_193484 | JGI IMG/M metagenome (GOLD analysis project Ga0268299, IMG submission 193484) | Activated sludge microbial communities from bioreactor in Nijmegen, Gelderland, Netherland - NOB reactor | ecosystem: Engineered > Bioreactor > Aerobic > Activated sludge | place: Netherlands... | reverse complement strand
GGCGGGGCCGAAGACGAACTGGCGGTCCACGACGCGGGAGAGGCAGTGGTAGTAGGCCCGAGGATGGGATGGAGGGGCTTTGAGACGACGAGTACGCATGGAAGACATTCATGCGGCTCAACGCCCTCACCGCCATCGCTACTTTTATTGATAGGAGCCCTGTCCCTTTCACGCACAATAAATGTCCTGTCCCTTCCATAGGTTTCTGCCGGAACATTTGGAACCCATTGTCAGGTTGCAAGGGTTCGCACCATCGAGCGATTTCTGGCGGGCACGGCCTTCGCTCTGACCACGGCGCGAATGACGCGAAGCCGCCTCCACGAGGGACAGCTCATCGAAGATTCGCTCTACCAGGATGAGGACGGACGGCCCTCCCACACGGGGTTACGCAAGGATCGCTCGAATCACTTCACCCCGGACATCGGTCAACCGCATATCCCGTCCACCGAAACGGTAGGTCAGCCGTTCGTGGTTCATTCCGAGCAAGTGCAGGATGGTGGCGTGAAGATCGTGTATCTCGAGGCGGTGGACCACCGCCTTGTAGCCCCATTCGTCGGTCTCTCCATAGGCCATGCCGCTCCGCACACCGCCGCCGGCGAGCCATGCCGAAAATCCGAACTCATTGTGATCGCGGCCATCGCTGCCTTGGGCAAAGGGCGTCCGGCCAAACTCCCCGGTCCAGACTACCAGGGTCTCGTCGAGCAACCCGCGCAGCTTGAGGTCGGTCAGCAGACCGGCGATGGGCTGGTCAATCGCCCGGGCATTGTCGCCATGATTCTTCACCAGGCCGCCGTGGGCGTCCCAGCGTTGGAAACCGTCCACCATCGGAATGGTGAGTTCGACGAACCGGACGCCCCGCTCCACCATCCGCCGGGCCAGCAGGCATTCCCTCGCATAAGTGCGGGTATGTTCGTACGGGGCGTCGAGGCCGTAGAGCCGCTGGGTAGCCGCCGACTCCCCGGTCAGGTCCAGCAGGTCGGGAATCGCGCATTGCATGCGCGCCGCCAGTTCGTAGTTGGCGATGGCCGCCTCCAACACGCCGGCATTCCCGGAATCCTCCAGCCGCTGGCGATTGAGACGCTGCACCAGACGCCGCTTGGTCTCTTGGAGGGTCGTTGAAGATTCCGACGGTACCACATTCGCCAAGGGCGTGCCCCGGGCATGCAGGAGTGATCCCTGATAATTGGCCGGGAGGAATCCGCTCCCGAAGTTGTCCAGTCCGCCGGAGGGAATCTGGCCTCCGTTCAGCACCACGTAGCCCGGCAGATCCGAGTTCACGCTTCCCAGGCCGTAGGAGACCCAGGCGCCAAGGCTCGGGCGCCCCTGAAGGCCCGTTCCGCTGTGGAGAAAATAGTTCGCGCTGGTGTGCTCCGGAAAGTTGGAGGTCATGGAGCGGATGACACAAAGGTCATCTGCATGCCGCGCCAAATGGGGAAACAGGTCGCTGATCCACAGGCCACTTTCGCCGTGCTGCTGGAAATTCCAGGGGGACTTGAAGACCTGCCCGACGTTTTCGAACTGCGTCTTCTCCAGGCGGCCGATCGCCTTCCGCGGATCCTCCCCATGGTATTTGGCCAAGAGCGGCTTGTAGTCGAAGCTGTCCACCTGGGACACCGCGCCTTCCATGAACAGGAAGATCACGCTCTTTGCCCGGGGCGGGGCATGGGGCGGCATCGGCTGCAGCGGATTTGCCGCGGCGACTGCGCGGTCCCATCCCATCAGCGCGCCCATGGCCAGGGCGCCGAATCCATTGGACGCCCGGCGCAGCAACTCCCGCCGGCTGATTCGCGGATCGAGGAAGAGTTGGGGCAAGGCCGGTCGCATGGGCATCACATCAGGTAGAGAAATTCGTTGGCGTTCAACAGCGCATGGGCCAGGTCGGTCCAAACTTCGACTGGATCCGTCCCGACGCCACGGAGGACCTCCAATTCGGCGAAGGATTCGAGGCATGCGGATACCTCGGCCGGCGTCGGCGGACGCCCATAGGCGGACTCGAACAACCAACCGATCCGGGCGAGGGGATCCGGCGCCGGGTTTTCCGACAGCATGCGGTCCACCCACACACGCGCCTGTTGATGGAAAAGCGGATCGTTCATCAGAGCGAGCGCCTGTCCCGGGACGTTGGTCACGTTACGCCGTCCCACCGTGCTGAACGGCGTGGGGGCGTCAAAGGACTGCAAGGTGACCGGCAGAAAATTGCGGCGCACCGGCAGGTAGAGGCTCCGCCGGCCGTCGCCGTCGAGTGGACCACTCTTTTCCGGCCGTCCGCGTCCGACAGTGAACTCGTTGAGATACAGCGGAACCGGCGGTCCACCGAGGGCCGGATTGAGGCGTCCCGAGACTGTCAACAGCGCATCCCGAATGGCCTCGGCCTCCAGCCGCCGCACCGGGATATGATGCCACCAACGATTGGCAGGATCCCGTGCCAGCGCCTGTGGATCCTCCGGGCGGCTGCTCATGGTATACGCCTGGCTCAGCACCAGGCGCCGAACCAGACGTTTGAGCGACCAGCGGTCCTCGTGAACGAAGGTCCAGGCCAGATAATCGAGCAGTTCCGGATGGGTCGGCGATTCGCCCAAGGCGCCAAAGTTGTCCACGGTCGCCACCAGGCCGCGGCCGAAGAGGTGATGCCAGACCCGGTTGACGAGGACCCGGGCGACCAGCGGATTGTCCGGAGCTGTCAATTGCTCCGCGAGTTCGCGGCGTCCGCTGGAGCCGGCGGCCTGAATGGGCTTGGCGGCGGGAAAGGCGGCGGGAAGGCTTCTCGGGGCCACGGGTCCCAGCTTCGAAGGCTTCCCACGCACCAGGACGTTTTCATCCACGCCGGTGCCATCGAACCACGCCAGCGCGGTGTGAGAGGTCCAGGTCGTCCTTCCGGCGATCGCCTCCTCCCCTTCCCTCCAGCATTGAGCGGCCAGGCGGAAGCGGGGACCGGGATCGGCCAGCAGTTCCGGATTTCGCAGCAACCAGTCGGCTAGCAAAAGCACGGAAAACTCCGGAACGGCCATGGAAGCGTCTTGGGTCCGGGCCTCCAGCCAGGAGGCGGCCAGGCCGGCTCGGTGGGCGGTTTCGATCGCCAGTTCGTCCAGCGACTGCTCGGGCCCGGCGGATCTCATGGACTGGAACCAGGGTTTCCACATGGGCGTCGAGGGATACTCCACCACCATCAACACCTCCAAACCGGCATCGCCATCGGGGCCGAACTCGACATGGGTTCGATGCCCTGAGTAGGCGCTGAGATCGTGGGTGACCCATTGCGGCTCGGGGGCGTGGCCCGTGTCGAATTTCTGGGTCAGGACCCCATGGAGCGGACCCTCCAGCATCAAATGCGAATCCACGGCGGCGTACACGCGGGACCGGCCACGGATCAGGTAGTGCAACCGCCCCCCCTTCAGCACAAATGAGGGCGTGCGAACCATCTGTCCCGATCTCGCGGTTGCGGCCAGCCGTCCCGAATCGTCCTCATTGCCGGGCGCCAGACTGAGCCGGTTCCAGAACGCGTCGCGCCGGGCCGCTCCCCAAACGGCCACCCCGGCGATCGGGCGGTTGGCACCGGTTCCCGGGAGCAGGTCACCAGGCTGCACGGGCCCGGTGCCGAAGGCTTCTCCATCGGCCTTCCATGGCTGGCGGGATGGATCTCCGAAGTCGGCCAGAATCCGCAATCCATCGGGAACCGCCGGCTCCGGAGGTTCCGGAGATTCGTTGGTTCCCGGCCCCCTACCGGCGCGAACCGCGAAGGCATGCAGCGCGTGAAGCCGGTTGGTGGCCGCTTCGCGCAATTGCTGCGTCCAAAGCTGAAGGCGCCGGGCGTCCAGGGAATCCCGCGACGCCCGATCGGCGCAGGATGCATCACCAAACGCCACGTCGGCTGCGGCCAACAGGTACCGCGGAAGGCCGGTGAGGGCCGGATGCGCCGCCGCGGCGAGCATGCCCGCCAGCGGCGGCAGGGACTGCTCGCGGAGCGCCCGGAGTTCGGCGGCCATGCGCCGGTGGTTCTCCATGGATTCAAACCGCACCTGCCGGTAGCTGGAGCCGAGGAAGAATCCGGTCAGCGCATAGTAATCCTGGGCGCGAATGGGATCGAACTTGTGGTCATGGCATCGGGCACAGGAAACGGTCAGGCCGAGGAACGACTTGGTGAACACGTCGAGCTTGTTGTCCAGCCGCTCGCATTCGTCCTGCCGGATGTCCACCGGCGAATGGTTCTCCTCTCCCAGGTAGGCCCATCCGGTGCCGAGAACGGACTCATTGATCTCCGTGCCCGGACGCAGTCGCGGCGGCGTCATCAAGTCGCCCGCCAAATGCTCCTTCAGGAACTGGTCGTAGGGCACGTCGGCGTTGAAGGCCCGGATGAGGTAGTCGCGATACTGCCAGGCGTTGGCGATGGCGTAATCCCCTTCATGCCCCCGCGACTCAGCATAGCGCATCAGATCCATCCAGTGGCGCGCCCATCGTTCTCCAAAATGCGGCGAGGACAGCAGGCGGTCCACCACCCGTTCGCGGGCCCCGGATCCTCCATCTTCCAGGAACTCCCGAATCTCCCGCAGGGTGGGCGGCAGGCCGGTGATTCCAAAACTGGCCCGGCGCAGCCAGGTGCGATCGCCCGCGGGCGGCGCCGGTCTGAGCCCTTCCGATTCGAGGCGATGGAGGAGGAAGCGGTCCAACGGATCCCGCGGCCAGCCGGCCTCTCGCACCGCGGGCGGGTCCACCGGCCGGGGCGATTCCCAGATCCACAGGCGCTCGCGCTTGCGTGCCTCGACATCCAGCAAGGGTTCCGCCGCAAGCGCCGACATCAGTCCGCAGACGGACGCGCCGAGGAACAAGAGGAACCGCCGCATGCCCATTCCGACGCCAAGGTACTGCGGTGGGCTTCAAGAAATGAAGCACTTACGGGGCCGGCCTCAACGCGCCGCGGAACCGCCCAACCGCCACAGCTTGCCGTCGCTCCGCACGAACAGCGAATCCGCCGCGATGGAGGGCGTGCCGATGATCGCCTGCCCAAGATCCAACTCGCTGGCCACGGCGCCCTCCGGCTTCGAGGGATCCACCACCTGTACCAGGCCCTTCTCATTGACGCAGTATAGGAACCCGCCCGCTGAAACCGGGGTGGCGCTAAAAGGACCCTTGAGACGCAACTGCCACTGCCGGGTCCCAGTGGCGGCGTCGCCGCAGGTCAGAATCCCGCCGTCATTGAGGGTGAAGACCTGGTTCACGAGCACCAGCGGACTCGGCGTGCCCGGACGCAACTGTCCGGACTTCCAGACCGATTTCAGGAGGGCTCCCTCGGTGGACGGCTCCAGCACCGTCAGTCCATTGGACGGTACAAACAACTGGCCCCCGCTGACCGTGGTGGAAGGGACGGTGGAGGCGCCCTCGTCGAAGCTCCACACCGTGCGCCCGGAGTCCGGTTCCACCACGTGAACTCCCTTCGAGGACTGGAGGACCACGCGGGTGCGCCCGTCGGCGCCGCGGAGCAGAGAGGGCGAGGTCCAGTTCGACTTTCGTGGACGCTCCAGCTTCCAGCGGTTCACGCCGGTGCGCGCATCAAGTCCGGCGGTGAACGATTCGGCGTCGCTTTCCACTTGGGCGATCAACACACCGTCGGTCACCACCAGCGAAGAAGACATGCCCAGTGAGTTGCTGGCGTTTGGATAGTCTCGTCCGAGCCCGCGGTACCACACCAGGTTGCCATCCAGATCGAGCGCCACGCAGTCGTTGGAGGAGAACAGCGCGTAAATTCGCTCGCCATCGCTGGCCGGGGAGGGTGTGGCGCCGCTGATCTTCTCATGAGTCATCGTCCGTCCTGTCGCCCAGAACTGGCGTTCCCAGCGCAGCGAGCCGTCCGCGAGATTGAAGCAAAGGACGTGGAGGCGGTCCTGTTTGGCGCCGCTGCTGGCGGTCACAAACACCCGGTCGCCGACGATGACCGGGGACGACAAACCGCGCCCGGGCAGATCCGCCGCCCAGGTCACGGATTGCCCATCCAGTTGGGACGGCACCCGGGCGTCGGGAGCCAACCCGTTGCCCAGCGGACCCCGGAACTGGGTCCAGTTGCCTGCCGTGACGGTCCATGCCGCCAGGCCGGCGGCAACAAGAGAGAGGTGTTTCATGGCCGCGGAATTGGGACAGATCATTGGGTCGAGCGGATGGGCGAGCCCTGCGGATCCGTCACCCGAAGCTGAAACTCCCATTCCTTGGTCCAGTCCTCGGTCTGCTCGTTCTGACAGCACTTCACGAGGAGGATATTTTTCCCGGCCTGAATCTGAACGGGCAGGCGATACTGATCCATTTCCGCGGCCCGGTGGTATTCGTCGCGTCCGAAAAGGAACTTTCCGTTCCACCAGACCTTCCAGCCATTCTTGCATCCCAGCCGCAGTTCCGCCGGGCGGGCGGTATCGCTCCAGAACTCGGTCAGGGCGTAGCCGGTCACCTCCTTGAGCGGGGAGAGGGGCTTGTTGAAGTCCACCATCCCGTGGTCGTCTTTGGTTTCGAACGCCTGCCAGCGCACCGGCCCCGTCTTGCCCGAATGCTCGCCCGAAGCCTCCGTGGCGCTCTCCGGGGAAAAGGCGTGGGCGAATCCGGCGCCGCCGGTGTTGTCGAAGGGACCGATCACCTGCCAGCGCGTGACCCAACCCAGGATCTCGCGAAGGTCCACGGTCTCCCCCAGGTCTCGGAGCTTCTGAGCCAACGCGTCCACTTGGTCGGCTTCCCGGGCATGCCCCAGCGCCTTGCGATAACCGGCGGTCGCGGCCTCCTTGTCTCCAGCCGCCGCGCGGGCCTCGGCCTCGGACACCACCGCGGCCACAGCTTCGCGCCGCAACTCCGTGCCGGGATCGTTGAGAAACCCGGGGAGCAGAGTCCTGGCGCGCTCCGGTTGCACCCGCGCGATCAATTCATAGGCCATCCGGCGCCCGCGGGGATGATGGCTGGGATCCTGAAGCACTGCCTCCAACGCCGGCACCGGCACCACGCGGCCCGCGGCGGCCTCGCGCTGAACGACCGTCTCGATGGCCGAACGCAGCCAGTTGATGGCGTATTCGTTGGCGCCGTCCATGGACGTCAAAAGTCCGGGCACCGCATCCGCCGGAGCCTCCGCGAGGCGTTGCCACGCTGCGGTGGCCTCGGCATTCCCCTGCCCCTCCGGTCCGACCGCCCGGACCACGCGCACCGGCGCCTCCAATGCCGAGGGCAGCGGCGCCATGGCCGCTTCAGACGTCGCGACCATCCAAATCAAACCCGACCCGACCCCAAGCACGTTATGCAAACCACGCATGCCAGCCGGATCTTACCGGGCGTCGCCGAAGCCTCAAGCCTTCTGGCTTTGTGAAGATCGGCCCAGCGAGCCCAGGAGTCCTCGCCCGGATACATCCGCCATTCTCGGGGCCGCCGCCTCTCTGCGGCAAATGTTCCCGTGGCGGTGTACCTTGCGAGCCCAAGCCCTCGGCGGCCCCATGGACACCGACGCCTGGACGCGCCCCACCACGGTCAACACCCATCAGCCAGGGGAACCGCTCACCGCGATCCTTGCCTGGAAAGCGTTCTGGGAAGGACGGCGGAGAAGCAGATGCTTCCCCTGCCGGCCGAGGGGTGTTCCGGCGACTTGGACAGACGTTTCCGACCGCTCCGCCGCAGCGGGTTCCGCCCGACGACAGGCATTGACGAAGGGCTCGCCGTTTTGTTGCCGCGAAAGATCTTGATCGCTACCTGGATCTTCTGAGAAAGGACACGAAGAACATCGGCTCGAACGTTCGCGTCATCCTGACGCGCGGTCTTGGGGATATGTTTCTTACCGAGATTCCTCTCGACGGCTTGGCCCTTGAGACCATCCGAAGCGGCTTTGACCACGATCAGGCCTCTCCGGCGCGGATTGAGCAGCGGGCCTTTCACTCCTTCAGCGGCAAACTCCCTTTTGAAATGATCCACGATCTTCTCACTCATTGGCGATCCATTCCCGGCCTGGCAGCCCACCCCGTCTGGTCCGCCTCGTTTCAATGGCTGGAGCACGAGGCGGCCGCGGCGGCCGAAGGGGACCATCCGCTGGGCTCGACGGGCTTTCTGGCGCGCGTCATGAGCTATCCGCTGAAGGCCCGGGACGACGCCCGGTATGAATCGCACCGCCGCACCATTGACGTGCAGTACACCCTGGAAGGAGGGGAAGCGATTGAATTCAGCGATCCGGGCATCCTGACCCGGCTGAACGACTACAATGAAACCAAAGAGGTGGAGCACTACGCGACGCCGCCCGAGGGACAGGTCCGGATCGCCAACCTGGCCGGGCGGTTCACCGTGATCCTTCCTGGGGAACCTCACATGCCACAACTTTCCGTGACCGGCTGCTCAGCGGTCCGGAAGGTGGTGATCAAAATCCCGGCCGCACTCGTCGGATTGTAAGAGGACGGGAAGTTTTCCGCCGTGGCCGATGCCACGTATTTATGACGAACATTGGACTGATCGGCTTTGGCAAAATGGGGTAGATCCGCCCGGAGGCGGTGGTAGCCACCGGTCCGGGTTCAACCACCGGCGGATGAGACCGAGTACTCGATCCCTCCGCCCAGGGACATTCCCTGATGCCAGGGGCGGCGCGGCGTTCAAGCGCTGGAGTCCGGACATCGAATCCAATTACGTGGTCACGAAATCGCAGGATGCGCTGGCACCGGTGTCTCCGCAGCCGGGCGCCGGAAGCCGAAGAGGCGCCCGACGAAGTTCATGATGACCACGTAGAACACCGGCGTGAGGAAAAGTCCGAAGAAGGTCACCCCGATCATTCCGGAAAATACCGCAACGCCCATGGCCTGGCGCATTTCGGCGCCGGCACCCGTGGACACCACCAGCGGAAACACACCCGCGATGAAGGCGATACTGGTCATCAGGATGGGACGCAACCGCAGACGGCAGGCCTCCAATGCCGCGGCGACGGTGTCCATACCGGCGTGCTGCTTCTCGCGCGCGAACTCGACGATCAGGATCGCGTTCTTGCAGGCCAGGCCCACCAGCACGATGAGGCCAATCTGGGTGAAGATGTTGTTGTCCCCGCCCTTGAGGAACACGCCGAGCATGGCGCTCAACAGGCACATCGGCACGATGAGGATGATCACCAGCGGCAGGCTGAAGCTCTCGTACTGCGCCGCGAGGACCAGGAAAACCAGCAGCACACAGAGGGGAAACACCAGCACGGCGGTGTTGCCGGCGATTCGTTGCTGATAGGTGAGCTCGGTCCACTCATAGGCCATCCCGGGCGGCAGGTTGGCATTGACCAGGTTTTCAACGTACGCCTCGGCCTGGCCCGAGCTGAATCCCGGAGCCGGGGCCCCGTTGATCTCCGCGGCCGGATAGCCGTTGTAGCGCATGACGCGGTCCGGTCCGGAGCTTTCACGAACGCGCACCACGGAACCCAGCGGCACCATCTGTCCCGCCTCGTTCCGGACTTTGAGCCGGGTCACCTGATCCGCCGAGGCCCGGAACGGCGCGTCGGCCTGGGCGATGACCTGATAAGTGCGTCCGAACCGGTTGAAATCGTTGACGTAAAGCGATCCCAGGTACACTTGCATCGTCTCAAACAGGCTGGCCAGCGGCACGCCCATGGACTTGGCCTTGATGCGATTCACGTCCGCGTCGAGCTGAGGGACGTTGATCTGATAGGTGGAGTACACCCCCTGGAGAACGTTGGTCATATAGGCCTGCCCGATGATGCCCCAGGTCGTGCCGTATAGGCTTTCCTGCCCCAGGTTGGCGCGATCCTCGATGTACAGCTTGAAGCCGCCGCCCGAGCTCAGGCCGTTGACCGGCGGCGCGTTGATGACCAGCGTCCGCGCCTCCTGGATTTCCGAAAAGAGCCTGTTGAGCTTGGCGGCGATGGCCGGGGCCGAAAGGTCCGGCGTCCGGCGCTCTTCGAAGGGCTTGAGACAGACGAAGGCGATGCCGGAGTTCGGACTCGCAGTGAATCCGTTGGGCGACAGCCCGGGAAAGGCCACGGACGACTCCACTCCGGGCACCTGGAGCGCCTGATCCGTCATGCGGCGCAGCACGGCGTCCGTGCGATCCAGGGATGCGGCATCGGGCAACTGGGCGACGCAGATCAGGTACTGCTTGTCCTGGTCGGGAATGAACCCCGCCGGCACCCGCTGGAAGACGCGCACGCCCAGGAACACGAGCCCGGCGTACACCAGGAGGGCGATGCCGCTGACCCGGATGACCCGCGCCACGCCCGCCGAATAGCGCGAGGCGGCCCAGGCAAAGAACCGGTTGAACGGACGGAAGAACCATCCCAGCAGCGCTTCCAGCAGCCGAGTCAGCGCGTCCTTCGGCTGGTCATGGCCCCGCAACAGCACGGCGCTGAGGGCCGGCGACAACGTCAGCGAGTTGAACGCCGAGATTACGGTCGAAATGGCGATGGTGATGGCGAACTGCTTGTAGAATTGTCCGGACAGCCCGCTGATGAACGCCGTGGGAATAAACACCGCGCACAGCACCAGCGCCGTGGCCACGATGGGACCGGTGACCTCGTTCATGGCCTGCCGGGTGGCGTCCAGCGGAGACAAGCCCAGGCCAATGTTCCGTTCGACGTTCTCGACGACGACGATCGCGTCATCCACCACGATGCCGATGGCAAGGACCAGGCCGAAGAGGGAGAGGGCGTTGATGCTGAAGCCGAGCGCGGACATCACCGCAAAGGTCCCCACCAGCGACACCGGCACCGCGGCCAGCGGAATGATGCTGGCGCGCCAGGTCTGGAGGAACACCAGCACCACGATCACCACCAGGACGATGGCCTCGAACAGGGTGTGGATGACGGCATCAATGGACTTGGCCACGAACACCGTCGGGTCGTAGGCGATGGCGTAGTCGAGTCCGGGCGGAAACGAGGCCTTCAGCGTCTCCATGGTCTTGCGGACGTTCGCCGACAGTTCGAGCGCATTGCTGCCCGGCTGCTGGAAAATCGGAACAGCGACCGCGGACTGGTTGTTCAACTGGGAGCGCAGCGCGAATTCCCCGGCCCCCAGCTCCACCCGCGCCACGTCCTTCAGGAGCACCGTTTCGCCGTTGGCTCCGCGTTTGATGATGATGTTCTCGAATTCCTCCTCGGTGACCAGGCGCCCCTTGGCATTGATCTGCACCTCGAAGCTGACCGGTCCCGCCACCGGCTGTTGTCCAACCGCGCCGGCCGCCACCTGGACATTCTGCTCGCGGATGGCCGCCACGACGTCGCCCGCGGTGAGGTTTTTGGCGGCGACGCGGTCGGGATCGAGCCACACCCGCATGGCGTAGTCGCCGGAGCCGAACACCTGCACCTGCCCCACGCCGGGAATGCGCGCGAGCACATCCTTCACCTGCAGCGTGGCGTAATTGCGCACATAGATATCGTCGTAGGTGCCGTCGCTGATGAGGTGGACGACCATCGTCAGGTCCGGCGTGGACTTGATGGTCAGCACGCCCAGGCGGCGCACTTCTTCCGGCAGCTTGGGCAGCGCCTGGGAGACGCGGTTCTGCACCTGCACCTGCGCCTGATCAATGTCGGTGCCCAGCTTGAAGGTGACGGTGAGCGTCATTACGCCGTCGCTGGTCGCCTGGGAGAAGATGTAGAGGGAGTTTTCCACCCCGTTCAACTGCTGCTCCAGCGGCACCGCGACGGTCTCGGAAATGGTGGTGGGATTGGCGCCCGGATAGACCGCCCGGACGACGATCTGGGGCGGCACGACCTCGGGATACTCCGAGACCGGCAGGCGGTACATGGCGATCAACCCGACCAGAAAGATCAGGATGGACAGCACCGCGGCGAAGATCGGGCGCTGAATGAAGAAATGACTGAACTTCATAAGGCGTACCGGTGAGGGTGAGAGCCCGAAGGGGGGGCGTCAGCGGATCGAGGCGGTCGCGCCGGCGACGCCTTCCCGGACGGGAGTGACCGGCATTCCCGGGCGCACCCGCATGAGGCCGTTGATCAACACCTGGTCGCCGGCCTGCAGCCCATCGCGGACGATCCGGCGTCCGCCCACCGAGGCGCCCAGGCGGACCGGCCGGTAAGCCACGGTATTGGACGAGGTCAGGGTGAGCACGAATCGCTGGTTCTGATCCGTGCCGATGGCCGACTCGGGAATGATCACTGCCGGCTGGCGGGCGCTGCCCGGCACGCGCACCCGGGCGAACAATCCCGGCAGCAGCAGGCCATCCGTATTCAGATATTGGGATCGCACAAGGATGCTGCCGGTGGCGGCGTCCACGCGGTTGTCCACCGACTCGATGAAGCCCTTGTGGGGAAAGCCCGTTTCGTTGGCCAATCCCATCTCGACCAGCACTCGGCCGTCGCGATTGGTCTCCAACTGCCCCTGGCGGAGCAGCTCGCGGAACTTGAGCAGCGTGGGCTCATCCACGTCGCTGTAGGCAAACATGGGATCCACGCTGACCACGGTGGTCAGCAGCGTGGTGAAGCCGTCCACGCCGCTGACGTTGTTGCCCACCGTGACCAGCGGGCGGCTCGCCCGCCCGTCAATCGGCGACTTCACGTAGCAGTACTCAAGGTCCAGCCGCGCCGTCTCCAGGGCCGCCTCGGCGGCCTTGAGCGTGGCCTCGGCGTCCGTGGCCGCCCAGCGGCGCTGGTCGGCCTCCTCGATGGAGATGGCTTTGGTTTCGTATAATTGCTCGGCCCGCTTCGCCTCCCGGGCGGTGATCTCGACCCGGACCCGCGCGCGCCGCACCTCGGCGTCCGCCCGGTCATAGACCGCCTGCTTCGGCCGCGGATCAATGACGAACAGCACGTCGCCGCGGCGCACCAGTTCCCCGGCCTGAAACTTTACCTCCGTGAGATAACCGGACACGCGGGGACGCACCTCCACGACCTCGGGCGCCTCCAGGCGCGCGGTGAATTCATCGAACTCGACCACCTCCTCGGGTTTCACGGTCGCCACCGTCACCTCGGGCGGTGGGGCCACCTGTTCGGAAGGGGCAGCGTGGCCCGGACGGCATCCGGACACGGCCAAGGCGAGAGCGGCCAGGGCCGCCGGCAGGGCCAGTTGAAAAAACGTGATGGGGACTGCTTTCATGTGGGGGACGAACGAAGTTCAGGCGCTGAAGGAAATCTCCTGGGACCGGATGCGTTGCTGCCGCTGCCACCAGTCGCGCAGCCGGCAGACCTTCTCCTCGGCCAAGGCGGGGAGAAACAGCTCGGGAAACGGTGTCAAACCCGCCAGCGCCTCCGCCTCGCGCAAGGCCGCCACCAGCAGATCTTCCGGAAGGTCGCCGCCGTGGGTGTCGAGAACCTCGAACAAGAACCGTTCGCGGAACGCGCGGACGGCGTCGGCGGCGCGCCGGGTGAAACGGTCGGGCGCCAAGTCGGTGAATGTCAGCGATGACGCCGCCGGGGCGCCCCGTTGGGCACCGCCAGAAAGCAATGAATTGTTGACCGGTCGTCTATTCATAAATTCAGAAGGTTTCAAATGGAGGTATTTCGGAACGGTGCTTATGCCGGAACGGCGGCGCCCAAGAGCTGCATGACCGTCGGCTCCAACTCGCGAAGGACGGCCAGGTCATTCTGCACCTTGGCCCGGAATATCAATCCGAGCAGACAGGTGCCCACCGAGCGGGCGGCCGCGGGTACATCCTGGACACGGATCGAGCCCTCGCGTTGCGCATCGGCGATGGCGCTCTCCAGATACCGCAACCCGCGGTTGAGCAACTCCTCCGACTTGGATCGAAGGCGGTCGTCCTGGGTCGCCAGCTCCGCGCCGACATTGGCATAGGGACATCCACAAACATGTCCAAACTTCTCGAAAAGAGACTGTTGCGAATCCGCAACGCTTTGACACCAGCGGGATAGACGCTCCATGGGCGGCACCTGGGGCGAAAAGATGGAATCGAGCAGCGGACGCTTCTCCTCCCAATGGGCCTCGTAGGCGGCCAGGGCCAAATCCGCCTTGGACGGAAAGAAATGGTAGAAACTCCCCTTCTTCACCCCAGCCTGGGCGCAGATATCGTCCACGCTGACGCTGCCGTAGCTGCTCGACCAGATCAGGTCGAGCGCCGCTTGCAACAAACGTTCCTTGGCGTCACTGATGCGTCCCATAGAGGCCGGGCCCACCGGCGGCACAGGGAGTAATCGAACTGTACCGAACGGTCAACAAAAATCATGCCGCGCTCGATTGCAGCACGGTGCGCAGGATGGCCAACCCCTCCTCCGCCTGCCGCCGGGAAAGGTTCAGGGGCGGGAGCAGGCGGACGATTTGACCCCCGCTGGGGATGGTCAGCACTCCGGCCTCATGCAATCGGCAGACCATCTGGGTGCTGGCCGGACGTTCGTCCCGGGCAAACGCGGGAATTTCTTCCCGCGGCTTCAGTTCGAGTCCGAGCATGAAGCCCATTCCCCGAGCGCCGCGGACCACCGCCGGGAACTCGCTTGCCAGGGATTCCAGTTGCGCCTTCAGCCAGTCGCCGGTTTCCCGGACGTGCCTCTCGAGCCCCTCCCGCTCGATCACATCCAGGATCCGGAGCGCGACCGCACAGCCCAGCGGCGTGCCGCCAAAGGTGGTGCCATGCGTGCCCGGTCCGAACAGGTCGGCCAGCGGCACGCCATGCGCTTCGGACCGCACCCAGAACGCGCCCATGGGGAATCCCCCCCCCAGCGACTTCGCCATGGACAGTCCGTCGGGAAGGAAGGCTTCGGCGCCCGGAAGCCCTTCCAGAATCCGTTGAAAACTCTGAAACCGGCCGCTCCGGAAGTGCCCGCACTGCACGGCGTCCACGAAGAGCAGCAGCCGTCGTTCATCGCAGAGGCGTCGGAGTCCGAGCAGATATTCCGCAGACGCCGGCGTGATGCCGCCCTCGCCCTGGATGCCCTCGATCAGGATGGCCGCCGTGGCGGGCGAAATGGCTTCCCGGGCCGCATCCAGATCGTTGAAAGGCACGTGGCGGAATCCGGGAATGATGGGCTCAAACCCCTTCTTGATCTTGCTTTGTCCGGTCGCCGCGATGCCACCGAGCGTGCGTCCGTGAAAGGAATTTATCGCGGTCAGGATTTCGTAGCGCCCCTCGTCATGGCCGAACCGCCGCGCCAGCTTGAACAAGCCCTCGTTGGCTTCGGCGCCGGAGTTTGCGAAGAACACCTTCCCCGGTCCGATGCCCTTCACCAACCGTTCCGCCAGGCGCCCCTGCGGGCCGTGGAAATAGAGATTGGACACATGGACCAACCGCCGGGACTGCTCCACCAGCGCTTCGGTGATCTCCGGATGCGCATGCCCGAGGGCGCACACCGCGATGCCGCCGCCCAGGTCCAGGTAGCGGCGTCCGGAGACATCCCAGACATAACTTCCGGCGCCGTGGCTGAAGACCAGTTCGAACCGCCCGTAGCTGGGCACCACGAAGCGCCGGAACAATTCCCGGACTTCGGCGTGTTCGTTCTGATGCAATGGCGGCGGCGTTGGCAGGATGTCGCGCATGGACGCAGCACTTCATTCCAAACCCAGGCCGCATTCAAGCGCGACCACGATCGGCGAAGGCGGAAGAAGAGGAGTGTGTGCCACAGCGGCGCGAAGATTTTGAAGGTTGGGGACACCTCCCCGCGTTCTCTTCATCTAGCCGAAATCTCCGCGCTTCGGTGCCTCTGGGATAAGGATCCCCTCGACGGTCTCCCCGGCACGCCGGCCCGTCAGATCACCACTTCGGTGCCCACGCCCGCGTCCGTGAAGATCTCCAGCAGCACCGAATGCGGAATCCGGCCGTCCACGAACTGCACCTTCTCAACCCCCGATTTCAGGGCGGCGACCGCGCTGTCCACCTTGGGAATCATGCCCTTGTCCACCACCCCCGCGCGCTTCAGGTCCGCCACCTCGCCTGCGCGCAGATGCGAAATCAGCGACGAGGGGTCCTTCGGATCGCGCAGCAACCCGGGAACATCGCTCATGAAGACGAGCCGCCGCGCCTGGAGCGCGATGGCCGTCATCGCCGCCGCGACGTCGGCATTGCAGTTGTAGATCGCCCCGTCCTCGCCGCGCGCGGTCGGGCTGATCACCGGGGTGAAGCCCCGCTCCAGGCAATCCAGCAGCGGGGCGGTGTTCACCCGCGTCACCTCGCCGACAAAGCCCGGGTCCTGCCGCTCGCCCGACGGTCCGCTCAGCCAGAGCTTGCGGCAGGTGAAGATGTCCGTGCCGGCAAATCCCCGGGCCACGCCCCCGAGGTGATTGAGGGTGGCGACGAGTTCCGGGTTGATCTCCCGCGACAGCACCCGGTCCACGATTTCGACCGTCGCGGCGTGGGTCACCCGCTGACCCTGCACGAATTCCGTCTTCAGGCCGGAACGGTCCAGCGCGCGGGTGATCGCCTTGCCACCGCCATGCACGACGACCGGATTCACCTCCACCGCCTCCAGAAACACAATGTCCCGCGCCACGCCTTCACGCACCGCGGGATCGGGGGAATCCATGAACGAACCTCCGTACTTCACCACGAAGGTGGCGCCGGCGAATTTCTGGATGTAGGGCAGCGCTTCGAGAAGTGTCGCCGCCTTGGCAATGAGGTCCTGCATCGGGCCAGTCCGGGATCAGCCGCCCAGTGAAGCCGGGTCGGTCACGTCCCCCTTGTTGAAATCCACATACGCCTCGGTGAGGTCCGCCGCGTACATCACGGCCGTCCCTTTCCCCAGATTCAGCCGGATGTGGAGGTCAAACTCCGCCGGCGCCACGGCGGCGCACAATTCCCTGAAGGTGACGCGGGTGGGCTGTCCCCGGCGCAGGCTCCACACGATTTTCCGGCCGCCCGGCGCGCTGTATCCGATGTCCACCCGGTCCTCGACGACGCGGGCCGGGCTGTAACCCAGGGCATCTATGATGCGACCCCAATTGGGATCCCCGCCGTGCCAACTGGTCTTCACCAGCGCGCTGTTGGCCACCGCCCGCGCGGCGGCGTCGGCATCGGCGGACGACGCCGCGCCGCCGACTCGCACCGTTACCACGCGGTGCACGCCCTCACCGTCCCGGACGATCATCTTCGCCAGCTCAAGACAGACGTAGTTCAACGCCGCCTGGAAGACGCTCAGGTCCCGGCTCTTGGGTCCGATGCGGAGGTTACCCGCCAAGCCGTTGGCCAGTGCCAGCACCGTGTCATTGGTGCTCATGTCGCCATCCACCGTGATACGGTTGAAGCTCAGCGCGACCGCCTCCCGGAGCGCGGACTGCAGGGCACGGGCCTCGATGGCGGCGTCGGTCGTCAGGAATCCCAGCATGGTGGCATGCAATCCCGACGGCCGGGCAGCCGGGCGCGCACCGGTGTCGCTCATGCCCGGCTGGATCATTCCGGCCCCCTTGCACATGCCGCCCAGGCGGACGCGCCGTCCGCCGAGCCGGAACTCGATGGCCACCTGCTTGGGACGCGAGTCGCTCGTCATGATGGCCTCCACGGCGTGGGCGCCATGTTCAGGAGTACGCCCCAGGGCCGCCACTACGGCGGCAATGCCGGAACTCACCTCGGCCATCGGCAAGCGCAGGCCGATGCGGCCCGTGGAGCCGACCAACGCCAGGCCTTCGGACAGCCCCAGCGCACGCTCGGTCATCCGGGTCATGGCCAGCGCGTCCCGCATCCCCGGACGTCCAGTGCAGGCGTTGGCATTGCCCGAATTCACCACCACGGCCTGGGCGATCCCTTTGGCCACCCGCGGCATGCAGACCTTGACCGGTGCGGCGCAGATCTGGTTGGTCGTGAACATGCCGGCCACGGCGCAGGGGGCGTCCGCCACCAACAGCGCCAGGTCCCGCTTCGGTCCCTTGGCGGACCCCTTGCCGGTGCCCAGACGCTTGACGTCGCAAAAGATGCCGCCCGCGCGGAATCCCTCCGCGGCCACGACGCCGCCGTCCACCACTTTGAAGGCACGCTTCACGAGGCCGGATGAACTCACAGGCCGGGATCGGCGCAAAACGAAAATCATCGGGCTCCGCAAACCGTCCCCAAGGGAAAGGGAGGAAAGCCCACCCATTATTCGCGCCCATCCGAACAGCTCGGTGGAACATCCGTCCCTCGTCCCGACAGGACAACGAAAGGGCCGAACCGATGCCGGATGGGAAACCTTGTGGCTCCAGCGATGCCCCGTGAGAGCTGCGGTCAGGCCAGCTTGGCGAGCAACTCGTCGTTCGTCTTATGCTTCTTCAGCGCGGCCAGGAGGGTCTCCATGGCTTCCACGGACTGGAGGTCCGTGAGCATGCGCCGCAGTTTGCGGATGGCCTCGATCTGGCTCGCGGGGAACAGCTTCTCCTCCTTGCGCGTGCCGGACTTCGGAATGTCAATGGCCGGGAACAGCCGCCGCTCGCTGAGCTTGCGGTCGAGGATGAGTTCCATGTTTCCGGTGCCCTTGAACTCCTGGAAGATCAACTCGTCCATGCGGCTGCCGGTATCAATCAACGCGGTGGCCAGGATGGTGAGCGAGCCCCCCTCCTCCACCTTGCGCGCCGCGGCGAACATCTTGCGGGGAATCTCCAGCGCCCGGGCGTCCACGCCGCCGGTCATGGTGCGCCCCGATCCGCCGTGGACGGAGTTGTAGGCGCGGGCGACGCGGGTGATGGAATCCAGCAACACGAAGACATCCCGGCCGGCCTCCACCATGCGCTTGCAGCGCTCGATCATGAAACGGCTCAACCGGACGTGCGTCTCCAGATCCTGATCGTTGCTCGACGCGACGACCTCGGCCTTCACGCTCCGCTGGAAGTCGGTGACCTCCTCCGGCCGCTCGTCAATCAGCAGCACCACGACGTACACCTCCGGATGATTGGTGGTGATCGCGTTGCAGATCTGCTTGAGGATGGTGGTCTTTCCGGTGCGCGGCGGCGCGACGATCAGGCCGCGGGTTCCCTTTCCGATCGGTGTCACCAGGTCAATGATGCGCTGCTCCAGACGGTCCGGTGTGGTCTCCAACTGGAACTTCTCCACCGGATCAATGGTGGTGAGGTTTTCAAAGCGGATGGCGTGGATGTATTCCTGGTAGGTCTTGCCGTTCACCCGCAGCACTTCGCGCAATTGCGGGCTGTTGCCCTTGTGCGGGGGGTTGACCGTGCACTCGATCTGGCATCCCTCGCGCAGGCCAAGGCGCTTGATCGAATCGGGTGTCAAAAAGACGTCGGTGGGCTTGGGCGCGTAGTGGGATTTTCCGGAGCGCAGAAATCCAAAGCCCTTTTCGGAAATCTCCAGGAACCCCTCGTGAATCAGCGGTTGCCCATCCGGCCCGAGCTGAGGCCCTGGCGGACGCGCGGGCTGGCCGGGCCCCGGGCCGCGGTTGCCCGGCGGCGGATTCCCCCCAGGACGCGCCCCTCCCGGCGGCGCGGGCCGCGCGGCCACCCCGGCTCCGGCCGGGGGCGGGCCGCCCTGTCGAAGGGCGGGACCAGAAGGACGCGGTGCCGCCGGTCCGGTTCCTGAGGGACGCTGCGTGTTGGCGGACCCCCGATTTCCCGCCGCTTCCGTCGCGCCAGTGGCGCCGCCCGGAGTCCATTCCGCTGCGGCCGGTCCCGGGGCCGGGACCTGTACAGTCTTGTCAGTCATAATCGTTGTTGCCTGTCCAGAACGGGCTCGAACCCAGGGAGAAGCGGCGAACTACTCAACACACTGCCGCAGGAATTCCGAACTTGGGGAAGCAACCCTGGAAACTTCATTGTGCAGGGCTGACGAACCTTGGACGCGGAACTGTTAAACGCTGACTGCAATGAACGCAACTGTTCGTTGCAATAAATAAATAAATCCGGTCCGGAAGCCGAAGTGCCCAAGGCACGACTCAGCGCACGCCCTCAACGATTCGGCGGCGGGCGGCCGCCGCCCGTGACTTCCAGGTGGTCTTCAGCGCGGGCAACTCCACCGCGAGGCGATCATATAAGGCGGCGGCATCGGCCCAGCGCCCCAGATCCTCCATCAACCGGCCCGCCTCCCGACCGGACTCCTTGACCCACCAGGGATCGGAAACCTCGCCTGGCCTCAATAGGGTGCCATTGACGATGCCTAGATATCGGTCCAGGGCCTCCAAACGCAGCGCCTGGGCCGGGGGATCATTTCCCGAACCGGCCAGCTTTTCCGCAATGATCGCGCGCCCAAAGGCCGCCTTGCTCCGGGCTGAACTGTCCGCCAGCGAACTTTCTAGGACACCCGCATACAGATCGTCCGCCTTGGCGTAACTGTTGGTCGCCTTGGTGGCCAGTTGGAGATGACAGTCCGCCATCTTACCCAGGGCGATGGCCGCCTGGGGTGAATTGGTGTATTGCGCCGCCTTGGTAAAGGCTTCCAGGGCTAATTGGAAATTCTGGAGGGGCGGCTGACCGGCCGCGGGAGCCGTCTCCAGCCGCACCTCGCCCAGGGCAAAATAGGCCGGCGGAATCAAATCCGAGGGCGTGGAACGGTCCTCGATGAGCGCCACCAACTGTTCCTCGGCACTGCCCAGGTTCTGCAGCCGCCGGGCCGCCTCCGCCGCCCAATACCGGGCCCGATACCATCCCGGGCCGCCTTTCCACGCCGCGTTGGTCACGATGCTGACGCACGCCGCGCCGGCGCGCGCGAAATCCCCTTCGGAAAAATAGTGACTAGCCAGCCACATCGAGGCCGTCTCCGCGATGGCGTTGGTGGGATACCGGGCCGCCAACTGCGCAAACTGGCTGATGGCATTGGTGGTAGCCCCGGACCGGACCGCCGCATACGCGCGGTCGAACTCCGCCCGCACCAGGGAGGGATGGTTTGTGTGGCGCTGCACCCACAGGTCCAGGGAGGCCACCGCGTTGGTCCATGCGCCCGCGCGTAGATCGAGGGTGGCCAGCGCCAGCTCCGCGTCCGCGGCCTGCGTGGAATCCGGATACGCCTTGAGAAAGCGCTGGAGCACAGCCCGGGCGTTGGTGGTGTTGCTGGAGCGCGAGAGCGCCAGGGCCACCTGAAGCGAGCTGTCCCCGGCCGCCGAAGCGCCGGGCTGACGCGCCAGGAGGAGGTCCACCGCCCGCGCGGCCGCGGCCGTGTCGTGCGCCTCCACCGCCGCCAGGACGGTCTGCTGCAACGCGCGCTCCACCAGTTCGGACTGGACCTCCGCGTCCGCAGGATAGTCCACCGCCACCGACAGATAATGAGTCAGCGCGGCCGCGGGCTCCTGCAACCGCAACAAGGCGTCCGCCTGTTTGAAGCGAGCGGTCGCCTGGGCAAGGCTCGGACGCAGTTCGGTCGCGGCGGCCGCGAAGTTGGTCACGGCCGCGCGCAACCGGTCCCCAACGACCGCGGTGCCGGCGCCGGCCGCGTTCGATTCATGCCACGCCACCCACCCCCGGCCCAGATGCAGCATCCCGGCCGTCTCGCCGGCGGCAGAGTCGGCCAGGCCCGCGTCAAACGCCGATCCCGCCTGGGCCAGGAACGCGGTGTTTTCCGGAGTGGGATTGGTGGAGACGCCTGCCGCCACGAACTGCCGGAGCAGGGACTGCCCCAGGCGCAACTGAAACCCGGCGGCTTCCGGGAGCTTCGGATTCGCCGTCAAAAACGCCTGCAGGCGCTCGCGGGCGCCCGCGAAATCGCCTCGGCTCATCGCGGTGTCCGCCAGATGCTGCACCGCCTCGCGTTGCAACGGGAGCGGAACCCCGGGCGCCACATTGCGCGCGAACGCCGCCTCGGCGCGCTCCCCGTTCCCGGCGCGCAGCCAGAGGCGGCCCGCTCGAGCCGAAGCCTCGGCGCGCCGTTCCGGAGATCCTCCCTCCCCCAGCGCCTGCCACAGCGCGTCCATCGTATCCGCGGCGGCATCCAGGCGCCCGGCCGCCTCCTGAACTTCAGCCAGCGCCTGCAGCCGGACCCATTGCTCCGCCGGCGTCGGGGCGACCGAGGCCGCCTGAACCAGCACTGCCTCGGCATCCGCCAACCGCTGTTCGGCACGCAACGCCTCCGCTTTCAACAGCAGCCCGGCCAGCACCACCGACGGCTCGGTGCCCGTCTGAAGGCGGAGGATAAATGGACCCCCCGGGGCCTCCAGGACGGCGAGCGCGCCGGCGCGATCCCCCTGCTGGAGGCGCGACGCCGCCTCCCGCACCGCCGCCAGCACCGCCCGCGGCCGGGCCGCATGGTCCTTCTGGTAGGCGGCGAATCCTTCCGACGCCTTGGCAAAGTCCCCCCGGGCAAACGCGGCCTCAGCCCGGGCAAACTCTTCGCGCTCCGCAGCGTCCGCCCGCATCGGCGCGTCGGGAAACCGCGCCACGACATTGGAGAACCCCGCCACAGCCCGTTCCCACTGTCCTACCTCGAAATCGCGCAACGCCGCGTCGAATTCGATCTGGGCGGCGTCCGGGGCAGCGCCTTTGCCGGTATCCTGAGCAGCATTTTGGGCGGTTTTCTGGGCCGCATCCTGGGCCGCATCCTGGGCCGCATCCTGGGCCTCCAACCCCATCGCCCCAGCGGCCAGCATCCACAGCCAAAGCAATAGCCGCGCCCGCAGCCCGCCACACTGCCCGTCAGATGCCTTGTACGCCCGCGATGCCTCCATGCTCGGCGTCCACTTGAAGCATGCGCCGACGTCAAGGCCAGCCAGAAACGCGGACAAAGGCAGCGGAAACCAGGTCATCGGGATGCCCGGTAAAGTCCCTCCGCTGCGATCACCTCAGCCACAGCGGGCGGCAGCAGGTGCCGGACCTCCAAGCCGCGCCGAATCCGTTCGCGGATTTCTGAGGACGACAGCGCCACGGACCATCCCCGAAGCGAGGTGAGCCGGAACTGCGGCGGCAACGCGGAAAACGCCGAACCGGGCCGGGGAATGACGACAAATTCCACCCAGCCGGCCAGCGCTTCTGCATCCCGCCAAAGCGGCAATCCGGAAACCTGGTCGGCTCCCAACAGCCAGAACAGCCGCACGGCGGGGGATGGAAACTCCTCCCGAATGGAACGGACGGTCTCCACCGAGTAACTCACCCCGCCCCGCCGAATCTCCCGGTCGTCCACCGCAAACCTCGGCTCCCCGGCCAGCGCAAGACGAAGCATCCGCAGGCGCAAGGTGCCCGCCTCCGGTACGGTCTGCGGCTTGAAGGGGGACTGGCAGGCGGGCAGGAAAATCAACCGGTCCAGGGACAACTCCTCCAGGGCGGCGCGCGCGACCAGCAGGTGCCCCAGATGCACCGGATCGAAGGATCCCCCGTACAATCCCAGTCGCATGGCCAAATCCCGTAACGCCTTTCAACGGCTCAGCAGCACGCCGAGCCCCGCTCGAACCGCTCGGCGGCGGCCGTCCGATAGGCCAGCTGCCGTTGTTCCGCGTCCACCGCCCGGCGCACCTCCGGAACATCCACCAACAGACGGGCACCCGGCGGGACCGCGGAACACCCCTGCAGCCGCGTCCGGACGCGGTCCACGGCGGTCTCGCCCGACCAGTCGCGCAGCAAGGCCAACGCGACGGCCGCGATTCCCGCGGACCAGGGTGCGGGGTGGAGGGCGCGTTCCGGCGCGGGGAGCCAGACGGGTTCCGATTCCGTCCAGTCGGGCGGCCGCGTCCCGCGCCAGAGACAGAGCCATTCCCTCAATGAGACCAGGACCAGCGTCACGGTAAGAACGAGAAACACCGCGGTGATGGCCGCGTCGAAACGATTGTTCGAGCGGATCAACCGGTTGGCGTCCAGCGCCGCCGTCGCGCGCGCCAACGTGGCGGCGTCGCCCGAGGCGCGGGCGGCGTCCACCGCCTGTTCGAGGGCCGGCCGCTTCTCCTCGGCGACGGCGAGCGCCGCCAGAAACCCGATGCGCGGAGAGGGATGCATCACCTTCTGCCAGCCGGCGGTCAGGGTGACGGCCAGCAGCCACGCTAGGGGTACCAGGGTGACCAGGGGCAGCGCGAAGCGCTGGGGACGGCGCCGCAGGCCCATCTTCAGCAGGACGGTGGTCGCCAGGCACAGCGCGATCGCCGCCAGGAGTTGATTGGCGATTCCAAAGATTGGCCACAACGCTTTGGTGCCGCCCTCGGGATTGCGGGCGCCCGCCAGCAGCACGAAACCCCAGGCACCCACGATGGCCACGCTGGCGATCAGATTGGCCGGCAGCGACTGGGTGTTCCCCAGCGGCTTCCACGCGTGCCCGAGAAAATCCTGCAACAGGTACCGCCCCACCCGCGTGCCGGCGTCCAGGGTGGTCAGGATGAACAGCGCCTCGAACATGATGGCGAAGTGATACCAAAGGTCGAGCCATCGCCCCTGGGTCAGGCGGGAAAAGATGCCCGCCATGCCCACGGCCAGCGTCGCCGCCCCGCCCGTCCGGCCGTAAAGGGAATGCTCCCCCACGGCTGCCGCCAGCGAGTCCATGGCTGCGGGCTCCACCGCAAACCCGGTCGCCCGCACCCGCGCCACCGTGTCGGCGGCCACGGCGGCGGCATCCGGTCCCGCGCCCTTGATATTCATCGCCAGATAGACCCCCGGCTCCAGCGTGCAGGCGGCGATCAAGGCCATCACCGCCACCAGGGATTCCAGACACATCGCCCCGTAGCCGATGGAACGCGCGTAGGATTCCCGCGTGATGATCTTGGGCGTGATCCCGCTGGCGATCAGGGAGTGGAACCCGCTGATGGCTCCGCAAGCGATGGTGATGAAGCAAAAGGGAAAGACCTTCCCGGGAACCACCGGCCCCGACCCATCCACAAACGAAGTGATCGCCGGCATCCGAAGCTCCGGCAGCACCAGCAACACGCCCAGCGCCAGCGCCACGATAGTGCCCAGCTTCATGAAGGTGCTCAGGTAGTCCCGCGGAGCCAGCAGCAGCCACACCGGCAACACCGAGGCGGCCAGTCCGTAGAGGATCAGGATCCACGCAAGCTGCGGCGCGGTCAGGGTGAACCAGTCCGAAGCCCCCGCATGGCCATGCACCCACTGTCCCGCCCAAACGGCTGCCATCAGCAACCCCACGCCCAGCAGCGACGCCTCGAGCGTGCGACCCGGACGGATCCACCGCAGGTACACCCCCAGAAACATGGCGATGGGAATGGTGGCGCCCACGGTGACCACCCCCCAAGGGCTCTCGGCCAACGCGTTCACCACCACGAGCGCCAGCACCGCGAGGAGGATGATCATGATCACCAGGATCGCCACGACGGCCAGCGTTCCGGCCAGGGGGCTCACCTCGTCCCGCACCATCTGCCCGAGCGAGCGCCCCTCGCGCCGCATGGACGCGACGAGGATCACCAGATCCTGAACCGCGCCGCCCAGAACCACGCCAATCAAGATCCAGAGGGCACCGGGAAGATATCCGAACTGCGCGGCCAGCACCGGCCCGACCAGCGGACCCGGACCCGAAATGGCGGCGAAATGGTGTCCGAACACGATCCACCGATGGGTCTTCACGAAGTCCTTGCCGTCCTCCCGCACCTCGCAGGGCGTGGCCCTCCGGTCGTCGAGCATCAGCACCCGGGCCGCCAGCCACTTCGAGTAGAACCGGTAGCCGATGGCGTAGGAGCACACGGCGGCGATCACCAGGTGCGCGGAATTCAGCGCCTCTCCCCGATGCCATGCGATCGTGCCTAGGGACAGGGCCCCGGCGGCGGCCACCGCCACCCACACCACTCCTTGAAGAATCCGCATCGAAGTCACGGCCGGAGACTAGGAAAGAAGCCGGGCCGGAAGCGAGAGTCCCGAGGGACGAGAACCTCAGAACAGGGGGGCGTTCGTCATGGGCCCCTGGTCCCTCGCCGCTCCGCTTTCACCCTTCATCCCGCATCCTTCATCCTTTCCGCGAAGGTGCCGGGGATTGCGCCACGGCACTCAAATCGCTACACCGGGTCATGCAATCCCCGCCGCTGGACCGGAACGCGCTGCACTCGGAGGCCTTCCTTCGCAGCCTGATGCGCCGCCAACTCCGGCTCTCCGTCGCTTGCGCCCTCACCTTCCTCGCCGCCCTGCTGGGGCTGCCCCTGCTGAACTACTTCGCGCCGGAGTTCATGGCAGTCCGGGTGGGAGGATTCACCCTGACCTGGCTGATCCTGGGCGTGCTCTTCTTTCCCTTCGTCTGGGCCATCGCCTGGATCTTCATCCGACGCAGCATCGCGCTGGAGGAATCCGAAGTCGGCGAAGGAGGAAGGATGAAGGAAGAAGGATGAAAGCCACCCCGTCCCGGAGACGAGGTTTCCGAGTCCCCATTCAGACGCGCCGGACGTGTGGAGTCCTTGCGCGGGAACGCGGTAAGCTGCGGGGAAAGTCAGGGACTCGCGAAGCTCGTCTCTCCAGGAGGGGCCCTCTGAAAACTGACAACTGATCACCGATCCCTTCTCCCAATGCTCGACCCCTGGATCCTCGGCTTCTCCCTGATCACAGTCGCGGTGACGATCTGGATGGGCTTCCGCTCCGCGAAGTCTTCCAAGTCTGCCGCCGATTTCTTCGTGGCCGGACGCAGCGTCTCCGTGGGCTGGAACGCTTCGGCCATCTCCGGCGAATACCTCAGCGCCGCCTCCTTCATGGGCGTGGCCGGGATGGTGATGTCCGCCGGCTATGATGCGCTGTGGTATCCGGTCTGCTATGCCTGCGGCTATCTCTTCCTCCTGCTCTTCATCGCCGGTCCCCTCCGGCGCTTCGGCGCGTACACCATCCCGGACTTCGCCGAGGGTCGCTACGATTCGCCGATCTTCCGCCGCATCGCCGTGCTGTTCGTCCTCTTCATCGGCTTCTTCTACACCATGCCCCAGATGAAGGGCGCCGGCACGACGCTGGCCTATGTGTTCAAGGACGTCGCGTTCCTCGGACAGAAGGGGTTGCCTTACTGGGTCGGCGTGGTGGTGGTCGGCGCCGTCATCACCCTCAACGTCGCCCTCGGCGGCATGAAGGGCATCACCCTCGTCCAAGCCTTCCAGTATTGGATGAAGATGTTCGCCATCTCCGTGCCGATCTTCGTGCTGGCGAGCCTGTATGGAGGGTATGGAAGTCAGTTGCAGCGCAATGAAAGCCAGCCGTCATTGCGTGGCAGTACGGTGGACCGAGTGCCGGCCTTCGCTGGTTCGCCCACCGACCCGGCCGCCCTCGAATCCAGATTGCGTCCGATGAGTGCCGCATTTTCCTATACGGCTCCCCCGCTCGATGTCCGCACCGGGGAGGCACCTCTTTTGCGTGCCGTGCCATCACTCCAGTTGCCATGGAGAAAATTCTCCATGGGAGACTCGAAGCCGTCAGGAATCCTGGAACGGATCCAGCGATTCTCCCACATGATGAATCCATGGAGACCGCCCTTCGTGCCTCCCGTCCAGGGTCTGCCGCTCGATGCGGTTGTGAGAGTCATCTACCGTGAAAATCTTTGGTTCCGTCCGGACAACTTCACCGTGTACTTCTCTCCAGGCCTCGATGCGAGTCAGGTGACGATCCGCTCCGTTACGAACGGCCTCCACCACGGCGGACGGAAAGCAGGGGCAAAAGGGATTCGCGGCCTCCTGGCGGACAACGGGTTCGCGCTGGTCCACCTGCAGCAAAATGTGGTGAAGGTCTATCCCATCGCCATGGAGGCTCGCTTTGCCCGGGAGCAGCCGAATCTCGTCCGCGAATCGGTTCCCGGTGGAGCCGTGATCTACTCTGAATCTGAGCAAAACCGCCCAGCGCAAGACCTGGCGGGCAGGCCGGGGTTCGATCCGGCCGGTCGCCGATCCTTCTCCGCGAAAGCGCCTCCCGATTCGACGTGGCTCAACCCCTTCGGCCCCCTGACCACCAAGGCGGCCAAGGCGGCTGCAGCCGCGCTTCCCACCAAGGCGGCTCCGATCGAGCCGGTGCCCTTGCCACAGGACGCTCCGCCGCGGCTGGTCTCGTGGAGGAATGTTCCTCTGGCGGAGACTCTGGAGGTTTACCAAGACCTCGTCGGAAGAACGCTGCTTCCACGGCCGAATCCGACGATGGATCGGCTGGACGACCTCGTGGGTGGACAATTGAGCCGGACGGGGCTGGCGGACCGCCTCAAGAACTACCGTGGATTCGTTTCCGCCAATGCGGATGGCTTCAATCCAGACGGCACTCAGAAGCCGATCGAGGCCTCCGCTCTGAAGAACGCCATCGAAGCTGGATTCAAGGACGCGGGCGTCACCTTGGTCCCCGTGGGCGACTCCTTTTTCAGAGCCGTCGCCACCACCAACCTTCCGGCGTACGCGGCGAACTCCGGCCAACTGACCTCCAAGGAATGGCTGGCCCGACACGAGCGCCCCTACGCCCTGCTCTACACCTACTCCCTCATCATCGCCCTCGTCTGCGGCACCGCCGGTCTCCCCCACATCCTGGTGCGCTTCTACACCAATCCCGACGGCGTAGCCGCCAAGCGCACCACCATGTGGGTGATGATCCTGATCGGCATCTTCTACGTGTTTCCGCCGGTCTTCGGGGTCATGGGACGGAACCTCATGCCCTCCCTCTACGACGGCAGCGGCGTCAATGGCACGGACGGCATCGTGCTCAAACTGCCCACCGTCCTGGGCGAGCGGTTCGGTCCGCTGGGGTCCATCCTCAGCGGCATCACCTGCGCGGGCGCCTTCGCGGCCTTCATGTCCACCTTTTCCGGACTCCTGGTCTCCATGACCGGCGCGCTGGCCCACGATGTCTATGGACGCATCCTGCGCCCGCAGAGCACCCCCGCCGAGCGTCTTCGCATGTTCAAGTTGGCGGCGGTGCTGATCGGCGCGGTCGCCATCGGACTCGGCACGCTGGTGGAAAACTTCGAGATCAACTTCATGGTCGGACAGGCCTTCGCCATTGCCGCGGCGAGTTACTTCCCCCTGCTTTTCATGAGCGTCTGGTGGCGCGGCATGACCGCGCGCGGCGCCGCCACCGGGATGCTGGCCGGCGGATTGCTGGCCGTGGCGGCGATCTCGCTGACCAGTTGGACGACCTTCCTCACGGCCCAAGGCGCCAAGTTCCAGGCGCTCGGACGCGGCGAGCCGGGCTGGTTTGCCAGTCTGAAAGCCTATTCGCTGTCCGGATTCTGGGCCGAACATCCGCTCCTCCGCATCCTCTGCGAACAGCCCGCCATCTGGGCCGTGCCCCTGGCCATCCTGCTCATGATCGTGGTCTCCAAACGCACGCGGCATCAGGTGCCGTCCGACATTCGGGAGAAGATGCTCGTTCTGCACGCCCCCGAAGCCCTCGGGTTGCGTCAGGACTACATCCGCGACCACCACGGATGAAGCCGCCGCGATTCCAGGCTGGAATCCGTCCACGGAACAAGGCTACCTACGCCCAGCAATAATTCCGTCCGCCTTTATCCGAATTCCCCATGAAGATCCCGTTCACCGCCTGTGCACTTGTCCTCCTGCTGCTCGCGCCTTTGGCCACCGGTTGCATGCATTCTGGTTCCATCCGAACGGTGACGGAAGCCGATAACGGCACCACGGTCGCCCTGTCGCGCCATGACATGCTGGAAGTGATTCTGCCCGGAAATCCATCCACGGGTTACACGTGGCAGACAGTGAACGCGAACTCCTGGGTGCTGGCTCCCCTCAGGCGTCCGGTCTTCACGCCGTTCTCCACCGGCACCAACGACGCGCCCCGGGTGGGCGCCGGCGGCACGTTCCGCATGACTTACGAAGTGGTGGGCAAGGGCACTTCCCCGCTGGAGCTGTCCTACACGCGGCCTTGGGAGCCTGAGACGAATCCCAACCAGACCTTCAAGATCACTGTCACGGTCGCGCAGTGAAGACGACCGCCGTCCGGCGCGGGATTCTCATCGGGCCGCCGATGGCGCCGGGATTCCGTGCGCGGCCAGGCGATCCTTCTGTCGCGTGAGCAGCCGGTCGCCCCCGGCCATGGGCAACACGGCAATCTCGTCCACCGGACCGTCCAATCGAAGCTCCGCCCGCCGGATTCCGTCCGGACTGGCCACCACGAGATGGTCCTTGTCCTGGCGAAAGATCCATTCGCGGGTCCCATCCCCATCCACATCGAGCGCCACGAAGCGACGCTGGCGCCAATGCCCTGCGGATCCTGAGACCGGAGTCCGCCACACCGTCTGGCCCTGTTCGTCCGAGGCAGCCACGGTGTCATCGTCCACCTCGCCGATCACCTGGATCCTCCCGCTGGCATCCATCCGCGCTGCGGACATCGGCGCGCAATACTCCCCATCCAGTTCAAACCGTCTGAGCAATTTTCCCGAGGATTCATAAACCCGCACCCTCCCGCCCGCCTCCGTCGTGAACACCCGCGCCGGCTGGGTGCCCCGGAGCGAAACCACGGCCTGGTTCCAAACGTTTCCGATCTGCGTGTCGCTCCACAACGGCTCGCCGGCCGGCGACAGAGCCGTCAGACCCCCGCCGCCGTTCAGGCCCACCACCAATTCGTCGGCTCCGTCCCCATCGAGATCGCCCCAATGCGCGCCATCCACACCGCTCGGCGTGGAATGCGCCCACAGGCGCTCTCCAGCGGCATTCATGACCAGGACCCTCTTGCCCCAGTTTTCGTAAGCCGCGAGGCGCGCGCCGCCGTCCCCGGCCCGTCCCAATTCGAGAAACGCCGCCTCGCCCGCCAGCGGATGGGTCCCCAGCAACCTCCCATCGGCGGATACCCGGTGACCTTGGCGCCCGGCGGCGGCGACCAGCACCTCGATCCGGCCATTGCCGTCCAGGTCCCCGGCCGTGACGGCCGTGGCCCCCGGAATTTCCAGCGACCAGAGTTCCTCCAGGACCAGCGGGCGTTCCGCGGGCTTCAATCCCATCTTGATTTCTGAAACCTCAGGACGGGAGCGGTGCCTCCGCGTCCCCAGGCCCTTTTGCCAGACCGTGACCGCGATGAGGCCCAGCATCGCCACGGACAACACCAACCCCACCGCCGAAGTCGCGAGGCCCCACGCCGCCATGGTGGACTGCCGGGACTGCCGCAGCGCCACCGCCGCCAGCACGACGCCAACGAGGGCCGGAAAAATCCCGACGACCAGGAACCCCAGCACGAGCGACAGGATGCCCAGCACCAGGCTGGCGATCGCCAGGCCGGACGGAGGAGAGGAATCGGCTGGGGTGGTCATAGGATATCCGGCAACCCCATGAGGTTCCGCGTCCCGCCGGCCGCATCAAGGCGAATTCCAGATGCGCCGACCCCATCGGTCCCATTCGCATTCGCGCCCCCGCGTCGAACCTTCCCGCCGGGCAACCCCGGAACCTCGCGTCGGCAGATCCTGCCACCGCGCTGCTTCCGACTCCACCCCTGGCTCCCCTCCCCAGACGGGGCGCGGATGTGATCAGGCCTCCCATGCGGCCCCTCTCCTTCCATGGATGCCCACGGGCCGATCAACATTCCTCGCGTTCCCCTGCGGGTTCCGACACGTTCTCACCATGCGGGAGTTGTCAGGCACCCGGTATCGCGACGGATTTCGGGAGGCCGCGGTCGCCTTGCTATTGATGGCCTATGTCATTCTGCACTTCGCGCTCTCCCGCCTGTCGCTCCACCAGGTCAAGAAATCGTGGGGCGAGGAGAGTTACTTCTACCTGCCACTGAACCCGGATTTCATCGTCGAGAACGAACGATGGCTTTTTCCACCGCATGTGGCTCTCTATTGGTTTTTCTGGCCCGTACGGAAAATGGACCAGTGGCTTCTGCAAAGCCCGGGTCCATTTGAAAGCGTGCCGCTGATGTCACTCGGCGGGAAGCGTCCCCAAGCTGACGATCGAAGGACCGCCGACTGACACGCCAGCGTCTGGAAAGGATGATCCGGCACTCCCCCGTCACCTCAGGAAGGCCTCGTGCAGACCGCCATCCACCGTGATCACCTGTCCGGTGGTCTTGCTGAGGCGGTTGGTCACCAGGAGGAAGTACGCCTCGGCCTGGTCGGCCGGCGTGATGGGCGACTTGGTCAGCGTGCGGTCGGCGTAGAACTGGGCGAGCTTCTTCACCAGCGACTCGGTGGCCTCGTCCTCGGTGAACGGAATGTGGTACTTGGCCAGCGATCCGATCACGCGGTCGCGGGGGAACATCGCCGAGCCCTGCACCACCGTCGCCGGCGCCACCCCGTTGACCCGCACCAGCGGACTCAACTCGATGGCCAGTTCGCGGACGAGATGATTGGCGGCCGCCTTCGAGCAGTCATAGGCCACGCTGCCCTTCTTGGCGACCACCGCATTGGCGCTGGTGGTGAGCACCAGGCTCCCGCGGAGACCCTGGTCCTTCCAGGTACGCGCCGCCTCGTCGCCCACCAGGTAGCTTCCGGTCACATTGACGTTGAAGGTGAACGCCCACTTGTCGTCGGGAATGTGCCCCGTAGTGTCGCTCGGCCAGAACACGCCGGCGGTGACGCAGATGGAGTCGAATCCCCCATAGGCCAGCGCCACCTGATCCAGCAGGGCGCGGATGCTGGCCCGGTTGGTGATGTCGCAGGCCAGTCCAATGGCCGGACCGCAATTGGAGATCCCGGAACCCGCCACCCCGATTCCCTGCCCCAGCTTGTCGGTGATTTCCTTGGCCGTGGCCTGGGCGGTCTCGGCCTTCATGTCCACGCACACGATGTGGGCGCCTTCTCGGCTCAGGCGCAGCGCGGTCTCGCGTCCGATGCCCGACCCCGCCCCGATCACCACGACGACCTGACGCGCCAGTTCCTTCTCAGCCGGCATCCGCTTCAGCTTGGCCTCCTCCAGGAGCCAGTACTCGATGTCAAATGCCTCCTGCTGCGGCAGGGCGATGTAACGGTCCACCGCCTCGGCCCCGCGCATGACCTCCACAGCGCAGTTGTAGAACTCGGCGGTGACCCGGGATTCCGACTTGTCCTTGCCCCAGGCAATCATCCCCAGCCCGGGAATGAGCACCACGGTCGGGTTCGGATCCCGCATGGCCGGCGAATTCGCGTGGCGGCATCGCTCGTAGTAAGCCGCGTAGTCCTTGCGATACTGCTCGATGCCCGCCTGGAGCTTGGCGCGCAGCGCGGCGGCGTCCTCGGACTGCGGATTCCAATCGACATACAGCGGCTTGATCTTGGTGCGCAGGAAATGGTCGGGGCAACTGGTGCCCAATTCCGCGAGGCGCGCGGCATCCCGGGAATTGACGAAGCGCAGGATCTTCTCGTCGTCCTGCACGGTGCCGATGAAGCGCCGCTGCTGGCTCACCTGTCCGCGCAGCCATGGCAAAATGCCCGCCAAAATGGCCTGCCGGGATTCCAGCGGCAGCGTCTGGTATTTCGGCCCGCCGAACGCCGCGGCATCCCCGCCCTTGGCCGCAGAGCACTTCTCGATGTAGGCCGCCGCGGTCTCGATGTATTCGAGCGTCCGGGCATAGCATTCCTTGTCGTCGTCCGCCCAGGAAATGAATCCGTGCTGCCCCATCATGATGGCCTTCACGCCGGGCTGCTTCCGGCAGATCTCCTGCATGGCCAGGCCCAGCTCGAAGCCCGGGCGCATCCAGGGCACGTAGGCCATCTCGCCGCCGAAGATCTCCCGGGTGAGTTCCTCGCAGCGCGCGCTGGCCGCGATGGCGATGATGGCGTTGGGATGCATATGATCCACGAACGTCGCCGGAATGAAGCTGTGCAGTGGCGTGTCAATGGAACTGGCGCGCGGGTTGAGGTTGAAGGTGGTGTGGTTGTAGGCCGCCACCATGTCGTCCTCGGCGGGCGACTTCAGCCCCGTGTCCTTCCGGGCCGCGTAGCTCTTCTGCAAGGCCAGGAGCTTGTCCTGGTACAGAGAGGAAAAATTCTCCCGGGCACTGGTGCGCAGATCGCCGCCGGAACCCTTCACCCACAGCACGCGGACCGGCTCGCCGGTGAGCGGATCGTTCTCCTGGAGTTTGGACGACGTATTGCCGCCCCCGGTGTTGGTGACGCGCTGGTCGGCGCCGAGTTTGTTGGAACGGTACACCAACCGGTCCACACCGGTGAGGGGCGCCACCTCGGCGTCATTCCAGAGATCGTGAACGTGGCGGAGTTTCTTGGAGGAAGCAGGCATCGTAAAATGAGGCCCGACGCGCAGGGATGCCGCCGGAACCCGAAAAATCCCATCGCCCCGCCGTTCCGGGCAATGGGAATCTTGTTCTCGCTGCGCAGCGGGTAGAGTAGGCGGATGAGAGAGTGAAGAGGCTGAAGACCGCGGTTGTCATCGCCTCAAGTCGCTCACCCGCCTCCTCTACCGATCGGTGGGGCCGTGCTGCCGCGGATCACAGTGCACCCCGACGCGTCGGTGTATTTTTGGCCCTGTCGGGGCCATAGACCCGGCCCAAAGGCTGAGCCGACGGGCGATGCCCTGGGTGAGGAATCCCCTCACCGTCTGCGCCTTGAAAAGGCGCCAGAACCCGAGAATTTCCACCGAAAGGCCGGGGACCCCATGGGGTAGCGAGGATCCGGAGTGGCGCCGCGAATGGAGCTGAGGACCTCCGGCACCCCGTCAAGGTGTCCACCTTCCTGATTCACCTCAGAACCAGGGGAGCACTCAACGCGCAGCCCCGGGCTAAGGTCTCCAGGCCCTTCAGGCCCGAGCCAACCATTGAGAGGCGCCCGCTTCGGCCTTCCATGCCGCCGGGAGGTTACGGACCCGCGGCAGCGGGTCCTGCCGCGGTCACACCCCGCCGAATCGCCGATGGCGACGGGCGTATTCCTCCAGCGCCTCGCAGAGTTGCGGCTTCCGAAAATCGGGCCACAGCGTCGGCGTGACCACAAATTCGGCATACGAGATCTGCCACAGCAGAAAGTTGCTGACGCGCATCTCGCCGCTGGTGCGGATAAGGAGGTCCGGATCCGGCCAATGCCGCGTGTACAGGTGTTCCGACACCACCCGCTCGTTGATCTCCGCCGGCTCCAGCGTCCCCCGCTTGACCTGTTCGGCGATGGACCGCACGGCCTCCACGATCTCCGTCCGGCCGCCGTAGCTCAACGCCACCACCAGGGTCAGACCAGTGTTCTTGGAGAGCATCTGGCGGGTCTTGTCCAACTGCTCCTGAACCGCCTCCGGCAGGCGCCAGATCTGCCCAATGGCTTCGAGACGGACATTGCTCCGGTGCAATTCCGCCGCCTCGTTCTTGAGGTAGCGGGCGAGGAACTTCATCAAGGTGTCCACCTCGTCCTTCGGCCGGTTCCAATTCTCCACGGAGAAAGCGTACAAGGTGAGGTATTTGATGCCCAACTCGCCGCAGGCGCGGACGATGGCCCGGACGGATTCCGCGCCGATACGGTGTCCCTCGACGCGCGGCAGGTGGCGCGCCTTGGCCCAGCGTCCATTGCCATCCATGATGATGGCCACGTGTTGCGGCAGGCTGGCGACGGCCGCGGGCGACAGCTTGGCGTCGGCACTCACAAAAACATCGTCTGCTCGCGCGCCGGCCCGACGGAAACAATCGTCAGGCGCGCCCCGGTCAACTGCGCCAACGTCAGCAGGTAGTGCCGGCAGTTCACCGGCAGATCCTCCCAGCGGGTGATCTTCTCGGTGAGCGTCTGCCAGCCCGGGAATTCCTGATAGACCGGCACGCAGCGCGCCAGGGCCTCGGCATCGGCGGGCACATGCTGGATCACCACGCCGTCCAGGCGATAGCCCGTGCACACCTTGATGGTCGCCAGGGTGTCGAGTCCGTCCACATTGGTCACCGCCAACTCGTCAATGCCGTTGACCATCGCCGCATGCCGCGTGGCCACGGCGTCGAACCAGCCGCACCGACGGGCGCGTCCGGTGGTTGCCCCGAACTCGCGTCCCATCCCATGCAGCAGGTCTCCGATCTCCGGATCCTCCGTGGGCAAAGGCCCCTCCCCCACCCGCGTGGTGTAGGCCTTCATCACGCCCACCACGCGGTCCATCCGGTTGGGCGGCACGCCGGAACCGGTGCAGGCGCCGCCCGCCGTGGTGCTGGAGGACGTCACATACGGATAGGTGCCATGATCAATGTCGAGAAACGTCCCCTGGGCGCCCTCGAACAGCACGTTGGCGCCGCGGCGGGTGGCCTCGTGAAGGAAGAGCACCGTGTTGCGGACGAAAGGACGCAGGCGGTCCGCGGCCGCGGTGTATTCGCGCAGGAGGGAATCGTAGTCGAGCGGCTGCGCGCCCAGCGCCTTCAACACCTCGTTGTTCTCCTCCAGCCGTTCGCGAAGGCGCGCGGGAAACCGTGCCGGGTTGATGAGATCAATCATCCGCAACCCCACCCGGGCCGCCTTGTCCCCGTAGGTGGGGCCGATGCCCCGCTTGGTGGTGCCGATCTTCTGCTTGCCCTTGCGCACCTCGCGCTGGCCGTCGAGTTCGCGGTGCCACGGAAAGACGATATGGGCGGTCTCGGAAATCTGCAGATTGTCGGGCGACACCGGCACGCGAAGCCGGTCCAGACCGTCCAGTTCCTGCACCACGCCCACCGGATCAATCACCACGCCGTTGCCGATGACGCACACCGTGCCCGCTCGCAGGATGCCGCTGGGGATCAGGTGCAGGACGTACTTGGTGGCGCCGACATACACCGTGTGCCCGGCATTGTTGCCGCCGGCGGTACGGACGACGATCTCCGCCTGCTCCGTGAGCACATCAATGATCTTGCCCTTGCCCTCGTCGCCCCATTGGGCGCCCACCAGAATCGTATTGGCCATGTGACTGCGTCGTTTTCGGCAACAAAAAGCCCCGAATGCAATTCGGGGCCGTCAGCCGGTCTTTGCCGGGAGAAGCTAGGGGGCCTCCGGAAGGCGTGTCAACGCGGGGAAACGGGGGCGAGGGACAGACCCTTTGGCGGAAGGAGGAAGGACGAGGGATAAACCTCGAGGGAAGAGGGACCCGAGTCCCCATCTCAATTTTTGGAATGGAGAGCGCATGCCTGTGGCGTGGGGAGGAAAATAGTCCATGAGGGTCCCGGCGAGGACGCCGAGACCGACACGCGAGGCGCGTGTGCTCTCCAGACCCCAGACCCCAGACCTCAAATCCACTGACGGCGGGCCACTGTCCCACCCGAAGAATCACCTAATCCGGGCGCATCAAGGCCGGCTGGATGTTGAAGGCGATGCTGATCCGCTCGGCGCACTCGGACTGCTCGACACCATGGGGAAGCCAACTGGGGAACAGGATCAGCAGCAGGTTTCGCGGCTGGGCCACGAACTTCTCCCGGGCGCGGGCCGGGGTTTGCGGACGGTCCGGCCGTAGGGGCAAGTTCTCCATCATCGCGGCGGGACGCGGGTCGTTGAAATAGAGGCGTCCGGCGCCCGGCGGCGTCTCCAGATAGACCGTGCCGCTCAACCAGCAGCCGGGATGGATGTGCACCACGTTGAACCCGCCGGGATCATGCACGTTGGCCCACGCGGGGACCGTGAACGCCAGGCTTCCCGGACGCACTCCATAGTCCTCGAGCGCGGCGCGGATGGAAGGCACCAGGCGGTCGCGAAGCGGCGCAAACTCGGGAAGCTCAAACAGGTTGCTGGCGCTGCGCCAGCCGTTGCGATTCGACTTTCGATCCCCGGCCCCCGCCGCAGCCATCTCCGACCGCCGCCGCAGGTCGCGCACCGCCTGCACCAGCGTTTCCCGAACCGGCTCCAACTCGGTCAGATCCTCAAGCCAGATCGGCGTGGCAAACGCGTCAATTCGATTCATTCAGACGCGCGCCGGCACCTCGAATCCCTTCCGGTATTCTCCCGCCAACTGGTGGTTGGCGGAGCTGTTCTTCTCAAAGCGCTCCGAGTCCGGATCCATCTTGAGAAAGGCGCCCAAAGTCAGCGGCGTCTGCTCCAGATCCACCCCATTGGCCGTCAGGTGCGACACCATCCGGTCAAAGGATTCCGCCATGGCCGGCTGGCCCTGGAAACGCTCCTTCGCCGCGCCCGGCGACAGCTTCTCGCCGAGCCGGTAGCTGACATTGCCCGTATGGCACAGCGCGCTGCTGAGGTGGCCTTCGAGAATTTCCGCGTTCAGGCCGCCCGGATTCCGGCTGCGGACGGCCGCGATGAAGTTCGCATAGTGATCCGCGCCACCCCGGAATCGCTTCACTTCCTTGCCGTCGGCGTCATAGGCGATGGCGCTGTCGTAAGTCGGGATGGCCACGGACCCGTTGCGGCATTCCACGATCACGCCGATGCTCGCCCCCTTCAAGTCGTCCATGTTTTTTCCCCAGGCCTGCGGATCGTGGAATTCCTTGGACTTCGGCAAGCCCCGGACCTCGAAGATCAACGGGGCCTTGGAATAGCCGTGGTACACGATCTGCGTGTTGGGCGTGTTGCCATCGTCCGAATAGCCAAACCGGCCGCCCACGCTGAACACCAGCGGACTGAGCTGGTTTTCCCCCAGCACCCAACGCGCGATGTCCATCTGGTGGATGCCCTGGTTGCCCAGGTCGCCGTTGCCCGTGGAGAACACCCAGTGCCAGTCGTAGTGCAGTTTCTTGCGCATCAGCGGCTCCAGGGGCGCCGGGCCGCACCACAGGTCGTAGTTGATGGAATCCGGTACCGCCGTCGGGCCGCTGACCTTGCCGATGCTCTGGCGCGGCTTGTAGCAAAGTCCGCGTACCAGCGTGATCTCGCCCAGGTTTCCCGCCCGGACCCAGGCCACGGCCTCCTGAAGGCCCGGATTGGACCGGCTCTGTGTGCCCGTCTGGACGATGCGGCGGTATTGCCGGGCCGCGTTGACGATCTGCCGGCCCTCCCAGGCATTGTGGGACACCGGCTTCTCCACATACACGTCCTTGCCCGCCTGGCAGGCCCACACGCTGATAAGCGCGTGCCAATGATTGGGCGTCGCGGTGGAGATGGCGTCCACCTCCTTGCTCTCCAAAAGCTTCCGGACATCGGTGTACGTGGCCACCGGATTTCCAGCGTCGGTCTGGCGCTTGGCCTCCTTCCCCAGCACCTCCTGATCCACATCGCAAAGGGCCACCAGGCGCACCCCGGGGACCTTCTTGAAGCCGTTGATGTGGTCCATGCCGCGGCCGTTGAAGCCCACCACGGCGACACGGATGTCGCCGTTGGCGCCCAGCACGGAGCCAGGCGACGGAGCGGGTTGAGCGGAAAGGATACCCGAAGGCAGGGCTAGCGCGGCACCGGCCACGGCGGACTGGCGGAGGAATTCGCGACGATTCGTTTTCATGGGATTGGTCAACACCAGACCAAAAGACGTCCGCACGGACAAGCCGATTCACGGCTGGATTTTGGAGGGCCCCGCGGAAGAACGTTCACCGCTCAGGCGGGGCAAAAGCTGCCCTTCCAAGGGAAACCACACTGGCGGGAGTCTCGATCCGGGAGATGCCGCAGCCCAGGAATGCGTTCGGCCCAATCAATCTTCCTCGAACTCCAGCCAGACTTGGCCGTCGCGCACTTCGACCCGATAGCAGGCCACGGGAAGGTCCGGACGCACATCGCAGGCGCCGGTGGCGACATCGAACCCCCAGCCATGCAGCGGACAATGCAGCACGTTTCCGTCCAGATAGCCGGCGCCGAGCGGGCCTCCGCGGTGCGGACACCGGTCCGCCACGGCGAAGAACTTCCCGTCCACATTGGCCAGCGCAAAACGGCGTCCGCGCACCTCGACCGTCCGGGCATTGCCAGGCGGAAGGGAGTCCGCGTCGGCCACCGGAACCAGCGACTTCATGCGGGCGGCGCCGGAGGCGCCGGCGAGGGAGACGCAGCGGAGGATCGGGCGGTCTCGGGCGGAGGATTCGCCGCCTTCTTCTTCCAGGGTTGATCGGGGAATTTCTCCGGCAGCTTGAAGGCCTTGGGCTGGGGCTGGGCCAGCGACAATTCGTCTCTGTCGCCCGCGGCGCCCGACCTCGATGCCGCAGACGCTCCAGCGGCGCCCGGCGCCGTCATGTCCTGCTTCCAGGAGGCGATGCGCGCCTGCAGGCCATGATGCTCGGCCGTCTTCTTGTCCCCCGCCTTCATGTAGAACAGGGACAGATTGGTGTGCACCAGTTGCTCATTGGGTCGCAGCGTCTCGGCCTTGTGCCCCTCGGCGATGGCACCCGCGTAGTCTCCCTGCCGATAGAGGCACATGGCCACCGCCAACTGCGCGTCGAAGTGAACCGGATCCTCCGCCAGCACCCGGCGCAGCTTTTCCAACGCGACGCCGAATTCGCCGGTCGAATAGTCAAACATGGCGTCATCGTACAGCGCTTGAAGATCGCTCATGAAGCCATACTGGATCGGCGGCGTGGGAAGGAAAGGAGATTGGTTCGTCGTCCGTGGTCACTGGTCTCTCGTTCCTCGCCCCTTGCTTTTGGCTCGCGGGGGAAATCTGCGGAGGCCGGGTTTTCCATGTATTTCATCCCTCATCTCTCATCCTTCATCCTGTTCGGAACCAGCACTTGGGCGAGGGCCTCGGCGGCCTTGGCGACGTTTCGCTGGAAGGCCAGCAACCGCGGGATGGATGCCGGGGACCGGGCCACGGCCCAGGCCAGCTTCCCAAAATGCAGCCGGCTCTCTGCAGTCAACAGCGCGTTGAAATCCAACGGAAGCGCCTCATCCGCGGTATCGGAGATCACCCGGATGGTGGCCGAGGGGATTCCGCGTTCACGCGCCAGGGACCGCAGAGTGGATGACTCCATCTCGACCGCATCCGCGCCGGTCCCCGTCCGGAGCCGCGCCTTGTCGGCCGGGGTCACCGCCACACGAGAGACTTCCACGAAGCGTCCCGGGCGCGCGCCGGCGGCTTTCCATCGTTCCGCCTCGGCAAGGCCGGGGTCTGCATCGTAGATCACCGTGCCGCGCCGAAGCGCCGGATCGAGTCCTCCCGCAAATCCCGCGGTGATGAGCGCCACGACGCCGCGCCGCGCCAGGACGGCCGCCCCGGTCCGGCGGGCGTTGCAAGACCCCATGCCAGTGACATGCACCTCCAGGCGCTGGGTTTTCAGGGCCCAGGCGGCGAGGCCCGGCCCGCGCATTCCGCCCGCCGCAATCCCGTGAATCTGTTCCCAGCGGCGGATGAACGGGCGCGCCTCTTCGGGAACCGCGAAGAACAGCAGGGTGATCGGATGGCTCCCGGATTCGGCCACGGAGTCAGTTCCACGAGAGATCGTCGGGCGAGTCGGCCAGGAGCCGGCTTTGCCAGTCGCCTCGCGCGCGCAGGATTTGTCCCCACAGGAGGGACGGCGACGTGCCGAAAACCAGATCCATCGTCGCCGGCTCGCTCAGCCACGCCTCACGGCGCATCTCATCATCCAGTTGCCCGGGGCCCCAGCCGGCGTATCCAGCAAAAACGCGCAGGGGAAGCTCCCGGGTTACCCCGGTGGCCCCGAGGGTGATGAGTTCCTGAAGGTCATGACCGACCGTCAGGCCGTCGAAGATGGGGTCGGACGAAGCGCCCGGGCGGGTGTGCAGGTAGCTCAATGCCGCGGGCTGGACCGGGCCGCCGCCAAACAGCGGCTGGCGCTGCAGCATCTCAGGCAAATCCGCCTCGATGACGTCGCCCACGCGATTGTCGCTGGGACGGTTCAGCACTAGTCCGAACGCGCCTTCCGGTGTGTGCTGGCAGATCAACACCACGGTGCGATGAAAGGAACTGCCACGCAGCTTGCCGCCATCCAACAACAAGTATCCGCGCAATGATGGAATCAGATCCGGCATCGCCGGCGGCACTCTGCTGCAAGCTTGAGCGCCGGGCAAACCGGATTAACCTGCCGGTCATGAAGACGTTCCTTCTGATGCTGTGCGCCGTGTTGCTGGCCGGCGCGGTCATGACCGGCTGCAAGACCGACGGCAGCCGGGAGTTCATTCCAGGCCGCGGCTGGGTGCCAAACTGAGCGAGGTCCTCCCCGGCTACGCGCGGGACGATTTCAGAACGTTTTGATCCAAATTCCATCGAAACCCGCCGTGAATCCAAGGCTTGTCCTTTCCGCGCTCCTCGCCCTTGCCCTCGTCGTCGGCGCCACCGGCGGCTGGCTGGCCGCCCGTCGGAAGCCCCCCGCCACGATCGCGGCGCCGGCAGCGCCGGTCCCCGCCGCGGTACCCGAACCCGGCAAAGGGTCAGTCGCTCGAACGGTGTCCCCGACCCCGGACGACCTCGCCGAACGGCTCCGTCAGATCCTGGCGCTGCCGGTGAACCGCCGGGGGCGCCGTCTGGGGGAGGTCATGACGAGCCTGGAGCCCAAGCAGACCCCGGCGTATCTCGAAACGGCGCGCCGCATCCTGCCGAAGGAGCTGTTCTTTCAGTTTCGCTGGATGCTGGTGGAACGCTGGGCGGAGGAGGACCCGATGGCGGTCCTGAGCTGGGGCCAGGCCTTGAAATCGCGCGAAGAGCGGGACCAGGCGCTGAACTCCGCGGTCCAGGAGTGGTCCCGGCGCGACCCCACCGCCGCACTGGCCTGGGTGGACAAGCTCCCGTCAGCGCAGCAACGGCGCCAGCTCAAGCAAGCCGTGGTATCCGGCATGGCGGAATCCGACGCAGACCGGGCGCTGGCCCTGATCGAGACCCTGCCCAAGGGCGAGCAGCAGTGGATGCGCAACAATGTCATCACGGCCATGGCCGAGCGGGATCCCAAAGCGGCGGCGGAGCTGGCCTTGAAGCATGCCAAATCCCGCCGATGGGGCGGCTGGGACAATCAACTGGGTCCGGTCCTGGCGACCTGGATGCAGAAGGATTCGGAGGCCGCCATGGCCTGGCTCAAATCGCAGCCCGAAGCGGTGCTGAAGCGTCGGTCCATGACCGATGCGATGCAGAACGTCACCTGGATGAATCCCGAGGCCGCCGTGCAAGTCCTCGGACTGCTGCCGGCGGGCCGCCGCCGCGACGATGCGCTTTCCCAATCCTTGAGCCAGCTCGCCCGACGGGACCCCGAGGCGCTCAAGGCCTGGATGGCGCAGCAGACCCATCCGGCGGATCAACAACTCGGCCAGGCCGCCATGGCCGAGGGGCTCGCGGAGTCCGATCCCGCCGCCGCCGCCGCCCTGCTCAACGGACTGCCCACTGATGTCTTCCGCTCCGGGGCGTTCCGCACCGTGGCCGGAGAGTGGGCGGATCGCGATCCGAACGCCGCCGCCGCCTGGGCACGGGCGCTGCCGGAAGGTCCCGGGCGCGACCAGGCCCTGGCCGGCGTGCTCTCCACCTGGGTGCAGGCCGATCCGCAAGGGGCCGCCCAGTATGCGCTGGGGCTCCCCAACGGACAGGGGAAGAACCAGGCCATTGCCGAACTGGCCCAGCAATGGGCTTCCAAGGATCCCGACGCCGCGATTACCTGGCTCAAGGACGTTCCCAATCCCGCAACCCGGCGCGATGCCATCCAGAATCTCATGTACAGCCTCGGACAGGAGGATCCCGCCACCGCCGCGCGCTTTCTCGACCTCCTGCCCCCTGGCGAAAGCCGACAGAACTTGCTGGGGCAGATGGCCGACAACTGGGCCAACAATGACATCGAGGGCGCGGTGGCGTGGATGAAATCCCTTCCCGAGGGACGGGAACGCAATGCGGCCCTGCAACGCATGAGCTGGTCGTGGGTGGACTCCGACAACAAGGGGGCCGCGGAGTTTGCCGCCACGCTGCCCGCGGGGGATTTGCGGCAGCAGATGCTCAGCCAGGCTGCGTCGAGCTGGGCCTCGCGCGATCCCCAAGGGGCCGCCGAGTTTGCCCTGACGCTTCCGGCGGACAATGCCCGGCAGAGGATGTTGGAGAGCATCGTGGGATCCTGGGCGGGCCGAAACCCCGCCGAAGCCGTCGAGTTCGCCGCCAAACTGCCCGAGGGTCCGGGACGCGACGACGTCGTCGGTCGCATCGCCGGTTCCTGGGCTCGGGCCGACGCCCAGGGAGCCTTGGATTGGGTCCAATCCATGCCGGCCGGCGCCGGACGCACTGCGGCTATGGGCAGCGTGCTCACGGCATGGGCGGCCGAGTCTCCGAAGGAAGCCGCCCAGTACATCGGCAACCTGCCCCCGGGCCTGGAGCAGGAGCGCGGCACCAAAGCGGTGATCCCCTCCATGGTGGCCGCAGATCCGGCTTATACCGCGAGCTGGATCAGCCAGTTTCCGGAGGGTTCGTTGCGGGACGAGGCCACCCAGACCCTGGTCAGCCGCTGGTCGCGGGAGGACCCCGCAGCGACCGCCGACTGGCTCAACACCATTCCTGCCGGCAAGGGCCGTGAGGATGCCGTGGCCTCGTTTGCCAACTCCCTCGCGCCTCATGAACCCGCGACCGCCTGGGAATGGGCGGGAACCCTGGGAGATCTGGATAAGCAAAAATCCGCCCTGGAAAATGCCGGACGCCAGTGGCTGCGGGTGGACGAATCATCCGCCCGCGCGGCCATCGAGCAAAGCGCCCTTCCCGCCGATGTGAAGGACCGTTTGCTCAAGGGTGGCGGCTGATTGGGGAAAGGAGGAAGGAGGAAGTGACACCCCAGACCCCAGATCCTTCCCCGCCGCCCTGACTACTTCCCCGCAGTGTACACCACGACTTCGCCTTCCGGGGGCTCGCCGGGGGCATAGCCGTCTCCGGGCGCAACGGACAGCGTGACCAGTCGGCCGCTCCGGGCCTTATCCGTGATCGGCAGGACTTCCAACGTGATCTCCCGCTGCCCCCGCGCGAATTCCACGGTGGAACCGACCTCCCCCTGGCCCCGCTCCGGCGCTCCGGGGTAGTTGGGGCCGGTCGCACTCATCAGGCGGAATTCCTCCCCCCGGGTTGCCGCCTTGCCGCCCCCCTTCAAATCCAAACGCACCTGGAGCGGACGATCATCGGGACCGGTCCGCAGCAGTCGGATCCGTCCGGGCCTGCCTCCATCCGCATCGGCCACGGCGCACTCCACCTGTACCCCGACGGTGCGTCCGTGGGCGTAGTGTGCGGTGGACCAGGCGTCCTGAAACTCGTCCCATTCACCGGCGCTCCCCTGCCCGGCGTCTGTCCACACGCGAAAATAATCCACTCCGTTCGCATCGGACGGCACCTCCCACGCAAACGTGGCGACGCCGTCGGTTCCCGTGAGGGCGGAGAGCCGGCGCGGGTGCCGGCTTCCCGGGAGGACCTCCAGATGCACTGGCCGCCCGGCCAGGGGCATCGTGCCGGGCACGCCCGCCAGCGGAGTCGGCTGGAAGGCCACGCGCACCGGAAGCCGAAACTGGCGGCCGCCTGTTTCTGGACGGCCGCACAGCACTTCGATGGCGCCTATGAGAACGCGGTCGGTTCCGGCGGTCTCCCCTTCCTGCGGCGGCCCGTTCGTCACGCCAAAGGGAAGCCCCTTCCACCCGATCCGGTGGGAAATGTTGGTGAAGACCATGTCCACCCGCTCCACGACGCCCAGCGGTGCGAATCCGCCGGAAAAGGGCAGGGCTCCGCGGCGGTCCAGAAGCGGCGATGACCCTTCGGAGAGACTGGCAAAACGCCCGCCCGGCAGCGGCTGCATCCGCTCAAAATCCAGGGGCACCGAGGAGATTCGATTTCCCGACAGATCCACATCCAGGGCATCCGCGCGGAACATGACGGGGGCATTGGTGACGCTCAGGTCCTGAGCGGGTATCCGATACACGATGCGGTACTCCGGATCCCGGGAATACACCGGGGTAAACGCTCCGTATTCGTCGCGGGAGCGCGAGGTGAACCAGTTCCGGGTGAACCGGATGTCCTGGGCGATCCCCTGAACCTTCAACCCGCAGGCTTCCGGAAATACCCAGCGTCCCAGCGGGACGGAGGTTCCCGAAATCACGCTCGGCCTGCCCCGGGGTCCGGCGACCTGCTGAAAGCTCCGAAAAGCAGGCGCCGATAGGATCCACCCCAACCGGTAGCTGTTGCCCGAGATCTCATAGTCGGTCATGAACGGCGTGCGGGTCGAATGGGCACCCAGGCTGCCCACGGTGTAGATATCGAGTCCCAGGAGGTTGGTGAACACCAGATGGTGCAGGAACCCGGTGTCCGTATTAAACGTCGAGGCGTTCAAGAGCGCATTGTCACTCCAGACAATGCCCCCCGTGCTGCTGGCGCCCAGGCCCGCCGCGCCCTGGGCAATCACTCCCAATCCCTTGGGCACGCCCCGGACCTGATTGCGGCGGAACCAGACCAGTCTTCGAGCCGGAGAGTTCGTGGCCCAGGCCGGAGTGTTGGTGGCCCCGCGCCGGGCCACCGCCATCAGGCAGGAGGTGTAGCCGCCGTACACCTGATGAAATCCCGACACCTCACAATCCTCGACCACCCAGGGTACCGGATCGCCATCCTCCGGGCGCTGCCCCTCGTCCACCGTATTGATGCTGATGGGAAACACTTCGACTCCGGCGCCGATGTCGTTGGTCCGCTGCGGCATTAAACCATGGGCGCCGAAGTTGCGGACGATCACCTTCCGGAGGCGGCCGGTCCGGGCGCTGATGGATACCGGACTGTTCTTATACCCTCGCAGGTACGAGGGGTTGTTGAACTCCACCTGGGCATCCCAGTTGCCGTCCACCGTCAGGTTCTCCATCTCAAACCGCTGGAGATACTCCGAATTTCGGGCAAGGTTGATGACATCCACCCAAGCGCTCCCCCGCTCGCTCGCCCCATGCGGCAGGCCCGGACGCAGTTTCAAGACCACGTCTTCCGGCCGATTCCCGTGACCCACGATCCGGATCTTCCAGTCGCTCGGATACACGGTGGTGGTGTCCAGCGGATCCACCAGATACTCGCCGGGTAGAAAGTGGATGGCCACATCGCGGACCTGTCCCGGCCCCCCGTTGAGGACACTCCACTGCATAAACAGGGCATTATACTTCCGGGGGCGGTCTTCCTGGGTGCCGTTCCCGGTACCCGTGGGCGAGAACCAGAAATTGGTGGCCGCTGCATTCGCGAGACTCCCGGCCGAGACCGCGATCAGGACCCAAGCACCGATCCAACCCAGGCAGCGTTTCATAAGAGAGGGATCTGAGGATCGCCCGACGAGGAGAGCGGACCGGGTTACGCCGACGACGGCGCCGGCACCAATCCCTCCCTCCGGGGAGGGGCCTCCGCCGAGACTGGCTCCGTAGAGACAATCGCCGCAGCCCCCGATGTCCGCCGTCGCAGATGCCATTCGCAGGCGACCATCAATCCCGCCGGAAGGGCGAAGGATCGAAGCGCCGACTCGGCGTCGCCGTGCAGGAACACAAACGAGGCCGCGTTCGCGACCCAAAGGGACGCATTGAGGCCGGCGAAGCGGATGAAGTCGTCCTCCGCGCCATCCCGGCGCACCCGCAGCAGAATGCGCACGGCCAGCACCGTGCCTCCGGCGAGCAGCAAGAACATGAACAGCGTGCCGGGCAAGCCGGTGTTGACCAGCAATCCGATCGTGCCGTTGTAGAAGACCCCATTGTCCACGTGAAGGTAGGCCATGTCGTAACGGTATTGGGCCGGATCGAGATCGGTCATCTTGCCAAAGCCGCGCCCGATCCACCGGTATTGGCGGGACAATTGCCATCCGATCCGCCGGATGGTGATCCGGCCGTCGAAGGTGGCCCGGCCGTCTTCGTCAGCCAAACGGTCCACCTCGATCCCCGGGATGATGGACAGGGCTCGCTGGGCCGAAAGCGGAAGGTCCCGCACGTAGAAGAAGGCCATGAAGTAGGCCGCTGCGATCAGGGCGCCGGCGGTCACCACCCGCTGCACCGAGAAAAACCGCTGCGACCAGGCGAAAACGAGGGCGGTGACGCCCGCGGTGTACACCAGCACGCGATGCCCGCTGAGCACGCCCAGCGCGACCAATCCCAGGGTAAGCGGCCACATCCAGAGGGCGTTCCGGTTCGCATAGTCCCGGAACGGGCGTTTCAGCCACAGGACCAGCAGCATGGCCTGCGTGAACAGGAACAGGGACTGGAAGCGGCGGATGCCGAAACGCAGGCTTTGAATCTCGAAGTTCATCCCGTCCCCGGGCAGCTCCAGAAAGTAGAGCAGGTTGTAGAGTCCGCCTGCGCCGTAGGAGAAAATGAAGTCCGACATCAAGTAAGTGACCGACATGGCGCACTGCAGGACGAACAGCCGCACCAGCGTGCGCTCGGAGAGCGGATTCAGCAGCAGCAGGATCGGGAAGATGGCGGAGACGATTTGCTGCAGATAAATCCGGCCGCCCACCTGTCCGCTGGGATTCACTCCGCCCAAGGCGCGGATTCCCACGCCACGGTAATACATGAGGAAGAGCAGCACCGCGCAATAACCGACGATGCCGACGAAAATCCACCGGTTGGCCGACACACGCTCGACGACTCCCGGCACCTGCCGCCGCAAGGCCAGCGTGATGATGACGCCAGTGATGCCAAAGGCGGCCGCCATTTCCCAGACGAACGGACGGCCCGCGATGCCGGGAATGATCAACGCCGAGTTCAGCGTCGCCATGCCCAGGAAAATCGCGATGCCCGCGTGGTAGGGCAGCGTCAGGAGCCACATCACGCCAAACACCGCCATGATCAGGAGAGACGGGGCGCTGACGAGAAACAGCCCGACCAGCAGCGCCGCCATCAGGCAGGCCATCACCGTCACGGACTTCTGAAGCTGATACTGAAGTTCGATTCCCGTCACAGGCGGCCAGACTATTGGACCCGGCGCCGTTTCGGCAATCTCGCAGACGGCCCGGGCCGCCGCGGTTTCCCTTCGTACGGCCGCCACGCTTCGCAGCGCCTACCGCGAGAGGGCGACCAGATAGCGTTGCAACCGATCGCTCTCGGCCCGGTGCCGCCGCTCCTTGTGGATGAGATGCAGGTTGGCGATCACACGCTGCAAAGTTCGACGGCTGCTCAAGGGCGCGAGGTGCCGCTCATCGTATCCGATTGCGGATTCCAGCAGCCGCTTGCGGCAATCCAGGCGGGTCAGCAACTGGCCCTTGTGAAACGGGTCAATGTACACCTCCGCCAGGGGAGTCTGATAGCGGCACAAAAAATGCGCGGGCATGCCGATGCCGGTGATCGGCAGGCGGACCCGCTTGGCCACCAGCAGGTACACCAGGCTGAGCGAGATGTGATTTCCCAAACGCCGGTCCATGACCCGGTTCAGGTAGCTGTTGGCCGGATCGAAAAAGTGCTCTTCATTGCCGCGAAACCGCAGGCGTTCGAACAGCACCTCGTTCATGGCATCGAGCGCCTCGCCCGGGCCGCTGGCCGCCGACAGAAGCCACCGGACCTGCGCGGCCCAGTCATCCAGTTGAGCCTGGAAGGCCAGCACATTGGTCTCCGGATACGTCGTCAGCGTGAAGCGCCAGATCCCGTCCTCGAGATCGAAGTGCTCGCCTTGGGACAGGATGAACTGGAGGAACGCGCCGTCATGGCTCGCCGCCGCCCGTTCGCGCAGCATGTCACGGACGCGCCGTCGGATCACCGGTTCCGGATGCAGCCGATGGCCCTCCAGGAAGGCGAACACCGCCTCCCCCCCCGCCACGAGGCGCGTTCGAATGGTGTGGTAAACCTCGACGTCCTCGTCTCCCAGCAGGGTCAGCATCGCCTGCAGTTGAGACGGCGTGAACGAACCGGAATCCAAGGGTCGCAGCGTCGCGCTCACGGGGAAAAGATACCATCCGGTCCGCCAGACGGAAGCAGAACAACGGAAACCATCCCCGGTTTCAGGTTGGATTGTCGGCCCGCCCGCCGTAGCGTGAACGCCGTCAGATTGCTGGAGGGCCTTCATGAACGCTCCCGAGCTGCATCCCTACGTCTTCCTGACGGTGCTCCTGGTGATGGCCGTGGCCTTCCCCCTGGTGCCGCTCGCCCTGGCGCGGCTATGGGCCTGGCGATTTGCCCCGCCGCGGCCGGGGCCGCAGAAGAACGCCACCTATGAGTGCGGCATCGAGACACGCGGGGATCCGCTGAACCAGTTCCGGTCGGGCTACTATCTTTACGGATTGCTGTTTCTGATCTTCGACGTCGAAGCCGTGTTCCTCCTGCCGTTCGCCGTGGCCTTTCTCGGGCTTCCCGTGGGCGCGGTCCTCGCCATGCTGGTGTTCGTGCTGCTGCTTGCGGAGGGGCTGGCGTGGGCCTGGCTGAAGGGGTTGCTCCAATGGCGATGAACCCCGGGAGGAGATCGTGATGGATGAAGGCCTCCGAAACGAGCTGGCGCGCCAGGGTGTGGTGGTGACCAGCCTGCAGGAGTTGAGCAACTGGGGCCGCAGCAATTCGGTTTGGCCGATGACCTTTGGACTGGCCTGTTGCGCCATCGAAATGATCGCCACCAGCATGGCCCGGTACGACATCGCGCGCTTCGGGTCCGAAGTGTTCCGCCCGTCCCCCCGGCAGGCGGACCTCATGATCGTCGCCGGCACCGTGACCAAGAAGATGGCACCCCAGGTCGTCCGGCTCTACAACCAGATGCCGGAACCCAAATATGTGATCGCCATGGGAGCCTGCGCCATCTCCGGCGGCCCCTTCAAGGAAGGGTACAACGTGCTCAAGGGCATTGACCGCTACGTGCCCGTGGACATTCATATTCCGGGTTGCCCCCCGCGACCCGAAGCACTGCTGCACGGCCTGATCTCCCTGCAGAAAAAGATGGCTCGGGAGACGTTGACCGGGCCGGGACGCTCACGATCGTTCGACGCGGCCGCTCCCAGCGAGTTTCCGGTTCCGGTTTGCGGCGCGCACGACCTGGAACCACCCCGAAACGATGCCCTCTGGCATCCACCGGCAGGCCCGGCACCTGCAGCGTGAAGCCCGCCACCCCCCCCGGTTCAGCCGCCTCCGCCGGAATCGTTGCAAACATTGCGCTTCCCTTCGAAGCCGATTTGCGCTTACTTAGTTTCGTCGGAGGTTTGTAAGGAAAACGCGTCTCACCGCGTTACCTGATATAGAGGTTGCCGCAAGGCTGCCTCAGTTGCCGGTGACCGTCGCCGACCCGTTCCGAGAGACCCTTTCGGAACCAGGCCACGGAGCCGCCGGACAGCCTCCAAGACGCAAATTCCCATGAATCCGATTGCGCCGTCCTTCATCGCTCCTGCCAGCGACATCGAAGTCCTTGCGCTGGTCATCTGCATCGCCCTTCTGGCGACCCTGTCGCTCACCGAAGGCAAGCTCCTCCGCTGACGCGGAGCCGGAGCCTTTCCGATCCCATCCCCCGCAACGTCCGCAAAGGACGCCGAGGAATGAACGTGTCCGGCCCGAGGCGAGATTTGCAGCCTCAGGCCGGCAGGAGTACCGAATCTTCTTTTTCCAGGGCTGACTCGGCGTCCGCCGTGTCGGTCTCCAGCGGCGCGAAACGCTCGGAGTTGAATCCCAGCTCGCCGTGGAGGCCGGTTTTCAACGCGGGATCGCGGGGGTTGACGATCTCCTCCAGCAACACGCCGATCTCCCCCTCCTTCTGACCGCTTTGCGCCCGGGTATAGTTGCCCCGTCCGATGTAGGTCGCGCGCACGGTGTACACCGCATCCTTCACCGGCAGCGCCTTGAACAAGAGCAACGCCATCGGCGGGAAATCGTCGTTGATGCAAACCACCTTCTGCCCCTTCGCGAACATGCCGCGAGAGTGGCGCTGCGACCCCCGATTCGCCAGTTCATTGACGATGCGGCGGAATTACTGACGCCCGGCTTGCCGCCGAATGGTTCGCACGATAGGTGTCCGGGGGTCCGGGGATATCCCCATCCGCCCGGGCGCCACATCATGACCAGTCCCCTGACCGGCAACGCCGAAATCCGCCATCTCACCCTCAAGCTCGCGGAACTGGGTCTTCCGCTCTACGAGGCCGCGGTCAACCCGGAAGCCGCCGCCATCGTCCATTCATTCATCGCGCGGAGCCGGGAAAAAGACCGCCTCCTGGCCGGCTATCTCTGTCCGGTGGACGCCCGCATCCAGGCATTCCTCTACGACTACCTGGGCGACGTGGTTGTGCCGCCGCGGCTGCCGGCGCAGACGCTGCTGCTGGATCGCGAAGGGCTGGCCCGGATGGCTTCCCTGCCCCCGGACCGGGATCTGTTCACCAGCGACATCGTGGCCAGTTACCGCGCCGCCAACGGAGTCCTGCACAATCCCAAATCGGACCGCCGCACCACCGCCGGCATCTTTCATGTCGCGGAAGGGGGGCTGCCGATTCCCGGCGACAAGAAGGCCGTGCCGAAGGACGTATTCGCCGCCCTGGTCCGCCGGGCCTTCGACGCACCGGAGGAGTTGCTGACGCTGCCGTTCACGGCGTCCCAGAAACAGCCCGCCCGCTGCTGGGTCTCGCTGTACCTGCGTCCGCTGATCTGTCCCGAGGTCGCCGGCGTCTTTCCGGCGCTACGCATGGAAACCCGGTTCTTCGTGCCCGGCACGCTGGTCAGCAACCTGGACTTCGTGGAGTCCATCTTCGGCAATGCGGGCGATCCGAATCTTCCTGAAAACGACGCGGCGCTCGACGTGGAGCATTGGTCCGGTCACACCGGCTGCGTGATCCTGGCGCCTCATCTCGTGGGGCGGCTCACCAAGAAGGAGTTGGGCCTGCCCGAGTTCTCCCAGGCAAGCGATCGGCAGCAGCAGGACGGCATGTGCTGGAAGGACCCGTCGGAACTTTATAATGAGGGACAGGCTTTCAAGATCTGCGCGCGCGACGCCTCCGGAACGATCGTGACGGTGATCGGCGACAACTACTTCGGGTATTGCAAGAAGGAGGTGAAGACGCAGATCAGCTTCGCCGCCAATCTATTCGGCCTGGCCGAGGAAGAGCATGCCGGCGGCGCACTGGTGTTCCCCCGTTATGATCTGGCCGGCGAGTACGACGGCCATTCGCATCTGCACGACTATCCGCACCGCTTCGCCGAGGTCGCCGAGCGGTTTGCCGCCGATCTGGAGGTCCGTCC
>Ga0268299_1001176_pt1 | contig 52530 bp, 54 predicted proteins | sample NOBtaG_FD_193484 | JGI IMG/M metagenome (GOLD analysis project Ga0268299, IMG submission 193484) | Activated sludge microbial communities from bioreactor in Nijmegen, Gelderland, Netherland - NOB reactor | ecosystem: Engineered > Bioreactor > Aerobic > Activated sludge | place: Netherlands... | reverse complement strand
AGATGGGTTCGAGAAACTCGCGTTGGCTGGCGGCAAACGCCGCCGCAGTCCTGTGCAGCGCCGCGCTGGCCGCGCCGATCGTGTTCGACGGCGTCATCGGCTGTGAGACCGGCGCCGTTGCGGTCAATGACCTTTAACGGGCACGGGCTCGCGCAGCTACCGGGCAAACAGCCAGACCCTGACGCCTTGCACCCCGCGTTGGCCGATAACAGACGCGCATGAACAGCGCATCCGCCATCGTGGTGCACCAACTCAGCTTCGAGTATCCGGGCGTCAAGGCGCTGTCGAACGTGTCGTTCCGTATCGAGCCGGCCAGCGTGACCGCGCTGGTCGGGCCCAACGGCGCCGGCAAATCGACCCTGCTGCGCTGCATCGCCGGCCTGGACCGGCCGCTGCTGGGCAGCATCGAGCTGGCCGGTGTCGACGTGCTGGAACAGCCGCGCCTGGCGCACCGGCGCCTGGGTTATCTGGCCGATTTTTATGGTTTGTACGACGCCTTGAGCGTGCGCCGGGCGCTGTCCTACATGGCCGCGGCGCATGGCGTGGCCGAGCGCGACATCGCCGGCACCGTGGAGCGAACCGCAAAACGCCTCGAAATCGACGACCTGCTGGAACGGCGCTGCGGCGAGCTGTCGCGCGGCCAGCGTCAGCGCGTCGCCATCGGCCAGGCGCTGGTGCATGCGCCGCCGGTACTGCTGCTGGACGAACCGGCCGCCGGGCTGGACCCGGAGGCCCGTCATGCGCTGGCGCGGCTGTTCACGCGGTTGCGGGGCGAGGGCATGACGCTGCTGGTGTCCTCGCACATCCTGGCCGAGCTCGACGAGTACTCCAGTCACATGCTGGTGCTGCGTGGCGGGCGGATGATCGAGCACCGCGCGCTGGCCGGCGGTGCGGCCGAGCCGGTGCGCCGGCTGCGCCTGGAGCTTGTGTCACCGGCGCCGGACCTGGCCGACGTGCTGGCCGGCATCGACGGCGTGCGGATGCTGCAAAACGCCGGCCGCAATGCGCTGCTGGAACTGACCGGCGCCGACATCGCACAGGCCGCCCTGCTGCGCGCGCTGGTCGAGCGCGGCCTGGCGGTGAGCAGTTTTGCCCAGGAGCGCGAGAACCTGCACGCCTCGTACCTGCGCACGGTCGGCAGCCCCGGGGCGGCGCCATGAATCCGGAACTGCGACGCAACCTGTGGCTGGAGCTGTCGGCCCACCGCCTGCTGGCGACGCCGGCCATCATCGCGCTGGTCGGCGTGCTGATACTGACCAACAGCGACGGGAACGGTTATCCGGCACTGGCGACGGTCGCCGGTAGCGCGAGCCTGCTGTTGCTGGTCGCCTGGGGCAGCAAGCTGGCCGTCGACGGCATCGGCGACGAGACGCGCAACCGAACCTGGGACTCGCAGCGCCTGACCAGCATCGGCCCGTGGCAGATGACCTGGGGCAAGCTCGCCGGCGCCACGGCGTTTGCCTGGTACGGCGGCGGGCTGTGTCTTGCCGTGTTCGTGCTGGCGGGCGTCGGGCAGCTGGACGGACCGGTGCTGAAGCTGGCCGGCCTCGTCGTGGCCGGGTCCGTGCTGTGCCATGCGCTGGCGTTCAATGCCACCCTGATGGCGGCACAGCGCAGCCCAGGCACGCGCAGCAGCAACGCGCTGGTCTGGATCGTCGTGCTGTTGTTGCTGAGCAGCCCGGCGCGGCCTTGGCTGGGCGACAATCCGGGGACCGTCGTCTGGTGGGGCGCCAGCTACACCACAGTGAACTTCGCGCTGGTCAGCGCGGCGGTGTTTGCCGCCTGGGCCGTATTCGGCGCCTACCGCAGCATGTGCGGTGCTCTTCACGTGCCCACCGTGCCGTGGGCGCTGGCGGTGTTTTTGTGCTTTGCGAGCGTCTATGCCGCCGGCTTCGTGTCGGTCCCGACCGGATCGGTGGCCAGCCTGGTAGCGGTCTCGGGGGTAGCCGTAAGTCTGGCAGCGTTTTACGGCCTGCTGTTCATGGAACAGACCGGCGCCATGACGCTGCGCCGCCTGCAGCTGCAAATCAGCCGCCGGCAATGGGTCCAGGCACAGCAGGAGCTGCCCGGCTGGCCGGTAGCGCTGCTGCTGGCGCTGCTGTTCGCCATCGGCTCCCGCCTGGCGTCCCTTCGGGACGGCGGAACCTGGGCCATCGCCGACGCAGCCTTCGTGTTCTGGCTGTTCGCCGTGCGCGATGCGGCCCTGATGCACTGGTTCGCCTTTGCGCGCCAGCCGCGCCGGGTCGTTGCCACCACGCTGCTTTATCTGGCGCTGCTGTATGGCCTGCTGCCGTGGTTGCTCGAGGCGTTTGGGGCGCCCGCGCTCGCCAGCCTGCTGCTGCCGTTCAGCGTCGATTATTCCGGTCCGAACACCGCCGCCGCCGCCGTGCAAGCACTCATTGCCGTGAGCATCGCCGCGTGGCGCTGGCGCCGCCTGTAACGACAATCCTCACGCAGTGCGACTACGGATGAGCGACGCAGCCGCGGGCCAACGCCGGCTTTTGCCATAATGCCGCGCGCCGCCTGAACGGCTGTTCGAAAAGGATTTCGGGAGGGGACACAGATGGGTTCGAGAGGCTCACGTTGGCTGGCGGCGATCGCCGCCGCATTCCTGTGCAGTGCCGCGCTGGCCGCGCCGGGCGCCATAGACGGCGCGCGCATCAGCGGCGCGGACAGCGAACCGGGCAACTGGCTGGCGCACGGGCGCACCTACGGCGAGCAGCGCTTCAGTCCGCTGGATGCCATCAACGCCGACAACGTGGGCCAGCTCGGCCTGGCCTGGTTCGCGGACCTGGGCACCCGGCGCGGCCTGGAGGCCACGCCGATCGTGGTCGACGGCGTCATCTACACCACCGGCGACTGGAGCCGCGTGTACGCCATCGATGCCGCCACCGGCAAGCAGATCTGGACCTACGACCCCAAGGTGCCGCGCGAATGGGGCGTGAACGCCTGCTGCGACGTGGTCAACCGCGGCGCGGCGGTGTGGAAGGGCCGGGTCTACGTCGGCACCATCGACGGTCGATTGATCGCGCTCGACGCCGCCAGCGGCACGCTGGTGTGGGAAACGCTCACCATCGACCGCAGCAAGCCCTACTCCATCACCGGCGCGCCGCGCATCGTCAAGGACAAGGTCATCATCGGCAACGGCGGTGCCGAGTACGGCGTGCGCGGCTACGTGTCCGCCTACGACGCCGCCACCGGCCAGATGGCGTGGCGCTTCTGGACCGTGCCGGGCGACCCCGCCAGGGGTTTCGAGACGCCGGACGTGGAAACGGCCGCCAAGACCTGGAACCCGGCCGGCGAGTGGTGGAACAAGGGCGGTGGCGGCGGCACGGTGTGGGACTCCATGGCCTACGACCCCGAGCTCGACCTGCTGTACGTCGGCGTCGGCAACGGCGCGCCGTGGAACCGCTGGGAGCGCAGCCTCGGCGAGGGCGACAACCTGTTCCTGTCGTCCATCGTGGCGCTTGACCCGGACACCGGCCGCCACGTGTGGCACTACCAGACCACGCCCAGCGAAACCTGGGACTTCACCGCCACGCAGCACATGATCCTGGCCGACCTGACCCTCGACGGGCAACTGCGCAAGGTCATCATGCAGGCGCCCAAGAATGGCTTTTTCTACGTGCTGGACCGCGCCACCGGGCAGTTCATCTCGGCCGAGAACTACGTCCACGTCACCTGGGCCACACACGTCGATCCGGCCACCGGCCGCCCGGTGGAAAGCGATCCCATCCAATTCCGCGACGAGAAAAAACTCACCTTCCCGGCGCCCTTCGGCGGCCACAACTGGCAGCCGATGTCCTACAGCCCGCTGACCGGGCTGGTGTACATCCCGGCCATGGACCTGCCGTTCACCTACGCGCAGGAGAAGGGCTTCGAATACGGCCGCTTTCCCTGGAACATGGCGGTCGACATGGCCGCCGCCATGCCGTCGTCGGACCAGGACCCGGCGCTGACGCGCAAGGTGATGCGGGCCATCGCCAAGGGCCACATCGCCGCCTGGGACCCGGTGGCGCAAAAGGAAGTCTGGCGCGTGCAGCACGACGGCCCCTGGAACGGCGGCATGCTCAGCACCGCCGGCAACCTGCTGCTGCAGGGCAACGCCAAGGGCGAGCTGGTGGCCTACCGCGCCGACAACGGCGAGCGCCTGTGGAGCGCGCCGACGCAGTCCGGCATCGTGGCGCCGCCGGTCAGCTACACAGTCGACGGCGAGCAGTACATCGCCGTCATGGTCGGCTGGGGCGGGGCGCTGGGGCTGGCCGGCGGCATTGCGCCGCGCGAAGGCGACCAGGTCGGCGGGCGGCTGCTGGCGTTCAAGCTCGGCGGCACGGCGCAACTGCCGCCGGCTCCGCCGCCGCCGGCGCTTCCGCAGCCACCGGCGCAGACCGCATCTGCCGACACCATCGCCAAGGGCCACGCGCTCTATCACGCCTACTGTTCGGTCTGTCACGGCCTGAACGCCGAATCGCCGACGCTGGCCGACCTGCGCTACATGCAGCCGGCCACGCACGCGCTGTTCGACAAGATCGTGCTCGACGGCCTGTACAAGGACCTGGGCATGGTCGGCTGGTCGAAGTACCTGAGCACCGACGACGCCCATGCCATCCACGCCTACCTGATCGAGCGTGCGCACCAGACGCAGCGCGAGCAGGAAGGCGGCTGGTGGCTGGCGGTCAAGAACTGGGCCTACGGCGTGCTGGCCAAGCTGATCGCCTGGATCGTTCAGCTGACTGCCTGAGCGGCGTGCGACATCGACCCCGCGGGGCGGTTGCACTGGCGCTCGTCGTTGGGCTGACGGCGGCGGCGGCAGCGGCGACTGAACCACCGCCGCTGGTAGTCACCATCGAGGCGCCGCGCGACGTCGCGCAATGGACCGCCGCCGGCAGCGGCAGCCGCATCGACGCCACCGACATCGCCCGCACGCGCCCGGCGCATGCCAGCGAGCTGTTCGTGCGCGCGCCGAGTGTGTGGATCAGCCGCGGCGACGGCCAGGAGAGCCTGATCGCCATCCGCTCGCCGGTGCTCACCGGCCCCGGCGCCTGCGGCGCGTTCCAGATTCTGGAAGACGGCATCCCCATCCGCCCCGCCGGCTTCTGCAATGTCAACGAGTTGTTCGAGGTCGATTTCGCGCAGGCCGCCGCGGTCGAAGTGGCGCGCGGCCCGGCCAGCGCCCAGTACGGCGCCAACGCCCTGCACGGGGCCATCAACGTGGTCTCGCACCGGCCCGGACCGCAGCCGTGGACGCTCGGCCTGGAGGCCGGGCCGGACGACAGCGTCACCGGCCGCCTGTCGAGCGGATCGGTGCACTGGCGGCTTGACGCCCAGGGCGCCGACACCAACGGCTTTCGCGACGCCACGCCGACCGGCGAGCAGAAGCTCGGCCTCGGCCACGCCAGCGCGCTTGGCCGCTGGCAGGTCACTACGCGTCTTGCCGCCAGCAACCTCAACCAGGAAACGGCCGGTTTCATCATCGGCAAGGACGCTTACCGCCGGGCCGGCCTGCGGCGCGACAACGTCAACCCGGAGGCCTACCGCGACGCGGCGTCGGCGCGCGCCTACAGCGCCTGGCGCACCGTGCTCGGCGAAAACACCGCGCTGTCGGTCACGCCCTACGCGCGCTGGTCGCAGATGGATTTCCTGCAGCACTTCCTGCCTGGCCAGCCGACCGAAACCAACGGCCAGCGCAGCGCCGGGCTGCTGGTGGACCTGCGACAGCCGCTGCCGGGCGGTATCGACTGGCAGGGCGGATTAGGGCTCGAGTACGCGCGCGGGTTTCTCACTGAGGTCCAGGCCCAGCCGCTCGCCACCGGTTCAGCCTTCCTCAAGGCCACCCGACCGGCCGGCCTGCATTACGACTTCGAGGTCAGCTCCGGCATGGCCGCGCTGTGGCAGTCGCTGGATCTGCCGCTCGACGCCGCCGGCGATTGGCATCTGCTGGCCAGCGTGCGCGGCGAGTACCTGCGTTACGACTACGACAACCGGGCCCTGGATGGCAACACGCGCGACGACGGCACCGCCTGCGGCTTTGGCGGCTGCCTGTACAACCGGCCGGCCGATCGCGCGGATGACTTCGCCAATCTGGCCAGCCGGCTCGGCCTGCGGCACGGCGATCTGGCCAGCGGCCAATGGCATGGCGCCTGGTCAAGCGGCTTTCGCCCGCCGCAGGTCACCGAGCTGTATCGCCTGCAGCGGGGCCAGACCACCGCCGATCTGGACTCCGAGCGCCTGCAGGGCCTGGAGATCGGCTACCGGCGCGCCTGGGCCAGCCTGCGCTTCGATGTGACCGCCTTTGGCATGAACAAGCGCCATTTCATCTTCACCGACGCCCAGGGCTTCAACGTCAGCGACGGCAGGACGCGGCATTTCGGCCTCGAAACCGAGCTCACCTGGCGCCCGGCGCCGCGTCACGAACTGAACCTCGCCGCCAGCCTGGCGCGCCACCGTTATGCCTTTGACCGCGCCGCCAGCGGCGAGACCATCGAGAGCGGCAACGAGATCGACACCGCGCCGCCGTTCATGGGCAGCGCCCGCTGGCTGTACCGGCCGCGCCGTGACCTCACGCTGGAACTGGAGGGCATCCGCATGGGGCGGTACTATCTGAATGCCGCCAACACCGCCCGCTATGGCGGCCACACGCTTTTTAACCTGCGCGCCGACTGGGCGACCGACCGGCGCACCACGCTGTTCGCGCGCCTCACCAACCTCGGCGGCCGCGACTACGCCGAGCGGGCCGACTTCGCCTTCGGCGACTACCGGTACTTCCCCGGCCAGCCGCGGCGGCTCACGGTCGGCATCGAGTGGACACCGTGACCGATCAAACGACGCACCGGTAGAAACTGAGAAATTCCGACCATGGAATTTCTCAGTGGGGTGAGGCTGCCCGCGGTGGGCTCAGGACAGCGCCGAGGTGCAATGCGGGCAGCGCGTCGCCGCCAGTGGGATGGCGGTGCAGCAATGCGGGCAGTCCTTGGTGGACGGCGGCGCGGGCTGCTCGGCCTTTTTTAGCCGGTTCAGGTTCTTGATCAGCACGAACACGGCAAACGCCACGATCACGAAGCTGATGATCGCGTTGATGAACAGCCCGTACTTGACGGTGACCGCGCCCGCTGCCTCGGCCGCTGCGACCGAGGCATAGGGACCGGGCGTCGCACCCTCGCGCAGCACCGCAAACAGGTTGGAGAAGTCCACCTGGCCCAGCAGCAGGCCAATGGGCGGCATCAGCACGTCATCGACCAGTGACTTGACGATGGCGCCAAAGGCCGCGCCGATGATGATGCCGACCGCCATGTCGACCACGCTGCCGCGCATGGCGAATTCCCGAAACTCCTTCAGCATGCTCATTGTGTGTCCTCCCGGATTGAAGTCCCCCCCGGCGAGCCCGGGCGACCGGAATTGTGCGTTCGGGGTGCAGAAAATACCAACCCCCTGTTCGCCGGGCCGGGCGATTGCCAGGCTTAGATGACCGGACATCCCCGCATTGCCGAGGATCTGGGTTGCACCGCCTTGGGTCGTAAACCGGGCGACGCGCTTCAAAGCGAGACGTTTTCATTGCATCGATGCGGCAAATGCCACACTAAAACCCGGTTTGATTGGCCCGACACTTGCTTGTAACATTCGCGGCCCTTTGCCCCCAGGCGGCTTGCCCGTCTGGCAAAGGAAACGTGAAGCAATTGCCTACAGCAATCGGAGACGAACAACTCATGAAGCAACTAATCCTGACCTCGCTGGCTGCGGCTGGCCTGCTGGGCGCGGCCGGGGCTGCCGCCGACATCACCGGCAACGTCGGGCTGACCACCGACTACGTGTTCCGCGGCATCAGCCAGACGGACGAGAAGCCGGCCATTCAGGGCGGCCTGGACTACGCCCACAGCAGTGGCGCCTATGCCGGTGTGTGGGCCTCGAATGTCGATTTCAATGACGGCGACGAAGCGCAGATCGAGATCGACCTGTACGCCGGCATGACCGGCAAGGTCGGCGACCTGGGCTGGGAGTTCGGCGGCATCTACTACAACTATCCGGGCGTCGCCGACAGCTCCGGCCTGAAGTACGACTACTGGGAATTCGGCCCGACGCTGACCTACCCGGTCGGCCCGGCCACCGCCAGCCTGCTGGTGCTGTGGAGCCCGAACTTCTTCAACGAAACCGGCAAGGGTCTGTACTCCGAACTGGGCCTGTCGGCGCCGGTCGGTTCGTTCACCCTGGGCGGCACCTTCGGCCACCAGGACATCGAGCGTAACGCCAAGTTCGGCACTACCGACTACAACAACTGGTCGGTGTATGCCTCCACCACGCTGGCGGGCATCGGCCTGAAGCTGGCCTACACCGACACCGAGCTGAGCAAGAGCGAGTGCTTCGGCGGCGGCGCCTTTGGCGACTGGTGCGGCGGCCGCGCCGTGTTCAGCGTGAGCAAGGCGCTGTAAGGCTTAAACCTGCCTCAATAGGAATGAAAAAGCGGGTGGACATCACTGTCCACCCGCTTTTTTTGTGCCTGGAACTGGCCGCAAGACGGGCTTGACTCAGCGCCGCGGCCGGCTTGAGCTCACACGTTGACGATGATCGCCAGCTCGAACTCGCGCCTGTCGAGCGTGGTCGCGCCGCCCACCGGGCGCTCGAAGTCATAATGGCGCCCTACTCGGGCCATTCCACCCTACTTTGACTGCGGAGACGTTGTGCTTCCTGCTTCAGCCCAACCTGGCCGGGGCTGAAGCAGATTCAGGTTGAAGCTGAGATCGCTGCTTTGCTAGCCGAACTGACCGAGTAAGAAACGGAGCAAGACATGGCCGCAACCAACTTCAAGACCGAGAACAACACGTTCAGAAAGCTGATCGGCAACGGTCTGACGTACCGCATTCCTCGATTCCAGCGCGACTACAGCTGGACGAACGAGGAATGGGAAGACCTGTGGATGGACCTCCTGGGAACGCTCAAGGCGGATGGCGAGAGCGCCCACTACATGGGGTACCTCGTCTTGCAGTCGGCCGACGACAAGACCTTCGATGTCATCGATGGCCAGCAACGACTAACGACCATCAGCATCATCGTGCTCGCCGTCCTCAAGAACATCCAGCGGCTGATCGACGCCGGCAACGATGCCGCTCAGAACAAGCGTCGTGTAGACCAGATTCGCCAGACCTACGTCGGCTATCTTGACCCGGTGACGCTGGTCGCACGCCCCAAACTGACGCTCAACCGCAACAACAACAACTATTTTCAGACCTTCCTGGTCCCACTGGGGCACCTTCCTCAGCGTGGCTTTCGTGCGTCCGAGCACCAGTTGCGCAAAGCCTTCGAGTGGTTCGACCGGCAGGTTGCCGCTTATCTGAAAGCCAGCACAGGCGACGAGGGGATGCGACTGGCCCAACTGATCGAGGACGTAAGCGACCGCCTGTTCTTCACGGTCATCACCGTCACCGATGAGCTGAACGCCTACAAGGTCTTCGAGACGCTCAACGCCCGAGGCGTGCGTCTCTCGGCGACCGACCTGCTCAAGAACTACTTGTTCTCCGTGCTCGACCGGGGTGGCGAGATCGACCATGAGCTACGCAACCTGGAAGACCGCTGGGAGGCCATCGTCGGCCGGCTCCAGTCGGAAAACTTCCCCGACTTTCTTCGCGTCCACTGGAACAGCCGCCGCAGCTTCGCCCGCCAGGCCGATCTGTTCAAGACCATCCGGGCGCAGGTCAGCACGCCCGAGACCGTGTTCCAGTTGTTACGTGACATGGAGGAAGACCTCGACACCTACCTCGCGTTGTCTTCGCCCGAAGCGTCCGAATGGCCGCAGGAGGACAAGCAACAGGCCGGCATCCTGAAAACCTTCCGGGTCCGGCAACCCTTTCCCCTGCTCCTCGCTGCGAAGCGAACACTGGACGCGTCCGACTTCACCGGGCTGCTGCGCGCCGCCGTCGTCATCTCCATGCGCTTCAATGTCATCGGCTCGTACAGCACCGCCGAGCAAGAGCGAAAGTACAACGAGGTCGCCGAGCGCATTGCAAAGAAGGATTTGAACGAGCTCGGCCCCGTCTTGCAGGCCTTGCGCAGCGTTTACCCGGACGACGCCGCGTTCCGCGCCGCCTTCGCCGAGAAGTCGATCAAGACCACGGATTCGCGCAACAACCGCGTGGTGCGCTTCATCCTGTGCGCGCTCGAAAAGCACCTGTCGGGCCAGGCCCACGACTTCGCCAGCGATGCTTTCAACATCGAGCACGTGCTCCCGCAGAATGCGCCGGATGGCTGGGGCGGGTTCGGCAACGATGACGCTGATGCACTGGTGTACCGGCTGGGCAACATGACCCTGCTTCAATCGGGCGCCAATCGTGACCTGGGCACGGCGGAGTACGACCAGAAGCGCGCCGTCTATCGGCAGAGCGGTTTCGCCATCACGCAGAAGCTGGGCAACGACAACGCGGAGTGGAAGCCGGACCGGATCGCGGCCGTGCAGAACTGGATGGCGACGCAGGCCACATCCGTCTGGCGCATCGCGCAACTGAGCTGAGGCGCGCATGAGCCACTACAAGCCGTACCCGGCCTACAGGGATTCCGGCGTCGAGTGGATTGGGTCGGTGCCCGAGTATTGGGCGGTTAGGCGAATCGAGCATATTGCTACTACGCACCGCGCTGACCTGCGCCCAGAAGGCGGAATACGCTGCGCTAGTCCGCGCGCTACGCGGGCTTCGGCGACTGGTGCGACGGGCCGGGCCGTGTTCAGCGTCAGCAAGGCGCTGTAAGGCAACAGCTGCACACGGTTGCCGCATTAAAAAAGCGGGTGGACATCACTGTCCACCCGCTTTTTTTGTATCTGGAACCTGCCGCAGGGCGGGTGTGGCCCCGTCCCGTGACTGGCTGCACTCACATGTTGGCGATGATCGCCTGCCCGAACTCGCGCGAGCCGAGCTTGGTGGCGCCTTCCATCAGGCGCTCGAAGTCGTAGGTGACGGTCTTGGCCTGGATGGCGCCGCTGATGCCCTTGACGATCAGGTCCGCCGCCTCGGTCCAGCCGAGGTGCCGCAGCATCATCTCGCCGGACAGGATGATCGAGCCGGGGTTCGACATGTTCTTGCCGGCGTATTTGGGCGCCGTGCCGTGGGTGGCTTCGAACATGGCCACGGTGTCGGACATGTTGGCGCCGGGCGCGATGCCGATGCCGCCGACCTGCGCCGCCAGCGCATCGGAGATGTAGTCGCCGTTCAGGTTCAGCGTGGCGATGACGCTATAGTCGCGCGGGCGGGTCAGGATCTGCTGCAGGAAGGCGTCGGCGATCGCATCCTTGACCACGATCTCCTTGCCGGTGCGCGGGTTCTTGAAGCTGCACCACGGCCCGCCGTCGATTTCCACGGCGCCGAACTCGGCCTTGGCCAGCGCGTAACCCCAGTCACGGAAGCCGCCTTCCGTGAACTTCATGATGTTGCCCTTGTGCACCAGGGTCACCGACGGGCGGTCGTTGTCGATGGCGTACTGGATGGCCTTGCGCACCAGCCGCTGGGTGCCTTCCTCGGACACCGGCTTGATGCCGATGCCGGAGCTTTCCGGGAAGCGGATTTTCTTGACGCCCATTTCCTTGATCAGGAAATCGATAACTTTGCGCGCCTCGGGCGTGCGCGCGGCCCATTCGATGCCGGCGTAGATGTCCTCGGAGTTCTCGCGAAAGATCACCATGTCGGTGTCTTCCGGGCGCTTGATGGGGCTTGGCGTGCCGGTGTAGTAGCGCACCGGGCGCAGGCACACGTACAGGTCCAGCTCCTGGCGCAGGGCCACGTTCAGCGAGCGCATGCCGCCGCCGACCGGTGTGGTCAGCGGGCCCTTGATGCCGACCAGGAACTCGCGCATGGCGGTCAGCGTTTCGGCGGGCAGCCAGGTGTCGCCGCCGTAGGTGGCCACCGCCTTCTCGCCGGCGTAGATCTCCATCCAGGCGATCGAGCGCTTGCCGCCGTAGGCCTTGGCGACGGCGGCATCCAGCACCGCGATCATCGGCGGGGTCACGTCCACGCCGATGCCGTCGCCCTCGATGAAGGGGATGATCGGCCGGTCCGGCACGTTCAGCGAGTTGTCGGCCTTGGCGGTAATGCGCGCGCCGTCGGTGGGTACAATGATTTTGTCGTAAGCCATGGCCTCGCCTGCCTGCTGGGAAAAGCGGCCATTTTAATCGACAAGCCCGCCTTCCCAACCGCGCCGGCGCATGACACAGCACACCATCCTGATCACCGACAGCGGCGAGAGTTTTCCCTGCGCGCAAGAGCAGTCGGTCCTGCACGGCATGAGCCGCCTGGGCCGCAAGGGCATTCCGCAGGGCTGCTACGGCGGCGGCTGCGGCGTGTGCAAGATTCAGGTGCTCAGCGGCCGCTACCACACGCGCAAGATGAGCCGCGACCAGGTCACGGCCGAGGAAGAACAGGCCGGCTATGCGCTCGCCTGCCGCACCTTTGCCGACAGCGATCTGAGCGTGCAGGTGGTGGGCAAGCTGCACAAGGCATTGACGCGCTGAGAGCTTGTGACATTCAAGCTCTCCGCCCGGCCAGGGATGGTCGGTCGCGGATCGAGCAAGTCCGGGCGTGTACCGGACTTGCGACAGAAGACATGCACAGGACGTGCATTTCTTCACAAACTCTGAGCGCTGCGCCGGCGGACGTCCGGCCACGGGCAAGCTGCCGCGGCATCATAGCCACCCCGAACGCCCGCACAGGAGGGACAACATGAACGACAACGCCTACCACTGCCGCCGCTTCGCCAATCAGGTCGCCGTGGTGACCGGCTCGGCGCAGGGCATCGGCCGCGCCACCGCGCTGCGACTGGCGGCCGAAGGCGCGCGGGTAATCGTGGCCGACCGCGCCGCGCCGCAGGCCGATGCCGTGCGCGACGAAATCCGCGCCGCCGGCGGGCAGGCCGAGGTGGTGCTGGCGGACCTGGAAACCTGGGCCGGCGCGCAGCAGCTCGCGGCGGGCGCCTTGGCCGCATACGGCCAGATCGACGTGCTGGTCAACAACGTGGGCGGCACCATCTGGGCGCGCCCGTACTGGGAATACGCACCCGAGGAAATCGAAAAGGAGGTCCAGCGCTCGCTGTGGCCGACGCTGTGGACCTGCCGGGCGGTGATTCCGCACATGGTCGAGCGGCGCGCCGGCGCCATCGTGAACGTCGGCTCCACCGCCACGCGCGGCATCTACCGGGTGCCGTACACCGCCAGCAAGGGCGGCGTGCACGCCATCACCGTGTCCCTGGCCTACGAGCTGGCCGAGTTTGGCGTGCGCGTGAACTGCATTGCCCCCGGCGGCACGGATGTTGGCCAGCGCGCCGTCCCGCGCACGCCGGCGCCGCCCACCGAGCGCGACCAGCAGTGGATGCGCGGCGTCATGGAGCAGTCGATTCAGGACAGCTTCATCAAGCGCTTTGCCACGCCCGACGAACAGGCGGCGGCGATCTGCTTTCTGGCGGCGCCGGAAGCGTCTTATTTGACCGGCTACGTGCTGCCGGTCAGCGGCGGCACGCCGATATAGCGGTGGGTGCCCGGGTTTTCCGCCCCCCGGTGCAGGGCTGGCGTAGGAGCGGCTTTAGCCGCGAATCTTCCGGTGCCTCGGCAGGCGCGCCCAAAGACCTTCGCGCCTGAAGGCGCTCCTACGGAATGATCGACCGTGATCGCCAACCTCAATCCTTGAGCGTCTCGCCCAGGCCGCGCCAGCGGTTGACCAGGTCGTGGCGGATGTCGAACAGGTCCAGGATGCGCCCGACCGTGTGCGTCACCATGTCGTCGAGCGAGCTCAGATCCGCGTAGAAGGCCGGCACGGGCGGGAAGATGATGCCGCCCATCAGCGTCACCGTCTCCATGTTGCGGATGTGCGCGAGGTTCAGCGGCGTCTCGCGCGTGACCAGCACCAGGCGCCGGCGCTGCTTGAGGATGACGTCCGCGGCGCGCGCGATCAGATTGTCGGAATAGCCGTTCGCCACCGAGGCCAGTGTCTTCATCGAGCACGGCACGACCACCATGCCCTCGGTGATGAACGAGCCGGACGCGATGCTGGCGCCGATGTCCTTGACGTTGTGGATCACGTCGGCGACGGCCTCGAATTCCGGCCGCTCGCGGCGCAGTTCCTGGCGGGCGGTGAGCACGGCCGCGGACGACATCACCAGGTGTGTCTCGATGTCGCCCAGGGCCCGCACCTGGCGCAGCAGTTCATACGCGTAGACGGCGCCGGTGGCGCCGGTAACGCCGACGATCAGACGTTTTTTCATGCTTCCCCTCGCTTGCCGGCGGCCTATCGGCGCAGTGCCTGCACGGCCCGCTCCAGCCCCTCGACGGTGAGCGGGTACATGCGCTCCTGCAGCAGCTCGCGCACCAGGCCGATGGACGGAATATAGCCCCAGTCGGCGGGCCGTTCCGGATTCAGCCAGGCGGACGAAGGGTAGGTGTCGACCAGCCGGCGCAGCCAGGTGGCCCCGGCCTCGTCGTTGCGGTGTTCCACGCTGCCGCCAACGTGGGTGATCTCGTAGGGCGCCATGGATGCATCGCCGACGAAGATCGCCTTCCAGTCCCGCCCGTACTTGCGCAGCACATCCCAGGTGGAAAAGCGCTCGGCGTGGCGGCGCGCGTTGCTGCGCCACAGGCGCTCGTAGACGCAGTTGTGGAAGTAGAAATATTCGAGGTGCCTGAACTCGCTGCGCGCGGCCGAGAACAGCCGCTCGCACAGCCGCACGTGCGGGTCCATGGAGCCGCCGACGTCCAGGAACAGCAGCACCTTGACCCGGTTGCGCAGCTCGGGCCGCAGTTGCAGGTCCAGGTAGCCGCGCCGGGCGGTGCCGCGAATGGTGCCATCCAGATCCAGTTCTTCGGCGACGCCATCGCGCGCCAGCCGGCGCAGGCCCTTGAGCGCCAGCTTGATGTTGCGCGTGCCCAGTTCCACCTGATCGTCCAGATCCCGGAACTGCCGCTGCTCCCATACCTTGGCGGCGCGCCGCTGGCCGCCCTCACCGCCGATGCGCACGCCTTCCGGGTGATAGCCGCCGTGGCCGAACGGCGAGCTGCCGCCGGTGCCGATCCACTTGCTGCCGCCCTGATGGCGGCCTTTCTGTTCGGCCAGGCGCTGGCGCAGGGTTTCAAGCAGGGCATCCAGGCTGCCGAGCGATTGCAGCTTCGCCTTGTCCTCGTCCGTCAGCAGCTTTGCGATTTCCTTGCGCAGCCAGTCCTCGGGGATGGCGGCGCCCAGCTGCTCGAAGGCGAGTTCGGCGCCGCGAAAATAGGCCGCGAACACCGTGTCGAAGCGGTCGTAGAACCGCTCGTCCTTGACCAGCGCGCAGCGGGCCAGGTGATACAGCCCGTCCGCGCTGCGCGGCGGCACGTCGGCCGCCAGCGCTTCCAGAAACGTCAGGTACTCGCGCACGCTGACCGGTATGCCGGTGGCGCGCAGCTGTTCCAGGAACGAGGCGAACACGGCTTCGGGCGCCCTGCCTCAGCGCCCCTCGCGCCGGTGCAGGAACACCAGCTTCTCGAACAGGTGCAGGTCCTGCTCGTTCTTGAGCAGGGCGCCGTACAGCGGCGGCAGGCTGGTCTTGAGGTCCGCGCTGCGCAGCGTCTCGGCCGGAATGTCCTCGGCCAGCAGCAGCTTGATCCAGTCCAGCAGCTCCGAGGTCGACGGCCGCTTGGTGAGCCCCGGCGTGTCGCGCAGCGTGAAAAACGACTCCAGGGCCGCCGCCAGCAGCTCGCGCTTCAGCCCCGGGAAATGCGTCTCGACGATGCGGCCCATGGTGTCTGCATCCGGAAAGCGGATGTAGTGGAAAAAACAGCGCCGCAGGAAGGCGTCCGGCAGGTCCTTCTCGTTGTTGGAGGTGATGATGACGATCGGCCGGCGGTGCGCGCGCACGGTCTGCCGCGTCTCGTAGACGTGGAACTCCATGCGGTCCAGCTCCAGCAGCAGGTCGTTCGGGAACTCGATGTCGGCCTTGTCGACCTCGTCGATCAGCAGCACCGGCGTCTCATCGGCCTCGAAGGCCTGCCACAGCTTGCCCTTGACGATGTAGTTGCCGATGTCGTGCACGCGCGCGTCGCCCAGCTGCGAGTCGCGCAGGCGCGCAACCGCGTCGTATTCGTACAGGCCCTGCTGGGCCTTGGTGGTGGACTTGATGTGCCACTCGATCAGCGGCTTGCCCAGCGCGCGCGCCACCTCCACCGCCAGCATGGACTTGCCGGTGCCCGGCTCGCCCTTGATCAGCAGCGGCCGCTGCAGGGTGATGGCGGCGTTGACCGCCAGCGTCAGATCGTCAGTGGCGACGTAGCGGTCGGTGCCGGTGAAGCGGTCGGTCATGGCGCGGTCTCGGGCTGGGCGTGGCGCAAGCGAGCGGGAAGCGGAAGCCCAATGATCGCCCGTGCAGCCGCGCGTTCATAGTGCAGCGTGTCGCGCGGTGGGCACAGCTTGGCGAGGTGCGGGCTTTTTGCCGTAGCGCGCGGCGCCGCGCCTCAGACGTTGAAGCGGAAATGGATCACGTCGCCATCCTTGACGACGTATTCCTTGCCTTCCAGCCGCCATTTGCCGGCCTCGCGCGCGCCCGCTTCGCCGTTGCAGGCGATGAAGTCGTCGTACGCGATGACCTCGGCGCGGATGAAACCGCGTTCGAAGTCAGTGTGGATGACGGCCGCCGCCTGGGGGGCGGTGGCGCCCTGATGAACAGTCCAGGCGCGCACTTCCTTCTCGCCGGCGGTGAAATAGGTCTGCAGGCCAAGCAGCCGGTAGCCGGCGCGGATGACGCGGTCCAGACCCGGTTCCTCCAGGCCAAGATCGGCCAGGAAATCGCCACGTGCCGCGGGATCCAGCTGCGCCAGTTCGGCCTCGATGGCGGCGCTCACCGCCACCACTTGGGCGCCTTCTTGCGCCGCATGGCGCTGCACGGCGTCCAGCAGCGGGTTGTCCGTGAAGCCGTCCTCGGCCACGTTGGCGATGTAGACCACCGGCTTCGCGGTAAGCAGGTGCAACTCGTCCAGCGGCGCGGATTCGTCCGCCGCCAGACGCAGGCTGCGTACCGGCTTTGCCGCATCCAGGCAGGCGCGTGCCCGTTCCAGCAGCGCCTGTTCGGCCAGCGCGGCCTTGTCGCCGGTCTTGGTGCGCTTGCCCACCCGCTGCAGGGCGCGCTCGACGGTTTCAAGGTCGGCCAGCGCCAGCTCGGTGTCGATGACCTCGATATCGCGCAGCGGATCGACGCCGCCGGCCACGTGCACCACGTCGTCGTTCTCGAAGCAGCGCACGACGTGGGCGATGGCCTCGGTCTCACGGATGTTGGCGAGGAACTGGTTGCCCAGGCCCTCGCCCTTGGACGCACCGGCCACAAGACCTGCGATGTCCACGAAGGTCATGCTGGTCGGCACGATTTTTTGCGGCTTGACGATGGCCGCCAGCCGGTCCAGGCGCGGGTCCGGCATCGGCACAATGCCCACGTGCGGGTCGATGGTGCAGAACGGGTAGTTCTCGGCCGCGATACCGGCCTGCGTGAGGGCGTTGAAGAGGGTCGATTTGCCGACGTTGGGCAGACCGACGATGCCACAGCGAAAACCCATGGGGCGATTCCTGAAACGGGCGCGGATTAGGAACCCGCCGCGCGCGGCGGTCGGGTATTGAGCAATTGCATGACCGGCGCGGTTTCGCCGGCCAGCAGGCGTGGCAGCAGGGCGAGCGCGCTGTCGATGGCGCTCTCGATCAGCCGTGCCTGATCGGCCGGCGGCGCGCCAAGCACGTAGGGCGTGACCAGCGGCGCTGCGCCCGGGTGGCCGATGCCGATGCGCAGGCGCAGAAAGGCCGGCGAGCTCAGCGCACCGATGGTGCTGCGCAGGCCGTTGTGCCCACCGTGGCCGCCGCCGGCTTTCAGGCGAATGTCGCCGGGCGGAAGGTCCAGTTCGTCGTGCGCCACCAGGATGTGTTCCGGCGCAATCCGGTAGTACGCGGCCAGCGCCTGCACGGCGCGGCCACTGTCGTTCATGAACGTGAGCGGTTTGAGCAGTCGCACGTCGCCGTGAGGCCGGTGCCAGGTGGCCACCTCGCCGTGAAAGCGGCTCTCGGACTTGAACGACAGCCGCTCGCCGGCCGCCAGGCGCTGCACAAAAGCAAAGCCCGCGTTGTGCCGGGTGTCGGCATAACGCGGGCCAGGATTGCCAAGGCCGACGATCAGTTCGACCACACTGCAGCCCCTGTTGGGGCCCTGTCAGCTGGCGGTTTCTTCGCCGGCTTCCGGCTCGGCCTTGCGCGGGGCGTGCATGGCGACCACCGGCAGGTCATGGTCGTGGCCGAAAGCCAAGGCCGGAATGGTGACGCCCAGCGGCAACGTCAGGTCGGACAAGTGCAGGGACTGGTCGATATCCAGCGTGCTGATGTCGACCGCGATGAACTCCGGCAGGTCCTTGGTCAGGCATTCGATTTCGATTTCCGGCATCAGGTGCGAGACCACACCGCCGTGCTGCTTGACGCCGACTGAGGTGTCCTCGCCGATGAAGTGCACCGGCACCACCATGCGCAGCTTGCGGTCGGCGCTCACGCGCAGGAAGTCCAGGTGCATCACCAGGCGCTTGTAGGGGTGCATCTGCACGTCGCGCAGGACGACCTGCTCGCTGCTGCCACCGACCTCCACGCTGAGCACGTGCGAATGGAACGCTTCGCGCTCCAGGTGATGGATGATGTCGTTGTGGTCGAGCGTGATGTCGGTGTTCGGCTGGCCGGCGCCGTAAATGACGGCCGGCACGCGGCCGGCGTGACGCAGGCGACGCGCGAAGGCAGTGCCAACGTCGCTGCGCGGCTCGGCGGTGATCTGAAACTGGTTATCCATGGCCGAAACTCCGGGAACGGTAAAACGCCAGCGTCGCGGGTGGCCCCCTCGCCGGTCGGGCCGGCCACGCTGCGCGGAAAAAACGGAACGCGAAATGGTACTACAGCTTCGCCATCCGGCCTTTCGCCAGCGGCGTTATCCCATCAGAAGGGTGCTGACCGAATCCTCGTCGCTGATCCTGCGCATGGTCTCGGCCACCAGTTCGGAAATACTCAGCTGCCGGATGCGCGGGCACGCCGCGGCCGCGGCGCCCAGCGGCAGGGTGTCGGTCACCACCAGCTCGTCCAGGCTGCTGTTCATGATGTTCTCGGCGGCCTTGCCGGACAGCACCGGATGCGTGACGTACGCCACGACGCGGACCGCGCCGTTTTGCTTCAGGGCGTCGGCGGCCTTGCACAGGGTTCCGGCGGTATCGACCAGATCGTCGATCATGATGCAGGTACGCCCGGCGACATCGCCGATGATGTTCATGACCTGCGATTGGTTGGCGCGCGGGCGGCGCTTGTCGATGATCGCCAGGTCGGCGTCGTCCAGATTTTTGGCCAGCGCCCGGGCGCGCACGACGCCGCCGACGTCCGGTGACACGACGATCGGATCATCGTAGCGGTGGCGCCAGATATCGCCCAGCAACACCGGCGAGGCGTACACGTTGTCGATGGCGATGTCGTAGAAGCCCTGAATCTGATCGGCGTGCAGGTCCACCGTCAACACGCGGTCGGTGCCCGCCGCCGCGATCATCTTGGCGACGACCTTGGCGGAAATCGGCACCCGCGCGCCCAGCATGCGCCGGTCCTGGCGCGAGTAGCCCATGTACGGCATGACCGCCGTGATGCGCGAGGCCGACGCCCGGCGCATGGCGTCCACCATGATCAGCAGTTCCATCAGGTTCTGGTCGGTCGGTGCGCCTGTGGACTGGACGATGAACACGTCCTTGCCGCGCACGTTGTCGATCACCTCGACCTGCGCCTCGCCGTCGCTGAAGCGGTCCACCACAACCTTGCCCAGCGGCTGGTCGAGGTACTGCGCGATGGACGCCGCCAGCTTCGGGCAGGCAGAGCCCGAAAACACCATCATGCCGCCGTAGGCCATGGGCTCCTCGCCTGGGACTGGAAAGCGCCCGTGGGCGCGAGAAGATGGCTGGGGTGCCAGGATTCGAACCTGGGTATGCGGGAATCAAAATCCCGTGCCTTACCGCTTGGCGACACCCCAGCAGAAACCAGCGATCACCTGTCGAGCAATGGATCGGCCAGCAGCGGGTGGCGATTGCACCCGCGCACCACCCAGCCGCGCCAGAGCGCCGGAAGCTGCATCAGCGCCGCCTCGGCGGCCGGCCGGGCGTCGAAACGCGCGAACAGACACCCACCCGTACCGGAAAGGTGCGCCTGACCGAACCCGGACAGCCACCGGAATGCCGCGTCGACAGGCGGATACAACTCGCGCACCACGGCCAGGCAGTCGTTGCCGGTCGACCCGCTGCGGAAGCCGGAAATTGTGATTGGCGGGCTATGGCGTGTCAATTTCGCATGCCCAAACACGACCCCCGTGGCCACCGCGACACCCGGATCGACGATCAGGTACCAGGGTTCGTCAAGCTCGATCGGCGTCAGCCGTTCGCCGACCCCCTCCGCCCAGGCCGCCCGCCCGCCGACGAATACCGGCACATCGGCGCCGAGTGAAAGCCCGATCGCGGCCAGTTCGTCACGCGGCAGATCCAGTTTCCACAGCCGGTTGAGCGCCAGCAGCGTGGTGGCAGCATCGGAGCTGCCGCCGCCAAGCCCGCCGCCGATCGGAATGCGTTTGCTCACTTCAATGTCCACGCCCAGCCGGCAGCCGGTATGCGCGCGCAGCCCCTGCGCAGCCCGCACGCACAAATCCTGCTGCGCTGGCACACCCGGCAGGGGTGTGAGCAGGCGGATTTGGTCATCGTCACGGGGGCTGAAGCGCAGTTCGTCGCACAAGTCGATGAACTGAAACACCGTCTGCAGCAGGTGATAACCGTCCGCGCGGCGGCCGACGATGTGCAGGAACAGGTTGATCTTGGCCGGCGCCGGCCAGACGCGCCCGGTTTCAGGGGGCATGTTCCCCGGGCGTCCAGCGCTTGATGGCGAGGCGAAGTTCCACGTCCCCCTGGCGCGCCTGCAGCTTGCTTGGCAGCACCCACGGCGGCACCGGCTGGTATTCGAGGTAACGGATCTCCCAGCCGTTCTGGCGCAGCACCGCCAGGCGGTTGTCGGCGTCGAGCTGCTGCACCTCGACCGCGCCGGGCGCCGGCCGACCCAGCACCCAGTAGCGCAGACTGGCCAGCGGCAGCGGCATCCCGGGCAGGGCGTCGGCCAGAAGTATGGCGGCGCTGGAAGCCTCTATTGGCGCTTCGTCGGCGCGCTCGAGACGCGCGCCGGCCGTGTTCTCGGTCAGGCGCAGCGCGCCGCGACCAAAGGCACCGTGCAGGCGCAGCTCAAAGCCGTCCTGCCGCTGCCACCACAGCACGGTGCCGGAGGCCGATTCGCGCGGCCCCTTCAGCGCCAGGCGCCCCTGCAACGCCCAATCGCCGAGTTGGTCAAGGGCGGCCAGGCGGTCCGCCCATGGCGTGGCCGGCGGAACGGGAGGCACCGGCCCCCGACCGGCGCAGCCGCTCAGTACGGCCACCATCATCAGGGCTGCCAGGCGCATGCAGGCACCCGGCGTCACGGACCAAGCTTGCTTTGCACGCCGCGCAACTTGGCGTCTTTGGGTGATTTGCTGAGCCCCTCGTCGAGCACTTTTCGCGCCTCGGCCGTGCGACCCTGAGCATGCAGGACCTCGGCCAGATGGGCATAGACCTCCGCATCCGGCAGCAGGCTCAGCGCACGGCGCAACTGCGCCTCGGCTCCCACGAGGTCGCCCTTGCGAAACAGCACCCAGCCGAGGCTGTCCAGGATGTACGGATTGTCGGGCGATTGCTCGAGCGCGCGCTTGATCAAGGTGTGCGCCTCGTCCAGGCGCTCGCCACGATCCGCCAGCGTGTAGCCCCAGGCATTCAGCGCGTTGGCATTTTTCGGATCCATCTCGAGAATCCGCCGCAGGTCCCGTTCCATTTCGGCCTGGCGATTGAGCTTGTCCAGCACCATGGAGCGGGCGAACAGCAAATCCATGCTGTCGGGATCTTGCACCAGCGCCTCGTTGATCAGCGCCTCTGCCTCGTGCGGGCGGTTGCCTTCGAGCAACAGATCGGACTGCGCGAGCAAGAACCGCAGACGGTTTTCGTCCGATTCGGACGCGGCCTCGCCCAGCAGAGCGACACCGCCGGCCAGATCGCCGCCCGCGGCCAGCAGGCTGGCCCGGCGCAGCACCGCGTCGGCGCGGTGCTCGCCGGCCTTGACGCGGGTATAGCGGTCGAGCGCTTCCTTGGTCTTGCCGGCATCCTCTGCCAACTTGCCCAGATAAAAATTCGCCTGGTCGGCCCGCTCGGCGTGCGCCGCGAGCTTCAGCAACTGTGCCCGGGCGGCGCGCAAGTCGCCCTGCTGGCCCGCCAACAAGGCCGCCGCCAAGCGCGCATCGGCGTTGTCCGGTTCATACCTGAGAACGGTTTCAAACGCGCTTCTGGCGCCCGCATAGTCCTTGTTCTCCATGAGCACGCGCGCCAAGCTCAGGCGCGCCTGGGTATGCTCGGGATGCGTTTTCAGGAACGTGCGCAACAGGTCCCCGGCCACCTTTGCCTGGCCGGTCTGCAACAGGACCTGCGCCCGCAGCAGTAGCGCTTCCTCAGCATCCGGTTGCAGTTCCAGCAACCGGGCGGAGGCCTGATCGGCGCGCTGAGGCTGGCCCAGGCCGGTCGCAGCAATCGCGTAGGCGAACAGGGCTTCGGGGTCGTTCGGGCGATGTTCGAGCAGTGCATCCAGCACGCCCAGCAGCGTCTCCGGCGGCACGTTCTGGTTCAAAAGTCGCACCAGATTCAGATAATCCTGGCGAGTTTTGAAATTCTTCAGGGCCAGCAACTGGCGCAAGTGGTGGCGGGCGGCGTCCGTATTCCCTTGCTGAAGTTCAAGGCCAACCAGCAGCTGCGCGGCATCAACACTGCCCGGCTCGATACGTTGCCACACCGTGGCAGCGGCGATGGCAGCGGGCACATCCTGACCATGCAACGCCGCCTGCACCGCTCGTCGGGCAAGTCCCGGGTCGGCGGCCTGTTCGGCGGCGGCGCTATACTTGGCCGCCGCCTCGCCGAAATTGCCGCCCTGCGCCGCCAGGTCGGCCAGCAGCAGGGTCAGCACGGCCTCGTCGCGGGCCGTGTCACGCGCCGCGCCAACGAAAGCCGGCGCCACCGGCTGGTTCGCGCAGCCCAGTAGCGTCCAGCCAGCCAGCAGAGTTAGCAAGTGTTTGCGCATGCCGCTTAGAAATCAGTGGCGGGGCTTTCGTTCCTGTGCCCGCAAATGGCGGGCGGGTGCATGTTTGTTGACTATTATGCGCCCGCCGTTCGCTTGAGCTACCTGACCCGCCGGCCACCCGTGATGCAGCTACTCGCCCTGGGTATCAACCACCATACCGCGCCGCTGGACGTGCGCGAGCGGGTGGCCATCCTGCCCGAGCGGCTGGAGGCGCAGCTGCGCTCCTTGCTGTTGGAAAAGGACGTGGCCGAAGCGAGCCTGCTGTCGACCTGCAACCGCACCGAACTGGTGGCGGCGGTCGAATCGGCGGACGCGACCGGCGCACTGGACTGGTTTCGCACCGTTTGCGCCGGCCTGCAGCAACCGGTCGATCCGTACCTGGCCATCTTTCGCGGTCCGCTGGCGGCGCGGCACATGTTCCGCCTGGCCGGCGGCCTGGATTCGCTGGTGGTCGGCGAACCGCAGATCCTGGGCCAGCTGAAGGAGTCTTACGATCTGGCGCGCCGCGTCGGCGGCGTCGGCAAGTGGCTCGGCCGCGCCTACCAGCAAGCCTTCGCGGTCGCCAAGCGCATCCGCACCGACACCGCGATTGGCGCCAATCCGGTGTCGGTCGCCTTTGCGGCGGTGACGCTGGCGCGGCAGATTTTCGGCGATCTGGCCCAGCACTCGGCGCTGATCATCGGTGCCGGCGATACCGCGGAACTGACCCTGCGTCACCTGCACGGGCAGGGCGTGAAGCGAATCACCATTGCCAATCGCACCCTGGCCCGCGCCCAGCAACTGGCCGCGCCCTACGGCGCGCAGGCGGTGCCCCTTACCGCCGTGCCGTCGCTGCTGGAGCGGGCCGACATCGTGCTGTCGTCCACCAACAGTGAGCTGCCGATCCTGGGCAAGGGCACGGTGGAGAGCGCGCTCAAGGCGCGGCGTCGCAGGCCGATGTTCCTGGTCGATCTGGCCGTGCCGCGCGACATCGAAGCCGAAGTGTCCGGCCTGCGCGACGTCTACCTGTACACCGTGGACGACCTGCGCGGCGTGGTGCAGGAAGGCCTGCAGTCGCGCCAGGCGGCGGTCGGCGAGGCCGAGCGCATCGTCGACAGCCAGGTCGACGCCTTCGTCGAGTGGTGCAACGCCCAGCAGGCGGTGCCACTGGTGCGGGCGCTGCGCGGCGGCATGCTGCGCACGCGCGATCTTGAAACCGAGCGCGCGCTGGCGGATTTGCGCCGGGGCCGGCCGCCGGAGCAGGTAATCCAGCGCCTGGCGCATGACCTGACCAACAAACTCGCCCACGGCCCGTCGGTGCAGATCCGCCGCGCCGGCGAGCAGGGCGACGCGGCTCTGCTGGACGCGGCCCGCCGCCTGCTGGGCTTTGACCAGACGCCATGAAACCGTCCATCGAAACCCGCCTGCGCTCGGCCAGCGAACGGCACCAGGAGCTGACCGTGCTGCTGTCGGACCCGGCCCTGTCCGACGATGGCCAGCGCTACGCCGCCCTGGCGCGCGAGCATGCGGAGCTGACACCCGTCACCGACGCCTACCGGCGCTACCTGGACACCCTGGCCGCGCTCGAAGAGGCGCACAGCCTGGCCGCCGGCGACGATGTCGACCTGCGCGAACTGGCCCGCCAGGAGCTGCCCGAGCTCGAACAGCGCCTGGCCGGCATCGAAGCCGAACTGCAACACCTGTTGCTGCCGGCCGACCCCGACGACCGGCGCAACATCTTTCTGGAGATCCGCGCCGGCACCGGCGGCGACGAGGCGGCGCTGTTTGCCGGCGACCTGCTGCGCATGTACCTGCGCTATGCGGAAGCCCGCGGCTGGCAGTGCGAGATCGTCAGCGCGCACGAGGGCGAGCACGGCGGTTACAAGGAGGTGATCGTGCGCATCGAGGGCCGCGGCGTGTACGCGCGCCTGAAGTTCGAGTCCGGCGGCCACCGCGTGCAGCGCGTGCCGGTCACCGAGGCGCAGGGCCGCATTCACACCTCGGCCTGCACGGTCGCCGTCCTGCCTGAGGTGGACGAGGTCGACAGCATCGACATCAACCCCGCCGACCTGCGCGTGGACACCTACCGCGCCTCCGGGGCCGGTGGCCAGCACGTCAACAAGACCGATTCGGCCATCCGCATCACCCACCTGCCGACCGGCACCGTGGTGGAATGCCAGGACGAGCGCTCGCAGCACAAGAACCGCGCCCGTGCCATGGCGCTGCTCAAGTCCCGCCTGCTGGAGGCCGAACGCAGCCGCCAACATGCCGAGGAAGCCGCCACCCGGCGCAGCCTGGTCGGCTCCGGCGACCGCTCCGAGCGCATCCGCACCTACAACTTTCCGCAGGGCCGCGTTACCGACCACCGCATCAACCTGACCCTGTACAAGATCGATCAGGTCATGGCCGGCGATCTGGACACCCTGATCGAACCGCTGCTGCGCGAGTACGAGGCCGAGCAACTGATGATTCTGGGAATCGCATGAGGCCTGCCGCGGCCATCGACCCCGGCACGCCGACCGTGCACGCGCTGCTGGCCGCGGCGCGCCGGCGCTGCGCGGACAACGGGGCCGCGTCGGACGATTGCGCGCTGCTGCTGGCGCTGGCGCTCGATGTCCCGCGTGCCTGGCTGCTGGCGCATGCCGAGCATCGTCCGCACGATGCGGCCGTGGCCCGTTTCGAGAGCCTGCTCCAGCGCCGCCTGGCCGGTGAGCCGATGGCGTATCTGCGCGGCAGGCAGGGTTTCTGGTCGCTGGAGCTCGAGCTCACGCCCGACGTGCTGGTGCCGCGGCCGGAAACCGAACTGCTGGTGGAATTGACGCTGGCGTGCATGGCGCCGGCCGGCCGGTTGGCCGATCTTGGCACCGGCAGCGGCGCCATCGCGCTGGCGCTGGCCAGCGCCCGGCCGCACTGGCAGATCGTCGCCACCGACCGCAGCGCTGCCGCGCTGGCGGTGGCCGCCGGCAACGCCGCGCGGCTCGGGCTCCGGATCGAGTTCCGCCACGGCGACTGGCTCGTGCCGCTGGCCGGCGAGCGTTTCGACATCATCGTCAGCAATCCGCCCTACATCGCTGCGCACGACGCCTGCCTGGAAGGCGACGGCGTGCGCCGCGAGCCGCGCACGGCGCTGGTCGCGGGCGACGATGGCCTGGCCGATCTGGCGGCGATCATTGCCGGCAGCGCGCCCCATCTTTCGCCCGGCGGCTGGCTGCTGCTGGAACACGGCGCGGCACAGGGCGATGCCGTGCGCGCGCTGCTGACCGGCGCCGGTTTCGAGGCGGTCGCCACCCACGCCGACCTGGCCGGCCGGCCGCGCGTCACCCAGGGCCGCCTGCCATGCGCGAACTGAACGACGACGAACTGCACCGCTACGCCCGTCAGTTGGTGCTGCCGGAGGTGGACTTTGCCGGCCAGGCGCGGCTAATGGATGCGCGCGTGCTGATCGTCGGCCTCGGCGGCCTCGGCTCGCCGGCGGCCCTGTATCTGGCCGGCGCCGGGGTGGGTGAACTGGTGCTGGCCGATCACGACCAGGTGGACGTCTCGAATCTGCACCGGCAGGTGCTGCATCGCACGGCGGACGTGGGCCGGCCCAAGGCCGAATCGGCCCGCGACGCGCTCCTGGCACTCAATCCCACCATCCGCGCCACGCCCATTGCCGGCCGCATGGACGCCGACACGCTGGCCGCGCAGGTGGCGGCCGTGGACCTGGTGCTGGACTGCACCGACAACTTCGACACCCGCTTTGCCATCAACGCCGCCTGTGCGGCGGCGAGAAAACCGTTGGTGTCGGGCGCCGGCATCCGCTTCGAGGGCCAGGTGTCGGTGTTTCGCCTGGACCGGCCGGACGCGCCCTGCTACCGCTGCCTGTACCGCGAGGCCGGGGCGCAGGCCGAGCACTGCGCGCAGGTCGGCGTGCTGCCGCCGGTGGTCGGCGTGATCGGCGCCATGCAGGCGCTCGAGGCGCTCAAGGTTCTGCTGGGCATCGAAACGGGTTTGGCCGGCCGATTGCTGATCTTCGACGGCCGGCGCAGCGAGTGGCGGTCCATCGGCCTGCGCCAGGATCCGGACTGCCCGGTCTGCCAGGCGCGGCGGGCATCGGCCTGAGCCGGCACGCCAGGCGCGGCTGCGGCCGGGCGCATGAATGCGCGTCCGGCCACAACCACCAACAATAGACAAATAGTCGATATGCCATCAGCCCGAGCGGAGGCCGTGCTGCCGACCGCAGCCCTGCTGCTCGCCTGCGTCGGCGCGTGGTTCGTGCCGCAGCTTTTCGCACCGCTGAAGAGCGCCATCGTGCCGGCGCTCGGTCTGATCATGTTCGGCATGGGCCTGACCCTGACCGGCCCGCAACTGACCGCCGTGCTGCGCCGTCCGCGTTACCTGCTGCTGGGCATCGGGCTGCAATTCCTGATCATGCCGGCGCTGGCCTGGGGCCTGGCGGAGCTGCTCCAGCTGCCGCCGACGCTGGCCGCCGGTTTGATCCTGGTCGGCGCCTGCCCGGGCGGCACCGCCTCCAACGTGATGACCTATCTGGCCCGCGGCGATGTGGCGCTGTCGGTGGCCATGACGGCGGCCTCGACACTGGTGGCGCCGCTGCTGACGCCGTGGATCACCCTGTGGCTGGCCGGCACGCGCGTGGACGTGCCGGCGGCGGCCATGCTGCTGGACATTCTGCGCATCGTGCTGCTGCCGGTGCTGGCCGGCGTGCTGCTGCGCCGTTACCTGGCCGGCTTTGCCAAGCGCCTGGCCGGCTGGCTGCCGGGCCTCTCCATGCTGCTGATCGCGCTCATCGTGGCCATCATCCTGGCGCTGAACCGTCACCAGTTGGCGGCCACCGGCGCGCTGGTGGCCGGCGCCGTGGTGCTGCACAACGCCCTCGGTTTTGCGCTGGGATACGCGGGCGCGCACCTGGGCGGGGCCACGCCGGCCCAGCGGCGGGCCATCGCCATCGAAGTCGGCATGCAGAACTCGGGCCTCGCCACCGCGCTGGCCATCAAGTTTCTGCCGCCGCTGGCGGCGCTGCCCGCAGCGCTGTTCTCGGTGTGGCAGAACCTGGCCGGGCTGGGGCTGGCCACGGCCTGGCGCCGCGCACGCTGAGGAAAACGGCGGTGGCGGTACACGCCCGCGCCGATCACGACGGGTCGGCGGCCCCCGCGAGCGCCTTGCGGATGAAGCCGGTGGCCTCGGCCAGGGGAATGTTGTCCGCCGTCTCGGCGCGGCGCGCCTTGTACTCGACCAGGCCGTCCTTCAAGCCCCGCTCGCCGATCACCAGCCGATGCGGGATGCCGATCAGGTCCATGTCGGCGAACATCACGCCCGGCCGCTCCGCACGGTCGTCGAGCAGCACGTCCACGCCGGCGGCGGTCAATTGCGCGTACAGCCTTTCGGTGGCCTCGGCGACGGCCGGCGATTTGTGCAGGTTGATCGGCACCAGCGCCACTTCGAACGGCGCCAGCGCCTGCGGCCAGACGATGCCGCGCGCGTCGTGGTTCTGCTCGATGGCCGCCGCCACCACGCGCGACACGCCAATGCCGTAGCAGCCCATGGTCATGACGGCGTCGCGGCCGTTCTCGTCCAGCACCGTGCAGGCGAGCTTTTCGCTGTAGACGGTGCCCAGCTTGAACACGTGGCCGACCTCGATGCCGCGGGCGATGGCCAGCGGTCCGCTGCCGTCCGGTGCGCTCTCGCCGGCCAGCACGTTGCGGATGTCGGCGGTTTCCGGCTCCGGCAGGTCGCGGCCGAAGTTGACGCCGGTCAGGTGACAGCCGTCGGCGTTGGCGCCGCACACGAAGTCCGCCAGCGCGGCGGCATCGTGGTCGGCGATCACCGGCCCCGGAAAGTCCACCGGTCCGACCGAACCGAAGTCGCAGCCCAGCGCGGTCCGCACATCGGCCGGGGTGGCGAACTGCAACGGCTGGGCGATCTGCGGCAGGCGCAGCGCCTTGACGGCATTCAGTTCGTGATCGCCGCGCAGCAGCAGCGCCACCAGCCCGCCGTCGGCGCCGCGCACGATCAGCGTCTTGAGGATGCGCTCGGCCGGCACCTTCAGAAACGCGCTGACCTCGGCAATGCTGTGCTGGCCGGGCGTGCGCACCGATTCACGCTGCGCCGAGGGTGCCGGGCGCGGCGGCGCAGGTGGCGCCGGGGCCAGTTCCACGTTGGCCGCGTAGCCGCCCGGCGAGTAGGCGATGGCGTCCTCGCCGGAGTCGGCCAGCACGTGAAACTCGTGCGAACTGGCGCCGCCGATGCTGCCGGTGTCGGCTGCCACGGCGCGGAACTTCAGCCCCAGGCGGCTGAAGATGGCGCTGTAGGCGCCGTGCATGGCCTGGTAGGTGTCGTCCAGGCTGGCGGCGTCACGGTGGAAGGAGTAGGCGTCCTTCATCAGGAACTCGCGCGCCCGCATGACGCCAAAACGCGGCCGGATCTCGTCCCGGAACTTGGTCTGGATCTGGTAGAAGCAGGCCGGCAGCTGGCGGTAGCTGGTGATCTTCTGGCGCACGATGTCGGTGATGACTTCCTCGTGCGTCGGGCCGAAGCAGAACTCGCGCCCGTGGCGGTCCTTCAGGCGCAGCAGTTCGGGGCCGTATTTTCCCCAGCGGGCCGATTCCTGCCACAGCTCGGCCGGCTGCACGGCTGGCATCAGCAGCTCCTGTGCGCCCACGGCGTCCATCTCCTCCCGCACTACGCGCTCGGCGCGGCGCAGCACGCGCAGGCCCAGCGGCAGCCAGCTGTAGATGCCGGCCGCCAGGCGGCTCATCATGCCGGCGCGCAGCATCAGGCGCTGGCTGATCACCTCCGCGTCGGACGGGTCTTCGCGCAGGGTGGCCAGCAGAAAGCGCGAGGTGCGCATGGGAACTCCTTCGGATGGGTGAACGGATGCGCCGGCCGGCCGGCAGACGTGCGGCGGACCGGCAGGCGGCAATTATTCACCAGCCGGCAGCCGATCCCGCAGCCGTGGGCGGTGCGCACTATCAGGGGATCGGCTCAGGCCTTCGCGGCGGGGCGCCGTTGCAGTATCTGGAGCGCGGCGCCGGGAGCGTCATACGTGGCCGCCTGGCAAGCAGACGTCGGGCCGGACGTTGTCAGCCACTGGCCTTCTCGGACCTCTGCTCTTGGGCGACGCCGCGCATCGAGCCGAGCGTTCGCGCGTACACCCAGGTGAATTCCGCGCCGACCAGAAAGATCTGCGCCGAGTAATACACCCAGATGAGGACGACCACGAGCGAACCGGCGGCGCCGAACCCCGACGCAACGCCGCTCTTGCCGATGTACAGGCCGATCAGGAACTTGCCGATCGTGAACAGCAGCGCCGTGACCAGGGCGCCGACCCAGACGTCGCGCCACTCGACCTTCACGCGCGGCATCAGCTTGTAGATGATCGCGAAGATCGCCGTCGTCAGGCCGAAGCCGACCACGATGTTGACCCCCTGCGCGAGCACCTGCCAGCCCCCGAAGAACGAGCCCCACCACTTGCCGAGCGCCGAGATCACCGCATCGATGACGAGCGAGACCATCAGCAGGAAGGCGAGCGCCAGGATCATGCCCATCGAGAGCAGGCGGGCGCGCAACACCCCCCAGATGCCGCCCTTCTCGCGCGCCGGCGCGCGCCAGATGCGGTCGAGCGCGTTCTGCAGCTCGCCGAACACGGTCGTCGCGCCGATCACCAGGACACCGATGCCGACGATCGTGCCGACGACGCCGCGCGTCGGGTCGCTGACGCGCGCGAGCAGGCCCTGGATCGCCTTGGCCGCGTCCTCGCCCATGAGGCCCTGGAGCTGCGCGAACAGCTCGCCGCGCACCGCTTCGTCGCCGAACACGAGGCCGGCGACCGAGACGACGATGAGCAGCAGCGGCGCCATCGAGAACACCGAGTAGTACGACAGCGCCGCGCCCATGCTGGGCGCGCGGTCTTCCCTCCACGACGCAAGGGAGCTCTTGACGAGCGTCCACCAGGTCTTCAGCGATCGCTTCTCGGCAACAGCCGTGGCGCTCATGGGCTCCTCTGGTCCTTACTCCGGAGGATGCGCAGCTTTTGGCCCGGGTGGATCCTGTCTGGGTTCGGCAGCATCAGCTTGCTGGCCTCTAAAAACCTTCACGCAGGCGTTGGCGTCCCCGTGGTCCTCCTTCGCGATCTTGGACAGCGTGTCACACGATTTCTTCCCGGAACTTCGAATCGCCGGCGCCACCGCTTGAGGGTGGGAGGCCCGCCCCGGACGAATGCGCCCGGGGGCTGATGCTCAGACTTCGATATCCGCGAACAGCGCGGTCGACAGATAGCGCTCGCCGGCCGAAGGGATGATGGCGACGATGGTCTTGCCGGCGGCCTCCGGGCGCCTGGCGATCTGTTCGGCCGCCCACAGCGCGGCGCCGGAACTGATGCCCACGAACAGGCCTTCCTCGACCGCGGCGCGGCGGGCGTAGGCCATGGCGTCCTCGTTGCTGACCTGGATCACCTCGTCGATGATGCCGGTGTTCAGGATGGCCGGCACGAAGCCGGCGCCGATGCCCTGGATCTTGTGCGGCGCAGGCTTGCCGCCGGACAGCACCGGCGAGGCGGACGGTTCCACCGCAATGGCCTTGAACGATGGCCGGCGGGACTTGATGACCTCCGACACGCCGGTTATGGTGCCGCCGGTGCCCACGCCCGAGATCAGGTAATCGACCTGGCCGTCCGTATCGCGCCAGATTTCCTCGGCCGTGGTGCGCCGGTGCACGTCCGGGTTGGCCGGGTTCTCGAACTGCTGCGGCATGAGGCTGCCGGGCCGCTCGGCCAACAGCTCGCGCGCCCGCTCGATGGCGCCGGTCATGCCCTTTTCGGCCGGCGTGAGCACGATTTCCGCCCCCAGCGCGCGCAGCACCTTGCGCCGCTCGATGCTCATCGAGGCCGGCATGGTCAGCGTCAGGCGGTAACCGCGCGCGGCGCAGACGAAAGCCAGCGCGATGCCGGTGTTGCCGGAGGTCGGCTCGATGATCTGCCCGCCCGGCACGAGCTGGCCGCTTTTCTCGGCCGCCTCGATCATGGCCAGGCCGATGCGGTCCTTGACCGACGACAGCGGGTTGAAGAACTCCAGCTTGGCCAGCACCGTGGCCTCGCTTTGGATCATGCGGCGGATGCGCACCAGCGGCGTGTTGCCGATGGTCTGCGTGATGTCGTCGAAAATGCGCGCCATTGGAGCCTCCGCGGCCGGGCCGGGTGCGAAAGAAACGGGGTTCGATTCTAGCGAAACGCTGAATAAATCCATCCTGGATTTCTCAGCGCCCGCCATCGGAAAAACGTGGTTTTCCGATGGCTCACAAGATCAGCAGCTTACCGCCGCTGATCTTGGCAGCGCATCCCTGCGCTGCGGGAAACGCTGAATGCTTCAGCGCTTCCCCAGGAACGGCAGCGACGCCAGCGCAAATGCCGGTTTATGCCGCGCTTATGCCGTTTTTACACAAACCCGCCTGCCTTGGTCACACTGCACGTCATGAAAAACGATACCAACCGCCATCCGGCCATCCGCGGCGTATACGCGCTGGCCGACACCTCGCTGCTGGCCGGCGCCGAACTGCTCGCGCGGGTCGAAGCGGCCCTGCGCGGCGGCGCGGCCGTGGTGCAGTACCGCGACAAGTCGGCCGATGCGTCCCGCCGGCTGGCCGAGGCCGATGCGCTGCGCGCGCTGTGCGTTCGCCATGGCGCGGCCTTCATCGTCAACGACGATGTCGATCTGGCGCTCGCGGTGCAGGCGCACGGCGTGCACCTGGGGCGCGACGACGTCTCGCCGGCCCTGGCGCGGCGGCGCCTGGGCCCGGCCGCCCTGATCGGCGCCACCTGCTACGACCGCCTGGACCTGGCCGCGCCGGCGCTGGCGGCCGGCGCCGATCACGTGGCATTCGGGCGCTTTTTCCCGTCCACCACCAAACCCGGCGAGATCTACGCCAGCCTCGCCCTGCTGCGCGCCGCCCGCGCCACGCTCGACTGCCCCATCGTGTGCATCGGCGGCATTCGCGCCGACAATGCCGCCCCGCTGGTAGCGGCCGGCGCGGACGCCCTGGTGGTGGGCAGCGCCCTGTTCGGGCCGGGCGTCGACAGCGAAACCGCCGCCCGTGCCCTGGCGGCGCTGTGGCAGCAAAACCGCAAGGAACCGCAATGAGCCAATCTCAAAAACTGTTCGAGCGCGCGCTGGGGCTGATCCCCGGCGGCGTGAATTCGCCGGTGCGCGCCTTCGGCGCCGTGGGCGGCCAGCCGCCGTTCATCGCCGAGGCGGCCGGCGCCCGCCTGCGCGACGTGGACGGCCGGGAGTACATCGACTACGTCTGCTCCTGGGGAGCAACGATCCTGGGCCACGCCGCGCCGCCGGTAGTGCAGGCGGTGCAGCAGGCGGCGGCGCGCGGCCTGTCCTACGGCGCGCCGACCGCCGCCGAGGTGGAACTGGCCGAGACACTGTGCCGGTTGGTGCCGGGCCTGGAGCAGGTGCGGCTGGTCAATTCCGGCACCGAAGCGACCATGAGTGCCATCCGCCTGGCGCGCGCCGCCACCGGCCGGCAACTGCTGGTGAAATTCGCCGGCTGCTACCACGGCCACGCCGACAGCCTGCTGGTGAACGCCGGCTCCGGCGCGCTGACCTTCGGCGTGCCGAGCTCGCCCGGCGTGCCGAGTGAAGTTGCCGCGCTGACGCTGACCGCCCCCTACAACGACCTGGCCGCCGTCGAGGCTCTGTTCGCGGCGCGCGGTGCCGACATCGCGGCGGTCATCGTCGAGCCGGTGGCCGGCAACATGGGCTGCGTTCTGCCGCAGCCGGGGTTTCTGGAGGGCCTGCGACGGCTGTGCGACCGGCACGGCAGCGTGCTGATCTTCGACGAGGTGATGACCGGCTTTCGGGTGGCGCTGGGCGGTGCCCAGGCGCGCTTTGGCGTGAATGCAGACCTGATCACGCTCGGCAAGGTGATCGGTGGCGGGCTGCCGGTCGGCGCCTACGGCGGGCGGGCCGACCTGATGGCGCAGATGGCGCCGGCCGGACCGGTCTACCAGGCCGGCACGCTGTCCGGCAATCCGCTCGCCACCGCGGCGGGTCTCGCCACGCTGGCGCAGGTGCAACAGCCGGGGTTCTACGAGCAGCTCGAAGCCACCGCCGCGGCGCTGACGGCCGGCCTGCAAGCGGCCGCCGATGTCGCCGGCGTGCCGTTCTCGACCGTGCACGTCGGCGGCATGTTCGGCTTCTTTTTGCGTTCGGCCGCGCCGCGCGATCTGGCCGAAGCGCAGCAGGCCGACGTGCCGCGCTTCGGCCGGCTGTTCCGGGCGCTGCTGGCACAGGGGCTGTACTTCGCCCCGTCGGCCTTCGAGGCCGGTTTCGTCACGGCCGCCCACGACGCGGCAGTGATCGGGCAAACCCTCGACCGGGCGCGCACGGCCTTCGCGGCTGTTTAGTCGCAGCACGCCGGTTGCCATCGCGCCACTGCCTGAAACCCGGAACACCGCTCGATGGCACTGCACCCCGACTTCCCGCGTTCGCCCTACGAAACACTGCCCCCGCAGCTGCGCTGGTTCCCGGCCGCGGAGGAGCTGCGCGGCGCGGCCTGTGAAAGGCTGCCGCCGCCGCGTTGGCGCACCAAGCTGCACCACGCCTGGCCGGCATCAGATACCGGCCAGGTGATGCGAAAGCTCCTTCGCGTCAATGCCGGGAAGGTCCTTGTCTAGTGATGCGACCACGGTTGCCGCTGTTTCGCGGGAAAGCGCGCTGCGCAGATGGCCGAGAAAACGCGGCTCCGCAATCAGCCCGAGTTTCGTGAATCGATTTTGCGTCCGTCCCTCTTCCAGTAGCACCGAAAGCTGTTTGGCGAAGCGGATCGCGGTCTGTTCCGCGGCGTCATGCTCCTTGCCCATCGCATGGCGTCCCTGCCCCAGGCTATCGTGCGTGCGGCCCGGGCGGTCACTGCCCAGTTCATGAGTCGCGAGACGTCCTTCCGGGTGCTCGATTTCGCGCACAAGCTGAAGCTCCTGGCCGCGGCCGGCGCTTTCGAACAGGCGCGCCTGAGCGCGGTTTGCGACAAGGATCCAGGTCACGGTCATTACAGTTCTCCATGTCACTTGGCTTCGGGCTCGGTTCAGCTGTCGGCAGAACCGTGTCGTCAAGGTGTCCCCATGGTAGTACCAGCGCAGTTGCGGTTGAACGCGGTGTCCAGTCAGGGTTTTAGTCCCTTTGACGCCGCGGGCGCTGGTTCTGCTCACAACGGCGCAGCTTCGTTCTCAAGGCCCAAGCCCTGGCAGACATCGACCCTGGCGGGGCAGCCCAATTTCCGGCCGGGCCGGTCTGCCCGGTAACCGGGCTAAATCTCACAACGTCAGTCAGCACCGTTGCCGGACGGGCACTCGTCCGGCATGGCCCACAGATGAGCCGCCACCAGCGCCCGCCAGGGCGAGAACTGAGCCAGCCAGCGGCGGGTGAAATCCGGCGTTACCGCTGCCGCAGGCCCGAGCAGCCGTTGCAGCTTGCGGCGCACGGCCGCGTCGCCGTGCAGCGAGCCATCCAGCCAGCCGAAGCCGCGCAGCAGGGTGTAGTCGACCGTCCACGGGCCGATGCCGCGCAGGCGCAGCAGGTGCTCGCGCATGGCGTCGACGGGCAGCGCGGTCAGCCAGGTCTCCAGCGGCAGCCGGTTTGCGGCAACCTCGCGGCTGAGCAGGCCGATCGTTTGCGCCTTGGCGCGCGAGAAGCCCGCTCGATGCAGCTCGGATGCGTCAAGGGCCGCGACGCGTGCGGCATCCGGATAGCAGGCCAGGCCAGTCGAGTGCCTCACCCCGGCCGCCTCGATGAGCCGGCGGCGCAGGGCAATGGCCGCGCGCAGGCTGATCTGCTGCCCGGTAATCGCCCAGGTCAGCGCCTCGAATGGCGTTGCCGACAGCGGCACCCGCAAACCGGGCAGCCGGTCGATGAGCGGCCCGAGTTGGGGGTGGGCGCGGCAGGCGCGCGTGAAGTTCTCGACCGGCTGGGTCAGACCCAGGATGCGCCGCGCCATGCCGGCCAGCTCCTGCGGGGTGGTATGCGTCGCCCCGTCGACGGTCAGGCGCACTTCGGCCCGGCTCGGACCGAAGTCGATCCTCAGGCACGCCGGCTGACCCTGCCAGGTCAGTCCTTTGTGCAGGCTGTGTCCGTCGATCAGTTCCGCCACGGCCAGGGCATCGCGGCCATGGAAGGCCAGCACATCGGCCACCCTGAAGTCATCCGGCAGCGGGATCGAGCACGCCACGCCGGGCGCTGCGCGCTGCTGCGCGGACGGGCTCATCGGGGCATCGGAACGCAAGGATTCCGGACGCACGTCAACGGTCGGCATGGCCAACCGCTCATCACGGCGCATCGCCAGGCGGCGCCGATTGCCCGGCCTCCCGGTCGAGCAGCGCGCGCTTGCGCTCCACGCCCCACCGGTAGCCGGACAGTTCGCCCCCGATGCGCACGACGCGGTGACACGGAATCGCCACCGCCAGCGCGTTGGCGGCGCAGGCCCCGGCGACCGCCCGGACCGCCCGGGGTGCCCCGATGCGCCGGGCAAGGTCGGTGTAGGTGGCTGTGCTGCCGGGCGGGATGGTCAGCAAGGCCTGCCAGACGCGCTGCTGAAACGCCGTGCCGCGGACGTCGAGCGGCAGGTCCAGACCCAGGCGCGGCGCCTCGACGAAACCCACCACCCTGGCCACCAGCCGCTCAAAATCGGCATCGCCACCGACCAATGCGGCGCGCGGAAAACGCTCCTGCAGGTCGCGGACCAGCGCATCCGGATCATCGCCCAGGAAAATGGCGCACACCCCGCGCGCACTGGCCGCCACCAGAATCGCCCCCAGCGAGCACTGGCCGACGGCGAAACGGATCTGCGCATTCGCGCCGCCGCCACGGTAGTCGGTCGGGGTCATTCCCAGCAGCCGGTTCGATTGCTCGTAGAAGCGTCCGCTGGAGTTGTAACCGGCGCTGTAGATCGCCTCGGTAACCGTGCTGCCCCGCTGCAGGGCGGTACGCACGCGGGCCGTGCGCCGGGCCCGCACGTAGGCCTGCGGCGTGACGCCGGTAACCGCCTTGAACAGCCGATGGACGTGATACCGGCTAAGACCGGCCCGCGCGGCCAGTGCGCCCAGGTCCGGCGCCTGCTCAGCCTGCTCGATATACCGGCACAGCGCGGTGACCAGGGCCGCGTGCCGAAGGGCGCGGGGCGGCTGATCGGGTTCGCAGCGCCGACACGGACGAAAACCGGCGCCCTGCGCCTGCGCGGCGGTGACATGGAACTGAACGTTTTCCGGACGGGGCCTGCGGGCGGCGCAGGATGGCCGGCAATAAACGCCGGTGCTGCGAACCGAATAGAAAAAGCGCCCATCGGCCGCCGCGTCGCGGGCCACCACCGCGGCCCAGCGCGGATCGGACAGCGTGGCGGCGGCACGGTGTTTCCTGCTGGCAATCGTGTTCATGGCGCTGGCGCACGGCTCGCAACGGAGGGCGCCAATTTAACCGCCGCCCCGAGACCCGGCGCTCCGCGGCTTGCTATCGAATCGGCACCTCGAAGCCCCGGCCGGCATCGACCATCACGGGGCAGCCCGACACCGCGGCCGCGCCGGCCGATCCGGTATCGCGACTCAGGGTGCGCACCAGGCGCTCAGCTGCCGGTGCAGCGTGTCCTTCAGCAGCAGGCGCTCTTTCTTGCGTTGCTCCAGGTAGGCGTCGGAAGTGTTCTGGACGCCGGTTTCGATGCGGTGCACCTCGTGGTCCAGGTCGTGGTATTGGGCGAACAGCGCGGCAAAGTGCGGGTCACTCACCTTCAACGCATGGATGGCGTCGTGGTACTGCGGGAACTCGTGGTGCAGGTCGTGTTTTTCGAGGCTCATGGGGTTTCGTTTTTCTGGGTGGATTGTTCTGGGCGGATCGACGCGGGCGACCCCGCCCGCTGCGGGCAGCGCCGCAGATGCCGGCGCCACACCCGCACCTTAAGCGCCGGCCGGCAGGGCCGCATTGACGGCGCTCAATAGCGCGCGGTCCGCCGGGCTGGGCGCTCAGCCGGGCGCCACATGCCCGCTGCGAAACGCCTGCTCCAGCGCCGCCCGGGTCGGCTGATTGAGGTGCATGCCCGCCGCCGCGGCCGGCGTGAACCAGCCGATCTGCGTGGATTCGTAGTTCTTGCGTGGCTCGGGCCGGCCGGCCAGGCGCGACACGTAGTTGATCAGCAAAAAATGCCGCGGCTGGGTGAACTCGGGGCTCTCGATGCAGTCCTGAATGCACAGCCACTGCGCGTCCTGGACCGCGATGCCGGTCTCCTCGCGCATCTCGCGCCGGTAGGCGTCGAGCATCGTTTCGCCGTAGTCGATCTTGCCGCCCGGCAGGCCCCAGCGGCCGGACCATTTGGCGGTGCGGATCAGCAGCAGCTCGCCGGTATCGGCCACTAGGAGGCCGCCGACGGTGGCGATCACGCGCCGTTCGCTGGCCAGCAGGTGCTCGCGGTCGAGGAGGTCGATGATGCCGCGCACGTCGGCGAAGGCGTGATCCGGCCGCGCGGCGTGCAGGCGGTCTTCGGTGGCGTAGCCGTACAGCGCGGCGCCGGCGATCACCTGCGCCGCATGGGCGGCCTCGATGTCGTGCGGGGTGTCGCCGACGTAAAGGGTCTCGTCCGGCCGAAACGGTGCGTTGGCGACGATCTGCTGCAGCACCGGAATCTTGTCCGCGGCGCCGCCGCCGATGTGACTGAAAAACTCCCGCAGGCCCAGTCGCGCCAGCAGCTCGTCCAGGATCGCGGTCGGCACGCTCGAGCAGATGCTCAGGCGCACGCCGCGCAGGCGGCAGACGTGCAGCAGCGCCGGCACGTCGGCGAACAGCTCCGACTGCGCCATGCGCGCCGCGAAGTGGCGAAAGAACACGGCGTCGATTTCGTCCCGCGGCCGCTCGCCGATGAAGCGCCGGTAGAAGCGCTCCACCGGCAGCGTGAACTCGCGCCGGTAGGTGGCCTCGTCCACCGGCGCGGCGCCGAAGTGCGCCAGCGTGTCGTTGGTGGCGGCCAGGGTCAGGGCGCGGTCGTCGGCCAGCGTGCCGGCCCAGTCGAGGATCAGGTGGCGGATCATGGCGGCATCCCGGGGCAAAACCGCATTGTCACGCGCCCATCAGCAGGCTGCGGTACAGCGGCGCCAGCACCAGATAAATCAGTATCGATGCGGTCAGCGCGGCGCCGTACAGCTCCGTGTCCAGCCGATAGCGGTGGCACAGGATCACGCCCACCGCCGGGCAGGCCGAGGCCATGGCCACGCCGAGCACCGCCAGCGTCTCGCCGCGCACGCCAAAGGCGTAGGCGAACAGCAGGCCCAGCGCCGGCCCCGCCACCTGCCGAACCAGCAGCGCCGGCACCGCCGTGCCCAGGCGCCGCAGGGCGCCCAGGCGCAGCGACAGGCCGACCACGAACACCATCAGCGGAATGCCGGCGTCGCCCACGTAGCGCAGCGTCGTGATGGCCCTCTCGGGCACCGGCAGGCCGAGCAGGTTGACGGCCAGCGCCGCGAACACCGCCCAGGCCGGCGGCAGGCGCAGGATCTCGCGGCCGAGCGAGATCCGGTTGGCGCCCTCGGCGTGACGCGCCGCCACAGCCACGCCGACGGTCCAGATCAGCAGCGTGGTGGCGATCAGGTCGTAGGCGAACACCACCGGCATGCCCTCGTGCCCGAACAGGCTGACCACCACCGGCAGGGCGATCGAGCCGTTGGCAAAGCCGGCCGCCAGCAGCATGGCACCGCGGCCCTGCTGCGACAGGCCCAGGCGCTGGCCGGCGAAGCGGTACGCAGTCCACGCCAGCGCCAGCCCGCCCAGGCTGCACACGTAGCCGGCGGCCGGGATCACCATCAGTTCCAGGCTCAGTGAGGCCTGCGACATGATGGCGAAGATCAGCGCCGGGCCGGTCAGATAAATCATCAGCATGTTCAGCGCCTGCGCCATGTGGGCGGCGTCGACGCCGCCGGGCGCATTGCGACGCCACAGCCAGCCGGCGATCAGGGCAACGAAAACCGGTATCAGGTCAAGGTACACGCGCGGGCATTCCGGAAATGAAACACCGCCGGCAGCGGATCACGCAGCCGGCGGTGTTGGAAAAAAAGCGTTGTGGAAGCGCTGCCTTTCAGCGCTTCCTTACAGACGCCGCCGATCAGGACGGCTGCGGCACGGTGGCCAGCATGGACGGGCGCTGACTGAATTCCCCCAGCCACGCGGCGAGCGCCGGGTGGCCGGCGCGCCAGGCCACTTCCGGCAGGCGAAAGTCCAGATACTCCAGCGTCACCGCGAACTCGATGTGCGCCAGCGTCGGCGCCGGGCCGAGCGCGGCCACGTCCTGTTCCATGACCGCCAGGCCGCGCTCGATGGCGCGCCGCTGGCGGTCGGTCCACGGCGCCCAGCGCATCGCTTCCGGGCGCAGCAGTTCCAGGCGCGCGGTGACCGCGGCATCCAGCACGCCGTCGGCCAGCGCCGCCCGGCGCAGCACCTCGAAGCGCGCCGCGCCGTCCGGGATCAGGCGCGGGCTGGGCGCCAGGCTGTCGAGGTACTCGCAGATCACCCAGCTGTCGTACAGGCAGCGGCCGTCGTCCAGGCGCAGCGCCGGCACCTTGCCCAGCGGGTTGACCTCCAGCAGCGCGGCGGGGTCTTCCAGCGGGCTGACGATGATGTCCTCGACCTGCCCGGCCAGGCCCTTTTCCAGCACGGTGACGCGCACCTTGCGCGAGTAGGGGGACGGCTTTGCGTAGATCAGTTGCATGGCGGTTCTCCTCGGGTGGTTTCGGAGTTTGTGAAGAAATGCACGTCCTGTGCATTTCTTCTGTCGCAAGTCCGGTACACGCCCGGACTCGGCGAACGCGGATCGAGCACTTGCGTGCTCGATCCGCGACCGGCCATCCCTGGCCGGCCTGAGAGCTTGGAAAATTCCAAGCTCTCAGTCCTGCTTGCCGTAGCTTTCGAACTGCGCCAGCACGCGCGCCATCTCGGCCGCGTCCAGCAGTACCGGCGTGCCGCAGGCGAGTGCCGCGCAGTACTGGGCGGCAAGCGATTCGACCTCCTCGGCCAGCGCCAGCGCCGCCGGCAGGTCCGCGCCGGTGGCGATCAGGCCGTGGTTGGCCAGCAGGCAGGCGTGGCGGTCTTCGAGCGCGACCAGGGCATTGGCCGACAGCTCGGCCGTGCCGAAGGTCGCGTACTGGGCGCAGCGCACGTTGTCGCCGCCGGCCAGCGCGATCATGTAGTGGAAGGCCGGCAACTCGCGCCGCTGGCAGGCCAGCGCGCTGGCGTAGCGCGAGTGGGTGTGCACGATGCCGCCGGTCTGCGGCCGGGCGGCGTAGATGTCGCAGTGAAAACGCCACTCGGACGAGGGCCGCAGCTGCCCCGGCGCGGCCACGCCGTGCGCGTCCAGGCGCACCAGATCGCCCGGCGCGAGATCGTCGTAGGGAATGCCGGTCGGCGTGATCAGAAATCCGCCCGGCAGGCGCGCGCTGAGGTTGCCCGAGGTGCCGCGGTTCAGGCCGCGGCGCACGCTGTCGCGGGCGATGTCGATCAGCGACTGACGAAGGGCGCTCTCGTCCAAGGGCGGGCCGTGCGGGTGCGGATGAGGGGGCGGCGTCCTGCCGGGCGCCGGTATGGTACATGCCCGGTCGCGGCCTAGAATGACCAAACGCCCGTTCACGCACGGAGGTTCCGATGATCGACCTGCACATGTGGCCGACGCCCAACGCGCACAAGGTGACGCTGTTTCTAGAGGAAACCGGCCTGTCGTACCGCACCGTGGAGGTGAACATCGGCGCCGGCGATCAGTTCAAGCCCGAGTTCCTGGCCATCAGCCCGAACAACAAGATGCCGGCCATCGTCGACCCCGACGGCCCGGACGGCCGGCCGATCAGCGTGTTCGAGAGCGGCGCAATTCTGATCTATCTGGCCGAGAAGACCGGCCGCTTCCTGCCCGCCGACGCGCGCGGCCGGTACGAGGTGTTGCAGTGGCTGATGTTCCAGATGGCCAGCGTCGGGCCGATGCTGGGCCAGGCGCACCATTTCCGCGACTACGCCCCGGAAAAACTGCCCTACGCCATCGACCGCTACACCAACGAGTCGCGGCGCATCTACCGGGTGGTGGACAGGCGCCTGGCCGACCGCGACTACGTGGCGGGCGAGTACTCGATCGCCGACATGGCCATCTACCCGTGGTTCCTGCACCACGAGCGCGAGGGTGTGGACATCGGCGAGCTGCCGCACGTGCGGCGCTGGATGGACGCCATCGCGGCGCGGCCGGCCACGGCACGCGCCCTGGCGGTGATGGCCGACCGGCGCCCGCCCAAACCCGGCCCGCAGAATGAGCAGCAGCGGGAGATTCTGTTCGGCAGCAAGCAGTTCGAGAGGCGCTGAGGTGAGCGCGCGCATTTGCGCCGCGCTGCTGGCACTCGCCGGCGCCGCCGCGTGGGCCGAAGTACCGGGCCTGCGCGGTGTCGATCACGTCGGCATGACGGTGCCGAACCTTGCCGAGGCGGAAGCGTTCTTCGGGCGCGTGCTCGGCTGCCGGACGCTGGCCCGCAACGGGCCCCTGAGCTCGCCGGACGACTGGATGTCACGCCACGTCGACGTGCACGATCGGGCGCAGATCCACGCCATGGTGTTCATGCGCTGCGGCAACGGCGCCAACCTGGAGCTGTTCGAGTGGTCGGCGCCTGATCAGGACCGCCGCCAGCCGCGCAACAGCGATTACGGCGGGCATCACACGGCGTTCTACGTGGAGGACATCCAGGCTGCCGCCACCTGGCTGCGCCGTAACGGTGTGCAAACCTACGACGGGCCCTTCACCACGAAGGACGGCGACTATGCCGGTCAGTGGGTGTTGTACTTCCGTACGCCGTGGGGCGCGTACCTGGAGCTGGTGTCCTACCCGCAGGGCATGGGCTACGAAGGCAACGGCCCGCAGCGGCTGTGGGACCCGCGCAAGGCGAATCCCTGAACACGGTCCGCGCGCCGGCGCCCCCTGCCTCGAAGGCCGTAGGAGCGGCTTCAGCCGCGAACCAAACGCGTCGCTAGCCGCTCAATCGCGCCGTGTACTCCAGCACCCGCTCGAAGGCGTAATCCTGCTCGGCGCCGCTGTCCGGGTCCCACAGGCTGCGGCCGGGGCGGGCCATCAGGTCGCCGCCGTACACGTGCAGACCGCCGTTGAGCGTGGCCAGCGGATTGGCCACGGCGTGGATCAGCTCCGGGTCCATGATGAACACATCGCCGGCGCGCAAGCTGCGCAGGCCATCGTCGACCAGGCCGTCCGCGCCGCGCCGGTACAGATGGTTGTCCTCCTGCCCGGCGTAAATGCCGATCACGCCCCACATGCGGTGGTTGTGGATCGGGCTGCGGCTGCCGGGCGCGCTGATGACGTGCGCCACCGTCAGCTCCTCGCTGCGATACAGCGGCACCACGCCGGGCTTGTCCGCGCCCTGCGCGAAGGCGTCGGCCAGCCCCTGCGGGTTGCGCAGGGCATCCGCCAGCAGGGCGGCGATGGCGGCGGCCGGGTCGGACCCGTGCAGGGCAGTCCGGCAGGCGGCGACGAAACGGTCCGGATCGAACATGGCGTTTCTCCTGTCAGGCTCGGCGGCCGGGCCGGTCGCCTAGCCCCGTCAGGATAGACTACGCCGCCCTCGTTGCCGCCCACTTCGCACGCGCGCCCATGCCCAAACGCCGGTCTCGATTCCTCACCCGTCGCGCCTGGCTCGGCTGGCTGCTGCCGGCGGCGGTGGCGGCGCTGGCGGGACTGGCGCTGTACGCGGTGCATCTGGATCGGGTGATCCGCGAGAAGTTCGAGGGCCAGCGCTGGGCGCTGCCGGCGCGCGTGTTCGCCCGGCCGCTGGAGCTTTACAGCGGCGCGCCGCTGGACCTGCCGCGCCTGGTCGAAGCGCTGGAGCGGCTCGGCTACCAGCGCGGCGAACCCATCGGCGCCGGCAGTTTTGCAGTGCGCGGGGCGCGGGCGATCGTGTACACGCGCGGCTTTCAGTTCTGGGACGGCGCCGAGCCGCCGCGCAAGGTGGAAATCCGCTTCGACGGCCGGCAGATCGCCGGCCTGTACGGCGACGAGGGCGAGCTGCCGCTGCTGCGCCTGGAGCCCGAATTCATCGGCGGCTTCTACCCGGCCAGCAACGAGGATCGCCTGCTGGTGCGCCTGGCCGAGGTGCCACCGGTGCTGGTGCAGGCGCTGCTCGCGCTCGAGGATCGCAATTTCTATCGCCATCACGGCGTGTCGCCGCGCGCCATTGCCCGCGCCCTGTGGGCCGATCTGAAGGCGGGCGCGGTGGTGCAGGGCGGCAGCACGCTGACCCAGCAGCTGGTCAAGAACTATTTTCTGACCGCCGACCGCACCGTCTGGCGCAAGCTGACCGAAGCCATCATGGCGGTGCTGCTGGAGACGCACTACGCCAAGGACGACATCCTGGAGTCCTACCTGAACGAGGTGTTCCTGGGCCAGGTCGGCGCGCGGGGCGTGCACGGCGTGGCGCAGGGCGCCATGCTGTACTTCGGCCGCCCGTTGGGAGAACTGGATACCGGCCAGCTGGCGCTGCTGGCCGGCATGGTGCAGGCGCCCTCCTACTACGACCCGCGGCGCCATCCCGAGCGCGCCACGGCGCGGCGCAACCTGACCCTGCGTCTGCTGGGCGAGCAGGGCCAGTTGACGCCCGAGCAGGTTGCCGCCGAGCAGGCCAAGCCGCTGCGCGTGGCCCAGCGCAGCTCCCTGACCATGGCGCGCTATCCGGCCTTTCTGGACCTGGTGCGCCGCCAGTTGCAGCGCGACTATCCCGAGCAGGTGCTGCGCAACGACGGCCTGCGCATCTTCGCCACCATGGACCCGGCGGTGCAGGTGGCGGCCGAGGCGGCGGTCAGCGAGCAGGGTACGGCGCTGGCCCGTCAGCGCCGCTTGCCGAACCTGCAGATGGCGGCGGTGGCAGCCGACGTGGCCACCGGCGAGGTGCTGGCCCTGGTCGGCGACCGCGACCCGCGCTTCGACGGCTACAACCGGGCGCTCGACGCGCGCCGGCAGATCGGCTCGCTGGCCAAGCCGGCCACCTACCTGGCAGCGCTGGCACAGCCGCAGCGCTTCAACCTGGCCACGCCGCTGGACGACCTGCGCATGTCGGTGCGCCTGCCGAGCGGCAAGAGCTGGCAGCCGCGCAACGCCGGCGGCGATTACGCCGGCCGCATCCCGCTGCTGCGCGGTCTGGCCGAGTCGCGCAACAGCGCCACGGTGGCGCTCGGCCTGCAGGTCGGCGTGCCGGAAGTGCTCAAGACGCTGCGCGCGCTCGGCGTGACGCGCGAGCTGCCGGCCGTGCCGGCGGTACTCCTGGGCGCGGTCGAACTGACGCCGTTCGAGGTCACGCGCATGTACCTGACGCTGGCCGCCGGCGGCTTTCGCCTGCACCTGCGCGGCATCCACGCGGTCACCGACAAGGACGGCAAGCCGCTGGCCAGTTACCCGCTGTCGGTGGAGCAGAAGCTCGATCCGGCGGCCGTGTTCCTGGTCAACACCGCCCTGCAGGAGGTCGCGCGCAGCGGCACCGCGCGGGCGCTCGGCCGGGTGCTGCCGGGCCTGAACGTGGCCGGCAAGACCGGTACCACCAACGACAGCCGCGACTCCTGGTTCGCCGGCTTCACCGGCAACACGGTGGCGGCGGTGTGGGTGGGCCTGGACGACAACGGCGAAACCGGCCTGTACGGCGCCAGCGGCGCCATGCGCATCTGGGCCGACATGATCGGCCGACTGCCGGCCGTGCCGCTGACCCTGACCGAGCCGCCCGGCATCCACTGGGCGCAGGCGCCCGACGGGCCGTGGCTGCCGGCGGCGCAGTGCCCGGGTGGCCTGGGCCTGCCGGTGCTGGACGGCGGCGTGCCGCCCGGCGCCGCAGCCTGCGATGGCGCCGCACTCCCCGCGCCGGATCACGGAGACGACGAACCATGGCGCTGGCTGCGCAGACTGTTTTGAACCGCCGCCTGCCGCTGCTGGCGGTAGCGCTGCTGGCGGGCTGCGTCAGCGCGCCACCGCCGCGGCCCGCGCCGGCGCCGCTGCCACCGGTCGCCCCGGCGCCGCCGCCCGCGTTGCCGCCGGCACAGCCCTTGCCCCGGCCACAGCCGCCGGCGCCGGCTGTCGTGCGCCCCGGGCCGCCGCCGTCGGCGCCCGCCGTGGCGGCGCCCGCGCCGTCTGCAGCGCAGCGCAGCGCCCAGCCCACGGCGACCGGCTCGCTGGTGGCGCTGGCGGACCGGCAGGCCGCCGCTGGCGACTACGCGTCGGCGGCTGCCCAGCTCGAACGGGCGCTGCGCATCCGGCCGCAGGATCCGCTGCTGTGGCAGAAACTGGCCTGGCTGCGCCTGCGCAATGGCCAGTTCGAGCAGGCGGCGACGCTGGCCGCGCGCTCGGATTCGCTGGCCGGCAACAACGCGGATGTGCGCGCCCGCAACCGCCGCATCATGGAGATGGCCCGGGCCCGGCAGCGGCCCAGCGAATAGCCATGAGCGCACCGCCCGACGCACCGGCCCAGTTGCAGGATTCGCAGTTTCTGGAGGCGCTGCGCCGGCAGATGCTGAACTTCGCCCGCCTGCAGCTGCGCGACGACGACCTGGCGCAGGACGTGGTGCAGGAATCGCTGCTCAGCGCGCTCAAGAACGCCGGCTCGTTTCGCGGCCAGGCGGCGTTTCGGACCTGGCTGTTCGCCATCGTCAAGAACAAGGTCGTCGACGCCCTGCGCCAGCGCCAGCGCTGGGTCCAGCCCGACCAAAGCGCGGATGACGACGACGCCGAGGAGTGGCTGGACCGGCTGTTCGATCGCAGCGGTCACTGGCAGCCCGCCCAGCAACCCCGGCCGTGGGGCGATCCGCAGCGCAGCTTCGAGGACGAGCGGTTCTGGCAGGTGTTCGCCGTCTGCCTGGACCACCTGCCGGCGCGCCAGGGGCGCATTTTCATGATGCGCGAGTACCTTGGCCTGGAGGCGGACGAGATCTGTAACAACACCGGCCTTACGCGGACCAACCTGCATGTGATCCTGCACCGCGCCCGCTTGCGCCTGCGCGAGTGCCTCGGAAACGGCTGGTTCAACGGAGCCGCGTGATGCTCGATTGTCGTGAAGCTACCGGTTTGATGTCGCAGGCGCGCGAGCGCCCCCTGTCGCTGCGCGAGCGTTGGGCGCTGCGCCTGCACCGGGCCATGTGCAGCGCCTGCCGCCGCTTCGACCGGCAGCTGGATGTGCTGCGCGAGGCGGCGCGCCGCTTCGCCAGCCGCGCCGACCAGCCGTCAGCCGACCAGGACGACGCGCCGCCGCCCTGAGCTTCGCGACACGGGCTCAGCGTGCGTCCGGCCAGCGGCGCGCCAGCCAATGGTCGAGCGACACCGCGCCCGGGCCGCGGGCGATCAGGTACAGCAGCACCGTGGCCCAGACGCCGTGGGTCGGGTAGGCGTCCGGATAGACGAACAGCTGGATCACCAGCGTCATCCCCAGCAGGCCAAGCGCCGACAGGCGCGTGGCAAGGCCGAGCAGGATCAGCACCGGCAGCGCGTGTTCGGCCAGCGCCGCCAGGGTCGCCGCCCACAGCGGCGGGATCAGCGGCAGGGCGTACTCGTGCTCAAACAGGAACAGCGCCGAATCGGCCAGGCGCGGCCAACCCAGTGTGAAGGTGCCCTGCACCAGGTTGATGGCGAAGCCCTCAACCTTGGTCTGCCCCGACAGCCAGAACACGGCGGCGACCGAAAACCGCCCGAGCAGCGCGATCAGGCTATGTGGGATGCGCCCGAACAGCGTGTTCAGGCGGACGATGGCGCGCAGCGGCGCGGCCAAAGGGCCGGCCGGCGGCGAGCTTGCGATAGCCCCGTTCATGGCGTGTCTCCTGTGTGGCTCAAGTCGATCAGCGCGCCGCAGCGGATCAGCCCGGCGAGCGCCGCCGGCAGGTCGAAGGCGCCATCCGCACCGCCAGCCGCCTCGACGGCGGCGCCCAGCGCTTGGCCTTCAATCAGCGCCGCGGCGAAGCGGCCGGCGGCGGGCTCGACCGGGATCACCTCGACCTCCAGCTCACGGCGCAGCACCCAGGCGGCTTCGGCGCAATCGAGATCAATCGCCGCCAGATCGCCCATGCCCTGATGCGCGGCCCAGACGGACACCACTGCCCAAGGCGACTGCAGCACGGCGAAGGAGGGGTGCAGGTGCAGGCGGGCGGCCCCCAGGTCGGCCGTGTCGGCCAGTCGGGCGGCGAGCTCAGCGCCGGAAAGCGGCAGCGCATCGGCGGCGTGCAGCGCCGTCAGGCGCAGCCACTCCAGGCGCGCCACATCGGGCAAATAGGGCAGGCCCTGCGCCGGCTCGAAGCGGGCGATGAAATCGGCGAAGCCGGCGCCGTACTCGGCCATGACCGGGCTGCGCGGGGGCGAGGCGCGCACGAAGCACTGGCCCATGGCGCGGAAGAATTCATCACCGACCAGTTCGCGCGTGACCGGAAAGGTGTCGGCCAGCACGCCCAGCAGCGAGACCATGACGTTGTTGCGATACACGGCCAGGCGCGCCGCCGGGTCGGAGCTGTTCCAGGCGCACACATCGGCCGGCGGCGGCAGCGCCGGGTCGAGCAGCGCGTGGGCGAAGGCGGCCTGATCGATCATGCCGGCAGCGCCTGGCCGTTGCGGCAGGCATCCTGCAGGATGCGCTCGGCCTGGCGCGCCTCGGCCAGCAGCACATCGAGGGCGGGAATGTCGTTGTCGCGCTCGATCAGCGTGGGCACGGGGCCGCTCTGCGCGATGGCCTGGGCATACAAATCCCAGACGGCGGTCGCAACCGGCGCGCCATGGTTGTCGATGAGCAGCGGATCGCCGGCGCCGTCCACGGCCTCGGCATGGCCGGCGAGGTGGATCTCGCCCACCGCTTGCAGCGGCAGGGCGGCCAGTTCGCGCAGCGGGTCGCGCCGGTGGTTGACGCAGGACACGTACAGATTGTTCACGTCCAGCAACAGGCCGCAGCCGGTGCGCCGGACCACCTCGCCGATGAAGACCGCCTCGGGCAGCGTCGAGGCGCGGCTTTCAAGATACGTGGCCGGGTTCTCCAGCAGCATGCGCCGGCCCAGCCGCTCCTGGACGCGCTCGACGTGCTCGCAGACCCGCGCGAGTGTGGCCGCGTCGTAGACCACCGGCAGCAGATCGTTCAGGCATACCGCGCCATGGCGCGACCAAGCCAGGTGCTCCGAGAACCACTCCGGCTGGTGGCGCGCCAGCAGCCGTGCCAGGCGATCGAGATGGGCGGGGTCCAGATCGGCGCCGCCGATCGACAGGCCCACGCCATGCACCGACAGCGGATAGTGTTCGGCGATGCGCCCCAGGTAATGGTGGAAGGGGCCGCCCGCGCCGAAGTAGTTCTCGGCGTGGATTTCGAAAAAGCGAAGCGCCGGGCGGTGCTCCAGGATGTCTTGGAAATGCCGGGGTTTCAGGCCCAGGCCCACCAAGGATTCGGACGGGCAGGCGGGCGCCGCGGGGCGGCATCTCGCCTGCAAGGACGGCGCCGTCATGACTGCGCTGCGCCTGCCCGCCGGCGGGTTTACTTGTCCTTCTCGGCGAACGCGGCGAGCTGGCCGAAGCCGGTCGGCGAGGTGGGCGAGGCGGTCTGCTCGCAGCTGCCCTTGGGCACCAGCTTCCAGGCGTCGCCCTGGTGGTCGCGCACCGAGGTGCCGGCACAGGTGGTGCCGGGGCCGGCGGCGCAGTCATTCTTGCCCTTCAGCGCCACGCCGAAGCACTTTTCCTGGTCGGCCGCGGCCTGCGCCGGCACGGCGGCCAGGCTCAGGGCGAGTCCGAAGGCGGCGGCAAGGCCGGCGCCGGCGAGCGTCAGCGAGGGGTTGTCACGTTTCATGGGCGTATACCTTCAGGTTGGAGGGACGTGGTGGCGAGCCGCGCTGTTGCGACGGCTTGCGTGCAGTAGACGCCGTCCACGCGGATGTCTTACATGCCGGGCTCTCGTTTCCGTTTCGGGCCGGTCGTGCGCCGGGCGCCCGCGCGGCCGCAATCAAGCCGCCGCGAAGCCCTTGCCGGCGGCGAAGCGCGCGCACTGGTTCAGCGCCGCCAGGATCATGGCGTGACTGGCAATGCCCTTGCCGGCGATGTCGAAGGCGGTGCCATGGCCGACCGTCATGAACAGGTACGGCATGCCGATGAAGCCGCCGCAGTTGCCCTCGAAGCCCCAGGTCTTGAGGGCGATGTGGCCCTGGTCGTGGCACATGGCGACCACCACGTCGTAGCGGCCGTCGATGCAGTGGCGAAACACCGTGTCCGGCGAAATCGGCCCGCTGGCGTCGATGCCGTCGGCGCGCGCCTGCGCCACGCCGGGCGCTATCGCGGCGTCTTCCTCCGGGCCGTGGGCGTGCGGGTTCAGGCCGGCCACGCCGATGCGCGGGTTGGCCACTCCCCAGCCGCGCAGGGTGTCGTGCGTCAGGCGGATCGAGCGGGCCACCAGATCGGCCGTCAACCCGGCGCACACGTCGCGCAGGTACACGTGATCGAAGATGTGGGTGATGCGCAGCGGCCCGGAGAACAGCGTCAGCAGGCGCTCGCCGGGCTCGGCGTTCAGCAGCGCGCCAAGCGCCCCGGCGGCGGCCATGGCCTCCGAGTTGATCGGGCCCATCACCAGCCCGGCCACCTCGCCGCGGCCTGCCAGCGCCTGCGCCTGGCCGATCCAGCGCCCGACGGCGGCGCCGCAGGCGGCGCGTTCCTGGCCATAGACGATCTCGGCCGGGTCCAGCAGCCCGTTGTCCAGAATGGACAGCACGCGCGCGTCATCCTCGACCGCGGCGACCGAGGCCACCGGCTTTACGACCAGATCGGCACCGGCCACTGCCACGCCGCGGCGCATGGCTTCGGCGCTGCCGATGAACAGCAACCGCGCCAGACGCTGCGGCTGGCCGGTCGCCATGGCCTTGGCAAGAATCTCCGGGCCGACGCCGCACGGATCGCCGATGGGAACCGCGATAGCGGGTTTGGTCATCGTTTGAGCCTCCTCTTGATTCGGTTCGGACGCTGGGGGCGGGCGAGCCCGGCACCAACAGCCCGATTGTCGCGCCGCGCGGGCAACAAAAAAGTTCTGGTGTCAAGTCCTTCGTGCAAATCACGCAGAGCTTGAAACCGTATATGGGACAGTAGGTTAGCTCGTTTTCAGGCCACTTTGCGGAAGTGCGGCCTTGTGGGCTAGGAGCCACATAGGAGCGTCGGGAGGGAAAGCCGGATCGCGCTGGAGCGTGCGGGATTGCCGAGGAACGGCGGGCCTGTCGCACCATCATAGCCCAAGAGGCTTTGCGTGCGGCATCCAGAGAATGAAGAACGCGCAGCCTGGGGCTGCGCGTTCGACGGATGCCATTGGTACGCGACGCCATCATGTCGGCTTCGTTGGCGCGCTCCGTGTCGCTGTGCCCTTCCTGAATCCCCGATCCCCCGCCATGAACGCCTCCAGCATGTGCGGGATAAGCGTCGTTGCATCGACGGTCTCGCCATATGCCTGCGCGTGCAGCGCGGCATAGCGGTCGAGGGTGGCCCTCAGGCTGGCCGGGCAAGCGAAGGTCAGCTTGACGCTCTCGGTCTTGGGCAGTGGCCCGAGCCGCAGTTTCTTGGTCGTGCTCATTGCATCGCTCCCCGCTGGAAGAACATTGGCTGGTACGGACGCAGCACCAGATCGCGGTTGGCGATGATCCGCACCGGCAGGCCGGGCCGCTCGGTCAGCGTCGGCTGGATGTTCATGTTGCGCCGGGTCATCTCCTGCCCGACCTGGTTGATGCTGTCCTGTGCGCTGTCGCGCCCGGCGATCACGATGCGGTTGCCGTCCTGCCGGTTCTCCGGCGCGGCCAACTCGGCGCCGATGCCCAGCAGCGTCGTCAGCGCCGCACCGGCGACGATGCGGCTCCAGTGGTAGTCCACACCGTCTTCCAGGCCCGAATAGCCGGCCGGATCGGTGCCGACGAGGTTGTCCAGCGTCAGCGAGGACGTGTCCGGCAGGATGATGCGGTTCCAAACCACCTGCACCCGGCTCTGTCCATAGCTGACCTGGCTGTTGTAGCGGCCCAGGATGCGCGAGCCCTGCGGAATCAGCAGGAACTTGCCCGTGGCCGTGTCGTAGACCGGCTCCGTCACCGTGGCGATCACGTCGCCCGGAAGATCGGACTTGATGCCTGTCACCAGCGCGCCAGCGATCACCGTCCCGGCCATCACCTGATACGGCGAGGACGGCATTTTCAGATTCCCGGAATTGCGGGTTTCCGTAGAGCCGCCTTTCAGGAACGCCTCTTTCTGGTCTTGTCGATTCTGCACAGCGGTCGGGTCGGCGGGCTGGGCCGCCGTCGAGGCCGGCCCGGCGGCGAGCGGGTCGAAGCCCGCCAAGGCCGATGCTTGGCCAGCCGCAGCGACTTGCGCAGCCGCTGGCGCG
>Ga0268299_1001175_pt1 | contig 52614 bp, 39 predicted proteins | sample NOBtaG_FD_193484 | JGI IMG/M metagenome (GOLD analysis project Ga0268299, IMG submission 193484) | Activated sludge microbial communities from bioreactor in Nijmegen, Gelderland, Netherland - NOB reactor | ecosystem: Engineered > Bioreactor > Aerobic > Activated sludge | place: Netherlands... | reverse complement strand
GCGACCCGTTGGCCCGGGTCTTCCTCATGACGGTCTTCGGCTGTGGCCTGCGCCTTTCCGAGGCCACCCATGTCCAAGTCCGCGACATGGATTCGGCGCGCCTGCAACTGCGCGTCTCCCACCCCAAAGGCGGACGCCAGCGCCTCACGGTGCTGAGTCCGGTGCTGCTCCAGGAACTGCGTCAGTGGTACCGGGTTCACCGGCCCGCCCGCTGGATCTTCTCCCAGGGGCCGGATCAGGACCCCATCTGCAAGGGCACCGCGCAAAACCTCTTTTACCGCTCGCTGCGGCGTTCCGGGATCCAGAAGAAGCTCGGCATCCACGCCCTGCGGCACAGCTTCGCGACGCTCCTGCTGGAGAGCGGGGTGGAGATCACCGTAGTCCAGAAGCTCCTGGGCCACGCCAGCCTGTCCACCACCGCGCGCTACCTGCACGTGCGCCAGGAACGGCTGGGACAGATCCGCAGTCCGCTCGGGCTCCTGGACCTGACCCGCCGCTGAATGGCCGCGCCCCGTTGCGGGGCGCCTGGAACCGCTCCCAGCGTGGCGGCGGTCCTGCGCCGCTTCCTGCCGGACTTTCCCGCATTCCCAGCAGGTGCTGCGACGTCTGGCCCGTTGTCATACCGGACAGCTCGGCTGGACGCTCTGGCAGTGTGAGGCGTGCTGTGCGGCGCATTGGCGTCCGCAGGGCTGCGGCGATCGTCATTGCCCTGAATGCACCGCCCGCGCCCGCGAGGCCTGGCTGGAGCGTCAGCAACAGGCGTTGTTGCCGGTCCGCTACTCCCACTGGGTCTTCACCCTGCCGGCGGTCCTGCGACCCCTGGCCCTGCAAAATCCCAAGGCCCTCTACACCCTGCTCTTCGATGCCGCCTCGGCCACCCTGCTGCAGTTCGGACAGGAGCGGCTCGGTGTGCGCCTGGGTCTCACCGCCCTGCTCCACACCTGGGGACAGAACCTCATGGATCATCGCCACCTCCACTGTCTGGTCACTGGCGGCGGTCTCACCCAAGAAGATCCCCCGCAATGGAAGGGGCCCCCTCAACGCCACTACCTGTTTCCCGTACGGGCCGTGGCGGCGAGGTTCGCCGGTAAGTTTCTCGCCGGATTGGAGGCTCTTCACGCGGGCGGCGATCTGAAGTGGGAAGGACGCCTCGTCCCGTGGCGGGATCCTGCCGTGTGGCAGCGGACGCTCCACACCCTGCGCGGCACGGCCTGGGTCCTCTTCGCCAAGGGCTCCGTTGCCGGTCCGCACGCCGTGCTCCAATACCTCGGCCGCTACACCCATCGCGTCGCCCTCAGCAACGGGCGCCTCCTGCGCATGGACCAGCGGACCGTCACCTTCCGGTATAAGGACTACCGCCACGGCGGCGTGCTCCGCGAAATGACTCTTGCCGGAGCGGAGTTCGTTCGACGCTTGTCCCTGCACATCCTCCCGCCCGGATTTACCAAGATCCGCCACTACGGACTCCTGGGGAACAACCGCCGATCCAAGGAGATTCCCGCCGCCCGTGCCGCGCTGGAGCGCTCCCCCTGGCGGGTGGATCCGTACCCAGCCAAAGCGCCACCCGAACCCCCGTCCCGCCGGAGCCTTGGCGAAGGCGGATGTCCGCGCTGTCAGGGCCAGGATCTGATCGGCGTCGGTCGTCTGGACGCCGGCGGAGGTTTTATCCCCCTCCGAAACGGCGCCCGCCTCCTGCGCCTCCAGGCCGGAGAACCCCCGCTGATCTGCGACAGCTCATAACCCATGGCCTCAAGACTCCCCAGCTCGATTCCGCTCCCCCGTCGGTGGACGCCACTCCCGCCGACGCAGCACACCCTCTCGGCCACGACTCTTCTTTTGGCCGTTGCAACTCATCTCAAAGAGATCTTCCACCCCCAATCTGATTTCCTTAGCGCCATATTCCACCCGGTGGCCACACGGTATCCCTCCGGTTTTCCTTCGTCCGGGCTCCTCCGGTCCACCCTCCCGAGGTGGCTTTCCTCTTCCGCGGCTCCGTCCAACCGGCGAAATAAGTCGAGCGTCACCCGCCCGTTCCAAACTCACACCTGTCCCGCCAGACCTATTCCGTTTCCGGGTTAGGCGGAGTTCATTGCGCGGCGAATTTAGGGTCGGCGTAGAACTCCAGGAATCGACACTCCTGACAACGATATGCTCCGATTGGCACACCTTCCTCACGTGGCGCTTTTGTATGGCCCACGATTTTTTTCTGTGGTTGGCCTGCATGCCAGCTCGCGACAAGGGCAGCTGCCATCGAATAATCCGCCACAAATCCCTGGACCATCTCACCATTGCATTTGGGACATTGCATTCTTTTGTTTGTCATAGTCGTTGATCAGACACGAGTTCGCCTAACGTCGCTGCTCAGTGACGCGCCGCCAAGGACACACGGATTGGCACCGGGGCGCAACCGGCGCGTTCACTGGAGCAGCATGGTTAGGCCATGTGCGAGTGGCTCTCTTACTTCTTCTCATCCTTCGTTTCTTGCTCCAGCGCGCCGCCGGACGACGACCGAAATAGCAGTCGGTACACCCGCGATCCGAGCAGGTTTCCAACGACCGTCGAAACAACAATCGAGAGCATGAAAGGCCAAAACCGATCCGTGCCGACTAACATCCAGGCGGCGAGAACGCAGGCGGAGGAGACCAGCCCAGTAGTGAGCCTGAACTGCCAGTCGTCAGGATACATTTTCATACGGTTGCCTTTGTCATAACGTTCAAGTGGCCTAACGACCCAAGCTCAGCGACGGCCTCGGCGGCGTGGGTGGAGTGCACGGCGCGCTCACAAACTCCCGCGACGCTCGAACGGACGGCGGAGAGGCCGTTCGCTGCAGCGCCATTGTCGGGCGGCTGGCTCATACACGATTATGCCGCGCCTTTCTGAGGCGCTGCCGGCGCCACACCTCGCGTCAGTAGAAGAATTCCGAGAACGAGAAGCGCAAGGACGCTAGCGCCCCCGACCACTGAGTCGGGAGCCCGAACAAACTGCATGTACTTGAAGGCGTACTGGCCCCAGTTGTTCAGCGCACCGTGAGCTAGCGAGACAATCCAGATGCTCTCGGTTTTCAGCCAGAGCCAGCCAATCACCAAGCCTGTGGCGAAAATGCCGAACGGTGCCGTGAGAACCAGACTCACCGGTGAGACCCCGTCGACATGCTGGATGCCCGAAAGTACAAACGGGATGTGCCAGGCGGCCCAGATCAGCGAGGTAAGCACCACGGCACGCCTCGCGCTCATGCGCTCCACAAGTCGCGGTAGCAACCATGCTCGCCAACCGACCTCCTCGAAGAACGCCAGGATGGACACGACGGTCAGCCCGACGACGGCATTAAGGGCGATGCGACCAATCAACCCATCGAAAGTCATTGTGCCCCAGCCGCGTTGAACCGGGGCGTGGTATAGCCCGTCGGGTTGAGGAGTCAGCCAGTCCTCCCAAGGGAGTCTGCTCTCGTAGGCAGCCGTCACCGGCAGCATGGCTGCGTGCATCACGACTGGCATCAGAAAAAGTGCGGGTGGGAGGTACTTCAGGGGAAAACGGGTCCAGTCGATCTTGAGATACTCGCTCATCGAAAACCGGACGATCAGCATCGCTACAGTCGGGATGACCATCGATAGGAAGCCAAGGCCGATAAGGGGGCTGTCGTGCCCGCCCGTGAGCCCGACGACGAGACTTAGCGCGATCGAAAGTGCGTACGCGATAGCGACGAACACGCAAATCGCGCGGCTCGTGTTCACTCCAAGATGACTACGACCATCCATGCCAGATCGACCTCTTGTCCGCTCAACGACCCAAGCTCAGCGACCCGGCGCTCGGGACGCAACGATTGCAACCGCGACGCCCCCGCCGGGTTCGCTGAGCGCATGGTTAGCCGTGTTGCCGATCATAAATCTCAGTCATTTTCTTCGCAGCCATCTCAAAAAGAAACCTGCAAAAGCTCCTCCGACGCCCGCTGCCCACGCCCTGTCTGATAATGCTGCGGGTGGCAGGCCTTCGATTTTGGGCATCAGCCAAATCAATGCGTGAACGACCGCACTGCCGACGGCACCCCAAACGACAAGAAACAGGCCGGCGTACGGAACGCCGGTCATCCGAGTCTCGCAGCGATAGCTCTCTGAATGATTACAACCGGCCAATCCGAGTAATGCACCGATGACGGCGAATGCTGTAGCGTTGACAAAAATGGTCAGCCAAGATCGAGCAAAAGGTACCTCGGTAAGAGGCTGGCGAAAGGCAAAGAAGAACAGAGCGAAAGTGCCATACACAAGGAACGTGATTGCACCGCTCACTGCCCAAACAAGGAAGGGATTGTCGTTCGTGTTGCGCATACGGCTAACGACCAAGCTCAGCGGCGCCGGCGGCACCGCGCATTGATCTTGGTTGAGTTGTGGGGAATCAGAAACGGCTCGCCCTCGAACCGAGCCGGTGTCCGCTGCAGCGAATGGTTCGGCATCACGACTCCCCTGGTCTGAGAAGACCGAAGGCATCCCAGCCAGTACCGCCGCGGCGCTGAGAGTGACACCCCGTTCGTCCGGTCGCTCCAACAGCAGTTGAGCGACCGGACGAACGGGGTGTCACTTATTGTGAACTCCGCCGGGGTGGTGCTGGCGAGTCCTTTCATATCGCTAAAAGTCGTGAGGCTGAACATTCTGATTCACCGACAGAACCTCTGTCGGACGATTATTCGTACCGCAACTCCATGTTTCTGCAAATGACGTTTTGACAGGAGGTTGTGAAAGTTGCCTGTCGGACGAATTTCCAATCGTCCGCAGGATCGGTTGGATGATTATTCGCACCGCAGAATCCAGCCTTTGGAACGGGTTGATCTTGCGCGGGTTGCCAAGTTTACCGGTCGGACGATTGGCCCATCGTCCGACAAGGAGCCCGTGCCTCCCCATTTCTCGCGAGTGGGAAACAGAGTGCCAGGTCATCTGTCTGGCCCCCTACGGAATCCTGGGCAACAACCGCCGTTGCCGGGACCTTCCCGGCGACGCGCCGCGCTGGAGCGTTCCTCCTGGCGGGTGGACCTGCCTCCTAGCGTCTCCAGGCCGGAGAACTTCCGCCGATCTGCGATAGCTCATGACCCATGGCCTCAGGACCCTCCATCTCGTTTGCTGCCTCCCGTCGTTGGACGCCACTCCTTCCGATGCAACGCACTCTCCCGGCCACGACTCGCCTTTCAACCGTTGTAACTCAATCAAAGAAATTTTTTACCTCAGATTTTATCTCCTGAATGCCTTATTCCACCCGCTAGTCACACGGTATCCCTTCGGCTCACCCGCCCGAGGTAGTTTTCCTATACCTCCGGAGGCCTCCTTCGCGGCTCCGTCCAACCTGCGAAATAAATCGGGCGTCATCCGCCCGCTCCAAACTCACGCCTCTCCCGCCCGACCTATACTGCTTCTGGGTTTAGCCTGCATCATTTCAACTCCAATCTTATCCCATCGATCGCGGCAGAAGACTCAAAGAGCCGCTTGGCGCGGTCGGAAATCGTGCGTCCGAACGTCCGATACCAGACAATGCTGCCCTGATACGCACCATCGTAAAAGCCTCGTGTCTCAGCCTCCGGAGAAAAACAGTAACTTCTCATTACTCCGACTGAGCCGTCTCGATAGCCGCTGTCGAATGCCTGAAGATAAGCGGCCCGTTGAGCCGGCGTCGAATCGTAGGGGGTCACCGCAGGAAGCGGGGCTGAGACACGCGCAACGAACAAGAACGCGAGTGCGCAGTAACTGGCAGGAAACACCACACTGGCAACGATGACTCGAATCCACGCTTGCCTGCGCGACCAGAAGCCCAGCCATGTGACTCCTCCAAGGATCAAGGCCGCCGAAACAATCCAGGAATGTGAAATGCCAACACACGCCAGTGCGAGACTTGGCCAGCAAAGTGAGAAGACAAGCGGATACCAGCCAATGAACAAGGCAAAGACGCCGACTGTCAGAATGACCGCAGCAATTGCCTTAACGACGCATGATTTCATGGTGCGCTCAACGCAGGCTAACGTCCAAGCTCACCCTACGGCTCCCTGTGGCGCGACTCGTGCCGGGAGCGAAGCGACCAAGCACGAGGCGTGACGCGGGTAGCCGTAGGGTGCAGCGCCTTGTTCGACCTTCATTGGTTTGTTCTCAAAAAGTCTAATGTTCTAGAATCCATCTTTCCAGCATAGAAAATATCAAGCACATGATGAAATATGCTATCTGGATGCGTGAGTGATGCAAAGAGAGTCATTGAAGATAGCAACTTCAAATCGTCTGGGAATCCTATAACATCTTCAATCCTCTTACCCTGATGCTTCAATAAAGCGCCCACACACTCACGCAGCCTCTGACCAAGAACTTCGTGGTTAAGATAGGCAATACCCTCGTCCCTTGATCTTATTGCATACTCTTGAGCCATTGAACTACGACCGAGTCCGGCAACTTGTGGAAAAATATACCAAATCCAATGAGACCGCTTTCTTCCACGTTGCAATTCATCAAGTGCATTCGCGTAATTCTTACTTTGCGCGGCGAGGAATCGCTGTAGTTTGTGTGGATCGGTGATGGTCATCGTGTATTTTGCCGAGCATCGGATTCACCGACAGAGCCTCTGTTGGTATATTGTTATATTGATAACGCCGTGATTATGGCCACGCCGTAACCCGTTGTCGAGGCGTTTGTTCCATTGGCCGTTCTTGCGATTGGCGCCGTGATATCCGACAGCCGGACATCGCTGTCGGCCGGTACCTGGGTATCACCGCAGACCGGAATTTGAATAATCCATTGAGCCGGTATAGGTTGCCAAAAGATGTTGTCGGATATCACGCAATATACCGACCCGTGGGTCTCTCCGAGACCCGATGGCCGCACTCTCTGCTGGCGCGAAGGTGGCAGCGTTGGCGTCACGCCTCCTACTATTAGCGAGGGACAGAACCCGGCTACAGGCGGCAAGGTGAGCCATAAATCGGGAACGACACCCATCCGACCCCCGACAGGAATTGTGATCCTGAACGTCGGCCGCGCGAACGCCTGGTCCCCAATGCCCGCGGCAACAGGTTCGGGAGGCACCAAACTCCAGACTGATGACCTGGCACTCTCTCTTTTCCCTGAGCAGGCCTCACGCAATGGCCGCAAAGGCCGCAAAGGATGGAATGGGGATGATTCAAGGCTTGCTCCAACCCCCGCCCCTTCAGCGACTTTGGTTTCCAGCAAAAATGGAAGTTTCCATTCCTTTGCGGCCTTTGCGCCCTTGGCGTGAGCTTCGCCCGGAGGCCGCAATGAAGGCGATGACATGGGAAAGCGCGGGCCTTCGGCGCGCGGCGCCGGGCGTCCCACCCCATGCTCCGTGCACAGATATTCCCTCCCCGGCGTGATGACCGGGAGCGGCGCTTGGGGAGAAGAACAGTCCACGAGGGTCTCGGCGAGGGCGCCGAGACCAACACGCGGGGCGCGTGTGCTCCCCAGGAATTCTACCACATCGCGTGACACTACGTGTTGGAGGAGATGGGAGCGGTGGGGCGTTTCTGTTGCGTGTGGGCACCAAGCGAATGACCTGGCACTCTGTTCACTTGCCACGGGTCCCGAGCAGGCCTCACGCAATGGCCGCAAAGGCCGCAAAGGATGGAATGGGGATGATTCAAGGCTTGCTCCAACCCTCGCCCCTTCAGCGACTTGGTTTCCAGCAAAGATAGAAGTTTTCATTCCTTTGCGGCCTTTGCGCCCTTGGCGTGAGCTTCGCCCGGAGGCCGCAATGAAGGCGATGACATGGGAAAGCGCAGGCCTTCGGCATGCGGCGCCGGGTGTCCCGCCCCATGCTCCGTGCACAGACATTCCCTCCTCGGCGTGATGATCGGGAGCGGCGCTTGGGGAGGAGAATAGTCCACGAGGGTCTCGGCGAGGGCGCCGAGACCAACACGCGGGGCGCGTGTGCTCCCCAGGAATTCTACCACATCGCGTGACGCTACGTGTTGGATGAGGTGGGGCGTTTCTGTTGCGTGTTGCGTGCGAATCCCAAGCGATGCCCAACACCGCACTCCCGCGTCACAGACCCGTTACCGGGCGCATCTCAATTTTTTAGACTGGGCATGCACGACGGCGCTTTGGATTCACGCTGACTGAAAACGAGACACGGATTTCACGGATGGACACGGATGAAGACAGCAAGGGGGCCCTTTTCTCTCCGTGAGAATCTGTGAAATCCGTGTCCAGATCCCGAAGTCCCCAAAAAAGTGAGAAGCGCCTCCTGTCACCGGTTCGTCACCAAGAGTCTCGCCAGCAGGGGTGGCACAGGCCAACATCCGACCGTCGCCGTCGGATGTCTGTCCCGCCTGAGTCCCAGCCCTTACCGTCCGCAATCTCCCTGCACCGGCTCGACGGGCGGTCGCACGCGGATCGGCGGCGGTTCCTGGGGGTGGCCCGGGGAATCCATGGCCGGGACCCGCATTGGGTGGCGCCGCTCGACTCCGAGATGCATTCGGTGCTCGGGCCGGCGAATCCGTTCCACGCGCATGCCGAGGTCCAGCTTTGGGTGGCGGTGCGGGACGGCCGTGAAGCCGGACGCATCGCGGCGATCGAGGAGCGCTCGCACAATGCACTGCATGGAGAGCGGACGGCTTTCTTCGGCTTCTTCGACTGCGTGGACGATCCGGCGGTGTGCGCCGCCTTGTTTCAGGCGGCCTCCGGGTGGGCGGCGGACCGGGGGCTGGACCGGTTGTTGGGGCCGATGAATCCGTCCATCAACGATGAGTGCGGGCTGCTGGTGGAAGGCTTCGACCGGCCGCCCACGCTGATGACGACCTACAATCCGCCGTATTATGCCGGGCTGCTCGCCCAAGCCGGGTTCGCCAAGGCCAAGGATCTCTACGGGTTCCAGATCCGGGTCGCCGATGCGCCCGCGGAACGCCTCCGGCGGTTCGCGGGCCGGTTTGCCCGCCGGCATCCCGACATCCAACTGCGCGCCACCTCGCTTCGGTCGTTGGCCAAGGACGTTCCACGGATCAAGCAGGTGTACAACCTCGCCTGGGAACGCAACTGGGCCGCGGTACCCCTCACCGATCCGGAGATTGATTTCCTGGTAAAGCGCCTGAAACCGCTGCTGATTCCGGGAATGGTCTGGCTGGCCGAATCCCAGGGGGAGCCCGCCGGATTCCTGCTTTCGCTACCCGACTTCAACCCTGTGCTGAGACCGCTGCGCGGGCGGATGTTTTCGCGCGGTTTGCTGCGCGCGATTCCCTATCTGATCGGATGGAAGCGTCCGCCGGCCTTCCGCCTGGTAGCCCTGGGCGTGCGCCGCGGATTTCAGGGACGCGGGATCGAGTCCGCCATGCTCGCCCATACCCTGGCCGCGTGCCAGCGGGAGGGATTTCAGGAATGCGAAGCCTCCTGGACGCTCGAGGACAATGTCCCCGTGCACCGGCTGGCGGAGCTGTTTGGCGGCCGCCGCCACAAGATCTGGCGGATCTACGAACGGCCCGTGCCGCCAAAGATCACTCCCGGATGACGGCCTGCACGCCCGCCTTCAATGCCGCAATCAGCTTCGTCTGCGCGGCCTGGACCTCCTCATCCTTCAAGGTGCGGTCCGGCGCCCGGTAGGTGAACGCATAGGCCAAGCTCTTGGACCCCTCGGGCACGTGCCGCCCCCGGAACACGTCGAACAACTCGACCGTCTCCAGATGGGGAAGCTGCGCCTTGCGCACCACCCCCAGCACCGCCTCATGGGTCACCGCCTCGGGCACCAGCAGCGCCAGATCGCGCCGCACGGAGGGGAACTGCGGCAGGGCTTTGAAGGAGCGTCCGCGCTGCGATCGCGCCAGCAGCAGGTCCAGATCGAGCTCGGCCAGGAACACCGGGTCACGCAAATCGTAGTCGCGGCCGACCTGGGGTTGCAGGCGCCCGATGCGGCCCAGGGGCAGACGCCCGCCCAAGGCGAGGGTCGCGGATTCCAGCCAGAGGGGCGACGCTTCGGTGTCCGCATTCCACTGCACCCCGCGGATCCCCAGGCTCTCCAGCAATTCCTCGACTACTCCCTTGGCATCGTAGAGGTCGCAACGCGCCTCGCGATCCGCGCCGGACCAGAACGCCGGACAGCGCGCGCCCGTCAAAGCCAACGCCACGCGCCAGCCTTCGCGCGCGCCTCCGCTTTCTCCGCCCGTGGCGGTGAAGACGCGTCCGATCTCGAACAACTGCAAATCCCCGCTGCGGCGCGCCAGATTGTGACGCAGGGCGTCCAGCAGGCCGGGCAGCAGGGAGGGGCGCAGGGCGTTCATGTCGCTGCTGAGCGGATTGGCCAGCAGGACGACTTCACCCGACGCCCGCCGCGCGGCGGATTCCGAAACGAGGGTCTGTCCCTGCGTCTCCATCAGCCCCAGCGCGGCCAGCGTCCCACGAACCCCAGCCATCTGGTCATACACCGCGTCGAATGGATGCGCCCCCACCGCGCCGCGCGGCGGCGTGGACGGAATGCGGTCCACCCCGTAGAGACGCGCCACTTCCTCGATGAGGTCGGCCTCGCGCTTGAGATCCACGCGCCAGGAGGGAATACGGAAGGCGAGGGTCGTTCCGGAGCCACCCTCCCGCACGCGTTCCAGTCCCAGTCGCGTCAGAAATGCCTCCTGCTCGGCGGCAGGAATCTCCACTCCCAGCAGCGCCCCGGTCCGTTCCGGACGCAGCGCGATGGTCGCGGGCTGGAAGGGCGTGGGCTGCACGTCCACCACCCCCGCCTCCAGCGCCCCGCCCGCCGTCTGCAAAATCAATTCGGCGCAGCGCCGGCTGGCCAATTCGCAGATCCCGATGTCGGCGCCCCGCTCGAAGCGGTAGCTGGCATCGGTGCGCAACCCCAACGCCTTGCTCGTCCGTCGGACTCCGATTGCTGAGAAGGTCGCAGACTCGATGAGCACGTCGGTGGTCTCCGCCGAGATCTCGGAGTGCCGCCCCCCCATCACGCCTGCCAGAGCGATACCTCCGGAGGCATCCGCGATCAGTAGGTCGGAATCCCGCAAGATCCGGACAACGCCGTCCAAGGTGGTGAACACCTCTCCCGACGATGCGCGACGAACCACGATCTCCGGCAGACCCTCCGGCCCTGGGGCGATCCGGCGCAGATCGAAGGCATGCAGCGGCTGCCCGGTCTCGAGCATCACATAGTTGGTCACGTCCACCACGTTGTTGATGCTGCGCAGTCCGATCTTCTCCAGCGCCGCGCGAAGCCAGTCCGGGCTCGGACCGATCCGGACGCCGCGGAGGACCCGGGCGGTATAGCGCGGGCACAGATCCGGAGTCTCGATACGCACCGCCACGGAGCCGGACGCCGCCGTCCCGGTCTCGGGCGGACGTGGATCGGGGACACGCAGCGCCGCTCCGGTGGCCGCGGCCAGATCACGCGCAATGCCGATCACGCTGTTCCAATCCGGGCGGTTGGGCGTGACCTCCAGATCGAACACCACGTCGCTTCCGCTCCGTCCCAGGTACTCGGCAAACGGCTGGCCCACCCGGGCCTCGGGACGAAGGATCAGCAGTCCGTCCTCCTTTCGATGCCCGATCTCCTCGGGCCGGATGCCCAGTTCATCCGCAGAACACAGCATGCCGTGCGACTCCACGCCGCGGATCTTGCCCACCTTGATGGTAAACGGCTCCTTCTCGCCTGGTTTCAACGGCAGCGAGGCGCCGGGGAGGATCAGCGGGACTTTGTCTCCTGCCTGGAAGTTTTGCGCGCCGCAGACGATCTGCCGTTCCCCCTGGCCGTCCGCGACCCGGCATAGCGACAGCTTGTCGGCGTTGGGATGCTTGTCGCGGCTCAAAACCTGGGCCACCACGATGCCTTCGAACTCGCCGCCGATTCGCGTCACGGACTCCACTTCGAGCCCGAGGAACGTCAGGCGCTCCGCGAGCTCCGCGGACGTGCCCGGAAAATCCACGTATTGTCGCAGACCGTTGACGGTGATCTTCATGAACGAAGGCGACTAGAACTGGCGGAGGAACCGGACGTCATTCTCATAGAAGAGACGGATGTCTGTGATGCCGTAGCGCAGCATGGCGATGCGCTCGATGCCGAAGCCGAAGGCCCAGCCGGTCCAGGTCTCCGGATCGTATCCCACGTTCTCGAACACCTTCGGATGCACCATCCCGCAACCCGCGATCTCCAGCCAGTCCTTGCCCAGCTTCCGCACCAGGCTGTTGGCGAAATCAATCTCCAGGCTCGGTTCGGTGTAGCTGAAGTAGTGCGGACGGAACCGCAGTTTCACATCGGAACCCAGCAACTCGCGGAAGACCGCCTCCACCGTGCCCTTGAGGTCCCCCACCGTCACCCCACGGTCCACATACAGCCCCTCGATTTGGTGAAAGGTGGGATTGTGCGTGGCGTCGGCATTGTCGCGCCGATAGACGCGGCCCGGAACGATGATCCGGACGGGCGGCGGGAATTGCCGCATGACCCGGATTTGCACCGACGAGGTGTGCGTGCGCAGCAGCGGACGCCCGGGAGCTTCGGCAAAAAAGGTGTCCTGGGTGTCGCGCGCCGGATGATCGGCCGGCGTGTTCAGGGCGTCGAAACAGTGCTCCTCGTCCTCGATCTCCGGTCCGTCGGCCACCACGAAGCCGAGCCGGCGGAAGGCCCGGACGATGTCCTGCGTGACCAGGGTGAGGGGATGCAGATGCCCGAGCGGCCGGCGGCGGCCGGGCAGGGTGAAGTCGGTGGGTTCCTTCGGCAGGGAAGCTTTGAGCTCGAGGTCAGACCGGCGCTGCGCCAGCAGGGCTTCGACCTCCTGCTTGGCGGCGTTCAGCGCCTTGCCCGCCACGGGACGCAACTCCTTGGCGAGGGATCCCAGTTCCTTCAGCAGCAGAGTCAACTGTCCCTCGGCCCCCAGGAACGCGCCCTTGGCCCGTTCCAGGGCCGGCAGTTCGGCGGCGGCGGCCAGTTCGGACACCGCCGCCTGTTTCACGGCATCAATGCGGTCCAGCAGCGACATGGCGGAAGAGGTTCCGGGAATCGAACGGCGCTTGGAAGACGGGGCGGGAGAAAAACAAGAGCGCGGACGGCCTGGCTCAGGACGTCCGCGCTCCAATCAAAACAAAGCGTTTGCCGGCCGGCCGCTCAGGCCTTGGCGGCCGCCTTGGACTTCAGCGCCCCCTGGGCCGCCTCGACCACTTTGCCAAAGGCGGTGGCGTCCGTCGCCGCGAGATCGGCGAGCACTTTGCGATCCAGGGCGATCCCTGCGGCCTTGAGCCCCTCGATCAGGCGGCTGTAGGTGATCCCGGCGGTGCGGGCGGCGGCATTGATGCGGATCTGCCACAGGGCGCGGTAAGTGCGCTTCTTCGCCTTGCGATCGCGATAGGCGTACTGCAGGCCGTGATCCACGGCATCGCTGGCGTAACGATAAAGCTTGCTGCGCTTGAGCCGGTAGCCCTTGGCCAGCGTCAGCATGCGCTTGCGGCGTTTACGGGAGGCGGGAGCGTTGGTGACACGCATGGGAAATGGTCAGTGGAGGTTGAAGACGGGAAGATCGCCCCGACGAATCAGTGGGAAAAGGGCAGGCAGGTCTTGATCTTGTACACATCCCGGGGGCTGAGCTCCATCCACTCACCCAGGCGGCGCCGACGCTTGGCGCTCTTGCCGGAGAGCAGGTGGCGGGTGCCGGAGTGCCGGGCCATCACCTTGCCCTTGGCGCTGATCTTGAAGCGCTTGGCGACCGATTTCTTGGTCTTGATTCCCTTGGGACGTCGCATAACTGGCCTTGGAAACTACTCGTTAAAGAGCCGCGAATCATAGGGATCGAGGCAGTCACTGCAAGCGGAATCCCCGACGAATTCGGGTTCTCGGGTCCTTGAACTGAGCGGGACGATGCGGTTCATCGGGGAGCGCACGCGCCTCGCGTGCTGGCCGGGGCGCCTACGCCCCGGCCGCAGCGCGCCACCGCGAACGACACGGTGACCACTCCACACGCGCCTCGTGCGGACGGCGAGGGCGCCGTCCGCAGCACGCGAGGCGCGTGCGCTCCCCATGCCATGGAATCTACCGGAGAACCCCCTTCTCTCTCCGTGAAAATCCGTGCAATCCGTGTCCCAATCCCCCTCCGGTGAAGAGAAAGCGGCAACACATTCCCGCACTCCCAAATTACTGGGCGTCCGGAAATCCTGGAAGCGTGATCGGCAGCGGCGAATCCGACGACGCGTCGTCCGTCGGGGCTCCGGGCTGGGACTCCTGATCCTTCTTGGGATCCGCCAGCAGTTCCGAGCGCTTTTTCAGCAGGGGCTCGACGGTCCACTTGCTCACCTGGAAGGTCCACTTTCCCAGCGCCTGCTCGGCCTTCAACTTCTGCTCCTGCTTTTCGAGCTTCTCCTTGAATTCCTTGTCCAGCCGCTCCTTGTCCTCGGGCTTCTCATCGGCTCCGGGCGTGCGTTCCCGGGCCAACTCGGCGGAGACCGCGACCTGAACCGCATGATGGTCGCCGTCGGCCTTGCCGACCTTCACGTCGTAGGTGAAGCCATTGGCCGTGGTGATGCGGGCGGTCACCGGCTGATCGAGTCCCAGGGCGGCGATGTCGGGCTCCAGGATCACATCGTTGAAGTTCGCCGAGCTGAGCAGTGACGAGAAGCTCCAGAGCTTGTTCTTGTCGAGAGACTCCGCCGGTCCCGCCTCCAGAAGCACCCAGTCGCTGAACTCGTTGGTCCGGCTCAACGCGAAGCTGTTGGTGGCCTCGGGATGGGTGATGGTGATCTTCAGGGGTTGCTCGACCTTGACGAATTCCTTGGCGATCCACTCCTCCGGACTCGGCTTGGCGTTGCTCAGCGGATCTCCGACTACGGACACCGCCTCGCCCACCTGCACGTAACGTCCGTCAGGGAAACCGCCGCCCATGCCCGTCATGGCCTCCTCGCCGCCGCCCCGGGTCGTCTGCTTGCCAAGCTTCAGCGTCTTCACGGGCTTCCCGTCCGCATTGAGCAGGTCCACCACGGTCACCGTGTCCCCGCTCAACTCCAGCAGCGGCAGGCGCGACGCGCCCACCTGAACCGGCCGGGCGATCTTGAGGCCGTCGAGCTTCTGGAGGAAGGCGCCCAGGTCGGTGAGGTTGGCCGGATAATTGCCGCGCTCGCGGACCACCCAAACGTCTCCGTCCCGGACGACATGGACCGTATTGGAGCCCTTTTGAATGCGCACGGCCGTCACCTGGCTGCCATCGAAGGAGCCCAGAAGGCTTCCGCCGATGCCGCCGCGCGACCGGTCAAACGTCGCCGAGCGCTGCTTCAGCACCCACAATCCGCCACCGCCCAGCACGAGGGCCGCGACCACCAGGAACATCAATTGCTTCGATTTCATCGTTTGATACGCGCCGTTGTCCGCGCCGGTTGATTTTCAGAGTTCAGCACGCCTTCGGCCGCCGCTCAACGGGCCGCCATCCGCCGGCGGCGGACGACCGCCAGGGCGATGCCAATCCCGCTGACCAGCAGTGGCATGGCCGCGATGTTGATCCATTTGAGGCGGTTCTCCAGGGCGTCCACGTCCTGGTTGAGATTGCGCCGGGTGGCGCGCAGTTCCTTGCGGGTCTCGACCTGCTGCGCGGTATAGTTCTTGATGGCCTGCTGCTGTTCGGGGGAAAGGATCACCCGCGCGGATTGCCCCTCCTGCCTCACCTGAATCTTGCTCAGATCGCTCTGCAGGTCCTGCAACTTCTTGTCGAGCTCGGCGATCTTGCTCTGGTAGGCATTGCGGGCCTTTGCCTCCATCTCCTGCACCACGGTGAACGGCCGGCGAACGGAGGCGCGGCTGCGGGCCCCGATCAGGCTGGCGTCACCCGCCGTCTGCTCCACCACGTTCTGCAGCAGGCTCAGATTGGCATTCAGCGGCATCGCGATTCGGAACATCTGGTCAACCCGCACCGTGAACGAATTGGCCAGCATGTCGGCATCTCCGAAGAGGTACACCACGTTGTCCGCGGCGGATTCCTTCAGGGCGGATGACGCCGCCGGGGCATTGGTGTCGGCCTTCGCCGAAGGATCGCCATCCGGGAATGCGGTCTTGAACTTGCCGGTCAGCCGGAGGCCGAGGTTGTACACCACGCCCGACGCCTTGAAATCCTGCAGCACCTTCTCCGGATTCAACTGCGCGGTGATGCCGTCCACGAGCTGGGAATTCTTGGTGCTGAAGAGGATGGGGTCGGCCTTGAGACCGGTGGCCGCGGACCCTTGGAGGGCCCCCGGAAACGGCATCCAGATATCGTCCACCTGCGCCGTGACCACGCTGGACGCATCAATGCCCTCAGAATTGATGAAGACGAATCCGGGCACCGGCTGCGGACGTCCATCGCGCCCGCCCAGTTCCTTCATGAAGGTGGTATCGGCGACCACCTGGGAGCTGAAATCGTATCCCCAGGCCTTGAACAGCTTGGGCAAGGACGAACTGGTGCCAAAGTTGAGCCCCATCGGATTCGGCTGCTGCTGCCGCTGGGTGTCGGACAGGCAGAGGGCGTCCACAAAGGCGATCAGTTTGCCGCCGCGCAGGACGAACTGATCGAGGGCGAACTGGGCCTTGTCGGTGATATCGCGCGGATGGAGGACGATCAGCACTTTGATCGCCTCCTCAATGTGGTCCGCGTCCATCGGCACCGAGCGCACCTCGAAGTCCCGCTTCAACTCCGACACGAACATCCAGGGCTCGCTCTGCTGCTGGCGTCCCATCTGCATCATCATCATGGGATTCATGCCGCCGCCCATCACGGGCATGGGGCTCATCACGCCGATCACCGGCTTGTTGGTGGAAAGCACCTGGGAGACCGCGCGGGCGAGGTCGTATTCCAGCAGCTTCTCGCGCTGCGGAGCCAGGAAGGGCAGCACGACCTTGTCCGGCGGATTCTCCACCACGAGGCCCATGAAAAACTCCTCGCCATTGGGCAGCGGCTGGCCCTGGACACCGTCCTGCCGCGCGGTCTCCTCGGCATCGGAATCCGGCTCCGGATCAATCTTCCGGATATCAATCTTGTTGCCAGACTCGGCCCGGAAACCGGCGAGAAGGTCGTTCACGGACTGCACATAGGTGCTGAGGGCCGGCGGCAGGCGGTCCTTGCCCTGGCTGATGTAGAACCGGATCTCGATGGGGCCATCGAGCCGGCCCAGGATCTGCCGGGTGCCTTCGGACAAGGTGTGCAGCTTGTCGGCGGTGAGATCCACACGGGCGCGGGCGGGGCTCAGGATCAGGTTCAATCCCACCAGGGCGATGAACACCAGCACCACGCCGGCGGCGGAGAACAGGACGGTCTGGAGCTTCGACGATTTCATCGGGTTTCGAAAGGGTTCGGAAAGTTCGGTTTCACGCCGCGCGCAATCCGCGGAGCACGACGCCGGTGGCGAAGAGGCAAAAGGCGATCACGCTGCCAAAGAACACCAGATCGCGCAGATCCACCACGCCGCGCTGGAAGTCCGCGAAGTGGGGCATGACGCTGAAAGAGGACACCGTGTTGACCAACCATTCCGGGGCCCAGCGCACCAAGAGGTCGGTGACCGGCTCCCATCCGGCCAGGATCAGGAAGAAGCAGATCACCACCGACAGGATGAACGAGATCACCTGGTTGCGGGTCATGGCCGAGGTCATGACCGTCACCGCGAGATACGCGCCTGCCAGCAGCACGCTGCCGACGTAGCCGGTGAACATGCTGCCCACGTCCGGACTGCCCAGGTACATCGTGGTGAGCACCACCGGGAAAGTCAGGAAGAGCGCCAGCGCGATGAAGATCCAGCAGGCGATGTATTTGCCAATGATCGCCTGCCACGGCGCGATGGGCATGGTCAACAGCAGTTCCAGCGTGCCCACGCGCCGTTCCTCGGCCCACAACCGCATGCCCGCGGCGGGAACCAGGAACAGGTAGAGCCACGGATGCCACATCAGGAAGGCATTCAGGTTGGCCTCGCCCCGGAGGAAATACTGGCCCAGCATGAAGGTGAAGAACCCGTTCAGCAGGAGGAAGATGACGATGAAGACATAGGCGACGGGGGAGTTGAAGTATCCCACCAACTCGCGCTTGGCGATGGTCCAGACGTTGCGCAGGGATTCGGACATAGGGATCGGACGGTTGATCGAAAGCAGACTAAAAACTGGTCACTGATATTACTCACTCGTCTTCACCGTCTCCGGCCGGGTGATGCTGCGGAAGACGTCATCGAGGCGGCCCTCCTCGGTGCGCAGATCGTCGAAGCGCCACCCTTCCCTGACGGCCAGTTCGGAAAGGGAACGGGCGAGGTCGCCGTTGATGGCCTTCTCCCGGGGGAACACACGAACATTCACCACTCCGCCCTCGCTGTGGACCGAGACCCGTCCTGCGGCCGGCAGCGAGTTGAGGCGGGTTCGCAGCGTCTCCGCCGCCGTGCCCTGCACGCGCAGCGTGACGCTGCCCGCCAGATCGTGCCGCGCCCGGAGTTCGGCCGGGGTTCCGTTGGCCACCACCTGGCCGCGATCAATGATGATCGCCCGGCTGCACACCGCATCCACTTCCTCCAGGATGTGGGTGGAAAAAATGATCGCCTTGTCCTTGCCGAACCGCTTCAGCAACTGGCGGATCTCGTGCTTTTGGTTCGGATCCAGGCCGTCCGTCGGTTCGTCCAGCACCAGGACCGGCGGATCGTGGATCAGGGACTGGGCGAGACAGGTCCGGTGCCGGAAGCCCTTGGACAGGGTGTCCACAGACTGATGCAGCACGCTTTCGAGAAAGCAGAGTCCGACCACCCGCTGGATCGCCTGCTCACGCGCCGCGCCGAACAACCCGCGCATTTCGGCGGCAAACGCCAGAAACCCATGCACCGTCATGTCGCTGTAGCAGGGGGCGCTTTCCGGCAGATAGCCGATGAGCCGCTTGGCCGGAATGGGGTCTTCGTTCAGATCATGTCCGCCGACCGTCACCCGGCCGGAGGTCGGCGGGAAAAACCCGGTGATCATGCGCATGGTGGTGGACTTGCCCGCGCCGTTGGGTCCGAGGAACCCGAGAATCTCTCCCTTCTGGACGCTGAATGACACGCGATTCACCGCCCGTTTGGGGCCGAAATCCTTGATCAACTCTTCAACGGTAATCATGCAAAATGCCGGTTAGCCGATGTTCTGCCTTGAAACGGTGGATAGGAATAGAAAGAAGTTTTTTCCAGTCAAGAGGGAGAAGCTGCCGAATCATTCAGAAGGGTCGCGCCGCCATTGCTTGCGCTGGGATCGGCGCGCCTTGGATTCGAGCAGTCGCTCCCGCAACGCCCGGGGGCGTCCCCGTCGCGCCCGGCGTTCACGTTCCCCCTGCGCCCGGGCCTTCCGGACGGTGGTCTCGCGCAGGCGCTCCAGCTTGTCCACCAGCAATTCCCGGGCGCGACGGCGGTTGGCGCCCTGATGCCGGCTCTCCTGCGACCGGACGCGTACGCCGGAAGGCAAATGGATCAACTGCACGCAGGTGGCCACCTTGTTGACGTTCTGGCCGCCATGACCGCCCGAGCGCACGAAGGATTCCGAAAGGTCGGTCTCGCGAATCCCCAGCGCAGCCATGCGGCGCGACAGGGCATCGGGCGACGCCACCCGGGTATTGGATTCCTCGATCATTCGGGGAGGCTATCCGGGTTCCGGCCAGAACACCAGAACCCCCGTCTTGGTTCTTGGTCATTCGTCCCTGGTCGTTGGTTCCCCGTCCTTTCCTTGGGAGTCGCCAAGCGTCTCCCGCGGGCGCCACGGGCCAGAAAAAGCGGCGACCGGCGCCGCACTCCAAAAACTCTGCGTGTCTTCTGGGCTCCAATCGCCCTCTTCGCCCCGATCAGTGGCGTGCCCGCAGGACCTCCCGCTCGTACCGCCCGATGACCTCCAACCAGCGGTCGCCGGGTGGTACACCGCGCGAATCACAGTAGAAATCCCACACCGCCCCCGAAGGCAGCCCTTTGGCCTCTTCCTGAAGCGCCAGGCGGGACGTGCGGTCCCCTCGCCGTTCCGCCTCCCGGATTGCCGGGGGCTCCAGCAGCGCGATCAGCAACGCCCGCAAGAGGGCCCGCCCTCCAATCACCCAGGCCGCCACGCGATTGACGCTCGCATCGAAGTAGTCGAGTCCGAAACGCACACGATGAAGGCTTCCGGTCGCCACCACCTCCCGGGTCAGGGATAGCAGCTCGTCGGTCACCGTAACGACATGGTCGCTGTCCCAGCGCAGGCCGCGGCTGACGTGCAGGAGAATCTCGGGCAGGAACTGGAGAATGGCGGAGACTTTGTCCGCGACGGATTCAGTGGGGTGAAAGTGCCCCGCATCGAGACACAGGAGTTTCCGGCGGGTGAGAGCGTATCCAAGATAGAAATCGTACGAACCCACGGTGCAGCTCTCCGCCCCGATCCCAAACAGCTTGGGCTCCAGCGCATCGCGATGATGCCGTGCGGAGAGGGGGCGCCGAAAGACGGCATCCAGCGACTCGGCCAACCGCTCCCGGGGAGCGGCACGGTCCGCCGGCGTGTCCTTGAAGCCGTCGGGCACCCACACGTTCGTGACGCAGGGGGTCCCCAAAGCCCGCCCCAGAGCGGCGCCGATCGCGCGGGAACGACGGCAATGCTCGATCCAAAACTCGCGAATCCCCCGGTCCGGATGCGACAGCGTGAACCCATCCGCCGCCTTGGGATGAGCGAAGCAGGTGGGATTGAAGTCCAGTCCAAGCCCGTGGACCTTCGCCCAATCCGCCCAGCCCGAATAGTGGACGAACTCGATCGCATCGCGGTCCGCGGGCCGCCTCCCGAACTCCCCGTAGGACGCATGCAAATTGACCCGGTGGCATCCGGGGATCAACACGAGAGCCTGTTCCAAATCCGAGCGCAATTCCCCCGGAGTGCGGGCGCGTCCGGGATGCGCGCCGGTCACGGCAAGTCCCCCATCCAGCGGGCCTGCGCCCGGTTCAAATCCCCTCACGTCATCCCCCTGCCAGCACGGAAGGGAGATCGGCACACGCGCCAGGGTCTCCATGGCGCGGTCCACCGACACCTCCGCCTCCTCATACCGGGCCCGGGCAAGGCGAAATGCCTGCTGCATTGCGGCGCGGGAACGGCGGGGTGACGACATCAAGGGCATGGCGGAGACTTTGCGGAGCCTCAAAGGGACGTCGGCGAATCTCAAGTTCCAAGGACAGACCGGCCCCGCGGGGGGCTCAGAAGTTTGGTGGGGCAACACCTGAGAGCAGCCCCATCCGGTTTGGGTCGTGGCTCCCTTGAAACGGGAGCCCCTGGACCTGGAGGCTTTCCCGCCCCATCCTAGAAATCGAGATGCGCCCGGGAGGCCGTCCCTGCCCATGTTGAAGTTGCCCAGTTCTTGCATGTCGTTCACAGTTCCGTATGCGCGTGAGTGCATAAGTTCATGTCTGCGCTCGTGTCCCGGATTCAGTCTCACCAGGGTTCTCATCGTCATGTCCCGCCCCTCCCTTGTCCCTTGGATCTCCCTGCCGCTGTGCGCGGCGGCCGTCCCCCGGGCCCAGGCGGAATCCTTCAGTGTGGCCAACCCCTCCTTCGAGTCGCCGGAAGTGATCCCTCCCTTTCCCGTGGAAACGCGGATTGATTCATGGATGGGCGTCTGCGGACTGCTGTTTGCCGGACGCCGCAATCGGATGTGATGGTGATCCCGCGCGCGTTCCCATGGGTGTCCAGGCCGGCGGCATTCCTCGCGGCCCCGATTTCCGTTCTGGCGACCCTGGCGGGCCTCGCCACGGGAGGCACCGCCGCGACCGTTCCCATCGAGATCCCCAACGGCTCTTTCGAACTGCCGTCCACGGTTTTTGTCAGCACCGACATTGAGGCGTGGCAAAAAAGCCCGGAACCTCCCAATCACGAACCCGACGGTTTCCCCTGGTTCCAACGAGCCGGAATCTTCAAGAACACCAACCCCGGCCGGCCGGACCACATTCCCAATCTGGACGGCAACCAGGCCCTCTATCTCTTTGCGGTCCCCGGGGTGGGGGTGTTCCAGGAGGGCACTGCCGAGTCCGGAGCATTACCCGTCTCGTATCAGCCCGGGGATGTCTTCAGCCTTACCGTAGGAATCATCGGCGGCGGCGGAAACATGCCGGAGGGCGCGCGGATGCGCCTGGAACTCGGCTACGTGGAGACCGACGGGAGCCGGCGGCCGGTCGCCCGCACCGAGGTGGTGCATTCCCTGACCCAGTTCCCGACCACCACCCATTTGATAGACTTCACGGTCCGCACGGCTCCGGTCAGCGCGTCGGACCCATGGGCCGGACGCCCCTTGAGCCTGGAATTGATGTCCATCGGTTCGGAGTTCATCGGAGGGTACTGGGACCTGGACAATGTCCGCCTCACGGTTACCCGCGGTGCGGACGAGCGCTTTCCGATCTCGGTGGCCGCCGTCCCGGCGGGAATGCAAATCTCATGGAACGGAGCCGCGGGGACGAACTATCGTGTGGAGCAGTCCCCGGATCTTCAGTCGTGGGGTGCGACCGGCGACTGGATTCCCGGCGCCGGCGGGGAAATCCAGGTGGAAGTGCCGGTCGCCGGGTCCCAACCGTTGTTTGTGCGCGTGGTCTCCGACGCTACCCTGTGAGCCGCCGCGGGGACGTCACCCCTCCCCATCCCCATGCGCTCGCAAGTCCGTCCAGATCTCGCTGACACCTCCAAGGGATTTACCCTGGTGGAACTGTTGACGGTCATCGCCGTCATCGCAGTGCTGGCCGCGCTGATCCTGCCGTGCATTGCGGTGGCATCCCAGGCGGGCCGGCGCGCGGCCTGCCTATCCAATCTGCGGCAGATCGGCCTCGGCATTCAGTCGTATGCCGGGGATTTCGACGGACGCATCCCCTTCGGCCCCACAGCGCCGCCATTCACCAGTCCTTCCAGCTTCTATCCCTCCACCGGCGCCCCCACCAGCCTGCTGTCGCTGCAGAATGGACGTCCGGTCGGGCTCGGCCTGCTGCTGGCCAGCCACCTGGCCAGCCAACCGCGCGTCCTGTTCTGTCCGGGCGCGGATCAACCCGTGGACGCCGGAGCCGAACTCGCCCGGGTGGGAACCTCGCAGGCACAAGGCAGCTACTACTATCGGCATGGGAGCAATCCCCAACTCTTCGACACCGGGGACAGCAATGGCGCCACTCAGACGCGCCTGGACAGTCCCGGGCTCAACCGACTCGGCCGGCCGTTACGGGCCCTGGCGCTCGACACTCAGTTCCTCAGCCCGCCGGATCTCGTCAATTTCAACGTCCGGCCCCGCACCCATCACCGGCAGGGGTCGGTCAACATCCTGTTCACCGACGGCCATGCCGTCACGCGTCCGAATCGGGACGCCCGCTTCACCGTGGACCTTCGCGATTACGGGGACATCCGCGAGGCGTTCGACCGCATTCTCTCCGTCCTGGAGCGCGCCGACGCGGTTCCGTGAGGGGCATCCCAGGGACGAGTTTCACGAGTCCCCATATTCCTCCGTTTGGTCCCAGCAAACCCTCCGGGGAACGCGGGCGACTCCACACGCGCATCAGGGAAGTCAGGGACTCGCGAAGCTCGTCCCCGGGAGGGACGCGTGCGCTCCCTTGTCCCCTTTGCCAACGTCAGCGCTGCTTAACCGGGATGGTGATCGTGCCCAGATCCATTGGCGGATCGTCGAAGTCGCCGGCGGGCACCACGACCGGCAGTTCCAGCTTCCCCAGTTCGCGCCGGAAGAATCGCTGATCTTCATCGTCGGGATCGGTCGGCGGCACCGAGACGCGGAGATGCAGCGTGTAGCTTCCTTCCGGCACGTCGTCCATGCGGAAGGAGCCGTCGGGCTGGATGTCCGGGAAGAAGCTTCGGATCTGGGCCCGGCGGCGATTCAGCGCGCGGAACTGTTTCGCGAGTTCCGCCCTGTCATCGGGCGATCCGGCAGTCTCAATGGGCGGCAGGTCCAGCCGCACTTCCTCCAGCTTCTGCAAGTCGTCGCGCCATTGGTAGCCGGCAATGGGCCGCGACAACTCGAAGCGTCCGACCAGCGCGCGGCCCGCCGTCGCCAGGGTTACTTCGGCCACCCCTCCACTCGGTACATCCACACGCTGGCGAGGCCCATTGCCGATGATGCTCGTGGTGCTCGGCGAGAACTTGTAGGTGCGGCTCAATGCCACGGGACCGGGCGGAACATGATCGAAGCGGAATCGTCCCTGGGCATCGGTGGTCACATGGTGATCCAGCGTTGCGCCGGGGGGCTCTGTATCCGACTCCGACATCCACGAATGAAGAGAGAGGCGCTGTCCCGCCGCCGGCCGGCCGGCGGTCAACGCCACGCCTTCAATGGCGCCCCAAGGTTGCAGGACGATCGTGGCGCGCTTTGCCTGCGCGACGGGCGTTTGCGCGATGCCGGCTTCATGCACCACGAGCAGGCTCTCGGTGTTCAGCTTCAGACGGATCGAAAACCGCCCGTCGCTGTCGGTGAGGGCCTGCGGCGCGTCGTTGGCAGACGAGGCGTGGTGATCACGCACGAAGAAGCCGAAGCCCAGCCCGTTCAACCCAACGACCGCCCTGGCAATCGGGCGTCCCTTGGCATCCACCACGCGCCCGCTGGCATGGCCGCCGCGCTCCAACCGGAACTCGAACGTCTGCGGGCCGTCCTGGACCGGCCGGATGTCGGAGGAGGCGGTCTCGTAACCGTCGGCTTCCACTTCCAGCGAGAATTGGCGATGGAAAGCCATCCGCACCGGCCAGTCGAAACTACCGGAATGGCCGTCGCCCAAAAGCTCCTGGCCGCCGAGATGGTCGTTCAGCCAAATGTGGAATCGCGGCAACGGTTCCCCCGATTCGGCATCCACGGCAGTTCCCGCGACGCGCACGGTCGGCGCGGCGTCCATACCCTGTTTCCACTGTTCCCACTCGGTCTTGGAGCCATCGGCCGGCGTCAACCGAAGGGTCACGCCATTGGTACCCGCCACCACGGAAACCCGTTCCTTGGCGTTCTTGAAACCGTCGGCCGTGACCTTGATCTGCATCGTGCCCGCCGCAAACGGCCCCAGTGAAAAACTGCCATCCACTTCGCTGATCGCCTCACGATCCGGGCCGCCGTAGGGATCCACCTCCACCAATCCCGCGCCGGGCACGGGAAGATCTTCCGGACCGACCACCCGCCCCGTCACCCAGGAACCGCGCTCGAGCACAACGACATGGTTGGTGGCCAGCGACTCCGGCCCGGAGAGCGAGATGCGGGCGCGCACAAAGTCGGGATGCAGGACCGTGTAGCTCATCCCAGACTGATTGCCGCGGAGCACCGGAAGCTGGTCGCTGCGGAAATTGCCTTGGGCATCGGTCGTCACTGGGTTCAGACGGGGATGATACTGGATTTGCTGGCGATCGGACCGATTCATGCCAGGACCGGTGAACTGGACCTGAGCACCCGTCACGGGCAGGCCGGCTTCATCCTGCACAACGCCCGCGAGCACCTCGCCAGGTTCCAGCAGGCAGGAGTGGAGCAGAACCGATTCAACGAATTCATGACGCTTCCATAACGCCACTACCGGCACATGGCCGGGTGCGGAAATCCACAGGGATAGCGACTGAATGTCGGGATGGCCGACCGGCACTTCGAGCGTGCCCTCCGGATCGGTCTGGTAGTCCAGCCTCTCCAGATAGCCACGGTCCCCGCCGAGGCCGGCCACCACTTGGGCGATCAGCGGGCGGTTGTCCTTCGCGGAGCGGACGCTGAGCAGGATCTTCGATGGTCCCGGCTCCGGGGGGAGGGAAGCCGGCGCGGTGGAAACCGTGGGAGCGGTTGCCAAAGGTTCAACGGTTGTCGAAGAGACGTCCGCCACTTCAACCGGGGCCGCCGATTCGGTCCAGGGAAGCCATCCCCAAACTCCCGTGCTCAGCAGCAGCAATGCGGCCGCCGCCCATGGCAGGACTTGGCGGACCTGCGCCAGCCACCAATCGCGCATCGCTCCCTGCGCCAAGGCCGCAGTCGCGGCGCTGGCGGTGTTGGCGGTGGCCGCCGAGGTGATTTGTCCGGCGAGCCCGGCGGGCGCGGAATGGGCCGGAAGGTTGCCGAGGAGAGTCAACAAACCCGTGGTGCTGAGCAGGACGCCTTTGCCCGTCAGCCACGCGCGGAGCTTCTCCACCGCCCGGCTCACCCGCTTCTTCGCCGCCTCCTCATTGACGCCCAGTCGTTCCCCCACCGCGCGGAGGGGCCTGTCCTCGAAGTAGCGGAGCAGCACGGCGTCCCGATCCGTCGCGGGCAGCGCGGCCAGCGCAGCATCGAGATGGGGTTCCACGGCCCGCCAGTGTTCCGGGAGGACGGTGGGTTCGTGGGAGGAGGGTTGCATGGCGGCGAGTGTTTCGTGATGGGTCCGGCGTTGTTCGGCCCGCTGGGCGCGGGCGGCCACGAAGCGCGTGGTGCGGAAGAGCCATCCGGACAGCACCACCCGCGGTCCGATCGCGCCGGCCTTGCGGGCGAGCACCAGGAACACGGCCTGGGCAACCTCATCGGCCAGCGGGGATTCGCCCACCTGCCGGCGGGCACAGGCATGGACTTGGTCGAGATGCCGGCGGACGAGTTCAGCGAAGGCAGTCTCGTCGCGTTGCGTGGCCCAGGCGTGAAGCAATTCCGTGTCATTCATGGTGCGCTTCGTTTCACCCGGTAATCCCCGGTCCCCCGCCGAGGGGACAGGAATTGTTGACCGCGGAACCGCGGCCCATCCTGGGGACGAGTTTCACGAGTCCCCAAATTCCACCAAAAAGTGAGTCCCTGGCCGCTACTTCGCCGAAGCCGCCCCGGTCCCGCCGAAGGTGACGCCGAAGAAGTCTCCGGAATTCCACCGGGGCGCCTGATCGGCGCCCGCCACCTGACGCACGAGATCGGTCATGAACTCCACGAAGCGCGCGGCCGAGGCTTCGTCGCGAGGCAGGGAGAGGTCATCCGAGGGACGGTGATAGTGATCGCGCAGGAAGGCATCCGGGCTAATCCCGGACAGGACTCCGGCATCCGGTCCGGGATCGGCCACCTTCGGAAACAGGGCGGGCACACCCTGCCGGATGAAGGAATACTGGTCGCTCCGGACAAAGACGACCCGGTCGGGACGCGGATCCGGAACCAGCTCGAGTCCCCAGTGAGAGGCCGCGGATTCCACCGGGGTCCGTAACGACGAGTGCTCGACTCCGAGGATGGTGAACCGCCGGGTCGGCGCAGTGACCAGCACCATGTCGAAATTGATGTTGGCGACCGGACGCCCAGCGACCTCCGGCCAGTGGCCCGCCAGATACTCCGATCCCAGCAATCCCTTTTCCTCGGCGGTGACCGCGGCAAACACCACCGTACGGCGCAGGGCCGGCTTCCGCGCAGAAAGCTTCCGGGCGACCTCCAGCATCATGGCCACTCCGATGGCGTTGTCGTAGGCGCCGTTGTACACCGGGTCGCCGGCCACCTCGGGTCCGCGTCCCTGGTGATCGAGATGGGCGGTCAGCACGACGGATTCTCCAGCAAGCTTCGGATCGTCGCCCGGAAGGCGTCCGATCACATTGGGGCTTTCCAGGCGGCGAAGCTCGCTGCGGACCGAGAGCGTGGCCTCGCGATCCAGGGGAAAGCGGGGCGGCTCGTCGCGCTCGGCCGCCGCCAGCACCTCCGCCAGCGAATGCCGCGCGCCGGCAAACACCTTGCCGGCGCCCGCGGGGCTGATGCGGGCCGATCCCTGCAACTGCGGATACACATCCGCCGGCAGGCCGTCCGGCTGCATCCAGCGCATCGAAGGGAACTTCGACTGGCTCACCTGGCGCGGCCATGGGGAGTCCTCGAGATCCTTCGGCGTGGGCACGCTCAGGACGCCCACGGCGCCGCGATCCACCAGCGCTTTGGACTTCTGGCGGGAATGAGCGTGATGCGCCAGCGCCGTCGCCGGAAAGCGGGGCGGCGCCTTGCCCAACACCACGGCGATCTTCCCGCGGAGGTCCATGCCGGCAAAGTCGTCATACCCCAGTTCCGGCGCGTGGACCCCAAAGCCGACAAACACCAGCGGCGCCGTGACCGTGGCGTCGGTGTCGGTGAATCGGGGCGACGGCAGATAATCCAGATTCACCTCGAACAACTCGATCCTGCCATCCCTGCGCAGCTCAAAACGGGAGGAGTCCGGGACCACCCGGCTCTCCAGCAAGGGCACGGTCTGGAACCAGGCATTGGATGGGCCTCCCGGCAGCAGCCCGAGCTGCTGGAACTGGGCGGCCACGTAGCGCGCAGCGATCTCATGGCCTGGCGAGCCCGTTCCGCGCCCCTCCAGCAGGTCGTCCGCAAGGAACGCGATGTGCGCGCCGAGCGCCGGATCAAGCACCGGATCCGGGCCGGACGCCGGATCGGCAGCCTGGACGAAAGCGGCAAGAGCAATGGCAGCGGCCGTTCGGCTGGCGGCGCGGAGCGGTTCAAGCCTCACGGGAGTCTATTTGTGAAGGAGAGAGAGAAGGGTGTCGAGGGGCGGGTGCGAAGCGGACTCTCCAATCTGCAGGACATCCCGGCGGAAGCAGCCTCACGCAGAGGCCGCGAAGGACGCCAAGTTGAAGGAGCCTTTGCGGACGGGAAAGGACGCAGGCACACAGGGTGCCAGGTCATCAGTTGGCCATCCCAGGCCAACCGAATACTTCCCTGGCCCCGACGCAGCCGCAGATCCAGCCCAAGGCTTGAGCCTCCTGGTGGTGCCCTGGAACTACGCCCCCCCAACGACCTACGCCCTGGAGGGGTCCCGGAGCTTCCAGCGTCCCTTCAAGACGCGGAACCTCTCCGTGGCCCCAAACCCGGGGCAGGGGCACACAGGGTGCCAGGTCATCAGTTGGCCCTCCCAGGGCAACCGAATACTTCCCTGGCCCCGACGCAGCCGCAGATCCAGCCCAAGGCTTGAGCCTTCTGGTGGTGCCCTGGGACTACGCCCCCCAACGGCCTGCGCCCTGGAGGGGTCCCGGAGCCTCCAGCGTCCCTTCAGGACGCGGAATCTCTCCATGGCCCCAAGCCCTTCAGGCCAACTGGAACAGGCAAAGACAGAGTGCCAGGTCATCTGTTTCGCGCATAGAGTGCCAGGTCATCTGTTTCGATCTGTTTCGCCCTATTCAGCGCCCCTTGCACCATTGGCGTAAGATTCTTTCCATCAACGGACTGCGTCATTAATGGGCGCTGAATCCTCCAGCGTCCCTTCAGGACTCGAAACCTCTCCGTGGCCTCAAACCCGGGGCTGCCCCGGGCTCGGGTCTCCAGGCCCTTTAGGCCAACTGGAGCAGGCAAAGACAGAGTGCCGGGTCATCTGTCCGCTCCCTGGAACTACGCCCCCCCAACGACCTACGCCCTGGAGTGGGCGCACAGGGTGCCAGGTCATCTGTTTCGATCTGTTTCGTCCTGCTCCGCGTCCTTTGCGCCCTTGGCGTGAGGCTCGACCGGAACCCCACGGAAGAGGAGAGGGAGGTCCGAAGTGTCAGGACTTCCCGCGATCCCAGAGGGGTATGGTGGAACATCGGCAGAGAAAGATGGGGACCGCAACATGCGGTCCCTCCCTTCCATTGATTTCCCCGCTTCCTCTCCGTGTGAATCCGTGAAATCCGCGTCTTGTCTTCATCCGGCGAAGCCAAAACACCGTCGTGCCGGCGGCCTTCCAAATTCAATGCATCTCCACCGCGCAGTGGCCTAGCCCGCCGCGGTAGTAGTGGAACCGGACATCCGGATGGTCCGCCAGCAGCGACATGGGAACGGCGCTGTCCGCCAGGCGCTGGGAAATCATCAGGGCCGTCAGGCGCTGGCCGAGGGGATTGTCGTGGGTGCCGGCGTGCCAGATGGACACCCGATCCGCCTTCCAGGTCTCCACCGGCCCCACGGTCACCGCCTTCGTGGGCACCAGGGTGATGTTGCCGCCGCCGCTGGTCCGGGCGTTTTGCGCCAGGGTCAGCGGATGCAACTCCACCACCCGCGTGGCGAGCTTGCGGTATTCCGCCGGCGGCGGCGGCGCATGCTTCCAACGTCCGCGCCGGGGCAGCGGATCATTGAACGCCCAGTGCTTGATGTCGCCCTGTCCGCCCTGCATGACGGCGCAGCGAACTCCTGCGGACCACGACGCTCGGTAGGCCGAGGTGTCGGCTTTCGGAAAATGCAAATGGGCCTCGGGCATGCGTAGCCGCCGCTCGATTCGGTCAAAGCATAACTTGCGATCGGCGCGCTCGAAGCTGAGCGGATGGCTGACCGGCACTTCGAGGCCGGTGGCAGCATCCACCCATTCGTCCATGCCCCAAAAGTGGGCCGCCCCCAGGTTCAGACCGAGGGCGTTCACCAACCGCGCCACCAGCGGCAATTGCTCGGTCGGGCCGATGGGACCGCAGATCCCGACAGGGTTATCCAGCGTCGCCTGGCGCCAGGCCTCGATGTATTCCAACGCTTCGGCGAGATAGAAATCCTCCAGCGTGTCGTAGAGCCGGACCTGAAACCCGGGACGCGAAAGCTTGGAGAGCTTCTCCGGCGTCAACTGGGCGGCGTCGGCAATCAGGCTGGAGTCGAGTGTGGTATAATCCCACCAGGCGGGAGCGATGGTGCTGAGGGAGCGGGGCATGGGATGGGGGTGAATGGTCAGTCGTCCGTGGTTTGCGGTTGGGAGTCATTCGTCAGGGGTGACTGGGATTCGGCGAACATCTTCAGCTTTGGCCAACAACCAACAACGGATTACGAACCACGGACCACCCACTCCTCCAACACCTCCCCCAACGGATCCTCATCGCAGGCGCTGAATCCGAGGTGCAGGTGCCGGCGCCAGCCTTCGGCGTGCTCGAAGCGGCCCGAGAGGCGTCCCACCCGGCGCGACAGGTCGTCCATGGTCGCCAGATAGCTGTCCATGCCCTGCGACTGGTCGAGCCATTCCTTCTGACTTCGGTGACAGGCCAGGGCGGACCGCTTGGTGTCGTGGACCGCGGTGGTATCCACGAATAGATCAGGAACGACCGGCTCGCGAAGCGGCGTGACCAAGCCATGGGGCATTGCGTGATATACCGCCACGTCGTGTTCCACGTGGGGATGGCCAGGTTCGGTCCAAAAGTTCGGCATCCCCCGGGCAAAGGCGCCGGTTACGGCCAGCCGGCAGGTGTTCACATGATCCTCCATATAGTCCACGGGCGGATGCGTGAGCAGGATCCGGGGCTGCACCTGCCGGAGAATCCCGGCGGTCCGGCGGAGATTGGCCACGGTGTAGAGGATCTCCAGGTCATCGCAAAAGGGGGCATGCCAGACCGCTCCCAGGAGGGCGGCTGCCTCCCGCGATTCTATTTCCCGAATGCGGCGTGTTTCCGCGGCGGACAGGGTCAAGCTTCCCAGATTGCCGGAGGAGAGGTTGCCATAGTGAAGATCCCACCCGGCTGCTCTCAGCCGCAGCAGCGTGCCGGCAAAGTAGAACTCGATGTCATCCGGATGCGCGACGAGGGCGAGGACGGCGGGCATACGGTGCGTCTCGTCCTCAGGCCTTCAGACGGCGGCGCAGGCGGTATCCGATCCCGCCGGCGGCGCACAGCGAGAGCAGCGCCCAGGAGCCCGGCTCGGGAATCAGCAGACCGGAGATCTGCACGGCATCGGTCACGGGTCCGAACTTCCCGTAACTGGCGGCCTGATCGTTGATGCCGGCGTACTCGCTGGTGCCCGGCTTGAAGACGGCAACCAACTGGAACTGGAATCCGGCATTGTTGTTCACCGCCGGATCCAGGGCGGAGAGATCGAAGGTCTCCGTCTGCCAGACGTCTTCCCCAGCCACCCCAAAGGTTCCCGCCGAATCCCAGGTGCCGCCGCTGTCCACGCTGTACAGCACCTCGTAGTACTTGCTGGCGCTGAATTGGGCCTTGATGTCGAAACTCAGTTGGATGGACTGGTAACCGGCGGTGGACACCGTGCCTTCAAAGCCCGCGGTTCCGGAGCCGGTACCCTGGTCGGGAAGATTGCTGAAACCCCAGTTGCGATTCGGCGGGCCGTTTGGATCGCTGGGGCCGTTGCCAAACCCAAAGAAGGACGAGACGCCGCCGATGGGCGCCAGGGTCCCCGCGCCGGTCGAGGGCACCAGGGTGTCGGCATTGAAATCCCAAAACGCCAAGCTGGCCGCCTGGACGGCAAAGGCGAAAACAAAGGCCGGGAGGGCGAGGGCGGTCTTCATGTCAGGAGGCAATCGCAAAACCGCCGGAAACTCAAGCCAGCTTTACCGGCTTCCCCGTCGCCGCGGATTTGTCGGCGGCGAAGAGGACTTCATGAGTCTTCAGGGCGTCGCGGAAGCTGGTCAGGGGCATCTCCTCCCCGCGCTCCAGCGCCGCAAAGAAGGCGTTGAATTGGGTCTGGTACGGATGATCGCTCACGTCGCCGGAGTCCAGCATCTTCATGGACAGCTCGCTCCACTGGTGCCGGTGGGTCGCGAGTTTGTTGGAGTGGAACTTCCGGTCGAGCAGGCTGCCTTCGCTGCCGACCAGGTGGGTGTGGAAATAGTAGGGCTGGAGGCAGTCCACCACCGCCGTGCACTTGCCGACCTGTCCGCCTTTGAACTTCAGAAGGGTCACGCTCGTGGTGCGGTACTCGTAGGCCTCGAAGATCTTGCTTCGCGAGCGGGTATCGTAGCTGCTGACCTCGGCGACGTCGTTGCCCAGGCACAGGAGCAACGCGTCGAGCGCATGGCATCCGGCAGTGAGCAGCGCGCTGCCCCCGGCGTCCTTGCGGGTATTCCAGCGGAACTGTCCGTACCACGGCCCGATGCCGTGATAATAGTCCACCTCGCCGTAATGCAGGCTGCCCAGCAACCCCTGGTCAATCACCGCCTTGGTCACCAGGAACTGGCTCGACCAGCGGCATTCGAAGCACACGCAGCTTTTCACCTTGGCGTCCCGGATGGCGCGGTCCATCGCCAGGCAATCCCGCCACGACAGCGCCAGCGGCTTCTCGATGATGAGGTGCTTGCCGGCCTTCGCCGCGGCGATTGCATGCCGGGTGTGGTCCTGGGGATAACTGCAGATCGTCACCACATCAATGGACGGATCCGCCAGCATCCGCCCCAGATCGTTGTAGCCCTGGATCGGACCGCCGTAGCGGGAGGACAGCGCGGCGTCATCCAGGGGACGCGACGAATAGATGGCGGTGACCCGGGCCTTGCCGGTGGCGTTGATGGCCGGGATGTGGGCCGAGGCGACCCAGCCGTGACCGATGACGCCGACATTGAAGAGTTTCATGGAGTCCAGAAATGGGGAAGGAACCGGAAGGGGAGGAAGAGAACCACGAGGCTCAGCGGGACCAGCCGCATTCCCAGACGAACCACGCCGGCTGGAACGGTCCGAGCGGACCGCGCATGCGGTCCAATTCCTCGGCCGGCCCATGAATCTCGAGGCGCAACAGGTCAGATACCCCGAGCATTTGCTGCAACAGGTCGCTGACGTGATCGAGGTGCGCCAGGGCGGCGGCGGCGTTCCGATAGCCTTCGCGGCAGAAGACCACATCCCCGTTCAGGGTGAACTCGTAGTACCGGCAGTCCGGCTCGGACGCGGTCCGCTCGACAAACGCCGGCAACAAGGCTCGGGCGGCCTCCAGCTTTCCGGGGTGAATTTTGAAATACGGATGGATGCTGACGGGGGCGTCCTGGCTCATGGGAATTTCGGGGGGCAAACGGCGGCGTTTTCCCCAGAGTTTCAGATCGCCCCCTGCAAAGGCAATCGCAGTTCCTTGGAGGGACGAACTGGGGGGCGAGTCCATCCCCCAAGATTCGACTTCCCTGCATCAAAACCCCATTCTCAACGGGTGAACGTTTCCCTCGCCTACGGACAGGGACAGTTGTCCGTCGAGTTTCCGGAGGACCGCACCACAGTCATCGAACCCTCCTTTCGTCCGGGTCTGGCCGACGAGCAGGGCGCCGTCCGGTCCGCGCTCGAACACCCCATCGGCGCCCCGCCGTTGCGCGACTGGCTGCGTCCGGACGCGCGGATCTGCATCCTGTTCACTGACATCACCCGTGCCACGCCCAACCACCGCCTCATTCCGTGGCTGCTGGCGTTTCTGGAGGAGGCCGGAGTCCGCCGCGAGCAGATTACGCTGCTCAACCAACTGGGTACCCATCGGCCCAACACCCGCGAGGAACTGGAGCGGATGCTCACCCCCGGAGTGGTGGCCCGCTACCGGGTGATCAATCACGAACCGGAAAACCACGCCGCCTGCGTGGCGGTGGGCCAGACCCGCGGCGGCACGCCCGCCTGGATCAATCGGGAGGCCGTCGAAGCCGATGTCCGGATCGTCACGGGCTTCATCGAACCCCATTTCTTCGCCGGCTTCAGCGGAGGTCCCAAGGGCATCATGCCCGGGGTGGCGCACGTGGAAACGGTGATGAGCAATCACGGGGCGCATCACATCGGGGACCCCCGGGCCACCTTCGGCATCTGCGAGGGCAACCCCCTTTGGGAGGAACTGCGCGACATCGCCCTGCGCGCCGGACCGAGCTTCCTCCTCAACGTCACGCTCAACGATCACCGGGCCATCACCGGAGTCTTCGCCGGCGAGCTGATCGCCGCCCATCGGGCCGGACGCGAATTCGTTCGCGCCTCGGCCATGCAGAAGGTGAAGGCCCCCTTCGACGTGGTGGTGACCACCAACTCCGGCTATCCGCTCGACATGAACCTCTACCAGGGGGTCAAGGGAATGAGCGCTGCGGCCCGGATCGTGGCGGAACGCGGCACCATCATCCTGGCCGCTGAATGCCGGGAAGGGGTGCCGGCGAAAAGTCCACTGGATCGTCTGTTGCGGGAGGCGGCTTCGCCGGAGGAGATCCTGACCCTGCTCGCCACCCCCGGATTCGTGCGTCCGGAGCAATGGCAGGCGCAAATTCAGGCGCTGATCCAGCGCCGGGCCCGAGTGGTGGTGCATTCGGCGATCCCGGAGGACGTTCTGCGCGGCGTGCACCTGGAGCCCTGCCCCGACATCGCGGCCGCCGTTCGACTCGAACTGGACCAGCGTGGCCCCCAAAGCCGGGTCGCCGTCCTCCCGCAGGGACCGCTCACGATTCCGTACCTGGCATAGCCAGTTCGCGGATCGCCTTCAGGAAAGCCGGGATACCTTCGTCGAAAGCGGCGGCAATGGGCAGCACCGCCGTCCTGCGGACCTTCCGCTTGAAGGCCTTGAGATTGGCCTCCGCATTCGGCTCGTCCATCTTGTTGGCGACCACCAGTCGCGGCTTCTCGAGCAGCGCGGGATCGTACAGGGCCAGTTCCTCCAGCAGCGAGCGATAGTCGTCCCACGGCGCCCGGCCATCCGTGCCGGCCATGTCGAGCAGTAGCACCAGGGCTTGGCAGCGGGCGATGTGCCGGAGAAATTTGTGTCCGAGCCCCACGTTGGCGTGGGCGCCGGCGATCAAGCCGGGAACGTCGCACAGGGTCAGCCGATGGTGATCCGGATACTCGACGATGCCCACCTGCGGGGTGAGCGTGGTGAAGGGGTAGGCGGCAATCTTGGGACGCGCCTTGGAGATGGCGGATAGCAGGGTGGATTTCCCGGCATTGGGATAGCCCACGATGCCCACGTCGGCCATCAGGCGGAGCTCGAAGAGGAAGTCGCCCTCGTCTCCAGTCTCTCCCGGCTGCGCAAACCGCGGCGCCTGCCGGACGGCGGTGGCGAAATTCCGGTTGCCCAGACCGCCGCGCCCCCCCTGGCACAGCACGAAGCGCTGGCCGTTCGCAGTCAGGTCGCAGACCAACTCCCCACGCTGGGGCGCGTGCAGCGGCCGGTCGCCTTCGGGTTCCCCCTCCGACTCGAGGTTAATCTCCATCGCCCGGACCCCGCTGCGGATGACCGGGCGCCCGGCGGAGGCCATGCGGAGTCCGGAATGCGCCTTCCCTTCGGCCTCGACCGGCCCGGGATCCGCAGCAACCGGCAGCAGTGGCGGCGGCTGGGCGATCCGCCATACCAGCGTGCCACAGGGCACCTTGATGACCAGATCGCGTCCCGCGAGGCCGTCCATTCCCTTGCCCATCCCCGCCTGACCGCTCTCGGCGATCAATCGCGGTTGGTAGAATTGCTGGATGAGGTTGTTGAGGTCGTGGCTGGCCTCCAGAATGACGTCGCCGCCGCGGCCGCCGTTGCCGCCGCTGGGGCCGCCCTTGGGAATGTACGCCTCGCGATGAAAGGCCACTGCTCCCCGGCCGCCGTGCCCGGCGCGCGCGAACACCTTGACCTCGTCAACGAACATGGCGGCAAGGGCAGGGGGCAAAGAAAAAGGCGAGGCTCACGCCTCGCCCGAGATTGGCGCGCCCGTCAGTCAATTGGCGACGGGGTTGGCCGCGGGGCTCGACTCCGGAACCACGTGGACCCGGCGGGCCGCCTTTTCGAACTGCACCCGGCCGTCCACCAGAGCGAACAGCGTCCAGTCACGCCCGGTCCCGACGTTGCGTCCCGCATGAAACTTGGTGCCGCGCTGGCGGACGAGGATGGACCCGGCGGTAACCTTCTCGGAACCAAACGCCTTCACGCCCAGCCGTTGCGCGTTGCTGTCACGCCCGTTGCGTGAACTTCCCTGACCTTTTTTGTGAGCCATGTGTGTCTCTCCTTCTGCTTGAACGATGTCTTAGGCCGTAATCCCAGTGATCTTGACGACCGTCAGTTCCTGGCGATGCCCCTGCTTCTTGTGGTAGCCTTTGCGGCGCTTCATCTTGAAGATGACCTTCTTGGCGCCCCGAATGTGCTCGACCACATCGGCGACGACCTTGGCACCGGCTACCGTGGGGACACCGACGGCCACTTGGCCGCCGTTGTTCACCAGGAGCACCCGGTCGAAGGTGAACGATTGACCCGGCTCCACCTTCAAACGTTCGATCTCCAGTGTGTCGCCCTCGGCCACACGATATTGTTTTCCACCGGTCTCCAGAACTGCGTACATAACGGATTCTCCAGACAAAAAGAGGGACGAAGTAATCAAAATGGGATTTCGGTGTCAAACCTAGATTCCGAAAAGATTGGGTTCGCAAAACTGCGTAAGCGGCGTCCCGGGACGGCCGCAAATCGTGTTGATTATTCAGCCATTTCCGCCAGTCCATCCGCGCGCATGCGTTTCCCCGTGTTTCTCCTCCTCGCGGGCGCCGCCGGAGCGGCCGCCCTCGCCCAGCAAACCCAGTCGCCCACTGCGGCGGGCGCCGCCTCCAAGGCCGCGGCCAGCGGCTGGCTGCCGCCGGAGTCGGAATTTCGCAAGGTGATCCTGGACCAGGACCAGACCGTCGGCGGCGAACCGAAGGACACGCTGGTGGATCCAATGGAACTCAGTGTCGCTCCCGATGGCCGGGTGTTCTTCGTGGAGCGCAAGGGCGTCATCAAGATGCTCAAGCCGGGCGCCACCGCGTCCATCGAGATCGGGCGCGTGCCGGTTTTCGACGGGCTCGAGGAAGGAATGCTGGGCATCACCCTGGATCCGAAGTTTCCCGAGAACGGTTGGATCTACGTCAACCATTCCCTCCCGGACACGACGCATGACGGGCAGGGCAAGGCGGGGGTGATTCGCGTGTCCCGCTACACGTTGAAAGGAGATACCCTCGACACGACCAACGGCGTTACCATTCTCGACATCCCGGTACAGCGCGAACAGTGCTGTCATGTGGGGGGATCCCTCGCCTTCGATCCGGACGGCGACCTTTACGTCTCCGTGGGCGACAACACCAACCCCTTCGATTCCGACGGCTTCTCACCGAACGATCCCCGGCCCGGACGCTATCCCTGGGACGGCCAGCGTTCGCCCGCCAATGCCAATGCCCTAACCGGAAAGATCTTGCGCGTGAAACCTCGCGCCGAGGGCGGCTACGACATCCCTGAAGGCAACCTGTTTAAGCCGGGAACGGCTGGGACCCGCCCCGAGGTGTACGTCATGGGCAACCGCAATCCGTTCCGCATCTCCATTGATCCCCGGACGCGGTATCTCTACTGGGGCGAAGTGGGGCCGGACGCCGGCGGGCCCGATCCCCAGCGCGGTCCGGCCGGGCATGACGAAATCAACCAGGCCCGGGGGCCCGGCTTCTTTGGATGGCCCTATTTCGTGGGGAACAACAAGGCGTACGCGCCAGTGGACTACGTGGCCCGGCAGAAGTATCAGGATGCCATCGCCGCGCGGGAGGCCGCCAAGAAGGCTGGAAAGCCGGAATCCGAATGGCCGCCGAAGCCCGAATCCTGGATGGCCAAGGATTTCAAACCGCAGTTCTACGATCCAGAGCACCCTGTCAACGACTCGCCGAACAATACCGGCATCCGGGACCTTCCGCCGGCCCAGCCCGCCTTCATCTACTATCCGCCGTCGCAGTCCACGCGATTCCCCGCAGTCGGATCGGGCGGCCGCACGGCGATGGCGGGTCCCGTGTACTACTTCGATCCCAACTTGAAGTCCCCGCACAAGCTTCCCGCGGTCTTCGACCATACCCTCTTCATCTACGAGTGGACGCGAAACTGGATCATCGCGGTGAAGCTCGATGACCAGGATCAGATCGTGAAGATGGAGCGGTTCCTGCCCGGGATGACGTTCAAGCGTCCCATGGACATGGAACTGGGTCCGGACGGCTGCCTCTACCTCATCGAATTCGGGACGAACTGGGGAGACAACAAGGACAGCAAGATCATCCGCATCGAGCATGCCGGCGATCCGGCAACGTCCGCGAAGTAACGGCGCTGGAGGGACGAGCGTTGCGAGTCCCTGGCTTCCCCGATACGCGTGTGAAGTCGCTGCGGGAAACGCGGGAAGCCCCAAAGCCTCAGGGCTCCCTTGTTCCCGCTGCCGCTCCACACACGCTGCTCCAAATGGAGGTCTTGGATTGAGGCGCTTGTCCGGGGCGTGGGTGTGGGTGGGACTGTCGCCATAGGTGCGCAGGTCTCCGGTGGGGTCTGCGATGGCCACGGCGAGGGTTTCGGCGTGGACATCCAGGGCGACATGCTTGAAGTTCTGTTGTGTGGGTGACGGGTTCATGAGGCACTTCGGGTGGACTGGCTGGCGGAGTGATCCATCCACAATCCTGTGGCTCTGGAGGCCGCCAACGCGGTTTCCAACCTCACGTTCGCCCGACTCGTCACCCGTCCCGACCGGCCGCTGTTTGAGCCACAGAATCTAGGCCGCTTCGCACCCGCACATGACATCGAACCCACAGCGATTCACCGTTCAGGCGCTTGTCATTACCGGAGCGTTGCTCGCCATGTTGGCGCTCACGAGTTACCGGTTCTTTCGAGGCTCTCGTGACTGGGGTTTCTTTCTCGGAACTGCGACGATTTCCGGAGCCATCGCCATGAGAGCATTGTCGTCTCGACGTCTGCGTCTCGATGAGACCCACACGCTTATTGGTCAGCCACGGCTCACTGTCGGCGGAGCGGGGCTGTTCACGATGGTTGCATCGGCAGCATACGGCGGCATGGCCATATACCGGAGGTTCTTTCTGTGAGTGTTGAGACCCATCGGTCGAACCCTGCGCTGCAGCGCCTGCCGCTGAGCTTGGACGCTATGCGTAATCAGATGTTCCATCGCATTGACGCGTTTTTCCGCCATTACCTGAAGTTCTGCGCAGCGATGTGGGTTTTTTATGTGCTATTCCACCTCGTGATGGCATTGGTGGTGTTTCCGACAATCAAAAGCCTTATCTGGTACGGCCTCGCGGGAGCTACCATCGGATGTATCGCGGCCATGGTCTTGTTCGGCCTCCTCAAGGCACTTTTTCACAAGAAGGTATTGCGTGCGTTGGCGGCACAGAAAGGCCCGAATGCATAACAGGTCGTCCGAGCCGAAGCCTCGTGAGAATCCAAATCATTAAGTTTCTGGTGTTCCTGGCGCTCCTCGGCGGCTTCTACGCCTTCGATGGGTTCGACCGTCCCGCTGTGACACAGGCGGATTACCGCGGCTCGCGTGGTATCGGGCGCGCGTGGATCGTCACCGTGATCATGTTCTTGGGTGGAGCGATATTGACTCTGTGGGGCAACGCCATCGCGGCGCATGTCGATTGGGATATTCCGGAAGGCGTGTATCCGCTCTTGGGCGTATTGCTACTGATTGCAGGTTTCGTTTGGATGTTGATGGTCCAGGGTTCAGTTCGAGTATGATGCCGAAACCCACCGCTCCAGCGAACGCGCGCCCCGCCTTTCCGTTCGGAGTCTTGGGAGATTTCGAACGCGAACTATGTGCTCCACCCTCTCGTCCGGCGTATGCCGCTGAGCTTGGGCTGTTGGGTGGATTCAATCGAATCGGATGCTCCGAGGAGATATCATGATCGGACTGGACGAAATTCGACGATACGCAATGTCCCTTCCTGCCGTGGAGGAAGGACCTCCAGTGCCAGCGGCCCGACGGATCGCGTCGTTCAAGGTCGGTGGAACTGGTTTTCTCGGAGTCGAGAAGGGTGAACGCACGATCACCGTGAGCCTTGGCGAGGCAGAGGCAAGGAAGGTCGCAGCGAAGAACCCTGACGCTTACGAGGAGATCTGGCGCCTGGGGAAAACCTTTGCAGGGCTTCGAGTGAAGCTAAGCAAGACTTCGGTCAAGCAGGTAATGTCCTTGATCGAAATGTCGTGGCGGCACAGGGCCCCGAAGGACGTGGTAGCTGCGTACGACAAGAACAAGTGAACAGAACGGTTGCGTTGGATACCGGATGAAACCAAGTGCCAGGTCATCTATTCGGCACCCTTCCAAAGAAGCTGACACTTGGTTTCGGAGGATCCGCAGAGGCGAGATTCAGGAGTCACCCGGTCGGGAGATTCCCGGGCGTGTGACTTCGTCACTCAACCTTCATCATTCCCACTTCGAGCCCCCACCATCCAACCCCAGGCAGCGCCAGAATGTCCGTATCCAGTGGTCGGCCTTGGCCCTGGCCGCCGTGCAATACCACGCCACGCACCAGGCTTTGGCTCTTCTTCAGGCAATCGCGGAAGGCGCGCAGTCCCGAGGCATCGGAATTCGTGACGACACTCCCGGTTTTGACTTCGAAGGCGACCAGTTTCCTGTCTTGTTCGAGAATGAAATCCACTTCGTGTCCGGGGCGATCCCGCTAGAAATGGAGCCTGCGCCGCAGCGGGCCCAGCGCGCGCCAAGTCGGCAGTGTCTGGAAAAGGGTCTGCTCCAGCCAAAATCCCGCATCGGGACGGTTGGCGGCTTCCACCGGGGTGCTGATACCGGCGAGGAAAGCCGCCATAAATGGCCCAGCGTGTCAGCCACCCCGCCCATGAGCCGGAGGTCGGCCGAGCCGGTGAGCAGGAAATCGCCCGGGCGCCGGCGCTCGTCCACCGCGCGTTTGACTGCAAGCTGCAGCGGCGGGGTCCGCTGGACTTCATCCAGCGTGAAATAGGCGCGGGCAGGGGTGAGAGAATTGACCAAGATGGTCTTGCCGGTCTGCCGGGCGCCCGTGACCATCGTGACGGGCAGGCAGCACCTTCAGGGCGGATTCGAGATTACGGACAAACCATCGCGGGCGAATGGTTTTCACGCTGTGAAATAAAATCTGATTCCCGTGGGGTGGACTGAAGCTTGGCAGCGGAAGATGGAGACTTGGAAACCGCGTCCTCCACCGTTCCTCGAGGCTTACGGCTGCCGCAGCTTGGCCATTCGTTCGTCCAGGGCGGTGTCGCGGGGAATGGTCCCATTTTTGATGGATTCCAGCAGCGCGACCCGGCGGTCCGGACTGCGAAGGAGACCGTCCAAGGCCAGTTCGCGATTCGGCCCCTTCAGATACTTCAGGGCGTCCATCAGCACCGGCGTGACTTGCGGGGATTCGATGTCGCTCAACCCGCTCACCGCGCCCATCTGCAATTCCTCATTCTGTCCATCCGCCAGGTACCGTTGAAGCGTGAGGTGCGCGGCGTCCCATCCGAGGAGGGCGACGAGACGCAACGCATCGTAACGAGTTCCGAAGGGCACCGTCGCGTCGTCCGCCATCGCAGCGGAAAGGGAGAGCGCTCGGCGCCACCGGGATTGAAGGGCCGGATGGCGCTCCAAGACGGCCTCCAGGCGCGGGGCGGGCCATTCGCCGCGCTGGCTCAATCCGTTGATGATGCCGCCGCCGAGGACCACCGCCTGCCAATCGCGGAGAGCTTCATCTCCAGCGGGTAGCGACGCCTCCACCACCGCCGCGATCTGCGACACGTCATTCCGCCGGCCGCAGTCGAGGGCGACGCGCCATAGCCAGGGAATCCGCGCATATTCATCGGGCGTTCCGGGCGAAAGGTCCCGGCTCATTTCCCGGATGAGTGCAGCCGCATACTGTGGATTGGCGGTGAGGATCGCGCTGCGGGCGGACTCCGGACGCGACGCATCGAGAATGAACCGGGCGAGTGAGACGGGATCGCGCAGGACGTCGTCGCCCGGGGGGGATGCCTGCGGCCACTTCGGGGTCTGGCCTCCCGGCGCAAAGGCCACGGTCCGCAGGTCCATGAGTGCACCCTGAATGGGACCGGACGGACGGAAGACGACGCGTTGCCGTCCGGAAAAAAGCTGGACCGTGCCCACGACCGCCTGACGGTACTGACTCCAATCCGGTCCGGTCTCCGTCACCTTCCCGCTCAAACGCTGGTCGCCGACCTCGATCACAAACGCATTTCCCGCCGCGCTCGCGGCACAGGCGCTGTCCAGGAACACGTCGTAGCGACCCGGTTTCTCGACCTGGAGGGTCCATGCCGCGTGATCCTCCTCTCCATGCCACATGCCGATGTTGCGAAACTCCGCTTCCAAGGTGATGTCGCCGCCATAGATCTCCGCTTTGGCCGCCGGAAGCAGGAGCACGCCATCCGTCCCCGCCTGGATGGGTTCCGGTTGGTTTCCGGCGATCTGCTTGCGTTCGCGTCCGCTCCTCAAAAAGGCAATGAGGTCCGCCATCTGCGGCACGGTGATGCCCTGCTCCAATCCCTCGGGCATCAACGACTGGGTGGAAGCGCGAATATCGGCCACGGCGGATCGCGGCACCGTTTCGCTGACTCCGGAACCCGAGACCACGGTAAGGCTGGTAGAACTTTCGTCTCGGATCAGCCCGCCAAGCACCCGCTCGTCCTTGAGTTCCACCACATAACTGACAAAGCGCGGTTCGACCACGGCATTCGGGTCGAGAATGTTCTTCATCCAATACTCCGGATCGCGGGATCGCAGCGGGACCAGATCCGGACCCACAGGGTGGCCGATGCCGTTGAGGAGGTGGCAGACGGCGCAGCTTTGGGTGAAGACGGCGGCGCCGCGGACGGGATCGCCGGTCTCTGACAGCGAGGCCCGATAGTGTTTGAGGACTTCCGACCGGCCCGTCACCGGCGCCTGGGGCAGGACTTCATTCGCCAACTCCTGAACCCTGGGTTTCGAGTTCGCGAAGAGGCGCTGGCGATCCGCATGCCCGAGTTCCTGTGGATCCACCATTCGCCGGCCCACGGCATCGAGGAGCGAGAGGGTCCAATCCTCTCGATCCAGCAGCAGGGAAACCAGGTCTGGTCGCGCGCTGGGCGGAACGCGGGTCCAGCGGTCCAGGATCCACGTGGCAATCTCGGGATCCCGCGAGGATTTCAATGCCGCAATGGCAGAATGACGGACCGGAGCGTCGGAGTCTCCTGCCAACTCACAGAGCCGGTTGAGGTTCTGCGGAGACGGATCGGTTCCGACCAGGGCGATCGCGGCCACACGCCGGGATGCAGGAGCGCCGGTGTCCCGCGCCACCTCCCCCGCCGCGCGGACGGCTGCCGCCACGCGTTCAGCGGTTTCTCGATCGAGCGCCCGCTCTTTTGCCGGGCCGGGGTCCCCGGAAGTCCGCAACAAGGTCGCCAGGGCCGACATCTGTTCTGCGCCGGGATCCGAACCCGAAGGCGCCAGACACGCGCGGATCGCCTGGAGGATCAACGGATCATTAGACGAGTGGGCGGCCGTGGCGACCAGAGGCTGAATCCACTCGGCCCGCGCCGCATGAGCGGGATCGGACTCCATCACGGCCTGCAACAAGACGCCGCAATGAGGCGCTGCAGAGCTCAGAATGGCCGGCCGCATCTCGATGCTCGACATCCATCGGCGCGCCAAGTCGGCAAGGACCAAGCCGGCTTGCGGCGACCGGGATTCTCCCAGCGTGAAGGCCAATTGTTTCACCACCGAAAGCGACGAATCGTCCCGGAGCCGCAGCACGGCCTCCAGCAAACGAGCGCTTTCGGCCGACTCGTTGCGAAGGAAGGGCTCGGCAAACCGAAGGGCGTGGACCCGGACCCTGGGATCCGCATCCGACAGGGCCTGGAGGATTTCCTCCGGAGTCAATGCTCCCAGCGCATCCAGACTCGCAACGGCCTGCAGCCGGACCTGGGCCGAGGCGGCCTGCGAGGCGAGCTGCTTCAAAACCGGAATGCCGGCGCGATCCTGCCGCGAAAGCAGTTCGACCTGCACCCGGTCCCGGTCGGTGCCGTTCGGAGTCTCCAAAGCACGCGCCAATTCCTCGCCGTTCAGCTGGGTGAGATTCTTTACGGGGCGGAGAGGCTTGTCGGCCGGAACAATCCGGTAGATGCGCCCTTTGTCGGCCCCGGCCCGGACGTCAATCTGCGCCAATCGCTCGGCAGGGACCCAGCGCGGGTGCTCGATCAGGAAGCGGTAGAGATCCACCACGTACAAGGCCCCATCCGGTCCGGATCTCACTTGCACGGGACGGAACCAATTGTCGTACGAACTCAGAAACTCGGAATTCACTTCATCGGCCGCCCGCCGGCTGGTGAGGATCAAATTGTCCCCAAGAATCTCCCGATGAACCAGGTTATGAACTGGTTCGCAGGTGAAGGCATTTCCGTAGTAGTCCTCTCCCAGCAGCGTGTCGCGGTAGATTCCCAGACCGCAGGCTGAAGTCGCCCGGTTGGCATAGTCGAAATCGTTGAATCGTTCCAACAGGGGGCTGGTCGGGAACAGATGGTTTCCGTCCGGACGCGCCGTCAAATCGCGCACCAGTGCGGGAACGGCGACGTGGGGATTCCGGGCGAAATAAGCTTCCACGACCGGAAAGTGCAGCAGCAACTGGCTGTTGTTACAGCCGAACCAATTCCCCCAGTCGTCACGCACCCGCCCCTGCTGGGAATGGCCGCTGACGGTTTCAAAAGCCCCCTGCCGCGGATCGAAGCGAAAATCGTGGTTGCGGATGTTCAGGCTGGCGGGCCGGTAGGGAAGCAAGGCATTGGCGACCGACTGGATGTTGCCGCCCAGGAGGCCATTCGCTCCGTAGATCCAATTGTCCAGTCCGATGCTGAGACTGTTGACGCGAGCCTGGTAATTATCCGTGGGAAAGTTGGTAAAAAATTTCTCCACCTTGTCTGCCCGGCCATCGGAATCCGTGTCCTCTGCATAAAGGATGTCGGGCGCCGCGCAGATCAGCACGCCCTTCCCCCAGGCGGTGACGCCCGTGGGAAAAGGAACGGGATCCAGGAACACGAAACTGCGGTCGTAGGTTCCGTCGCCATCCGCATCCTCCAACACCTTGATGCGCCCGCCGGGCTGCCACTTTTGGTCAATGCCGGTGGGATAATCATTCATTTCACAGACCCAGAGCCGTCCGTCGGCGCCCCAGTCAATGGCCACGGGGTCCTGAATCAGGGGTTCGGATGCCACCAATTCCGCCTTCAGACCCGGCTTCGTGCGCAGGCTCCGCAACGCCTCCGGGGGTGCCAGCGGCCTCGTCCCCTCGGTTCCAGACGGCGCCTGAAATGAACTGGGAATCTGGGCCGTCACCGCATCCACGAGGACCTTCTCCAGGCCCGGTGCGAACTTTTGGGGAAAATCATAATAGATCATCGCGTCGCCGCCCTCGTATCCGCCTTCCTTCAGGATGCGTTCGCTCGGGATATAACAGCGCCCATCGTTTGAATAGCCGTTCACCCAGATTCGCGATCGGTCATATTGCCGTTTCAATCGCAGGGAATAGTCCACGACGGTCTCGCCGGGCAGGAACACTACGGCCAGATCGTCTCCGAACACCCAGCTTTGAACCGGATAATTGATCCGGTCTGGCAGCGTCCCTCCGCGGTTGAGGCGTTCAAGGTTCAGGCGCGCGTGATGTCCGACCGCATCCGGCCGCTTGGCGCGCGCCTCCCATTCGGCTCGGGATCGAGCCGGCGCCAAGGCGAGATCCACCCGGGTGTAGTGCAACTCCGGCTGACCCCGAACGGGCTTGAGATCCGTCGCCAGCAACCGTTGGATCTCCACGGCGATTTGGTCTCCCTGGCGCGCGCAAACCTCGACATTTCCGCCTGTGACCCCGGAATTGGGATCGGAATCCGCACCGCAGCCCACCGACGCCAGGGCGATGCTTCCCGGGAACAGTTCCTGAATCCGCTTCTGGGCGAATCCAGCCCAATCGCCGCCGACCTGGTTGTGCGAAAGCGTCACGCAATGGCAGGCGTAGCTGAAATAAACGGCGCGCAGTGTACCGTCCAAACCCCGGACCGCGAGCATCGGCAGGTCATGATCCACCGGCCCATTCTTCTGGCGGCGATTGGCGGCAAAATCCGCGCTTCCGACTCCCCAAAAGAGCCGGGATGGGTGGACATTCCGAACCGCCTCCAAGGCCACCTTTTCCAAGGCGTCAATGAATTCCACCGTATAGCGATCAATATTTTTCTGATGCTCCGGCGGGATCGGCACTCCGAAGAGCGTCGGGCAGACATTCTTCAGCATCGGCGCGGTGTGACTATGAGTGGAAGTGACGGTGAGCCGTTCGCGCTTGAGGCCGATGCGCTCGCCCAGACGCCGGGCGACTTCGGCGATGATTTCATCCGAGAAGGCCAGACTGTCGGTGGTGATCAGGATCGCGGGACCCCGTTGGGCGTCGGCCACCGCCAGGGCCTTTGCCCAGATCTTTTGCGTGACTCCTTCGGACTCGGTGCGGCGGCCGCCGAAGCCGCTGAGCCGGATCGGATAGTCCGGGGTGATGTCCACTTCGGCGACGCCCACTGAAAGGACGGCCTCCTCCGCGCGACCGCTGAACAGGAGGAGAGCAAGGGCCGCAAGAGAAATAAAGATTCGCACAAGCCAGAAAATAGAACAGATGATGAAACTCGCTCCACCCAATAATGAACGGCCCACCCCCTCCCGCGCTACCACCAGCGAAAGTTCCTGTCCGGAGGTGGACTCCAGATCCATTCGGGCATTTCCCTGGGAAACCGGTAGAACTCCACGTGGCCATCGCCAAAGAGCATGTTTTCCCGGCGTTGCCCCTTGTAGTTATGCCACAGATCCTTGGGATTGTTGTCGGTCCGATTGGCATGCCAGGGATTGTCGCCGAGAAGGATCTTGTTGACCGCACTCAGGGCAATCTCGCTGGCCTTGATCGGGGTCCAGCCATAGGAGTTCTTGGCTTCGATCAAATTTCCCAGCACATGACGCACGCGAAATGAATCGTGGCTGAACTGCGCGTTGTAGCTGTTGCCGTAATCCAGGAAGTTGTTCTTCGCGCCGTACACGGTGTCGCCCTTGTCGGAAGGGCAGGCGAAGACATCCTTGTTCTGGACGTATTTGTTGATGGGCCGCGAGTCCTCCGCCTGGGTCACTCCGAGAGCGAAGGCCAGGCTGCCCTCCAGTTTGGCGCCGGAGCGTTGTCTCCCCCCGTAGCCCAGCCAGCCGTAATGCTGGGGATACCAATCCTGGTTGTCGGGGGCGTACATCATGAATCCCAGGCCGATCTGATGCTCGTTGCTCTGGCATTTAACCGCCATGGCCTTTGACTTGGCCCGGCTAAGGGCGGGCAGAAGCATGCCGGCGAGAATCGCAATGATGGCGATCACCACCAGGAGCTCGATGAGCGTGAATCCGCCGGCCTTGTCGCCGTGTCGGGAAGCGTGATTCGCAGGATCCATGGCGTGCGTGTCCCGGGAGGCCCGCGTCAGACCGCTCATTGAAGCAGCCGGAAGAACTGGAGGTCTGTCGCCGCCGGCAGGACGATGCGATGAACCCCTTCTTCCGTGGTCGGCGTGGCGTCAACCGGAGTCCATGGGCCGCCCGTGAGGGAGCGACTCGATTGCAGCAGGAAACCCTCCGAGCCCGCCTGAGGCCACGAGAGGGTCAGCTCCGCGGGACCGGTCCAGAGGACGGTCAACTCCGGCACCGTGGTCTCGATGAACGGCCCGTAGTTTCGATATTGGGCAAATCCACTGGAGCCGGGCATTTCCACTTCCACCGGTGTGGTCCTCATGCCTACGTAAATCGTTTCCGGATAAGCCGGGTCGGGTGTTGTGGAGTCCCCGATGGGGGTCCAAATCAACCCGTCGTTGCTGCCGTACGTCGTAAACGTCTGGCCCGAGCGCTTCAGGCGAACCCACACATTCGGATAGAAGGCGTCCTGCGGCCAGTTGATCCGCCAGTTGCCAGCTAGCACGGACGAATTGCCGTCGGTCTGGGCCCGTTGAGTCGCGGTCCAATTACTTTGATTGGCATAGACGACGATCTGGAAGTTGCGGCTGCCGGGTTCCAGCGTTTCGCGAGCCATCAGGCCGGCATTGGCATCGGGGGCGGGCGCCTCAAATCGTATGACCTGGACTTTGACATCAAAATCGCCGGTCAACGACTCATGGACGAAATGTCCGGAATCTGCAAAACCCCAAATATCCAGTCCGCGAGCGATGACATCCACCGCGCCTCCCGCGGCGCTGACGGCCACCGCCGGCGCCTCGACAACGCCCAGGTCCGTCGAAGTCAGCGCCAGCAACGTGCCCGACGCGGAGCCCGCCAGACTGTTTCCGGCGCGATCGGTGACCCCGTTGACGGCCAGTGTGAAATCCGCCACAGGCGGGACCTCCAACTGAAGGGCCACCGTGAGGCCGTCCGGCAGCAATTGAGCCGTGACCACGGTTGCACTCCCGCCGAGCGTATAACGGGAGGGATCGCCCGCGGTCGCCGGGTCCAGCGCTTCGTCGAAAAGGATGCCGATTCCGCCGCCGCCCAGAGCCGCCGTGGAAACAATCTTGGGAGGAATCAGGTCGGGATTGACCGTGACCGACACGTCCTGGCTGAAGACGGGCTCGATGCCGGGCAACGACAACTTGACCCGATACTTTGCCCCATCGTCGGTGCGCGCCAGAGGTTCGGTGACATGCGTAGCCGCATTGGCACCGGCGATGTCCTCGCCGTTTTTCTGCCATTGGTACTCCAGGTTTGCCTCCGTTCCCGTGACTTCGGCCAGCACCGTGAACGTGGCGCGCGTGTACTCGACCACCACGGCGTTCGTCGGTTGCTGGAGGATGTTAATTCCTGCACCCGAGACGACGAACGGTCCGTAGTGACGATACTGCACAACCGCCGAAGAGCCGGCGATCTCCACTTCGACCGGCGTCGTACGCAGGCCGACATAGAGGGCGTCGGGATAGGGCGCAGGCGGGGTGACACTGTTCCCGATCTGGGTCCAAATCACGCCGTTGGTGCCGCCATAGGTGGAGAAGGTGTTGCCGGAGCGCTTGAGCCGGACCCAGATATTGGAATAGCCGGCGGCTTCCGGCCATTGGATGCGCCAATCCCCCCCGAGAACACTCGACGCGCCGCCGGTTTCCACGCGCTGCGCCGCGGTCCAGTTCTTTTGGTTGGCATACACCACAATGCCGACGTTTCGGCTTCCGGCTTCGAGACTCTCCCGGGCCATCAATCCCGCATTGGCATCGGGCGCAGGGGCGGTGAAACTCTGCACTTGAACCCGCACGTCAAAATCCCCTTCCAACAACTCCCAGACAAAGTGTCCTGAGTCGGCGGTGCCCCAGATGTCCAATCCGCGGGCGATGACATCCACGGCGCCCGGCGCGGGACTCCAGGCCACGCCGGGCGCGTCAACCTCCCCAATATCCTGCGGAGTCAGGTTCAACACGGTTCCGCCGGTGGTGAAGCTGAGACCATTTCCCGCAAGGTCAGTGATTCCATTGAGGGTCAGCGAAAAGCTCGTTCCCGTGATGCCGCTCACCGCCAGCACCACCGTCATGCCATCCGGTTGAAGAGTCGCCGATGAAACAGTCCCACCGGTCAGCGTGTAGCGACCGGGATCGGCCGCGGTGCTTTCAGAAAGCAATTCGGAGAGAGAAATTCCGATCGAGGTTCCGCCCAGGCTGGAGATCGAGAGAATCTGTGGCGGCGTGGTGTCGTTCTCCACGGTCAGCGTGGCCTCCTCACTGGTCACCTGCTGCCCGCCGGGAAGCGAAACGATCACCCGAAATCGCGCGTTGTTGTCTTCGCGTCCCAAACGCTCCGTCTGATAGATCCGGGTGGTCGCGTTCGGAATGTCCGCTCCATTCCTTTGCCATTGATAGCCGAGGTTTGAAGACGACGTGCCCGTGACCTCCACCTCCACCGAAAATTGAGCCGTGGTATTCTCCACCACCGTGGTGTGGGTCGGATGCTGGGTGATCGTCAGGGTCGCTCCCGTGACGGTGAAAGGACCATAGTTGCGGTAGCTCGCATGCGCGATGGTGTTGGGAGCGGTGACCTCAGTGGGAACCGTGCGCAATCCCACCATCACCCTGTCGGGATAGGGGGTGTCGGGCGTGACGCTCTCCCCGATCTGCACCCAGTCCAAACCGTTAGTGCTGCCGTAGGTCGTAAAGGTGTTCCCCGCCCGTTTGATGCGCAGCCAGGCGTCGGGATAGTCAACGCCGGCCGGCCAATTGATACGCCAGTCGCCCGGAAACACGGACGAGGCACCGTCCGTCTCCACCCGCTGCGCCGCCGTCCAGTTCTTCTGCCGCGGATAGACGACGACACTCACATTCCGGCTGCCCGGACCGGAATCCTCGCGCACCATCAATCCCGCGCTCGCGTCGTTTCCGGGGGCAGTCAACGCAGCGACCTGAACCTTGATGTCGAAGTCGCCGGCGCGGTCCTCCGACAGAAAATGGCCGGAATCCGCAAAGCCCCAGATGTCCAGCCCGCGCGCCCAGACATCGAAGGAGTGGCTGCCGCTGCTCAACGCCAGGCCGGGCGCATCCACAAAGCCGAGGTCTTGGGCGACGAAGGCGGTCAGGATCTGCCCTGAACTGCTGCTGGTGTCGGCATTTCCCGACAGATCGGCGACCCCGGCCACGGTCACGGTGAACTGGGCCGGCAGCCCGTCCACCGTAAGCGCCACGGTCTTGCCGTCGGCCTGCAACACGGCCGCGGTGACCGTCCCCGAGTTGAGCGTGTAGCGGGTGGAGTCGTTGGCGGTCAGCGGATCGAGCGCTTCGTCGAAGGACACGCCGACGGTCACGCCGTCAAGGCTGCCGACGCCCTCGATGCGGGGCGAGGTGGAGTCCTGCGCGAGCGCCGCGGCGCCGGCGGTCGCGAGCGCCAGAAGGAAGGGGAGAATTCTTTTCACAGTGCCTTTAATCGCGCTCAGGCTATCGCGCCTCTGTGGCCCGACTACTCCCGCAATCGCGTGATCCGCGGCCGCCGGCGAGGGCCATGGAGTGGTTAGCGGCCGGTGGTCCGTTGTCATTGGGCCTCTCTGCCTTCATCCTTTCTCTTAGACGTGTGTTGAAAACTCATCCCACCAGGAGAGGGCTTTGAGGCCTTGCTCCAAACCCAGTGGGGAGACGCTCTGCGGAGTCATTCGCGTATGGAGTTCCGACTCGTTCCAGAAACGCTTCCGGGTCAAACGAGTGTCGGTGGTGGCCGAGTGGAGAAGGATCAGCAAGGAACTGGTGAGCGCCTTGGAATCTGAAACTTTGGGCTGCCCCTGCATCCTGGAAGTTTGGATGCGGGTGCCGCAGGGTGGCGTTACCACCCCGCATGCGGGAGGCACCGCCGGACGATCCACGAGAATGGAGTGCCAAGGACCTATCGCGTTCTATTAATACCTTGATAATACCTGAGATCCAAAAAGGCCCTGTCGAAGACGGGCCTGAAGGGCCTGGAGACCCCAGCCCGGGGCGGCGGCTGGCCGCCGCCCCGGGTCTGGGACGATGGAAGGAAAGGTTCTGCGCCCTGAAGGGGCGCTGGAGCCTCCGGCGCCCCTTCAGGGCGTAGGGCGTAGGACGTTGAGGGGGCGTGGTCCCAGGGCATCGCCAGGAGGCTCAGCCCCCGGCTGGATCTCTAACCCCGTCAGGTCCAGCAAGACAGAGGACCTATCCCTCTGTGCGCCTCGTTGACGGCATATCGCACTGAAACCTCATTCAGCTTCGAGATCCACCGCGCGGTAGAAGTAGGTGGATTCCGATGTTTCAGAATCCTCCACGACATGAAGTCGCCCATCGAGCCGGGTCTCCACCCAGGGCGCCCATGGCACATCGGAAAACAAATTCACGCTTCTTTCAATGGAGTAACGGCGGCCTGCATGGCCGAAGAGCGTAAGGGCGGTCCCGCCGCCAGAATGGAGTTGAGGGTCGAGAATGGGTTGTCGGCCAACAATGAAGGTTCCTCTCTACTTTCTGTGGCTAGGATATGAGGGTAAGCTGAGCTTCCCAGCGACAAAGTAGAGCATGGTGATGAAGTACTCGATGCTTCGATAGCCGCGAGCCTTGCGCTTTACGGCGCTGAAGACGCTGTTGAGCCCTTCCATGAACGCCGTGCTCAACTCGCCTTTCCAGTGCGCCAGAATGCCTTCCAGATGGGTCCGAATCGTCGTCACCGCTTTGGCCAGCGGCGCCAGGGACTTCCCCCAGCGTTCGCACTTGGCCTCCGCCCAGTGGCCCCACGCCTCCAGCCGGTATCGCGCCTTCTGCGGGGTGTGCGCCCTGCGGTAGATATCGCTCAGTTCCAGGCGCACCGGGTAGGCTTGTCCCGTCGCCAGGTTCTTCAACTCCAGCCCGTCCAGCTC
>Ga0268299_1001174_pt1 | contig 52655 bp, 46 predicted proteins | sample NOBtaG_FD_193484 | JGI IMG/M metagenome (GOLD analysis project Ga0268299, IMG submission 193484) | Activated sludge microbial communities from bioreactor in Nijmegen, Gelderland, Netherland - NOB reactor | ecosystem: Engineered > Bioreactor > Aerobic > Activated sludge | place: Netherlands... | reverse complement strand
GCTGGCACGGCCGACTTCGGTCGTAGTGCCCTGCAGATAGAAAATGAACTCCACTGTATGCGAGCCGTTGCCGAATTTGGCCGTGGTCACCGACACGCCGTTGTCACCGGGGAAACTCCAGGGGGCTGTGTTCTCGGCATGATGCACGGAGCCGTCCAACTTCACAGTCGCCATGAGATCCCGCGTATCGGAAATTGTGCCCGAGACACCCCACGGACCTGTAGACGGAGTTCCGACGACCGTCAGTTGCACGGAACCGACGGTCGTCGGCGGCGGTGTGGGGGCGGTGCTTCCTTCTTGAACGGTCACGCTGGCACGGCCGACTTCGGTCGTAGTGCCCTGCAGATAGAAAATGAACTCCACTGTATGCGAGCCGTTGCCGAATTTGGCCGTGGTCACCGACACGCCGTTGTCACCGGGGAAACTCCAGGGGGCTTGATTCTCGGTATGGTGCACGGAGCCATCCAAACGCACGGTGGCCGAGAGTGCTCTCGTGTCGGAAATCACGGCGGAAACCCCCCATGGGCCTGTACTCGGAGTTCCAACGACCGTCAGTTGCACAGAACCGATCGGAGTCGTGGGCGGCGGAGTCGTTGAACCGCCGGACACCGTGTATATTACGACGTTGCTGCTGCCCGACTCGTTGTTCTTTGAGTCAAATGCCGTGATGAAATATGATTGTGTGACGACGGGGGTTCCGATATTGAAACTGGTCACCTTCCCCAATGTCGTCAGGATGCTGCCAGTGGATTTGCTGCAAGTTTGCCCTGCGCATTGGTAGACCCGATATCCTGCGAGATCCGACTCTGTATTGGCGTTCCACGTCAATGTCGCCGCCTCTGCTGTTCCTGAACAGACGATACAAACAGCCGCTATAGCGCTCAACCAGTTCATGTCGATACTCCTTTTGCAGTCTTCCCTGACGGGACAGCGGACTGTCTCGCAGAAGGCGGTTCTCACAGGCAGGAGTCTGTGCCGGAATGTCGGCGAACTCGTGATCCGTGAAGAAATCGCAGAGGGTAGCCGTTGAAATTGTCAACGCGGTGCATACGCAATGTGTGTGCCTCGCAAACAGAAAACAAAGTGCAGAAAACCCAGCAAATCAGCGGTGAAACGCGTCAGCTGAATACAGACATATGAAGAAACTGTAGGCATTCGCGTGCTGAACTGATTAATCGCTGTCTTTTTGGGAGGATAGGTTGTAGTCGGTTGCCTACAGAGGCGACGGTTCGAGGCCTGGACATGAAGTCCGGACAAGCAGTCCTTGCGCGATTCAATTGAGTTTGCCCGACAGTCTGAGTAGACTTGGGGCCTTGGCATGCACTGGAGATTCGTGTGCGAATGGAGGGGGCGATGGAAAAAGGATACAGGTTAGGCTATTGCCTTGCCGCCGTGGCGGTGGGAATGCTATCCCTCGCTGCTGCAGCGACGGAACCGACGAAGGACGGGCAGGCGGCCGACATGAACACAATGACGGGAAAGGACGGAGCTCCGATGATCCTAATCCCTGCCGGGCCGTTCAAGATGGGCAGTCAAGATGGGCTGCCTAACGAACGACCTGAACACCAAGTTCTGTTGGGTAATTACTATATCGACCAGTACGAAGTGACCATGAGTCTTTATAGAAAGTTTCTGGAATCAGGAAAGTACGATTCACCTCCCACGTGGGACGATGAGGCGGCGACGACAGTCGGGGACCGCCCGGCTGTCGGAATGAAATGGGGCGATGCAGCGTCTTATTGCGAATGGGCGGGTAAACGATTACCCACCGAGGCAGAGTGGGAGAAGGCGGCACGTGGTACCGATGGGCGTCGGTATCCCTGGGGACACATGCAGCCGTTTGTCGACATCGCGAACTACAATCGCGGGGTGTGGGTGAACGAAACCGTCACCTTGGTTCCCGTCACGAGCGGCCTTGAAGGCATGAGCGTACGCCACGGACTCAAGACCGGAGGCAAGAGCCCCTATGGACTGGCTCACATGGCGGGGAACGCCGCTGAATGGGTGGCGGACTGGTACGATCGCGAATATTATCAGCAAAGTCCGGAAAACAATCCGACCGGTCCAGCCAATGGAGAAAAGCGGGCGATACGAGGCGGCTCATGGGCCGATTTGCCCCCGGCGCTTCGCGTGACCGCGCGGTTTTCTGCCGAACCGGAGTTCGAAGACCGTACGATTGGGTTCCGGTGCGCGATGGCTGCGGGAAAATGAGGCGCCCGTCCACGGTTTCCGCAATTCCAATGATGGCGGACGATCACATGCCTGTTCCTGCGCCGCAGGGGCCTGCATTTGGAAACCATCGACGAGCAGCCCTCCTCCTGCATGTCTGACCGAACCGTCAGCGTTCTGATCATTGCCGTCATCGGACTCGGGCTGGTATGGACCCTCTTTTTTCGTGCACCACCGCCGGCTTCCTTGCCGTCAGGAGGGTCCTCTCAGCCCGTCACGGTGATTTCCGGGACGATTCCACTCGTGACCGGTGAAGAGCCGATAGAGGTGATCTTTACTCGCGCCGGTTGCCCCGTCTGTCACACCATTCCGGGAGTGGGTGGAGCCAACGGCACGGTGGGTCCTCCGTTGATCCTTGCGCGCACCGGTGCTGCGCGGTTGAACGATCCTTCCTATCACGGCGCGGCCACAACAGTGTCTGAGTACATCGCGGAGTCGATCATGGACCCCGGTATCTTTGTGGTGCCCGGATATCCGTCCGCGACCATGCCCACCTGGTACGGGACCAAGTTGAGCGCCTTGGCCCTGGAAAAAATCGTGATGTATTTGGAGCAGCAAACGGGAGAGGCCGGCGTGTCGGTCAGGTAAGTTCGAGGACGCGCGCGGAACTAACGTTTTCTGATGGGTGTGACGTTGCTCGCCGGACCGCCCTGAAGTTTGAATGCTGCCCCTTCGCCGGTGGCACTGGGTCCCTTGTCCAGGAGGGCGTTGATGGCGTCATCGCCCTTGAGACCTTCGAGCTTGATCTTTAGCCGCAAATTATTGGCGCTGTCGGCATTGATCAGGGCCTGCTCGAGACTGATTTTCTCTTCCTTATACAGCTGAAGCAGCACGTGGTCGAAGGTCTGGCACCCTTCCTCAATACCTTGTTCCATGGCTTCTTTCAGTGTATCGATTTCGGCCTTCTTGATCAGATCCTTGATGCGCGGCGTATCCATCATGATCTCCAGGGCTGGAACCCGCTTGCCGTCGACAGACGGCACCAGCCGCTGGGAAATGATCGCGCGCAGGTTGAGCGAGAGCTGAAGATAGATCTGCGCATGCCGCTCGACCGGGAAAAAATTCATAATACGCTCGATCGCCTGGTTGGCGTTGTTGGAGTGCAACGTGCCGATGCAGAGATGGCCGGTTTCCGCAAACGTGATGGCGGCTTCCATCGTTTCCGTGTCCCTGATTTCTCCAATCAGGATCACGTCCGGGGCTTGGCGAAGCGTGTTTTTCAAGGCATTCTGAAACGAGAGCGTATCGAATCCGACTTCGCGCTGAGTGATCAAGGACTTCTTGTGATTGTGCACGAATTCGATGGGATCCTCGACGGTGATGATATGACCCGGGTGCACCTCGTTGCGGAAGTCGATCATGGCGGCAAGGCTGGTCGATTTTCCTGATCCGGTTGCGCCCACGACCAGGACGAGTCCTCGCTTCGTCATGGCGATGTCCTTGATGATTTGGGGCAGCCTCAACTGTTCCACCGTCTGAATCTCGGCCTTGATGTGCCGAAAGACGAGACCGACATTCCCGCGCTGGCGGAAGATGTTGACCCGGAATCGTCCGAGCTCCTTGTAGTAGAGAGCAAGGTTCATCTCCATCTTCTCTTCGAATTCCCCACGCTGCTGACCTCTCATCAGTGCCAGCGCCAGCGCCTCCAGCTGCTCGTTCGTGAACGGCGGCATGTTCGCCGGCTTGGTGGAGCCGTGAACACGATAGGTCGGAGGTGCCTCGACGGTCAGGTACATATCCGAGGCTTCCTGGTCGACCATCACCTTGAGCAAAGTCCGCACGTCCATCTCGTGTGTCTCCGGGTTAGAGTTCCGTCCGTCAGGCCGCGCCGACCGCGGGACCTCCGAAGAGGTTGGGGTTCATGCTGCGCGACTGGGCTTCTCCCTTCGTCACAAGGCCGCGCATGGCCAGATCGACCAAGGCCATGTCCATGGTCTGCATGCCGTCTTTTTGGCTGGCCTGCATGATGCCGGGAATCTGGTGCAGCTTGGCTTCACGTATCAGGTTGCGGATGGCGGTCGTGGCGACCATGATCTCCAGCGCCGCCACGCGACCACCGGCTTTCTTCTTCAGCAGAGTTTGCGTGATGACAGCCTCGAGGGCTTCGGAGAGCTGTGTGCGGACCTGAGCCTGTTGAGCGGGTGGAAAGGCGTCGATGATGCGGTCGATGGTCTTCGGCGCGCTCGACGTGTGCAGCGTCCCGAAGACCAGGTGGCCGGTCTCCGCGGCGGTGAGCGCCAGTTGGATCGTCTCAAGATCGCGCATTTCGCCCACGAGAACGATGTCCGGGTCCTCACGAAGCGCCGACCGTAGCGCATTGGCGAACGAAAGCGTGTGCACTCCGAGTTCGCGCTGATTGACCAGGCACTTTTTCGTTTTATGCACGAACTCGATCGGATCCTCGATTGTGATGATGTGGCCCTCGAAGGTGTTGTTGAGGTAGTCCACCATCGACGCCAGCGTCGTGGATTTTCCGGAGCCTGTCGGGCCGGTGACAAGAATAAGCCCCTTCTCTTTGTCGCACAGTTGGCGAAGAATCGGAGGCATGCCCAATTTTTCCATCGGAATGATTTCGGTCGGAATATTTCGAAACACCGCGCCCAAACCGCGATTTTGCACGAAGACATTCACGCGGAACCGGGCGATGTCGCCCAACTCAAATGAGAAGTCGCACTCACGTTTTTCCTCGAATGTCTTGCGCTGAGCGTCGCTCATCATGTCGTAGATCAGGGCGTGGGTTTCTTCGGACGTTAGGGGAGGATGATCCAGCTTCTTGAGGTCGCCATGCAACCGAATCATCGGAGGCTCGCCGGCGCTGATATGGCAGTCGGATGCCCCCTCTTTGGCGGAGAACGTCAGCAGCTTGGAAATATCCATGAAAGAGCTCCTCGATGCAAAAGGATGACGATCGATGAAGACAGCGCGCGAAGGTCATCATGCCATATGCCGTTTCGAAATCAAGGAAATCGCTAGAAGCTGTCGTCGTGGGTGAAGCTGAGATCAGTCAGATCATCCGGATCGATTCGCCGACGCGTTGAAATGCGACCAACGCTTGGTCGATCTGGGTCGGAGTGTGCTCTGACGTGACGGTGACGCGGATGCGGCTTGTCGATTCAGGAACGGTGGGCGGCCGAATCGCCGGCGCAAAAACGCCGTTCAAGAGAAGTTGTTTCGCGAAGACGAGGGCTCGGTCGGCTCGACCGATGATGATGGGGATGATGGGGCTCGCGCTGGCCCCGATGGAAAATCCGAGCCGGTTCAATCCGGCGCACAACCGATCGCGGTTGGCCCACAGTCGCTGCCGGCGTTCAGGTTCTCGTTGTATGATGTCCAGCGCGGCGATGACTGCCGCTGCGGCACCCGGAGGCGGAGCCGTCGTATATATGAATGATCGGCTGGTATTCAGCAAATAGGTGACGAGGGGTTCAGTGCCGGCGACAAAGCCGCCTATACATCCCACGGCCTTGCTCAAGGTACCCATATGAAAGGGAACGGCGTCCTCAAGATGAAAATGCTCCAGCGTGCCCCGGCCGGTTTCTCCCATCACTCCGGTGCCATGTGCGTCATCGACGTATAATTCGGCGTCATAGCGCCGCGTCAGGTCGAACAGTTCAGGAAGGGGCGCGACATCACCATCCATGCTGAACACGCCGTCGGTGACGACCAGTGTTCGCCGGGCCGCCTTTCTGCGCGAGAGCAGTGTCGCGAGATGAGCCAGGTCGTTATGATGATAGACTCGGAAGTCGGCGCCGCTTAAACGGCAGGCATCGATGAGACTGGCGTGACACAGCCGATCGGCGAGAATGAGTCCTCCTCGGCCGATCAGTGCCGGGATCGTGCCGAGATTGGCCAGATATCCTGATCCAAAGGCGAGCGCCGATGCCGTCTTCTTGAATCGGGCAAGGGCGCGCTCCATGTCTCTGTGCGGAGGCAACGTCCCGGAAACCAAGCGAGACGCGCCGGATCCGACACCGTAACGGCGGGTCGCCTCGGCCGCTGCGTCAATGATATCGGGATGCCCGGCCAGGCCCAAGTAATCGTTCGAGGCCAGGAGCAGGACCTCTTGGCCGTCGATTTTCACAACCGGGGCGACGCCAGTTGACAATTCGGTGAGGCGTCGTGTCAGGTGCTGCGCATCGAGTTCGTCGAGCAATGTGTCAAACATGTGAATGGATGGCCGAGCTAGAGAAGGAGGTGCTCATGTCATGAATGTGCCCGAAGCCCTCGTTGCCTCATTGACAAGCTCAGGAGGTCCTTAGTATAAGGCGCGGAGGCTTCGAGGAGGAAGTGCCTTTTCAGCGCCCGCCGGTTCAGCCCGGTTCAACTATGAGTTACCGTATCAAGGTTCCTACAAGGACGCTCCAGGTTGATGAGGCTCATTTTGTGAGCGGGCTTGAGCATGCCTTGCTTCGGCTGCAGGACTATCGAACGCCGTTGCTCGTTGGATTGGCGGTGCTTGTAGTAGCTGTTCTCGTCGTGGGCGGAGTGTTTTGGTCCGATCGCGAGGCATCGCAAAAGGCGCAGGATCTTGAGCGAGAGGCGACACGTCTTATCATGACCAGGCCGGCCACCGATCCCGCAAAATCCGACGCGGCCATCAAGGCAGCGATTGAGAAGTATCGGCAGGTGGTGGATCAATACCCCAGGACTCCGTCGGCCCAGTTGGCGCTCTTTCATCTTGGCAACGCCCTGATGCAGGCGAATGATCAGCCTGGAGCCATCGAAACCTATCAGCGATTTATTGCGCTCTACAGTTCGCAGCCGACACTCTCGGGATTAGCTCGGCAGCGTCTGGCCTATGCCTACCTCCTGAAAGGCGATCGCGATCAAGCCGCGAAGACTTTTACGAGCATCGTGGAATCGCCCGGGGCCCTCAATAAGGATCAGGCCTTGTTTGAGCTGGCTAGGCTTGAAGAGGCTCAATCCAGACCCGAGGGTGCCCTGGCGCACTATCAAGAACTGATCAAGTCCTATCCGACTTCCCCCTACACCAACGAGGCCATGGTCCGTACCAAAATGCTTGATACGAAGCATTCAACGGAACCGGCTTCGGCCGCTCCGGCTGCGTCGACGAAACCCTCCTCTCCTCAGTCAGAACCCGTCAAGAAAAAGAAATAGGGGTTGGAATGCCGGTAAAGGACTTACGGCAGGTCGCGGCGGGCTAGCGGCTGATGACCAGGAAATCACCGGGTCTGATCACGGGGCTCGTGAGACTGTTCCTGGTCTTCAAGGTCTTGAGTGGGACGCGGAAGCGCTTCGCAATCTTTTCCAGAGTGTCTCCTCCCTGGACCTTGTATCGGAGCGAGGTTTTTGTTGAGGCAAACTGCGGCCTTGCCGGAAGCGGCGGGAACTTGTGGCTGGGAATACGCTGGAGCAATTGCTCGACTTTTGTCTTGAAACCGACGGGAACTTTCAGATGATAATTCTCGCCCCCTGGGGGAGTGGCATCCCGGCGCAACTCAGGATTCAGGAGCCTCAATTCTTCGTATGACACACCGCTGACGTTTGCGATGGCTCGGAAATGAAGCGGCCGGTCCACGATGACTTCTTCGAATTGATGCAGCTCCGTGGAACTCTGGGAAAACCCATAGCGGACCGGGTTCTTGGCGATGATCGTGGCGGCCATAAACCGAGGCACGTACTCCTTCGTCTCTCTCCTGATCAGCCGAGTCTTCGAAATGTCGGAGAAACTTTCCGCTTGAGCCTTGTGAAGGGCGCGCATGACCTTGCCCTCGCCGGCGTTGTACGCAGCCATCGCCAAGGGCCAGGTGCCGAACATGTCATACAGGTCGCGCAAATACCGGGCGGCGGCGACGGTCGATTTGATCGGGTCGCGGCGCTCGTCGACATAGGAGTCCACGCGGAGCCCGTATACCTTCGCGGTGCCCTTCATGAACTGCCAGGGACCTGTCGCTTTCGCGCGTGAATAGGCATAGGGATTGAAGCCGCTTTCGACTAGTGACAAATACACCAGGTCGCTTGGCAGATGAAATTCCGCAAAAATATTTTCCACCAAGGGTTGATAACGACCGAGTCGCAGGAGCCACTGTTCAAATCGGTCACGAATTGCGGTGTTGAAGAATCGAATATGCGACTGAACAGACGGATCCATGACGATCGGAACGTTGTAAAAAGATAGTTCTCCGGTCTCCGGAGCCTGGGGTTCCGCTGTTTCCACCGGAGGATTGAAAGAATCTGCAAACCGGGATACGGCTGAATAAGGTAGTGGGGTAATCTCCAGGATTTCTTCGGTGCGCGGAACGGACGATCGGTCTTCCAGCGCGCGGGGGGCGTTGTCTGCCACCTCTGTTTCCAGCGGCACCAGGTTTGGATCCACCTCGTCTTCCTCTCCCGTCGTCTGGGCAGGTGCCTCTTCTGGCTGGGGAGGAGCTTCGATCATGCCGGCGGAGGCTTCAGCCAGGGCAGTTGGAACTGGAGGAAAATTCCAGGCGGCGACAAGAATGGAAAGACCGGTCAGGCCGTACCAGAAAAGGCGCATGGCGCAAAAAGAAACCATGGAATCAGTCTCCAGACTCCGTCGAAGTGCCAGGGTGTGAAGCTAGAGTATCGAGTGGCAGAAAACTTGTCAAGAAATCGCCCGAGGGATGCACCCAACTTTCGGTGAACCATGAGCCAGGTCCGGTGAAGAAAAGTTAAGCGGAAAACGCAGAAAGCTCTGCACGAATCCTGTGCGAGTCGTCGACTCCAACTGCACGAAAACACACGGGTCTGTCTCAGCCCTTACCTTGACACTCTTCCGAAGGCAATGGTATCGTCCGCTTTCTCTCGTTGGGCACTTTCTGCATTCCACTCCAGGAGGAATGGTCGATGATCAAGCGGTATCTGTTGGCTCCGGGGCCTACGCCTGTGCCCCCAGAAGTGCTTCTGGCCATGGCGAAGCCGATTATCCATCACCGGGCGCCTGAATTCGACAAGCTATTCGGGGAAGTGCGTGACGGGCTCAAATGGCTGTTTCAGACGAAGAACGATGTCCTCATGCTGGCCGCCTCAGGGACAGGGGGAATGGAAGCCTCCGTATCCAATTTTCTTTCCCCAGGAGACAAGGCGCTGACCATCAATGGGGGCAAATTCGGCGAGCGCTGGGGCAAGCTCTGTAAGACGTACGGGGCACAGGTTACCGAGCTCAAAGTCGAATGGGGACGGGCGATCGATCCTCAGTTGGTTGCAGATTCACTGAAGAAGGATCCCGGAATCAAGGCGGTGTATGTCCAAGCCAGTGAAACCTCGACAGGAGTCGCCCACGACGTCAAGACTCTTGCTCAAATTGTCAAAGGGCATGCCGAGACGATTCTTGTAGTGGATGCCATCACGGCATTGGGCGTGTTCGACATCAAGACCGATGAGTGGGGCGTCGACGTGGTCGTAACCGGATCTCAAAAGGCCCTGATGCTGCCGCCCGGTCTCGCATTCGTGAGCGTCAGTGACAAGGCTTGGCAATTGGCTGAAAAGGCCAAGAATGCTTCCTTCTACTTTAACTTGAAAAGGGAACGGGAAAATCAACAGAAGAGCCAGACAGCTTATACACCTGCCGTTTCGCTCATTATCGGGCTTCAAGAGGTCTTAAGGATGCTCAAAGCCGAAGGACTGGAACAGGTTTTCGGCCGGCAGGCAAATCTTGCGATGGCAATGAGAGAGGGGATGAAGGCTGCAGGCTTGGCGTTGTTTCCCAAGGAATCGCCCAGCGATGCCCTCACCGCGGTTTCAGCCCCGGAGGGGGTCGATGGTCAGGCCGTGTATAAGAATCTTCGGGTGCAATACGGTATCACCGCCGCAGGCGGACAGGACCATTTGAAGGGAAAGATATTCCGACTCTCTCACATGGGCTATATGGATCGATTCGACGTCATTATGGCTGTCGCGGCAACCGAAATGGTACTAAAGGGGCTCGGTCATCCAGTGAAGCTCGGCAGCGGCGTTGCGAAAGCCCAAGAAATATTGATGGTAAAGTAGGCAGACTCATGAAAATTCTGGTCAGCGATAGTCTCTCCAAGCAAGGCGTCGAGCTTCTGGAAAAGGCGGGCTTCACGGTCATTGTGAAGTCCAAGATGCCGAAAGAAGAGCTTTTTAAAGAGATCAAGGATGCCGATGGACTAATCGTACGGTCCGGCACCAAGGTGACAGAAGAACTGCTCGCCGCGGCCGATAAGCTCAAAGTCGTGGGTCGGGCCGGTTCCGGTCTGGACAATGTCGATACTCCTGCGGCGACCCGTCGCGGGATCGTCGTCATGAACACGCCTGGCGGCAATACGGTGACGACCGCTGAACACACCCTCTCGATGATTTGCGCCATGAGCCGGCGCATTCCTCAAGCCACCGCTTCCACGAAGACGGGGAAGTGGGAAAAAGACAAGTTTATGGGAGTCGAGCTCTACAATAAGGTATTGGGGATTGTCGGAGTGGGACAGATCGGCAGCCATCTGACGAAATTGGCTCATGGCATCGGGATGAGGGTGATCGCCTACGATCCCTTCTTGGCCAGCGATCGGGCCGAGCGAATGGGAGTGGAGATTACGGACCTCTCCGATCTGTTCCGTCGCTCAGACATCATCTCCGTGCACACGCCGCTGACTCCCGAAACCAAGGGCATCATCAACGCGGAGACGATCGCGACGATGAAGCCCGGGGTGATGATCGTGAATTGTGCGCGAGGCGGCATCGTGCACGAAGGGGACTTGTTCGAGGCCTTGAAGAGCAAACGCGTCGCGGCTGCCGCGTTTGACGTGTTTGAAGAAGAGCCGGTCAAGGCGGATAATCCATTGTTGACTCTCGATAACTTTATTTGCACGCCCCACATTGGGGCACAAACAACGGAGGCACAGGAAAACGTTGCCGTCGGGATCGCCGAGCAGATCGCCGATTATTTCAAGAAGGGCATTGCCAGAGGGGCCGTGAATATCCCTTCGGTTTCTCCTGAATTGCTCCCGCGGCTTCAACCGTATCTATCGCTGGCCGAGCAACTGGGAAAGTTGCAGTCGCAGTTGTGTGAAGGTGGCCTTGAGCATCTGACTGTGGAGTATAGCGGGGAGGTCGCCGCCCTGTCGGTGGCCCCTCTGACTATTGCCGTGCTGAAGGGCCTGCTCACACCGGTGATGGAAGCGCCCGTCAACTACGTGAATGCGCCGATCGTGGCGAAGGAACGTGGGATTGAAGTCAAAGAGGTCCGCAGTTCCGACGCCGGGGACTTTACCAGTCTGATCCGGGTGCGTGTCGTGGCGGGGAAAGCGTCTCATCAAGTTGCCGGCACTCTCTATCATAAGAAGGATCCTCGGGTCGTAGAAATCGATCAGTTCAAGGTCGAGGTGGTTCCCGAAGGAAACATGCTGTTTATCCATAACATCGACCGGCCCGGTGTCATCGGAATGGTAGGCAAGGTGCTTGGAGACGAGAGCATCAATATCGTTCGAATGCAGTGCGCCCTCGAAAAGCGAGGAGGAAACGCATTGCTGATTATCGGCTCCGATCAAGCGTTTCCGGGTACCGTATTGAACGCGATCAAATCGAATCAGCATATTCTCTCGGTCAAGGTTGCGAACCTGTCCTAAACTCCGCTAGCCGTTCGGCTGTCTATGGTGTCCCCTTCTCGGAAGTCTCGCCGCGTCCTGACGCAGGCGTCAGCGTCTCGCGAGCGTTCTCTGATTCCAATCGGGATGGCGACGATCCTCCCCCGTTCTGCTCGACAGGTTCGCCGGCTCGAAGGCCAACTACTGACTCAGATCGGCCGATGGGGATATGACGAAATCATTCTGCCTACGTTTGAGTATCTTGATGTGTTGGCTCCAGGATTGGAATCGGAACTGCTTGAAACCTGTTACCAATTCGTGGACCGCACCACCGGTCGGACTCTCCTTCTTCGCCCTGATGCGACCGCCCAAGTGGCCAGAACAGTGGCCATGGGTTTGACTGGCGGGAGATTTCCTCAAAGGCTCGCGTACCGCACGTCGGTTTTTCGCTATGAACCTGAACATGCCGGTCGCGGAAGGGAGATTTTTCAGATTGGGGCCGAGCTCATTGGCGTCAAGGACGTGACCGGCGATGCCGAGGTCATCACCATATTGATCGAATGCTTGCAGTCGATTGGGCTGCGATCCTTTACCATTGCTTTGGGGCATGTTGGATTCATCAAAGGCCTGATGACGAGATCGGGTTTATCCGTTCCGGCTCAGAAGCGAGCCGAGCAGGCCGCAGCAAAGAAGGATTTGCCTCGTCTTGAAGAGATTCTGAAGGCTGAAGGCATCACCAAATCCGCCGCCATGGCGATTCGTGAAGCCCCTGAGTTGACCGGTGGAAAAGATGTCCTCAATCGAGGACGTGTTTTGGCAGCCGGAGACCCGGTGCTGCTTGAACCATTGGAGCGCCTGGAGGAACTCTATCGCCTGTTAGGTTCTGCGGGGTATGCGGACTCGCTGCTGTTGGACCTTGGAGAGTTTCGAGGGGTTGATTACTACGATGGCGCGGTCTTTGACGTCTTTGCGCCGGGAGTAGGGGCTGAATTGGGGGGAGGCGGGCGATACGACCACCTGATAGGCCGATTCGGGACGGACCTACCTTCGACCGGATTCGCCCTCGACGTCGACCGGCTGTTCCGTGCCATCACGTTTCCGGAAGAGACCGACGACGTCTCACGCATCGACTATCTTGTCATCGGACCCGGCCGGTTGGTGTCACGCGTGAGTGCTGTGGCGGCGCAGTTGCGGCGCCGACATCTTCGGGTTGCCCAGCAGACTATCAACAAGGTCGCAGACCGGCTTCTGGTCAGCGCAATTCAGGCAGGTCAGGCACAAGAGGCCAGAGCCGTGGTCGTCGTGGGAATGCCGGGGCAAGATCGTGATGACGAAATCTTGCTTGTCGAGCATCTTGTGAATCAGATGGATCCAACAGGAAATGGCCGCCCGCGCAGACCCAAAACAAAGAGAACGAGCCTGACGGCTCTCGTCAACGCTGTCCAGTCGCATCGGTCGTAGGGGTACGTCATGAAGTCGGTCCCTGACATCGATCTCTCCCAGCCGAAACTGCCGCCTCAAAATGTAGAGGCAGAACAGTCGGTATTGGGGGCGGTATTGCTGGACAATCAAGCGATGGCCAAGGCCATGGAATTGATCGTCGAGAACGATTTTTATCGGACTGCTCACCGGAAGATTTATCGCGCGATGCTGGAGCTTTCCGAAGTTGGCGAAGTTATCGATCAGATCACGCTTACCGAACGCTTGAAAGCCCAAGGTGAACTGGAGTCGGTAGGCGGGGCGGCGTACCTGGCGGAGTTGGTCCAAATCGTTCCCAGCGCGGCCAACATCCGTTATCACAGCAAGATCGTGCGGGACAAAGCGCTGCTGCGGGAGCTTATCCACACATCGACTGAAGTGCTGACCCGCGGATATGAGGGAGCGACTCAAATTGATGATCTCCTCGACTTTGCGGAACGGTCGGTCTTTAGCATCGCACAAGGGAAATTAGATCGATCGTTCAGCCCTATTAACCAAATCATCAAGGAAAGCCTGGACCTTGTCGACAAATTGTCCAAGCGCAAAGAACAGGTGACCGGTGTTCCAACCGGATTCTATGACCTGGACGATTTGACGGCCGGCCTTCAGCCCTCCGACCTGGTTGTGATTGCCGGCAGACCCAGCATGGGAAAAACGAGCCTCGTATTGGGCATGGCCACCCATGCCGCGCTCCATGCAGGGACGCCGGTCGGTATCTTCAGCCTCGAAATGTCGAAGCCTCAGATCGTCTTGCGCATGCTCAGTTCCGAAGCGCGAGTCGATTCCCATGCATTGCGGACCGGGAAATTGCAAAAGGAAGACTGGTGGAGACTGGCTGAAGCGGCCGGCCGGCTGGAACAGGCTCCGATCTATATTGATGATACCGGGGGTATTACGGTGCAGCAGATGCGAGGAAAGGCTCGCCGGCTCAAGGCCGAACGGGGTCTTGGATTGCTGGTTGTGGACTATCTTCAACTCATGCAAGGAAGGAGTGACGCCGAATCTCGACAACAGGAGATATCGGATATTTCACGCTCGCTGAAGGCATTGGCGAAGGAACTCAACGTCCCGGTTGTTGCGCTTTCACAATTGAGCCGAGCGGTAGAGGCACGGAAGCCGCCGATTCCGATGTTGGCCGATCTTCGCGAGAGCGGAGCCATTGAGCAGGACGCGGACGTCGTGATGTTCATCTATCGGGAGGAAGTCTACGATCAGAACTCTGAACGCAAAGGTATCGCGGAGATCCTTGTGAGCAAGCACCGTAATGGTCCGATTGGAAAGAAGGATCTGTTCTTTCATGATCGGTTCGCCAAATTCGAGAGCCTGGATAATCGAGAAGCCGTTTGACCGCGCCCACCGCGCTTCGTATAATCCTAACAACACCGTGTTATCGTTAATCCACCATGCGGCTCGTTGGTTGCCGTTGCCCTGCTGATAGAGCGCCGCTGAAACGGATCTTGCCGTTGTATCCCTTATTCCTACTAGTTCTGGCCCTGTTTCTGATCTCGGCCTGTGCAGCGCCGTCAACTCCGTTGGCCAATTCGACCGCATCTCAAAAGCCTCAGAAGCCCGATTCTTCAGTGCATCAACCTGACGCGTCAGCTGCCTACCATTTTATGCTCGGCTATCAAGCCGAGCTGGCACAAGATACTGAACGCGCATTGAAGGAGTATCACAGCGTCCTCGCCACGGATCCTTCATCTAGCTCTGTCAAAGCCAGGCTTGCAGGGCTCTATTTCTCGTTGGGGGACATGCCCAACGCCCTTCGCTACGCACAGGAGGTGGTTGACAGTCCAGATCAGGACGGACACGTCCTAACCCAAATGGCGGGAATCTTTGCAAGCGCGGGTCAAACTGATCGAGCGATCGACATTATCGACAAGGCCATCGCGCAGGATCCGACCGTGGGCGACCCATTTTTTGCCAAAGGTCTTTTGCTCTTGGGCTTGAAACGACCTTCCGAAGCTGAATCGGCGATCCGAGACGGATTGGCGAGATTCCCGGATTCGGCCGTCGGCCATTATCATCTCGGTCGGGCCTTGATGGAATCCGGTAAATCCGAGGAAGCCACCGCAAGTTTCGAACGTGCTATTGCGGTGAGTCCTTCATTCGAGCCTGCTTATCTGGCCTTGGCATCCATCTATTCCTCTAGACAGGAGAGAGAGCGGGCGATCGAAATACTGAAGCGCTATCTACAGGGGGTGAATCCGCAGAATCGAGACATTCGGCATCAGCTCATACGTCTCTATGTGGAATCAAAGGATTACAAGGGGGCGATGGCAGAATTGGAGGCCATTCTTGCCGAAGATCCATCCGATCTTGACGCACAATTGAGGGTCGCCCTGATCTATGGTGAGCAGAAGGAATACGCCAAAGCGATCGAGCGCCTGAACCAAATTCTCAAGGCGCGTCCCGCCGAACTCAAGGTGAGGGACTATCTGGGCTATTTGTATGAAGAGTCAAAAGATACCAAGCGCGCCATCGAGACGTACACCTTCAACATCCAGCTCGAACCTACCTTCTATGAGGGACATCTGCATCTGGGAGTGTTGTATTACAGACTCAAGCAGTTTCCTGAAGCGATTGAACATCTAGGTCGCGCCACGGCACTCAATCCCAAACAGCCCGAGGCGTACATTGTGCTTGGGTTGGCGTACCTGCAAACAGACCAATTTGAAAAATCGGCAGAGATATTCGAGGAGGGTATTCGTCACAATCCCAAGAATGCTGATTTACATTTCAATCTGGGAACGGCCTACGACAAGCTGAATCGGTTTGAGGACGTCGTTCGTGTGATGGAGATGGCGATCAAACTGGATCCGCATCATGCAGATGCTCTCAACTATCTCGGCTATAGTTATGCCGAGCGTGGAGTCAAGATCGATCAAGCGCTCTCTCTGACCAAGCAGGCGGTGGCATTGAAGCCCGACAACGGCTATTACGTGGATAGTCTCGGGTGGGCCTTCTTCAAGTCTGGGCTCTTGACCGAGGCGCTCACAGAAATCAGGCGAGCTGTGGCACTTGTTGGAGACGATCCTGTAATCTACGAACATCTTGGTGATATCTATGCCAAGCAGGATCGAATGGCCGATGCGCGTGAAGCTTGGTTACATGCCTTAGAGCTCGATCCTTCCAACAGCAAACTGATGGAGCGGTTTCGCGAGCTCGGCATGGGAGACCCCACCCAAGAAGATCGTATCCAACGGGCGAAACGCCGTGTATCAGAGAAGATACAAACACCCTCTCCATAAAAAGCATCCCACCCTGCCTTTCGATCTAAGTTTCGTTTCTCGATTAACGTCCGAAACTGGCAGAAGAGCCTGAGCCTATTGTTACTAAAGGTTCTTCTTCTAGTCATAAGGCCTTGCCTGACAAGGGATACCCTTTATTGCTCCCAATTCGCACTTGCCGGTGCGCGCTAGGAGTAGATTGGCGAGACAATTATTGGCGCACGATAGCGAATCTCGGAAGTACGGCATGGCCGTGAGATTGGGGCTGACAGAAGATTAGTTCGTAACAGATTGACAATTCAGTGGTCTTTGATAGGGATTCTGCCGCTCATGCCACGGCATCGAACCTGCTACTTGGACAAGTGCAGACAGCATGACAAACCGGATGACTGGATGCAGCAACACATTATTCATGGGGGAGTCGGTGAACCATCAACAAGGAGGGGTAGCAATGTGTAAGCAGTTAAAGAGTCATAAGGGTTTTACCCTTATTGAGTTGATGATCGTTGTGGCGATCATCGGAATTCTGGCAGCGATCGCGATTCCGAACTTCATCGCCTATCAGTCCAAGTCCAAGCAGGCTGAGGCGAAGGTGAGTCTCGGCGCGATCTTCACGTCAGCCACGGCGTTCCAGGCAGAAGTGGTTCCGCAGACGTATCTTCCGACCGTGATCAGCCAGATCGGATGGGCCCCGTCCGGCACGCCCCGATACAGCTTCTGGTATGCCATCGGAGCCGCTGCGCCTGGAGCCGCGGTGATGTTCCCGATGCCGTCTGTTCCGACAACTTGCGTCGCTGCGCCGACGACCGGTGGATACACCGTCGGGGCCGACACGGCGGGATTCACTGCCGGAGCGAGTGGAAACATTGATGGTGATGCGACCTGCGATCACTGGTTCATGAACGACACTCGTAGGCTTGAAAACACGCAGAACGACGTGTAGTGATTGCGCGGGAGGATTGGCCTCCTGACATGAAAGGGGAGAAGCTGCACAACGGCTTCTCCCCTTCTCTATTTTGTCGACAAAGTCTCAGAGGGTGAAAATTCTTGACGCTTTATCCAAACAGTGAATACTGTGACATCACAGTGGTGTGGGAGAAGTAATCGTCAATTGACCAAGCACTTAGCCACCTCCACCCAGCGCTTTCTGTCTTGACTCATCATGAGGACCTTCTCGCTGCCATCCTTTGGGGCAATCGGCTGTCTCTCAAAGCCATGGCCTGTTAGCTCATTCTATTCTCCAGCGGTTCTACTTGTGGGAGGCATCATCGGTTTTGTCCCGCTCATCGAAGGTGGAACGACACATCTCCCGGTGTTTTTCATGCGAGTGTCCTTGTTCTTGTTCTGTCTTATGTGGACCATCCGGCAAAAGGAGAAAGACAGCACGACTCTTCTTTATTGGAACAAGCTTTCATCGTTGTTCGTTGGTCTGTTCGTGCTCAGCCTGATTACCGTCACGTGGGCTCCGTACAAAGACGGCGCCCTTCAATGGATTGTGACATTGGCCATGTACATCGCCTTTTTTCAGTTAGCCTACCAAGGCGTGAAATCCTTACGTGACGTTCGTGTACTTGTCACCACCATGCTCGGCATGGGAATGTTTCAGGCCGCTCTGGGAATGATCCAATGCTTGGGACAGGGCAGTTATCGGGCACACGGAACATTCTTCAATCCCAATTTCTTCGCCACCTATCAGGTTGGTGTCACCGCTCTAGTCGTCGCTCTTCTCTGCTATTCAGGAAAGAATGATCTGACCAACCGTGAAAAAGTCGTTCTGTGTCTTATTGGGGTCCTGTCGCTCAGCGCTTTTGTTCTGGCACGATCTCGAGGGGCATTGTTCGCGTTGATTTGTGTCGTGACGTTTATCGGGATTCTTCGTTTCGGGAAGATGGCCCTACCATTTCTCTTGGCCTGTGTTTTGCTCGTCATGGTCGTTCCCAATCCCATAAGGGAGCGAGGCATCGAGGTTGCCGCGCATGATCCCTTTGCCTACACCAGAATCGACATCTGGAAGAATGCAATTGAGCGAGTCGTTGGCCATCCGTGGGGAGCCGGAATTGGAATGTACAAGTACGTGTCTTTTCAATCGCGCTTTCCTGTCGAAGGAGAAATTGTCCGATTCGGAAAGCGAGCGGAATCAGCGCACAATGAGTACTTGCAGATCGCAGTGGAGCTTGGAATAGGCGGGCTGCTGATCTTCGTGGCCGGCACGATAGTATGGATGAAGGAAGCATGGAGGATATTTCTTGGTGAAGAAACATCCTTACAGAGGGGGACCGTTCTAGGGTTGATAGGAATTGTGTTGGGTATTTTGATCCATGCGTTGATCGATTCGGTCTTTCATGAGCCGGCTCTTGTTTTGTTGTTGATCGTTGCCGGGAGCTTGGTTCTTGCGGTAGGTCGGATCCGATCGGAGACTGATCAGATGCCATCAGAAATACCGATCCACTGCCACAGAGGCAGAAAAGTGGTCATGGGAATCGTCCTGTCAATACTCCTACTGCTCACAGTACAGCCGGCCATAGCATGGTTTGCCTTCGAGCGGGGGAATGAACAGATAGGTGCTCGCCGAGTCGATCAAGCATTGGAATGGTACCGGGCTGCGACAACGGTTCAGCCATGGAACGCGGCGTATCACAATGCCATCGCATCATCGAAGGTTGCCTTGTTTCACGTCTCCGGAGAGCGGGGACTGATTCTGGATGCTGTTGACGAGATGAAGTTGTGTATGTCGCTCAATCCGCTTGACGGCAGATACCCGTATCGTCTGGGCACTCTCTACCAGCTTCTGGGGGAACAGACTCACAACGCCCAGGATCAAGTCGAGTGGCTCAGGCATGCGACCGCTTCGTACCAGATGGCGGCGACGAAAGACCCGTATGCTCCCGTTAATTATGTGGCGGTGGGGAAGTTGCAGCTCAGGCAAGGCTCTCTACAGGAAGCACGGGAGTCCTTCGCGAAGGCCGTAAAGTATGAGCCGAACTACTTGCCGGCGCGAGCGTTAGCCATAGAAGTGGCTTTGCAGCTTGGCGATGCAGATGCCGCTCATCGTGACTATTTGGAACTGCTCGCGATCATGGAACGGTTCAAGGGAAAGGTGATGAGCGTGGTTGAGCGGCAGTTTCTTGACGTCGATCTGGATGCGCTGAAGAGAAGGTTCCAGTCATGAGTCGCTTTAGAACGGTTACGCCGTGGTGCCTGGCGCTTGTGCTGCTTCTAGGCATGCATATAGTCCACTTGTCGGCAGATCAAGCCAGGGCAGACATCCCCCGGTTGCAGCGATTTGCGCTGCTTCCTGACGGGTCCACGCTCAAGGCCATGTCGTTAGGGTTCAGGAATGTTGTTGCAGACATCTTGTGGCTTCAAGCCATTCAAACTCTAGGAGAGCGGCAAGTCTCTGATGAAGCCGGCAGGTGGATCTATCGTGCGATGGATATCGTGACGACGCTTGACCCCAAGTTTGTTCAGGCCTACGAGGCCGGTGGAATCGCTCTCTGTACCGTCGTGGTCATGCCCGAAGAAAGCAATCGTATCCTTGAAAAGGGCATGCAGAACAACCCGCAAGAATGGAGGCTGCCATTCATGCTGGGGATCAACTACTACTTCGAGCTGGCCGACGATGCTAAGGCAGCAGAATATGTAGCCAAGGCTGCCGCCATCGGAGGCGGCCCCCAATACCTGGCCTCCTTCGCCTCCCGCCTTTATATGACCGCGAAAGAGCCTCAAAAAGCCGTCGACTTTCTCTCGCAATCATACGAACAGGCTACGGATCTTCAGATGAAGACCTATCTCGAGTATCGTCTCAAGGAGGCGCTCGTTGAGCGGGATCTCCAAACCTTTGAGAGAGCCATAGCGGCGTATCGTCAACGATTCGACAGGCCTCCCGTCAGCTTGGACGATCTGGTGACGGCGAGGCTGATTTCTGCCGTTCCGCTCGAGCCGATGGGCGGATTCTACCTCTACGACTTGAACACGCAAACGGTACGAAGTACATCCGCCGAGCGTCGCTTTCAAGCCAATGGCCACCGGAGGCAGCGATGAATCCTCTTCAGATCAACCGACTGACGAAGGCCTACCAGCGTGGATGGTCGCGAAAGCGATTCCTGGCGGTCGAGTCCTTGAGCTTGGAAGTCTGCAAGGGCGAGATCTTCGGATTTCTGGGGCATAACGGCTCGGGGAAGACCACCACCATAAAAATGATCCTCGGCCTGGTTCATCCGACCGAAGGGACCGTATCGATCCTTGGAAGAGATTCTCGCGAGATCGCTGTGAAGCGGTCCGTGGGATATCTCCCGGAATCGCCATACTTCTATGACTATCTGACCGCTGAGGAGTTTCTCAGGTTTTATGGAAGACTCTTTAACATGCAAGGCAGTCAACTCGCCTGCAAGATCGACTCGTTGTTGGAACTTGTCGGGCTGAAGGACGCGCGGCAAGTGCCGTTACGGAAATTTTCAAAAGGGATGTTGCAGCGCGCCGGCATTGCGCAAGCTTTGATCAATGATCCGGCCCTGGTTATTCTCGATGAGCCGATGTCGGGACTGGATCCGATCGGCCGCCGAGATGTCCGAGACATCATCTTGCAGTTGAAAGAGCAGGGAAAGACGGTGTTCTTTAGTTCACATATCTTGCCGGATGTGGAAATGATTTGCGACCGGGTCAGTATTCTTGTGAAAGGACAGCTCAAGGCCGTCGGCGCAGTCAGTGATCTGGTCGGTAGCGAAACAGTCAACGAAGTCGAAATTCAGGTAGTCACCACGTCGCAGGAACTCCTGAGGAAGGCCGACGAGCTTGGAGCCACCGTAAGCCGCCGTGGAGGAATGGTCTTGATGACGGTACCCAGTCAGCCGAAAGCGGATCAATTGCTCGCATATATTCGATCGCAGAATGGCCGCCTGGTCTCCTTTGTGCCTCATAAGCGTTCTCTTGAGGACTTGTTTCTAAAAGAAACGGGGGTGGAGATTCAGTCATGAATGCCATCCTCACAATCGCGGTCAATACATTTAGAGAAACTCTACGGGACAAGGTGTTCTATAACCTCGTCATTTACGCGCTGCTCATGATCGGAAGCGCGTTGGTGTTGGGGACGTTGAGCATCGGCGAACAAGGGAAGATCATTAAAGACATCGGCTTGGCAAGCATTGATCTATTCGGGGTGCTGCTCGCCATCTTTGTCGGAGTAGGCCTCATTAGCCGGGAAATCGAAAGGCGAACGATCTATACGGTGATTGCCAAGCCGGTGCATCGATATCAGTTTCTGCTGGGGCGCTATGCCGGGCTCGCATTCACCATGTGGGTGAACACTGGAATCATGCTCGCCGCATTCTGCGTAATCCTCATCATCGGGGGAATGGCCCCAGACAGAGGCATCATGAAGGCAGTCGGCCTGATCACCGTTGCACAACTCATTGTCCTGTCCGCTGCTTTGCTATTTTCCAGTTTCACGACGCCCACGTTGGGAGGGATTTTCACATTGGCGCTGTATGTCATTGGAGAGTTAACTCCTGACCTAAAGGTCATGAGCGACAAGTTGCCCGTCGGCCTGATGAGGGAACTGCTGACGGGACTCTATTATCTCCTTCCCAATCTCGCGCTGTTCAATGTCAAGGGAGAAGCCGTACACGGTGTTCCCATCACAGGCGAGTACATGATGATGGCCGTCGCCTATGGTCTGACTTATACCGCTCTTGTCTTGCTCGCATCCTGCATCGTGTTTCAGCGGCGGGATTTTTAGCCTGTCGATCACCCTGCGTAACGTGCTCTGTCTGACGGAGCCTTAGTGAACCGCGCGATGACCCGGGCCGCCTGACAGTCGAAGATAGGCGAGAGTTGCGATGCTTCTCTGGAAACTCCACAGCCTTGATCATCGAATCGCGAGTGTCCGCTATCGGGCGTTACTTCCGATTCAGGCGTTGGCTTCTCGCGGATACAGGTCCCTTATTTGCCAGTCGTTGGGCATCGATCAATGTCATGGGGCCGACGCGGTTATCTTCGTCAAAGCCTTCGCTTTGAAAGATCTCCTGTTCGCGCAAAGAGCTAGTGACACCGGAGTTCCCATCGTCTTAGACCTCTGTGACAACATCTTTGTTCCCAACTACACCATGAAGTACCCCATGCATCCTGCCGAGGTGATCCAGGTTATGGCTCGGTATGCGGCGGTCATCACCACGACAGGGCCGGCACTGATGCAGGTGTTGGAGAAGGCACTCGAAGTACCGGTGCCGATCATGATGGTTTCCGATGGGATTGAGGAAAGGACAGTAGGACGAATGGGGCGACGGATACTTCGGCGAGCCCGCCTCCTCGAATTGTGGAGAATGCTGACAAGCTTCGGCTTCTGGATCCGCGTGACACCGAAAATTCCTGCGAAGGTCATTGCCCAATGGAGCCTGGTTCAGCAGCAGCTGGCGACGAAAGCTGCCGTCGTAAGCCGTGAGCGGAAGGAAACCAACAGGGCATCTGCTGAGCCTCCGAGCACACAGGGTGAGCGGGTATCAGGAGGCGCGCCGTCGATCAAGAGGCTGATTTGGTTTGGACATGCTGGAGGAGATTACGGACAGTTCGGGATCTCGGACATCGTTGACGTGGCTCTCTTTCTCGGTCAGCTGGCCCGACGGGTCAGATTTCAACTCCTTGTGGTCAGTAATAGTCGAGAGGCGTATGAACGTCTCGTGAAACCGCTGTCGATAGACACGCGATACGTGGAATGGGATAGTACTTCAATAAGAGACCTGATTCGTACCAGCGACGCGACGATCATTCCGAACTCGCAAGACCCTTTCGCCATCTGCAAGTCAGCAAACCGGGCAGTGCTCTCATTGAGCTTGGGTGTTCCAGTTGTTGCCACTTGGACGCCGGCCATGGAAATCCTCAAAGACTGCGTTGTCCTTGATGACTGGGTGGAAGGACTGTATCGATATCTGACAGATCCGCAGCTGGTGCAGGAGCATCTTGGAAAAGCACGGGAGGTGCTGAACAAAGAATTCGGATCGGCCCACATCGCCGACCAGTGGCAGGATGTGCTGGATCGGGCGAGGTCGTCCATGGGCTCTACCGGGAGACAAGGCCACGATCGGCCTTGCCGCACGATCGGCGTCGTGATCCATCTTATGCAGGATTTCGATCTGGCGATGTCGGTTCTCATTGAACCTCCGATCTGGAAAGACCTGCATCTGCAAGCCTGGGTCTCGCTGTCGCTTTTGGAATCGTCTCCACGCGTCTGGAAAGGGCTGCGAGCACACGGCGTCGATTTTCGGATCTTTGATGATCAAACCGATGCCGACTTGGATCTCCTGCGATGCCGCGGTGTCGATGCGGTCCTCACCATTGCAGAAACAAACCAGCCGCCCCACCGGGTTTCTCATCATATCGCCCATTGGGCAAACCAGGCTGGAATTCAAACGTATACCATGCAGCATGGATTCGAGAACATCGGGCTGACGTATGCAGACGACCGCTATCCGATCGAGAGCGTGTCCTTCGCATCGCGGGTCATCTTTACATGGGGACCTCTGGATCGCCTGCATCCCAGGCTACCGGTCGACACGCGGAAGAAATGCGTGCCGGTGGGCTGCTGTAAGGCGGTTGCGATGGACGCCGACACTATACCCCTCCCTTTGAAGAGTGCACGGGTGATAGGCATTTTTGAGAATCTCCATTGGGAGCGCTATGACAGAGCGTATGCGGAGAGATTCGTCCGAGATGCTCAGTCCATCGCCGAGCAGAATCCTGACACCGTGTTCCTCGTCAAACCGCATCACGCAGGAAGATGGCTCACGTCGCGATACAAAGGTACTGCTCCTAGCGCTCCCAATCTGGTGATCGCGGATCCCGGCCATCCGACCTGGGAACAATTCACCGCTTCCCAGTTGATTCATTCACTTGATGGCGTCATCACCACGCCTTCCACGGTAGCATTGGACGCCGCCAGAGCGGGAAAGCCCGTCGCCGTAGTCGGATATGGTATTGAACTGGACGTCTATGAGCCGCTCCCCATCCTGAGGAATGGAGATGAATGGCATGCGTTTCTCCATGGCATCCGCGAAGGGATTACATGCCGGAGGCTGACGGAGCGTGCTCGTGAGTTTGCGAGTCGCAGTCTGTACCCAGGGTCTGGGTCGCAAAACATTCTGCGCAGGATCGCAGAGGATTTGGGAGTGGTCCCGTCTATGCCCGGTCAGCCGGTTGAATCTGTCCGGGAACTACCTCCCGGCTGTCTGCAAAAGGTGGTGTGATGCCAGATCCAGTCAGAGTGTTTGTGGGGGCCGATCGGTCTCAGGCGTTGGCCGTCAAAGTTCTCGCGCATTCGATCCGGCGCCACACCACTTTGCCCGTCGAGGTCGTTCCGATGGTGGACCTACAGGTGCGGGCGCCGAAGGATATCAGGAACAGCCAGAGGACGGGCTTTTCATTCAGCCGCTTTTGCATTCCTGAGCTGGCGGGCTATCGTGGAAAGGCCATCTACATGGATGCCGATATGCTTGTGTTCCGGGACATCAAAACCCTTTGGGAGATTCCATTCGATGGAGCCAAGGTCGTCATCCAGCAAGAGGTGAAGCATCAGGAACTGACGACGAAGAAGCATGGGTCTCCTCCCACCAGGAGAAAGCAATGTTCAGTGATGTTGCTCGATTGTGGACGTTTGAACTGGAAGATTGATCGTATTATCGACGGGTTCGATCGGAGTGACTACAACTACGAGATGCTGATGTATGACCTGTGTCTGCTCAGAGAAGACGAAATCAAGTACGGTGTGCCGTTTGAGTGGAACAGCCTTGAATACTACGGGTCTGAAACCTGCCTGATTCACTATACGGACGTCATGACTCAGCCTTGGACATCATGCTGGAACAAGAATGGGTTTCTCTGGTTTGACGAAGTTCGTGCCATGCTGGAGGACGGAGGGTTGGAGAAGAAGGAACTGGAAACCGAAATCCAGCTGGGATTCTTCCGTCCCTCCCTTCCATGGGACGTCTCCTCCCGTTCCGAGGTGCCAAAGACGATGCTTCCATTGTGGGATTGCGTCCACAGTTGGCTGGACAGGATCAAGCAGTTCAAGCCGCATCGGGAAGTCTATTTAGCCAAACAACGGCGGTTGCAGGCAGAGCGGCAGCAGTCCAGCCAGGCGGCATAGTGGATCAATGCCTCGGCAGGGTCCAGGAGAGAGAGATAGGCGTTGGGCCTCCTTGCGACAGGAAAAGCATAACGATGCGCTCAGGACTGCTCGCAAAGATCTTCAGATGGGATTGGAAAGTGATCCCCCACAGCCTGGAAAGGCTCCGTAAAGGACTGTTTAGCCCGTGTGGAGAGGACGCCTTAGACGGCTGCCATGGTCACGGCGGTCTTCAATCGTACTTTCTTGAGTCGTTGAAAGATGAGGATCTGTGTCGGCTCAACGACCTTCTTCCCTGGAGCTGTTACGTCCTCGACGAACGCGGCAGGAGATTTGGGAAGCCGTGGTCGGTCGGCAAGCGCGGAACGCCTCAGCGGATTCCCGACCGTCGTATCGTTGAACTTGACCGTCGTTTCCCTCTCAGAGACCTCGTCGTGCTGGAGGTGGGTTGTTTCGAGGGAGTCCACACCGTGGCACTCGCCAGACTGGCCCGGCGAGTGCTCGCGGCGGACAGCCGAGTCGAAAACGTGGTCAAGACCATCGTCAGATGCGCGGCATACAGAACATCGCCAGAAGTCTTTGTGTGGAATATCGAAGAAGGAATCCCCAAGGAGCCTGACCTGACCTGCGACATCCTCCATCATGTGGGAGTTCTCTATCATCTGGCCGATCCGGTCCGTCATCTTCGAGAGATTCTTCCTATTGTAAAACAGGGAGTCATGCTGGACACCCACGTCGCCTCAGAAGACAGCGCGGTGGACAGTTATGTCTCCGAAGGGAAGCCCTATCGCTACATGGAATATAGAGAAAGGGGACGGCACGATCCTTTCTCGGGCATGGCCGAGCATGCGAAATGGATTCGTGAGGAGGATGTGATTGGTCTGCTTCACGAATCCGGATTTCATCGCGTCGAAGTGGCCGAACGGAGGCAAGAACGAAATGGGCCTCGGGTCCTCATCTTCGCAAGCCGTGAGACTGCCGTGCGCCGCGGACATGGAACCTGATCACAATCCGGGCAGAGTGAGCTGATGAATCTTGTAGATATGGCAAGGCGTAGAGATCGGAACCTCTTGGTCCATGCCAGTCTTGTCAGCAGAGGTGATGAAAGGTGGAGGTCAGCCAAAGTGCTGGCGTCCTATGTATTGGGTCATTATGTCATCGCGACGAAGCGGACGATTGACGGCGTCCGCTATCGCGGGTTCGACCTGTCGGCTGACGGCCATGCCGAACTCGTCGTGCGATCTCCCTGCTCCTGGTACCCGTTCCGGCTGCATCCTCCGTCAACTGGTTGGGAGATCGTCGCAATCGATCATCCTGCCGAGGGGAGGGTTTTCGACACCGTGCTCAGTGATCGAAGCACCGGTGAGGTTCTGGCCAAGCAATCGGTGACACTGACGAGAATGTTGCAGCCTGTTCGGTTTCCCGTGCCCCCTGTCCCACCGACCGAAGGCGCGACAACCGATCTCGAGTTGAGATTTTCGGATGGATCCGGAGGGAGAGCATTCCTCGCCGTGCATCGTGTACTGGATAGAAGTGAAATCATCGCATTGTGCCGTGGAAAAGGGGTGGAGCTGGGGCCCGGCCCTCATCCCCAAGTGCTGCCGAATGAGACTCGCGAGGTGCTCTACGTCGAACAGTCGCCGCCTGATCAGTGGAACAGTTTATATAACGAACAGAATCGCTTTCGTGTCGATAAAGAGTTGTGGTCACGGTACACGATTGGTGATGCCTATCCTCTCCCCGTGGAGGATGACTCCCTCGATTTCATCTTTGCGAGCCATGTCTTTGAGCACTTGGCGAATCCCCTCGGTCATCTTGAACACTGGTACGCCAAGCTTCATCAGGGTGGGGTGGTCGTCGGCATCGTACCAGACGTGGGTGGGAGCAAGGACTATGTCTTTGGCCCATGTTGTGTCGAGGATCTACTCGACGAGTATGCGAAAAGCATCATGGAGCCTCAGCTCAGTCACTACCGGCGATGGGCTGCCGCTCGTGCGCCTGGGAAAGATCCAGTCTTGTATTGGAAGGCAAAACGGTCGATCCATGTCCATTTTTATACGCTCGACAATATGAAGGCATTGCTCGAGATAGCCGTCAAACGGCTTGGGTTCAGATCGTTCCGTGTCTGGTACACCCCCAACCACAAAGACTTTTATTTTGTGGTGGAGAAATAGACAGAAGACAAATGACCGGAAGCCCCGGTATTGCGCGCCGTTCGACGCGGCATCCGATCGATTGAAGGGTGGCGATGTTACTCGCGCCGGTATTGAGTGAGGTCTCACAGATCCATCGACCCGATGGCCCATCCTCCGCATCGGATCGCGCGGCCTGGGTGGAGCGTCCTGTTTCTTCGCCAGTTCTGGGTTTGGACGAACTCCGAGGCCTGTCGATACTGTGGGTGCTGGTGTGCCACGGGACGGGGCTAACCATTTGGATGCCCAAGGCCTTCGCCGGTTATGGATATCACGGCGTCATTTTGTTTTTTATGATCAGCGGATATTTGATTACTCGCATTCTGATGGAGAGCAGGAATCGCGACGATTATTTTAGCCATTTCTATATCAACCGGCTGTTCAGAATTTGGCCTCTGATGCTTCTGGCCTTGCTCGTCAGCGCCCTCATTTGGCCGACCCATGCCCGATCGGTGATTTACAACCTCCTGCTCGTGAACAATTATGCCCAGGCGATGGACATGCAGCCAGCTGTCCGTACCGATGTCATGTGGTCACTGGCTATCGAGCAGCAGTTCTATGTGTTCTGGCCTGTGGCGGTGTGGCTCCTGTCTAAACAGGCTCTTCTAATGATTACATCCTTGGTGATTCTGATCGGATTGGGCATCGACGGAGGGTTGCTCCCAACCGGAGGCGTCAAGATTATCACTGTCGCGACCCACGGCGTCATGCAGTATCTCGGAATGGGCGTGCTCGTCGCGTTTGGCCGCGAGGGCCTGAAGTACTTGATCGTGACGTGGGCGGTGTTCCTGGTATGGTGGATGACCCAACCGAGAACGGTCGTGTCGGAGTTTCGCTGGGCATGGTATGGGCTGACCCTCGCGATGGCCGTCCTTGTGTACCACACAGTACACGGAAAACCTCTGTTGCGGTCGCGGTGGCTGGCTTTCACCGGAGAACGATGTTACGGGCTCTATCTGATTCACTACTTTGTGGCGACCTTCGCATTCAAATGCATTGGGGAAGGTGCATGGATGGCGGGAGCTGCCTATGTCATCCTGTCCTTTCTGCTCGCGATATTCTCGTTCAAGTACTTCGAGCAGCCCATTCAAGCCCTGCGTGTGCATTTTCATCGAAACGCCCGATTGCGTGTGGGACTGTTCGCAGGACTCGGATTCATGTTCCTCGTGAATGTCTCGTATCTGATTATCAAAGCCAGGCTGTGACGCGGTGGAATTCGTCACATTTCATGCATGGATCGGTTCTCGCGACTCGGTTCATCCGAATCAATCACTTGATAGTGAAGAACAGGTGCAACTGATTCGCATGATGTTCAAGTCCGTTGAACTCTCGTGCCCTGGCTCCACAGCGACATTGCTGACAAACGTCCGGAAGATGGGTCTCCGATGGCCGCTGAACCGCAGGGTGGTGGTCGGGGAGGTAAACGCCCAGGATCTCATGCTCGAAAGAGCCCTCGCGCAACAGCGATATCTGTTCGCCAGCGATATGAGGGCGCCGATGGTCCTGTTGGATTCGGACATTCTGCTCAACGGATCCCTTTCTGACGTGTTTCGGCGACCGTTCGATGTGGCGCTCACCTGGCGTCCTAATCACGACATGCCGATCAACGGCGGGCTGATCCTCCTCAACAATATGCGCCCTAACGTCACAAAAGATTTCTTCGCACGATATGTGTCGATCTACAGAAGCAAATATGCCCAACAGGCAAAGTGGTTCGGGGATCAGTTGGCGCTCCGTGACTGCGTGGGGTCCGGCATCGACGGTGGGAGTGAACACCTCATCACTGTCCAGGACGGTTGCAGGGTGCTGCTCCTTCCTTGCGGCACCTACAACTTTTCTCCACAGAACCATTATCGAGCCATCAACACCAGCCTCTCCGACAAAATTGTTCTGCATTTCAAAGGGCAGCGAAAGCGGTTGATGGGCCCGTTCTGGCGGGCGTGGCTGCGGCCGGCACATTCGCGGCTGCCTTGGATTCAGTTCAAGGGGTGGAGAGAACGACGGGTCATCGCGCGCGAGGCAGAACGGGAACGTCAGGGGGCATCGGGAACCATGAGCAAGCAGGCGCAGGGCAGTGTATGAGTTGGATGATGTCGGTCCTTGGACTGTCGTGGCGGCTGTTCCGAGGCACAATCGGGGCTAGGTATCGGAGATCCTTTTTCGGGTATGTTTGGATGGTGTTCCCAGCCGTCGCCGTCACCGGCGGGATTTCTCTCGCTTCTCAATCAGGAGTCATCCAGCCTGGACAAACGTCATTGCCGTATCCACTATTTGTATTTGTTGGGATCCTTATCTGGCAGGTGTTTGTGGATGCCGTGGACGTCTCACACAAGGCCTTCGACGGGGCGCGCTCCTACTTGACAAAGGTCAATTGCGCTCGCGAAGCCATCGTGCTCTCACAACTGTACGAGACACTCATCATCGTAGGCGTGAGATTGGCGCTGTTGATATTGCTTGTGACGGTCTTCGCCGCTGGAGACTGGCGGGCTGCTATCGTTCTGACATTCTGCTTCGCGGTGGCAGTTGTGCTCGGGTTGGGAATCGGAGCACTGCTCATGCCTTTTACGGTCCTCTTTGGAGACTTGCAGCATGGAGTGCGGGTCGTCCTAACCTACGGAATCTTCCTCACCCCGGCCTTCTATGCTCCGGAGGGATCCAATCTCTTTGCTCGGCTCATTCAATGCTCACCGCTCGCTCCGCTGATGAGTTCTGCGCGTGATGCGGCGGCGGGATTGGCGATTGCGCAACCAGGATTTCTTGCGGTCGTTTTCGGGGTCTCGATCATCGTTCTTGTCACGGGCATGCTGATGATTCGAGTCTCCGCTCCGATCTTGGTTGAGCGGATGTTGATGGGGGGACGGTAATGGCACCCGCTTCCGATATCTGCCTGTCCGTCAGCGGGGTGTCCAAGAAATTCTCCCGTTCTGTAAAGCGGGCGATGGTTTATGGCGCCTATGATCTCGGCTTGGCGCTGCTTGGGAAGATTGATCAGATGTTTTTGAGAGAAACCGAGTTTTGGGCGCTCAGAGACGTAAGCTTTGCGGTGAAGCGAGGGCGGTCAATGGGCGTGGTGGGCCCGAACGGCAGTGGGAAGACGACGCTCATGCGGCTGATTGCCGGAGTGCTGGCGCCCACCGCCGGCCATATTCGAGTCAACGGGCGTATTGCCCCGATGCTCGCCCTTGGCGCCGGCTTCAAGCCCGTTCTGTCCGGTCGTGAAAATATCTTTCTCAATTTGTCCCTCTTGGGAGTGTCGCACCGGGAGATTGCCGACAGGCTCGAGGCCATTATCGATTTCGCTGAGATTGGGGAAGCCATTGATGCTCCGACCGGGACGTACAGTTCAGGAATGGTTGCCAGGCTGGGATTTTCCTGCGCCGTCCACACAAATCCCCAGGTGCTGATCGTGGATGAAGTCCTTTCCGTCGGAGACGTGAAATTTCGCCGAAAGTGCCGAAACCGAATCAACGACTTGCGACGGGCCGGTACATCCATGCTGCTGGTCTCCCACAGTGGAATCCTTATCCAAGCGCTCTGCGACGAATGTCTGTATCTCAGGCAGGGCAAGATCGTGGTGCAGGGATCGCCGGAGAAGGTATTGGCCCGGTACGAGTCGGAGATTATGGACAGTCTTGCCGCCGACAATGCCGCGCGGGTGGCGGACTTTTCCAACCTAAGGGCGAAACCAGACGAGTTGGGGGTTCGTCTATTGGAGGTCCGCTTCACTTCCGCCGGATTTGCCGAGGAAGGAACATGGATCGCCGGCAGAGAAGGAAGTCTCATGGTGACGCTGGGCTGCCTGCGAGCCGTGAAGGAGATGAGCATCAACGTGATGATCACGGATCTGTCCCACCAGATCGGCGAAACGGTGCAATTTATGACATCGCATCGTGACATCGGCTGGATGTGTCTTGAAGCCGGGCGGCCAGAACTCCGCCTTACATTTCCGTCGGTCGGGCTCCGTCCCGGCACGTACCGCGTGAAAATTAGCCTCTCCCAGGGACCGTTGCACGATCTCTTGGATGTCGCAGAAGACGTCAAGTTGATCGTCCAGGATGCCGGCTATGATGCAAGCTGCTTGTACTTCCAGCCTCGTGAATGGAATGTGACGGGTGGTTCGGTCTTGGAGACGGCGGTTCCTGGGCGTGCGAGCGAATGGGAGGGTGCGGAAAAGCTGTGAAGAGTTGCAGGAAAGCCGGGCCGAAGCAACCGTTCAACTGTGATGACCAGAGTAATCCGACATGGCGTGAGCGTGCTGAACGGTGCGCAGAACTGGTGGCCTCGCTGGACTGTGCCTCGGAGGCATTTGCTCTGGCCGATATCGGTTGCGGCGACCAGAAGCTTCGACAGGCCATCCAGGGGAAAGGCCTCACCTGTTGCTATCAGGGCTATGATCTGTTTCCGCAGCACGCCGACGTGGTGCGTTTCGACCTGCGATCAGACACGTTGCCACGCTCCTACGACGTTGCCGCCCTTCTTGGAGTCGTCGAATACCTGGATGGAGTAGAACAGGTTGTTGCCTCTCTGGCATCACAGGTTCCGTGGGTGCTGCTGAGCCACGTCATCCGACAAGACGGGTACTACACCGCCACGCGCCGCTTGGAGCTCGGGTGGCGAAATCACTTTACGAAGGACGAGATCTTTCGCATGCTCGAGGTCAATGGCTTGGCTGTCGTGCGCAGCGAAATGACGTCGGACAACCGGACGCTCTTGATGGCCTGCCGTTCTCAACGATTCGCACGAACGGTCTAGCGGCCGCGCGATCAATTCGCCGCGATAGATCAATTGGTGGGAAGCTTATGAGCCCCAAGGTGTTTGCCGCGTTCTGCGACATTGTCGGGAAACGATTCCATTCGTGCGGCCGCTGCTCGGTGCTGGAGATCGGCTCGGGCGCCTGGACGCTGTTGGCGATCCCCAGCTTCGCGCACGCCAGACGAGTGGCGCTCAATCTCCGATTCAACGATCCGCCAGCGTTGTCGAAGCAGGCCGAATTGGTGGTCGGCAACAGCAATGCGCTGGGTTTCCCCGATGAGTCGTTCGATTGCGTGATGAGCTGTTCGGCGCTGGAGCATGATCCGTATTTTTGGCGCACCATCGCCGAGACACGAAGGGTACTGAAGAAAGGCGGCTTGTTCGTCGTGGGAGTGCCGATTTACCGCACCCTGCCGACGGATTATCGCCGTACGACGCTGACGTACGCGAGGCACGGTCTGGCCTATAACGCCGATTTCTACCGGTTCAGCGAACAGGCGGTTCGAGAGATATTCTTTGAAGGCTACACCTCCGTGACGGACGAGGTACTCGTGCGCCGCTATCCGAACCCTTATCTGGTCGCCGCAGGTCGCAAATGAGCGCATGCGCCGTACCGCTTGTCGTGAAGAGCGATTTCGCGGTTTTGACGCCGTACCTTATTCCGGAAGCGCTAAAAAACAGGAAGGTCGTCAACCTCGGAGACGGATTCATTCTTCGGGCGATCGAGCGACTTATCGGGCGAACGGCGTCTGGACGGACGTTCACGCCCCGCATGGCTCCGAGCGCGGACGTGATCGGAATTCTTGAGCGATCCGGAGGAGTCGTCCTTGCTGGGGCCAACCAGTTGACGGAGTTCTACACAATATGGCCTGGCCTGACATCCGATGCCATTTTGAAACGATCATTGCGATTCATTCCTTTCGGTATCGGGATTCATGGTGAACCGCATCGCTGCGACAAGTTGTCTCCGGAGACCCGTGCCGTGCTGGAGGCCGTCCATACCCGCATCGAATATTCATCATGGCGTTGTCCGAGGACCGTGGCTTTGTTGCAAAGAGAGCTGCCGCATCTCACGGAGAGATTTTTGATGACCGGATGCCCGGTTCTCTATGACCGGCCCTTGTTGGAGTCCTCCTCCTTTCACGACGCCGAAGGGTCGGTAGCCGTAACTGCGACGGAGCGCGGAAACTTCTGGGATCACGAAACGAAGGTCATCGATCTGGTTGAACGAAGGTTCCCCAGGGCGCGCCGCTATTTTGTCACACACCAAAACCGTTCGCCCCCGGCGGCATTTGAGGGCCTGCGCCATCGGTTAACGGGGCGGAATCCCGAAGACATGCCGGATCGCGTGCAGGCGTTGCGAGTCTATGCCCTGAGGCGTGGATTTGAAATTATCATTCCAAAAGATGCCGACGATTGCGTCCAGTTCTACAGGGGTGTGGATTTCCACATAGGGAGCCGCCTTCATGCGCATCTGCTATTTCTGAGTATGAATAGGCGGAGTTATCTCATCCCGATCGATGAACGTGCGCAGGGGATGGCGGAATGTCTCGGGTTTCCTGCAGGAACTCCTGAGGCTCTGGACTCCTGTTGGAACTGGGATTTTGAATCGGTCAGAGAGAAGGCGAGGGCGGGTTTCGCCGTCATGCAGCGGTTCATCCGAAGTCTAGCGTAACCCATAGCGCAAGGCCGTCCATGAATGATCTTTCCGGCCAATCAGGGTGGCGACAACAGCTCGCATGGGCGCTGAGCCGTTCGCAGGCCGTGGTCCGCCAAGAGGGTTTCGGATCCTACCTCCATCGAGTCCGACGAAAGGTGGCGCGCATGCTGCTGGGGCGTGCGAGTCTCTCCCCCTATGGATGGGCGGATCGTGACACACAATATGAGAAATGGCGTCGCCAACACGAGGGATCGAGTCCAGATTCCGGCAGCATGATGAGCGAATTGGCCCGGTATCCGTTCCGCCCCCTCCTGGTCTTCGCGATGCGGATCTCCAAGGCACGAACGGAGCGCATCAGTCGTGCCGTGGAGTCCTTTCGCGGCCAGGTCTATCCCCATTGGGAGCTTCATATCGTCGCTACCGATGTCGCACTGTCTGTTCGACGGGTACTCCAGACTCTTGCCCAACAGGATGCACGGATCACATTCGTCGAAGCAGCGAACGAGAAGCTCGCTCGGAGCCAAGCCTGGTCCACGCTAGTGCGTTCCTCGGGAACCTACGTGGGGATGATCGACCAACATGTTGAACTCGTGCCTCATGCATTATTTGTCGTGGCAAAGGCCGTCATTCACGGAGAGAAAGTCGACGCGGTGTACGGGGATCACGATAGTCTCGGCCCCAATGGCGATCTGGTACGCCCGTTCTTCAAGCCCGGATGGGATCCGGATCTGCTCCTTTCGATGGATTATCTCTCACCCCTGTGCATGTTTCGCCGGGAGGCTTTTCTGAACGGAGGGGAGTGGCAGGATGTCGTCGAGAACGACGGGTGTTACGGCTTGGCCCTCCGGTTCACCGACTTGCCCAGGAACATCACTCATGTTCCTCAAGTCCTTTGCCATGCAGGATCAGGCCAAGAAGGTCATCTGATGGATGTGGAGGCGAACGAGTCCGTCAACATCAACGGACCGGTGATTGTGTCAGCGGCGTTGCGGCGTCGGAAGGAAGCGGGATCGGTCGTGAGTCTTGGTGCAGGACCGTGGCGGGTGCGCTTTCATCCGGTCCGAGATGACCTGGTCTCGATCATCATTCCGACTCGGGATCGCTGCGATCTGCTGAAACAATGCGTGGAGAGCATCGAAAAGCACACACGCCACGTGCGCTACGAAATCATTGTCGCTGACAACGGCACCACGGACAGTGCCACGCTTCATTATCTCGACCAGTTGGCTCGCCGGCATCGGGTCTTCCGGTACCCGGGAGCCTTCAATTACTCGGCCATAAATAACGAAGGGGTGAGGCGCGCCGGCGGAGCCTATCTTCTCTTCTTGAACAATGATACCGAGGTGTTGACGGCGGATTGGCTCTCCGACATGGTTGGACAGGCGCAACGTCCGGAGGTAGGCGGTGTCGGAGTCAAACTCCTGTATTCGGACGGACGTATTCAGCACGCCGGGGTGGTGTTGGGAGTGTGCGGTGTTGCAGGACACGCGTTTAGACATTGCTCAAATGCCTATCCGTACTATCATGGGATCTCTGATTCAATGCGCAGCTGCAGCGCGGTGACCGGGGCATGCCTCATGGTTTCCAGGACCTTGTTTGACGAAGTGGGAGGGTTTGACGAATGTCTTCCAGTCGAATTCAATGACGTCGATTTATGCCTGAAAATACGTCAACAGGGGTATCGAATTGTGTACGATCCTGCGGTGGTGTTGTATCACCATGAAAATGCAACGAGGAAGGGAAGGCTTTCGCCGAGTGATGAAAAGCGGTTCGTTGAGCAATGGGGAAACCTGCTGGCCAAAGGGGATCCCTACTACAACCCCAATCTGACGCTGCGTCGGGAAGACTGGAGCCTGGATATCTAGACGTTGAATACGCGGCAGATTCTTAGAAATGCCCGTAAATCGAAGGCACTCTCTCGCTGGCTGAGGCGCAACCGAGTGGAGGCGGAGTCGTCGTTTCCAGGGGTGCTTCCTACATAGCAAGAGAGATCGGACAGACAGAGGACTAGAGCTTGCACGTCTGAACTGGTGGACCTATGAAACTGCGCTACTTCTCAAAAGCCGGCGCTATTGGACCGAGCAGTCGCTACCGCATCTATCAATATGTTCCGTATTTCAACGCGCATGGCATCGAGACGGAGATCTGTCCTCTATTCGGACCCCTGTATTTCAGGTTGCTGGAGTGGCGGACGAGACTGGCGCAACTCGTCGGGAAAGCCGTCTACGCAATCCTTCGCTTCCTGAAAAGGTTGTTCGATCTGCTGTCAATTGGTTCCGCCGATCTTGTGGTGATAGAAGGACAACTGTTTCCTTATTGTCCTTCTATCGTCGAAAGGATGTTGGCCCGCCGTCACCGGTTCGTCTTGGAATTGGACGACGCGATTTATCTCACCCCATGGCATGAACGAAAGATACGGGCCCTGTTGCGGATGTCGGCTGGCGCAATAGTCGGCAATACGACGCTGGCCCAGTATGCAAGCGCGTATGCCCGGAACGTTCATATTGTGCCGACGGTTGTTGATACGGACAGATTCAGCCCTCAAGGATCCCCAGGTTCGTTACGCAAGCCGTGTCTTGCGCGGGAGATTACCATCGTGTGGATCGGCTTAGCATTTAACTTTCCGTATATCGAGAATCTGCGTCCGGTGTTTCTGAGGATGCAGGAAGAATACCGAATCGTCCTCCGTGTCGTCAGTTCGCAGCCTCCGGTTCTGCCTGGAGTCATGATGGAGTTTCGACCTTGGAGCTACGAAACGGAGGTCCAGGACCTCCAGACAGGGGACATTGGTGTAATGCCCCTTATTGACGACGAATGGGGGCGGGGAAAGTGTGGGCTCAAGTTGCTCCAGTACATGGCGGTTGGAATGCCTGCCGTGGCATCACCGGTCGGAGTCAATCGTGAGATTATCCGGGATGGAGACAATGGATTCCTTGCAACGACAGAAGACGACTGGTACGCAAAGCTCACCACTCTATGCCGGAATGCCCAATTGCGTGAAAAGATTGGAGCGAAAGCCAGGCAAACTGTGGTGGACCATTATTCGTTGTCGGTTTGGGCACCTCGGCTTGCCGCTTGCTATAGGACCATTGTCGCCAACACGGCCGAAGGGGAGTGCTCTTCTCAACGAGCATTCAATTCCAAGTCGAAAGAAGTGCTCCCACACCAGCAGATTGCGATCGAAAGAATCAGTAAATCGAATTCAGTAGGACGATAGTCCCCCCTCATGTAATCTTTAGTGCGGGGAATACCAGGGATTCCGTCTGGCGCGGGGTGTGTTTGCCGCTGACTTCAAGAATCCTCAGAATCCTCGCGCATGATCTATGCTTCTTCTCGGGCTGACATTCTTGTTAGCGCTCCTGCTGTCAACGTATGGCGTCCCCATCGCCAGAAAGGCGGCGCTCAAGTACGGGATTGTCGACGCCCCAGACGGGAAACTGAAGCATCAACAGGATCCGGTCCCCTATTTTGGAGGCCTGGCGATCTATCTCGCCTTCTTGATCAGCCTAGCCTTTACCTTCGAATTTCGTCAGGACGTGTTGGGCATCATCCTCGGCGGGACCATTGTCGTGATGCTTGGGCTGATCGATGATTTCGGCGTGCTCACGCCCTGGACGAAACTGGCCGGACAACTGCTCGCCGTCTTCGTCTTGATCAAGAGCGGAATCAGAATCGAAATCGCGGCGTTGCCCGATTGGCTCGATCTGGTCCTCACGGTGTTCTGGATGGTGGGTCTTATCAATGCGTTCAATCTTCTGGACATCATGGATGGGCTTTCGGCGGGTGTGGGCGCGATCAGCGCCGGTTGTCTACTGACTGTCGCGATCCTGCAGCATGATCAGACCATGGCATTTATGCTGGTGGCTCTGATTGGCAGCCTGCTGGGGTTTCTTCGTTATAACTGGCAGCCTGCGCGGATCTATATGGGTGATACCGGCGCCATGTTCATTGGACTGCTTCTCGGCGCAATGACGATGATCGAAAAATATCCGAGCGACCACCCCTTCTCGCTCCTGACCCCCGTGTTCATTCTGGGCATTCCGATCTTTGACACGTTGTTTGTGATGTATGTCCGGTACCAGCGCGGCTTGCCGGTCTTTTGGGGCAGCCCGGATCATATCGCGATTCGGCTACGCCATTGGGGCATGTCGGTGCCGCAGGTGGTCGTCACCAGCTATCTTGCGACGGCCTGTGTGGGCGCGATCGGGCTGATTGTGATGAGTGCCAACGAACAGGTTGCGATCGGAATGTGCTTGGGGACCGCGGCGGTGCTACTCGCCGCGACGGTGATCTTGAAGCAGGTTGATGTGCAGAGGCCGGCGCATATCCTGGCGAAACCTGAAGAAGACAGGAGTGCCGCATGATCGTCATCGTCGGCGCCGGTTTGGCCGGCCTCAGCACCGCGTATCACCTGTCGGGTCTTCCCTATCGCATCTACGAACGCGAGCAGGATGTAGGCGGGTTATGCCGGTCTTATCGTAAAGATGGGTTCACTTTCGACTATACGGGCCACCTGTTGCACTTCAGACAGGCGGAAATCAAAGCGTTGGTCGAAAGACTGCTCGCAGGCAAACTCCGGCAACACGGGAGGAAGTCGTTCATCTACTCCCATCACAGCTACACCGAATACCCATTTCAGGTGAATACGTTCGGGCTGCCTCCCGAAGTGATCCGGGAGTGCCTCATGGGATTCATCGGGACACTGATGAAACCGGTGGCCTCGATTGCCCCGAAAGACCGGTCGTTCAAACAGTGGATTCTCGACAACCTGGGGGACGGCATGGCCAAGCATTTCATGGTGCCGTTCAACGAAAAGCTCTGGCAAGTGTCACTTGACGAACTGACGTCCGACTGGGTGTCCTGGCTCGTGCCCAAGCCGGAGCTCAAAGACGTTGTCAACGGGGCGCTGGGCATCAAGGACAAAGCCTTCGGCTACAATCCTTCGTTTCTCTATCCGGCGACCGACGGGATCCGGGTCCTGCCTGAGTCGTTCCTATCCGGCATCGATCAGGTGGAACGCGATTGCGAATTAATAGAAGTAGACACAAAACGGCGCCGGGCGGCCTTCCACGATCGACGAGGAGGCGATACCAGAACCGAGCACTATGAATCCCTTGTCTCAACGATTCCCGTACCCGAGCTGGTCCGTCGCTGTCTGGACTTCCCTCAGCATTTGAAGGAGGCCGCGGCGGGACTTCGCTGGGTGTCGGTCTATAACGTCAATCTCGGCGTATCGCGCGAACAGATCTCCGACAAGCACTGGATCTATTTCCCCGAGCCGGAGTATCCGTTCTACCGCGTCGGCTTTCCCATGAATTTTGCTCCGTCGCTTGGCCGACCGGGGTGCAGTTCGATGTATGTGGAGATCTCCCATCGACCGGCGGAGCAGCAATCGGGAGAGCAGCTGGTCCAACAGGCTCGTTCGGCTTTGGAGAAGAGCGGAATCCTGCGTCCGGACGACGAACTCGTCGTAGCGGACGTCAAAGACCTGCGGTACGCGTATGTCTATTTCGACCGCCATCGAGCCCGTGCGATTCCCGCGATCCTGGCCGAGCTCGAACGGCGGGGAATCCACTCGATCGGCCGGTATGGGCGTTGGGAGCATACGTCGATGGAAGATGCGATCGGACAAGGCAAGCAATTGGCCGAACGGTTGGGAGGACAGCTGGCCCAGCCAGTGACGGCGTGAGCCTATCGCATGGAGACGGTTTGCCATGTCATCACGAAACTCGAACTCGGCGGTGCGCAGGAGGTCGCCCTGCATCTTGTCTCGCATCTTGATCCCGCAAAGTATCGCCCCGTGCTGGTTGCCGGTCCCGGTGGTCTCCTCAATGAAGATGCCAAGGCGATCCAGCGACTTGAAGTCGTCATCTTGTCCTGGCTCGGCCGCCCGGTACACCTCTTTGGGGATCTCGCGGCTCTCCTTGAATTGATCATACTGTTTCGGCGTCTGCAGCCGACGATCGTCCATACTCACAGCTCCAAAGCGGGCATCCTCGGCCGCTGGGCTGCCTGGTTTGCAGGCGTGCCGATTATCCTGCATACAATCCACGGATTCGGCATCACGCCGGGCCAATCGCCGGCCGTCCGTTGGTTATTCACCCGGCTCGAACGTATCACGGGATGGATCACCACGCACTGGATTGCCGTGGCGCAAACTGATATCGACAGGGGCAGGTGTTGGGGATTCTTTGAGAAGAACGTCTCGCTCATCAGGCCCGGAATCGATCCCCGGCCGTTCGAGCTGCCGTCCGATCCGCGGGACCGGCAGGCGATACGTTGTGGATTTGGCGCCGGCCCCGATCACTGGCTGGTCGGCACGGTTGCCTGTCTCAAGCCGCAAAAAGCTCCCGAGAATTTCTTGGCTGTGGCCAAGAGCGTGTGCGACCGGCTCTCGCAGGCTCGGTTCGTGCTCATCGGAGACGGAGAATTGCGCCAGCTGGTGGAATCACTGATCGGCCGATATGGCCTTGAAGGTCGCGTATGCTTGGCCGGATGGAGAAGGGATATTCCCGCTTCCATGAAGGCAATGGATGCCTTCGTGTTGACATCTCGTTGGGAAGGGCTGCCACGGGTCATTCTGGAGGCCAGGGCCACCGGGCTTCCCATCGTGGCGGCAGGCGTGGGTGGGGTGCGGGAGGCTATGCAGGCTCATCCGTCAGGCATGGTGGTCGACGACGGAGATGCGGAGGCCTTCTCGGCCTCACTCGTCCAGCTGTATCGTCGGAGTCGCGAGTCGCCGGAGAATGCAAGGGCGCGGGCCGACTCGCTTCCGAGAGAATTCCGCATCGACCATATGGTGCAGCAATACGAAACATTGTACGGGGAATTATTGGAAGGACGCCGAAAAGAGACGCGCGCTCAAGCACTCGGACTCTCGCGATGACCGACTGTTCTTTGCGTCTGCTGCCGTTGGGCAATTCCAGTATAATGTCGGAGGCTCCTGTCGAAGACGCCGCATGTATCGCACGCCGTCCGTCGATCGTATGATAAGTCTCATTCTTGGAATCGTCCTCGCGCTGAGTCCGGCTTGGCTGGGGTTCGCCTCCGGTCAGGATCTCTCCCCGCGGGAAATCTACGAACAGGCTTCCCCCGCCGTCGTGATGGTAATGGCGCACCCGGACAGCAGCGGAGGGAAGGGAAGCGGGGGAACCGGTTCGATCATTCGGGCGGACGGCTATGTGCTGACCAACGCGCATGTCGTCATCGATGAACGGTCGGGACGGCCGTTCCCGCGTCTGTCCGTATTCTTAAAGCCGCCGCGCGTAACCGGCAACTCACAATCCGATCTTTCGCGCATGGTGCGGGCGAAAATCGTGGCCTATTCCCAGCCGTTGGATCTGGCTCTATTGAAACTGGACTCGGTGAGCAGCCCCTTGCCGACCGTGGGTCTGGATGATTCGACTGTGACCAGAATCGGCGATCGCGTGGTCGCCATTGGACACCCCGAGCAGGGAGGTCTCTGGACGTTGACCACCGGTGTCATCAGCGCGGAGGTCGACAATTTCAACGGCGTGCAAGGCAAGAACGTGTTTCAGACGGAAACAGGACTGAATAGAGGCAACAGCGGCGGCCCGCTTTTGGACACCGGCGGGCGTATGATAGGGGTGAATACAGCGATCGCTCGTGTGGCGTCAGACGGGCTGCCGATCACCAGCATCAGTTTCTCCCTCAAGTCCAATGTTGCGGCCCAATGGCTCCGTGAGCAGGGGATCGAAGGGCGTTCGGAAGCAGGCGTCGCCGTACCGCCGACTCAGACCCAGGCCGCTTCGGAAGTACCATCGCCGCCTCCACAGCCGCCGGCCAAGCCTGTTCAACCTTCTCCGTCGGATGCTCAAGGCAAATCAGAAAAACCGGATCCCAAGCAGGCGAAGCCGGATCAGCCGGCGAAGCCAGATCAGCCGGCGAAGCCAGATCAGCCGGCGAAGCCAGGTCAGCAGGCGAAGCCAGGTCAGATGTCTCCGGAGCAGGTCCGGCCTTACAATCTCGACAAGCTGGTCAGCGAACGGGCGAGGGCCGAAGCGGAGCTGACCGACATGATCAACGAGATGCGCGGCCGGATGAAGGGGCGGTAGCGACAATCCCAGGAACGGAAGCCTATTGACGGACGGAAGGGTTGGCTTCAGCCAACAGTTCAATCGTTGGGCTCGAGAGGGAATGGACCAGCGCCTTTCCCAATTGCCTGGAGAACAGACGGGCTCCCTCGCCGCTCAGGTGCCGCATGTCGGAAAAGTAGGAATCCGGAGATCCCACATCCTGGATTCCAAGATCAAGAAACGGCACTCTTCTCGCAACAGCCCACTGCCTAAGCAAGAACGAATTCGTCTCATAGTCGGCCCGGCGGCCAAACGTATCGATGACCACCGGATTGGTTGGGGCGGCGAACAGCACGAGTTCTCGGCCTTCACGGTTGACCGTATTCAGCAGGCGATCAAAGAATCCTCCAGCGCTGGTGAGGGACATCCAAATCTCCGCAGCGAGAGGCTGGAAATCTCGCTCATTATATTGTGCTTTCCATCGGCGAAATTCCTCCGCGTAACTTCCCCGGTCATGGGCGATGGCGTAGTGGGGCTCAAACCCATGGAATGGCTCGCCGGACTTTCGCGAGTTGAATCTCAATGGCGTCTGAGGAAGCAAAGGTGTCGGCAGCAGCAAGGATTTTATCGCCGACGCATACCGAACAGTCCAGAGCCAGGAGAAGAGCCGATTGCCCAAGGCGGTGTCCCAACTCTCGGATCTGCATAATGCACGAAGCCCGAGATCCTCGCCGAATGCCGACGTGAGAACCGGTTCTTGCAACGCCCCGCATTGGGCTCTTTGTCCAATGACCTGGTGGGCGTCGATCATCTGCACTCCAAGCGCCACGATCTTGACGTGTTCCAGGCTGGGATGTTGTAAGAGCGGCGGTAGCAGCACCGGCCACCAGGAAGCTCCAAATCCATCAAACGCATGGTTGAACGCGTGGGCTTCGACGTCGGCGCGGCGAAACGCCTCATCAATCTCCTGGGGATGAATTCCCCACCGTGTCTCCGAATCTCCGACAAGCAAGATATTCCAATGTGGAGAGGCGTCACGTTCGGCAAGCTGTGCGTCGATGCTTTCACTGTTGCTGTACGAAGCGTGATGAAAGAGTGCGGTTCGCAATCCGCTTTCAATCGTGGCGAGCAGGCCGATACACAAGAGAATGGAGACAATGAGTCGCGGCATATCAGAATTGGAAGTAAATAAACGGTCGTGTCTGCGGCGCGCCCAAGACTATCGTGCCCAGTAACAGCGAAAATGCACAGGCGAAGGACCATTCCTCCGACATTTTGCCCTCGGCAAGCACCCGGATCGCTGTATGGATGGGGATTTGCAGGAGAAACAATGCCATGGTCAAGAATGTGATCTGCATGACCGCCGGAGTGGCGATGCCGAAGTCTTTTCCGAAAAAAAACGATTCGGTGATTGACAAGGCCTGTCCAATGTCGGTCGCCCGAAACAGAATCCAGCCGATGCACACAACCAGCATCGTATAGCACCAACCCGCAATGCGGATCAGACCGTTGAATGGGTGGGAAGCGGCGGTCGTATCATCGGGACGGATCTCCCGAAGCAGATGTTCGACGGAGAGTGCGGCGCCGTGCAGCAGACCCCAGAGCATGAATGTGTAATTGGCGCCGTGCCACAACCCTCCAAGCAGCATGGTGACCAACAAGGCGCAGACGGTGCGGGTCTGTCCGCGGCGAGATCCTCCCAACGGCTTGTAGAGATAGTCCCGCAGCCATTGGGACAACGTCACGTGCCAGCGCCTCCAGAATTCTCGGATTGAATCCGAAAGATACGGCAGATGAAAGTTAATCGGTAATTCGATGCCGTACATGTACGCCAGACCCACGGCCATCGTTGAATAGCCCCAAAAATCTGCGTAGATTTGACAACCGAACCCATAGGCAGCAGCCCAGGACTCGAGCCGAGTGTGCCCTGACGGACGTAAGAACAGTGCATCCACATGGGAGGCGATACCGTCCGCGAATACAAACTTGAGAAACAGCCCGATTGTAAAAATCGCCAAGCCTGCAAGAAATTGCGCTCGCGTGCATCGAAACGGTCCCATCACCTGGGGCATCAATTGGCGGGCTCGGCAGATCGGCCCGGCAATGAGTTGGGGATAGAACGCCTTAAACAGCAGGACTACGGTAAAGCGAGGTTCCGCCGAGGTGTCTTTGCGGTGAACATCGATGACGTAGCCGAGAGATTGAAAGGTGATGAAACTGATGCCGAGCGGAAGGGCGAAGTGCAGATTCGGTTCGTTGTCAGGAGAGATAAGCCGCATGTCGACGAAGGCATGTCCGAAGAAGTTCATATACTTGAATACGAACAGAATCCCCAACAGGCACGTCGATGCAAGCCAGACGGGCCAGGTCGATGATGTGGAGCCAGCCTGGCGGGCGCAGATCCATGCGACAAAGACCATGCCGATAAGAAGGGGAACGTAGGCGACGTTCCAATAGCCGTAGAAGAGAAGACTCGTGAAGAGAAGGACCAATTGCTTGAGTCGATTCGAGGGGCTGAGCCAGAATAGGGCGAGTGAAAGAGGGAGAAAAATCCCTGAAAAGACAAATGAGTCGAACAACATGTGAAACCCTCACAAGGGTGGGCGCTTCTTGGCCAGCAGAATAGGCCGATAGGAAGCTCCTTCCCATCCGAAAACGTGAGGGGCCAGGACTTTGAGAACCAGGTGAAATCCAACCGAGCAGAGCGCCTCTATCAAGGCTTCCTCGCGGGGCCAGAATGAGAATGTATTGTCGAGGGATGCGCGGACCTGCTGAACTTTTTCCTGAGGAGTCGCATTATCCTGATGTTCTCGGAACAGGTGTCCTTCTCTTCCTCCTCTCGTCTTCACCGGTCCTTTCAATCGGTGGTTCTTGACGGAAAGGTCTGTGCTGATATGAAGATAGATCAAGAGGAGGTCCGCAGTCTGCTTCCCCAATGTCTCCACCATGTCGTCGAAATCATCGACTCCCAAGTGATGAAGAATGCCGGATGCCAGCACGATGTCGAACGGCTCGATGTCCGAAGCAAGCCGTCTGACATCGCCTTGCTCGAATCGAACGTTCGGTGTTCCTGTGGCCTCTGCGACGAAACGGGCTCTGGCGAGGTAGAGACTTCTGCCTTCGATGCCCAGGACTGAGGAGCCATCCTTGGCGAATTGGATCGAATGGCCTCCCTCCCCGCATCCCAGATCGAGGACGCGTTTGCCCGCGAGTGTATGTCCGCGAACTTCTGCGCGGGAAATATCCAGCAGAAGGTCCCCGATGCGGCGAAGCCCGATGGCTTTCTTGTGGAACTGCTCGTTGTGCGGAGTGACGCTCACAACGCCAGGGGCAAATTCAAAGAGATGCGCCCATGGGATCTCGGGAGACAAATCTCGAAGTCTTCGTTGGATGTCTTCAGCAAGCATGGGAACGTTTCTCGTTCAGTGCTCGATTCAAGATCGACCTCACCTGATGTGTGAGAATATTGACGGAAAATCGTGAGGAACAGTAGGCACGGGCTGCCGTGATGGCGTGCTGCCGACAATCGGCATGATCGAGGAAGCGGCTGATCCTTTCGTACCAATCGTCTGCCGCAAGTTCTCCGGCGCTCTCGGGCATGGCCTGGCTATAGACCGGCATGTTCGACGCGACCACGGGAATGTTGCACGCGCTGTATTCGATATATTTGGTGGGAGCTTTGCAGCGGTTGAAGGGTGTATCGACAAGCGGAGCCAAGCCGATGTGCCAACCGAGATCCGCCAGCGTCAGAAGAAAATCCATGTATGTTCTCTTGACCTCGATGTGACGGACACGGCGACCGAAACGAAGCAGCGTGGAAGGTAAACGGATAGTCCCAAAGACCTCGAACATCAGATCGGAACGTTCCTCCAGCAGGCGGGAAAGAGCCGGAACGGCCAGGTTCAGATCGGCTTGGTGGCCTTTGGACCCCATGTAGCCTATGACGGGAGTCTTTCTCTGAGGCGCCAGTTTTGGGGATAGTTCTTCGCCGAGGTAGGGAGCGTAGATGCCGTGGACTATGCGCTGGACAGGGAAGCGTGCCTGCAGCAATTCAGAGAGATACGCGGTCGAGGCGTAGATGAAATGACTATTCTGAAGCAATTCCCGTCGATATGCGACGGTCTGAGGGTTGCCATGGTGTTCCTGAATGTCCGGTCCAAGGGATTCCGGGATGTCGAGAAGATCATCGTCCAAGTGATAAATGACCGGCACGCCGCGTTCTTTGAAGAACCGGAGGATGTCTGCGCCGAACGGCGAACAATACCGGCTCATGACGACGATGTCCGGAGAGAACGTCTCAGTCCACCGAATCCAACAGCCCGATCCGGCTGCTGTGATCCGCTGCTGCGAGGCGACGGCAAAATTCATCGCGCCTTGCGCATGAAGGCGCCGGAGAGGAATATCAAAGCTCAAATAGTAGGTTGCGTTCAGGTGTTCAGGCAAAATGAGAACATTCGGGCGGCCGATATGACCGTCACATTGGAGGTCGTACAGGCCGGCGTTCAAGCGATCGCCGGCGAACCACTGGCGAAGTGACTTCATGGTGTCGGTTGGAGGGCAGCGCCCAGATCGCTGCCGGATCGGATGAATTCCTGCCGCGCCCAATCCGTGAAAAGGCGAAGCCCTTTGTCCAGGGGCACTTGAGGAGCCCAGCCCAGGAGTTTGTGCGCCATCCCAATGTCGGCGCAGGCATGTCGCACGTCGCCGGAGCGAAACCGTCCGGTCACGGACCAGCTGTCTGCACGGCATCCCAGGATGCCAATCAACATACGGGCGGTATCGAGAATGGTCACGGCCCTGCCGGAGCCAATGTCGATGGTCGTGCCGTGAGGCAGGTCACGGTCTCCGGCTGCCACAAGCGCGGAGGCCACATCTTCGACGAAGACAAAATCTCTCGTGATGAGGCCGTCTTCGAACAGGTCCAATCGCCGGCCGGATAGGAGTTGCTGAGTGAATATGGAAAGCACACCCGTGTAGGGATTGCGAAGCGACTGGCCAGGACCATAGACGTTCTGTAGCCGTAGGATGATAGTACGGCAGTCGGCTCCATTCCCGGTCTGGCAGAGAAGATACTCCTGCATCAATTTAGTGGACGCATATACAGAGGCGGGCATGGGAGGGAGACCGGCATGACTGGGTACGGGATGTATTGGGTGACAGGCCTCCGCGGCCACGGCAACGGCGAAATCCCCTTGGGACATTGCTGCAGTCGCTCTAGGGAAACCGACGAATTCCCGCCCTGTGGCGTCCCGATATCCTCCCTCTCCGTACACCGCCCGTGATGCCGTCAAAACAATCCGCCGCGTAGCAGGGGATTCCCTGCGCAGAGTCTCAATCAGACAGGCCGTACCGATCACATTGACTTGACAATAGCGGACGACTTCTTCGTGAGACTGCCCGGTACCCGTCTCGGCAGCCAGATGGTAGACGATGTGGGGGCGGGCCTCCTTAATGATGTGACGCAACGAGGCGGAGTCCGTGATGTCGACCTTGGCAAAGACCACGTCCGCCGGGGACGCTGGAGCTGGAACAGAGGCATTGTTTCCGTGGACTTGGTGATGCAGGTTGTCGACGATCCATATCGCCGCGCCGAGCCTGTGCTTCCGCAATGAGGCGACCAGGTGGGATCCAATGAAGCCTGCCCCTCCTGTTATCAATATTCTCGTTGGCGCTGACACGTGATGAATCGGGTTCAAGACTCGGATTGATGTATGAGGAATAGCCGGTCGACGTCCGCAGGAGACACATCGACCATTGAAAAGACGGTAGCCCGATTTTCTTATGTCGGCAAGGCTATTCTGAAATTTCGTACCGAGTGAGGGAGGGGTGGAACGAAGGATGACTTCCTTGCCGATTTGTCCCGCTTGAAGAGACGTGAACCGGCAAGGGTATTGTCTAGTTCGTCACGGCTCCTTCAGAAGCCGACGACACGTGCCGGGCATACTTGGCCATCACGCCCGAACTGTAGCGCGAAACCGGTATCTTGACCTTTTTCATCCTTGCCTTGATGTCTTTCTGGCTCAATTCCACGTCCAAGCGGCGCTTGGGGATATCGAACACCACGAGGTCGCCGTTCTTCACCGCGGCGATCGGCCCGCCCCTGACCGCTTCGGGCGCGACGTGCCCGGCCATGAGGCCGTGCGTCGCGCCGGAGAATCGGCCGTCCGTGAGGAGGGCGACGCTGTCGCCGAGGCCTGCACCCACGATGGCCGCGGTCACGCCGAGCATCTCGCGCATCCCGGGCCCGCCGGAAGGACCCTCGTAACGAATCACGACCACGTCGCCGGCCTTGATTTGGCCTGCTTTCACGGCCACAAAGGCGTCTTCTTCCCGATCGAACACCTTGGCCGGACCACGGAAATGCGTCATCGAGTGGCCTGCGACTTTTACGACGCAGCCTTCCGGTGCGAGATTGCCTTTCAAGATCACCAGACCGCCGGTCGGCTTGATTGGATTCGAGAGCGGGCGCAGAACCTGTTGGCCCGGTGTTTCCTCGGCGTGCTTGGCTTCTTCCCTGATCGTGCGGCCCGTAACCGTCGGTTGGTCGCCGTGGAGCAGACCGGCGTCGAGAAGCCGCTTGGCCACCAACGTGGTCCCTCCCGCCGCATAGAGGTCCGCGGCGGCAAAGCGGCCTCCCGGTTTCAAGTCGGCAAGGAGAGGCACTTTTCGATTGATCCGGTCGAAATCGTCGATGGTGAGCTTGAGACCGGCTTCCCGCGCGATCGCAAGCAGGTGCAGCACGGCATTTGTCGAACCGCCCGTGGTGGCGACGGCGGCGATGGCGTTTTCCAGGGACTTGCGGGTGATGATCCGGCGTGGCCGAAGATCCTGCTTCAACAAATCCATCACCAGCTTGCCGCAGTCGAAGGCGACGTCGTCCTTGCGATCGTCCATCGCGGGGACTCCGTTGCGTCCCATCGGCGAGATGCCCAGGAATTCAAACGCGATGGCCATCGTGTTGGCGGTGAATTGACCGCCGCAGGCGCCGGGGCCAGGGCAGGCGTGATCCTCCAGATCCTTGAGCTCCGCATTCGTCATCCGGCCGGAGGCGTGCTTGCCAACGGCCTCAAAAACGTCCTGGATCGTGACGTCGTGTCCTTGAAATTGCCCCGGCATGATCGAGCCGCCGTACAGCATCAGCGAGGGGACGTTCAGCCGGGCCAGTGCCATTACCGTCCCGGGAATCGTCTTGTCGCAACCGGAGAGCGCCACGACGCCGTCGAAGAGATGCCCGCGCGCCACCAACTCGATCGAATCGGCGATGACTTCACGGCTGATCAGGGAAGCCTTCATTCCTTCCGTGCCCATCGAAATCCCGTCGGACACCGCGATCGTGTTGTACTCGATCGGGGTGCCGCCCGCGGCTCGGATACCCGCCTTCACCCGCTCGGACAGCCGGCGCAGATGGAAGTTACAGGGCATCACTTCGATCCACGTGTTGGCAACGCCGATGATCGGACGGGACAAATCCTCGTCGGTGAATCCGACCGCTTTCAACATGGCGCGGGCGGGCGCCCGACCTGGGCCGACCAGCAACTCGTGACTCTTCAGTTTCATGACGGCCTATTTTCCCTTCTTTCCGCCCTTCTTGGCTTCGGTGTCGATCACTTCGCCGGTGGCCGCGTCGATGTGTACCTCGGTCACCTTGCCGTCGGCGCCGACGATCTCGACCTCCCACACGGCCTTGCCGTGTTTCTTTTCGAGCTCGGCCTCGACGGCGCTCCCCGGCACCTTTTCGAGTGCCGTCTTGATCGCTTGGTCGATCGGAATTTTCGCGTCCTTGAGCAGGTCGACGTGCTTGCCGCTCCACGCCGGAGCAGCGAAGCCGGCAACGAGACCAGTGGCGAGCATCGCGGTCAGTAAGTGAGATTTCATGGCGTGTCTCTCCTTCTCAAGTCGGACAGACTCAGTTGGCCGGCGGAGCGTCCGCTGCCTTGGGCGCATGGCCCGGCATCATTCCCCCGTGAGGACTGCCCATGCCGCCCCCATGCGGACTCATGCCGCCCTTGCCGCCTTCTTTGTGCTGTTGCATCATTTTCTCGTGCTCGGCTTTTTCCTTCTGTCGCTGTTCCGGCGTGAGTAACGCCAGAACCTCGCGGCGCGTCTTGATGGAGGTCATGCGGAGCGCGACCTGCAGATCCTCGCTCTGTTTCAGCTTGGCCTCGACGGCGCCAAGGTCGGACTTCTCGTCGTCGGTGAGCGCTTTGACCTCACGTTCGGCGACTTGGATGTCGGCTTCGCTCTTGATGCGGGTCTTGTCGAGGTTGAGCTGGATCTCCTTCAATTTGGTCACCTGATCGGCCGTCAATCCGATTTCTTTCTCGTGCTTGAGCAGATGGCGGATCAAATGACCGGCGCTGCTGTGCATCATGCCCATGCCGTGGCCGCGCATGCCGCCGTGCTGGCCGCCGCCGTAGCCGTCCTTCCCGTACCCAGGTTCGTTCGCCCAGACTCCCGAGGTTGCGAGCGCCAGCGTGAATGCCGCGGCCGCCCCGAGCGTCATGACGTTCTTAATTTCTTTCTTCATGCCGTCCTCCTTCGGTTAAGAGATCGTATAAGACGAAACGATTGAACATTATCGCACAAACAAGCCGCCTTCGCCCTTCAGTCCGTTGAAGAGGAACTGAACGGCCAAGGCGGCAAGGAGCAAGCCCATCAGGCGCGTGATGATTTTCTCCGCCAGGGGGCTGATCCACCTGGCTCCCGACGCGCTGATCGCCAGGATGAGGTAGCTTGCCAGACCCACCAGCGCAACGCAAGTGAGCAGCAGCGCTCGATAGGTCCAGTCGACGGCCTGTGCCTCCAACAGAATGACGGTCGAGATCGCGGCCGGACCCGCCAGCATCGGGACGGCCAGCGGCGTGACGGCGATATCGTCCTTTGTTGCGCCTTCCGCCGTCTCCGCGTCGGTGCCCTGCACCGGCGAGCGTTGCGCTCTCAGCATGTCGAGAGCCACCAGCAACAAGACCAGCGCGCCCGCGACCTGGACGGCGGGGAGGGTGATGCCGAGAAGCGCGAAGAGCCATTGGCCGATCAATCCAAAGGCGGCAAGGATACCAACGGCGACGAGAGAGGCCACACGGGCCATGCGCAGGCGTTGGACAGTCGTGTCGCGGGCGGTCATCGCCAGAAAGGCAGGGACCGTTGCGATGGGATCGACGATCACGAAGAGGGAGCTGAAGGCCAGCACACCGTATTCGATCAGCGTCATTCTGCTACCGCAGCCGGGCTTGAGTCAGGAGTTCGGCTCGCGGGTCGGAATGACGCACTTTGGCCAACCGCTCATAGAGGGACTGCTCCTCGTCCGTGACCGAGGTCGGCATGACGATCTGCAGAGTGAGGAACATATCGCCGTGGCCGCCGGCTGCCGATGGGAGACCCTTGCCTTTCAACCGCAGCTTGCTCTCCGATCTGCTGCCGGGGGGGACTTTCACTTTCACGGGCTCCGTGAGGGTCGGCGCCATGACCTCGGCGCCCAAGGCCGCTTCCCAGGGATAGACCGGCAGCGCGACATGGACGTCGCTGCCCTGTCGACGAAAGATCGGATCCGGAGGAATGGTCACGTGGAGATAGAGATCGCCGCGCTTTCCTCCATTCATGCCCGGCTGCCCTTTGCCTGCGACCCGGACCCTGGTACCGTCCTGCACGCCGGCCGGGATCTTGACCTCGATGGTCTTCGACTCCGTTTTCACTCCTGTCCCTTCGCAAGTGGGACAGGTTCTGCCTCGGTACTCCCCGCTTCCCTGGCAGACCGGGCAGGTCGAAGGCTCCCGAAGGCCGACCCGCTTGGTCACACCGGTAAGGACCTCGCGCAACGTCAAGTCGACGTCGGTTTCCAAGTCCTCGCCTGGCACGGCAAAGCCCCGTCCTCCGCCGCGGGCTCGCCCGCTGAAGAGATTTTCAAAGATATCGGAGAAGCCTTCCCCTGAGAATCCGCCGCTTGATTCCCGGCCGCCGAAGCCGCGTGCGCCAGCCTGCTGCCGCGCCTTTTCAAAGGCCTCGGCCTGTTCCCATTGCGCGCCGTATTGATCGTATTTCTTGCGCTTGTCCGGATCGGACAGGACTTCATGAGCCTCATTGAGTTCTTTGAATTTTTTCTCCATCTCGGCCTTCTTGGCCCCGGCGTGGAGATCCGGGTGATACTGGCGGGCGAGTCGTCTGAAGGCCTTCTTGATGTCGTCGGCCGAAGCGGAACGGTCGATGCCGAGGATCTGATAGTAGTCGCGAGAAGTCGTCGCCATGACTTACAGAGATAATACCGGGGATGGAAGGATCAACGGTCCACCCCTCCCGATCGTGTCGCTCGACGGTGACCCGATTCGTTCAGGTCTATCCGATGCGTCGATGCGCACCGATGCGCGGACAGTCAGCTTACGGGTTTCTCGGGGGGCTTGGCAAGGGCAAGATGGCCGTCAGAACAGCGAGTACTGCAGTCCGATATACG